>Ga0065711_1029562_pt1 | contig 35701 bp, 19 predicted proteins | sample Hoacrofraction12_FD_59098 | JGI IMG/M metagenome (GOLD analysis project Ga0065711, IMG submission 59098) | Hoatzin crop microbial communities from Cojedes, Venezuela - Epithelial fraction 12 v2 (version 2) | ecosystem: Host-associated > Birds > Digestive system > Esophagus > Crop | place...
GGGGGGGGGGGGGAAGTTCTACAGAAAATGGTGTTTGTAAACTTGGGGGGGAAGGTCAATAATTTTGGCCGTCTTAGCCTCCGAGCAGAGAGAAATGTTATTCATCCATGCACAACATATAATTCAGCCTAAGTGACAGGCTCTGCTCTGGAGAAATCCTGGCCTAAGCTGGCTTCCAGAGTCAATTACCGCTTATTCCCAGGGAGGCGGGGGGCAGGGGGCCAGACGGAGCAGAGGGGGCTGCCAACAAGGCATGGGGAAATTTACTCTGTGTCAGCCTGCATGACACAGTACCTCATTTGTGGATAAATGTAAATCTGCTGGTTCTTTTTCACAGGCACTAAAATGTACAGTCTCTCCTCCCCCTTCCCTCCCCCCGTTCCCAAAACTGGAAAAGAAATCAGGACTGTCTCAGAAAGCTACCTTATATTTCAATCAATCCTCTTTCATAAAAGTCATTTAAGGTAAATACCTGTGCAGACCTACAGCCCAACTATAACATTTACCATGGCCCAAATCCTGAATTCCTCATTCGGGCAAGTTTCCCACTGAAGTTAATGGATTTTTGCTTGAAAAAGAGCTGAGTAAAACCTGAATGCTGTCTAAGGATTTGGTCCCCTGCTTATCTGCCTCGAGCACTGCAGCAGTTCCAGAAGAACTGAAAAAATGAATTAAATTCCTCCAAAATGTCAATTCCTCAAAACTTCAGGGGTAAAAAAGGGCATTGTTTTTCTGCCTGAAACATACAGAGAATCTCATCAAAAGAAGAGTAATTCCCAGGGAAAGGATTTGGAAAAAGTCAAAAGAGAACATCTCGGAATAAATGAAGTACTTATTGCTGAAAAATGAGCTCAGATATATCTCAGCAAACTCTAAAGCTCAGAATTTACTGCATCATTCATGCCTTCTCCAGTAAGTTTCTTATCTCTCGTTTGGTATCACAACAAGGGATTCTGCATACTCTGTATGAAATACAACAAGACTGTGATTTTTGCAGTAATAAACTCTACACATGCATGACAAATCCAAGCATGCAAAATGTTTAACATCCCAGTTCACAGATACTTTGGGGACAAAATCCGATTATGAGTTATATGCCACAATAAATAGGGCTCAACGTTTCATAAAGCAATTTATAGTTCATAAAAATGACAAAATGTACCTGTCAGATAGAACGCGGAGAGCAGATCTCTGTGCTGCCTGCTGGAAGAAAGGGCAGAGATGTTTATTTTATATTCTGACTTGAAAATTACGAGCACAATCAACACTTTAAAAAATGCGTTACACACATTTTTGTCACGTGTCCAAAATGTTAAAGTACGAGCAAAGTAGCAGAGAGTCTATAGTCAAATGGACATTCCAGCCCCGTAAATGTAAGAACACTTTGTTAAGTAAAGTACGCCATAAACCAGAAGATTGTCGAAGCACCGCACGGTATTTGAGGTCTGAACTACTCTATTTAGATGATTTTTTTCTGTGGATCCCTGAAAACTCGGCAGGGCTCGGTTCTCTGCCTTCCCCTCTCCCCGCTTCCGCACTCCCACTCCCTCTCCTTTACCATGAGTCTCCTCCCACTCTTCCACAGAAACAAACATCACATCTTTGGTTCCTTTCGCGATGAAGCCTGTAGCTATAATTATAAATTTTGCAAAGCTTGCCAGAGCTGCTGCAGACTTCTCATAAGCGCTGCCATGTTAATCCGCTGGCAAATTTTGACTACACAGTACAGGATTGACCTGTTGCTGGTTTGCTCCTCAGTTTTTGCCTAGTACAACTCTTTGGATGGGGTGGGGAAGCATGGTGCTTGTTCTTGTGTTAACCAGCAGGTCTGGGAATAGAAATCGTAGCCTCTCAAGTTTAATAGGACTCCCAAGCCTATCCCTGAGCTAGTTTGCCACTTTATTATTATTATTCTTTCCCCTCCTTCAATCACTTCAAGTGGTGTGATTCACGGCTTCGGCATAGTAACCAGCTGCTAAGCAAAGAAGAAATCCATAATGTTTTGAAAACCTGCTTTAAGACTCCATTCTCCTTGGAGCTGCCCAGAGCATCCCCTTCCCAGCCAAACCTGTCCAGGCTGTGCCTCACCTGGCATGGAAGGGACACACAAAGGTAAGCAGTGCACAGAGCCAAGGGGTAGAGAATTAAATGCTGATGTTCTCTCTGCAATTATCAGTAAAAATGCTTTTGAAACCATTCTCCCTGGCTTCTCAGGCTGCAGAGGACTGCATCCCTATCCCTGAACAAGCCCCATGGCTTGCAGGCATCCCGTTCAGAACTGGAGAGCATGGAGCACGGAACCTTTCTGGCTAGTCAACATGTTGCCAACAGGCTGCAAAGCAAAACTTGATAAAACCTGACTTGCAGTTGCAGTTGCGGAGAATTTCACAGAAAGGTATGAAAAGATCCCCTGAGTGGATCCCTGCAGATCTGACAGTAGTGCAGAAATGCTTTGGGAAGGGTTTCTACTCGATTTTGGAGAATGATTTCTGCTCAGGGAAATTTCTGGAATAACCTGGGCCTCCTGGGTTCCCTGGGAAGAAGTAGTTTGCTGTATATCACATACCAAATTGTCGGGAGACAAGGGCTATGCTGCGTCCCCTGAGGCTTTTCCTCAGCCTTGACTTCCTGCAGTGGGAGAGGGAGTGTGCCCGTGGCATGAACACGCTGGTGTTAGTGTTAGGAGCAGAACACGGTGGTTTTCACTGTCTCCGGTAGCTCATCCTATTTGCACACTTTGGATACAACCCTGTCCACACCATCCAGGTCACTGGGTACAGGACAGGCCTTAATGGGAGCAACCACTCTCCAGTTCAGCGGCCTGGCACTGTTTTTACTCTCTCCTCTGCAGGGGACTCATTATGACAATTTAATCCCACTTCCTGTACACAAATGCAGGAGAGACCCAAAATGCATGTTTTATGGGTTAATCTCTTCTTTAATGCTGTGGGCCAGCACAAGTCCATCTCCTCCCATGTCTAATCACTGTCACTAGCAGGAACCTATGTCCATTTTGAGTTTCAAACTGCCCAGCTTCAGTGCTGACCCCTGGGCTGTGTTATGCCTTTGCCTCCAAAACTCAGGAGCTTCCTCCTCTTCGTATCAGAGCCCTTTTCCATGGCCAAATTGCATAGACATCATTCAGGTCATCCCTCCTTCCTCTCTCCTGTCAGCAGCCATGGCTAGTCTTGCCCTCACAAGCAGCCACTACGAGGCAGCGCTGTTTAAGCCACTTTTAATGTTTCTCATTCTTGGGTCAGGCCACCACAGGTGCTCATGAGGTTGTGCAATGCAACCGGTTGGAAAACTGATCCAGCTGAAAAACAACACTTTTCCATCTGTTTTTTTTTCTTTTTCTTTTTTCCCCAGGTCATTCACAAACTGGATCTCTCCTCTGAGATGCTTCCCCAGGGCGAGGGTGCCACACGGCAGGGCACAACGTGAGAATGGGAACAGGACTGTGGGGCAGCGGGCAGCGGCAAGCCTCGCCGCTGAGATAAGGGCATGTCTGCCAGTTAGGTTGCTTCCACCTGACATTGCTTTCCCTCCCTTCTGGGGAGCTGCAGAGCACTCCTGGAACAAGGTACGTGGTGGCTGCAATAGCCAGAGGGCACCGAAGGAGACAGGCTGCTCTGTAGCCACACGCCTCATGTACCTTACAAAGAGCTCAAGAAGGCAAACATGGACTTTGGTGACACTAAAAGCCCCTAACATGGGGATGTGGGGTACATTTCACTCTTGTATTTCCCTAAAATCCCTGATTTTGAGAGAGGGAGAAGAGCTGGCTACTTTCTCTTTCAGTCTCGATGAAAGCTGCCCTCAGGAGGGACAAGGAAAGGACTCTCGTCAGTGCTAACCAAGCCAGGCCATGTGATGTGGGACTGCAGCCTCAAGTGCCAATCTCCAGTTTCCATCTTGGTACATCTAGTTGTTGACAGCTTTGAAAAGGTGATCCGTTCTGGGCAAGAAAGTGGGTTCAGATGACAGGCAGGGCAGCAGAGAGAAATGTACAAGTGCTTTTCAGTGAGATCATTCTACATTTTTAATTAGCTTCTCATTTTAAGTCCTTTAATAAACATCCTCCTTCACCAGGGCGCAATGCAGATTGCATGGGGCACCTCACTCTTTGCTTGGTGGTTGAATGTTCTGTAAATGAGACTATTGATTTCTTTCTTACATGGTTTGAAAATACAGCCATGTTTGACTGCATATTTGTGTGACCCCCTGAGTTGGTAATGGCCCCATTTCTAAATGATGGGGGAATAAGATCCAGTCGCAAGTTTATTCTTCCTCCCTGGAGAAACAGATCTATTGCCTGCAATGAAAGGCAGTTAGCAACTATCCAGCAATTTTAATTCTAGCCTATATTGCTCCCCTCTCCTGCAGAAAGTGAGCTCCTGTAATTAAAAGTAGTTAGCAGTTCCCCAGAAAGTATAAATACTTGCAGCCACTAATTACAGTCTGCTTTCTTGTTCCTCTGCTAGAGGATCGGGCTGCTCAACTTAGGGGGAAATATCTGCCCTTGCTTCTCGCTAACAGTTTTTCTGTGACCCCATTCAAACTCATTCATAAATCCCCACGGAGGGTCATGACCCATAGTTTGAGAAACTCCCCACTAGAGAAACAGCTTTGTGTGATTTATTATGTTTCTAATATGCCAGTAGTATCTATGCAACAATGCAAGCAAAAGGGTGGTACTTAGTATCATATACTGCCTGCACGACTATTCTTTTAATAGGCTGATTTTGATTGTGCTATTTAATTTGCATTTTATTTTACATCATTAACAACTTTACTGAGGCCAACTCATCATCCATCAAGAAAGATGAGAATATGTTCTACAGTCTTTATTATTCCTCAAAGTAAGTGACTATGCTGGTTATAGAAACTAGGGATAAGAAATAATCTTGAATTTTGATATTGATGACAGAATTTAAAGATCTCCAAGACTTACTACTACAAAGTGCTTTATGGGAAGCTTAGTATTCTCTTGATAAGTGATTGAGTTACACTTCAATGTGTTCACCAGTAATGAGTACAATCCCGAATCTGCAGTTCTTGGAATCAGTGGGGTTATTGATGGAGGAAGGTTCTCCTTGATATGAACACAGATACTGGAGGCCAACCCACCACATAACTTTAATGCTGAGGAGGAAGCCGGGCAGGGCAAAAAACTCAATCACTTAGGTGACTCAGGTACCTGAGCCTGAGAAACCAGCCACAGTAAATGAGATGAATTACTCCTTTTCACTACATCAAGTGTTGTAAATTACAGGATGCTGGCTGGTTAGACTTCTTTGTACCCCACCTGAGCTGGTTATAGATACATTTATGGCAGAGTGTCATTGATGTGCCTACAGTTCATTAATCATTCATGAAAGAGTCTAGCTGTACCCCAAGACTACTGGGACAAAACAAGTTTTCAGCCAGCAGTAATCATGTTCAAGTTCTCAATCTCCAGAGATTGCATCTCCTTTCTCCATCCTTTATTGCAATGAGCCAGAGCTTGGGAACATAATCAGCAGATATTCAGGTTTCAGTGTGTGTTAAACGAGCTACCAAAATTACTTGAAGTGTCACAAGTTGCAATCTGTTGTTGAAGGGAAATCAAAGAGGAAATTAAATACTTTCATTGTAATTGGGACTGAGCAGCGAGCTAGTTCATTGTAATTGGGACTGAGCAGCAAGCAGAACAGGTTGAATACAGCTATTGAGCTGGAGATACAGGAGCGTTAAGAGTGGTCCCCAGAAATCTCTCCTTTTTTCTTCTTCTTTTTTTTTTCTTTTCTTTTTTAATCTGGTTGGAGCGGAATTGTTTTATAAACTGCTCGGCTTGCAGGCATTTTTGGGTAAGAAGCGAATGAGAACTACTGCAGAATGTTCTGCTGGGCTTGGAAGGGTGTCTTGGAGGCACTGCAGGCTGACTGTGGATACATTTTCCTACTCCTCACTGGCGGCACACTTTGGCAAATAAAAGCCAATAAATTCTCCATTGGCAGATTCAGACATTTTGTTTTCCGTTTTTCCTGTCCTGTGGATTAATCGCCGTTATCGCGAGAGAGCTCGGTTACGGCAGTTATATGGAGTTACACCAGTTATGCCAGAGACTTCACTGAGATGGTACAGGTGTACGCAAGGTGAGAATTTGAACCATTTCTTCGGTGACAGTGTAACAATACATACTCCCTGTGCATGAATAAATTGCATTGCTTCCAGAGCACCTTGCTGGTCTTCCTCAGGTGGTAGGGGTTACCCTGGAACCGCGCAGTGAGCCATTTCTGCTCTAAGTGAGCATCTCCCACACTAGCAACCACCCAGACTGCTGGAGGCCACCCTGTACTGGACTGCAGTGACCGAGCTGTAGATGCACTTTTTCCAAGCCAGGGTTAAGGAAAGATGTCATTACTATATACTGCCATTTGGGAACCAGACCAGAACAAATACTTACATATCTGTCTTTTTTTCATGTTTCACTCCTCATACGTCTTCCATGTAGATTCTGTTTTAATTTCCTAATGTTTTGTTTGTTTTTAGCTTAAATGCAGTTTATTCCTCAACTAGTGAAGCCAGGAAGAAAATTTTGTGAAGGGCACAACCTGAGTACATGCCATAACTTGGGCCGCAGGACTCTCCAGAGCATTTTTTTGCTTCAGATCTGGGAAGTGTTGTGGACCTAGGGCAAAACTTCTGGATAATGCTCTTATGGCGAACCCACCTCCGTCCAACTACATGCATGAGTTTTCACCTTCCGTGTTATGACTTGAGTTTAGTCCAGCTCTGTTTATAGGCATCTTCTTGCGATGGAAGTTATACCTTTGCCTGTGAGTCGGAGCTGCCTTCCAGCCTCACAGCTCTGCTCCCTGCGCAGGTGTTTCACAGACTGCGCTGAAGCCATCCACCAGCCCTGCATAAGCCAAGCTCTCAGTTCATCGCATGGATGTCTTTCACTCCAAGGCATGATTTCCACACGTGTTAGGCATCCTTCTCCCTCGTCTTGAAATCCTCTTCAGTTCTTAGTGTTCTCCTTGAAGAGTGCAGAGCTGCACAGTGTTGCGATGATGCTCTCATCAGGGCTCCAAACAGAGGTAGCGAAACCCTCTCGCACCTACAGACTCGCCCTGTTTAAATGCCTGTGAGTGTGCTGTGGCCACAAGAAGCTGCTCCAGGAGCTCAGGTCAGGCAATTTATCATAAATGATTCCTAATGTGCCTTCTCTCACTGCATTATTCTGTACTCCTCGCTGCTCCTAGGGGCTTTGTTTGAGGATTGCTTTCCAGTGTAGGTTTCCGAGAGATTTAAAATCACTTGTAAACTGCAGCTTGAGTGTTTCTCTGTAAATTTGCAATACAAATGTGTGAATGTGATTTTCACTGTCCGGTTGAAATTTATTTAAGATTTACAGGCTGTAAGACTTAAAAGGGTTTCCCTTCCTTCGCCTTTTGGAGTCGGTTATCATCAGAGCTACATCTTTTAAGAAATTATAAAACTCTTTCTGGATTTCATGATTTTTCCAGGCCTTTCAACACCTCAGTATTCATTTTTCACCCTGGAGTTTTATTATTATATTTCTGGAATACATTGTTCTTTCTCCTCTGCTTTGCCCATTAATCCTTTTTAATCTTCAGGGGCAGCACAGTTTAGTGACTCAAACATGGCACCTGGGAGTGAAAGACTCAAGCACTAATCCTGGCTTTGCAGCTGACTTGCCATGTGGCTTCAAACAAGCGACGTCTCAGTCTCCCTGTCAATTCTACCGAGATAATAATTCTTGCTTAGCTCTACCTAAATACCTCTCAGGGGCATTGTATTAAGTAGTTAATACTTGTTAAGAGATTTGGATCTCCAAATTACTGTATAATCAGCATGGTTATTAACCATACAGAGAATTTTATATATCTGTAAACGTTGAGTCTTCTGTCCTGCATCTGTTCAGATTTTTCTTGCAGTCTGGCCCCCAACAGCCACACCGGATTTCAGTGCAGATGAGTTAACTTTAATCTTTTTCAGTGGAGATGAGCAGAAGGAAAGTCCTTGGTACTTTACCTTAAGAAAATGGTTAATTTTCAGTGACACTGGAGGAAGGTCTCAGTCATTGCAAACGAAGCAGTAGCCACCTGGGAAAACCTCCTCTGCCTCCACAGAAGCAGCCTCCTTATCCAGAAAAAGGTAACTCGGTTGAAGTGCTGCTTACACAGGATATCGCAGGCAAAAAATGTCAGTGCTGTGCCATAGGCTTTACAAGATTTACCGGGAAGCCTGAAAGCTCAGAAATTAAAGTAGACTTTTTCTAAAAGCCCATATATGTGAAAATAGGGGAAATACAAGCCTGAATTCCCCAAATGGTGGTAAGTCTGCTCAGGGAGGTGCTATGTCAATCAACTACGATGCATTTGCTACTACCCAAGTATCTGCTTGGATTGTGGTAGGAAATAAAAGGAAGATGGGGGATAACATCCTAAGCTGACTGAAATCAGTGGCTAAACTCCTGCTGACTTCAAAGAAGAGAGATTTCATCCTAGGTGCGGGAGAAATTGTAGCAATGGTTCCCCAGTCCCTTTTCCTTAATTGCGATTTTTGATGGATTGGCCGCTGGCTCTTTTTGCTTGTTTATCATTGTGTTCCATTATAGCTGCTACTCCCTTTATAATGTCCTTTTTTTCCCAGTTTATTTTCTTCATTCATTTCTTTTTTATTCCCTTAATTCCTCTCCCTTTTCATGTTCTTTTTGCTTTCTGGCATGCTCTCAGCTGCCTCTTTCTCCATTTCTGCTGTCATACATCTCTGTGTGCCGACCTCCTTCACACAGCTCCTCGTGTTGACACTAGCCCAACCTGAGCTGAATGGCCAAGGGGAGCGAAGTGAGCTTGGCTTTCTGCCTTGCAGAGAGCACCAAGCAGCTCCTAAGGAGGCTGGGAGTCTCTGTTTGTGTGCACGCACTTGTGAGAGAGACACGAGAGGGGTATTTTCTCCTCTTACAGCCCTTAATAGCTGTAATATTAGAAATGACACTAATTTGTGCTCTAAATTATTTGTAACTGACGGTTATTTAACCGTTCTCCTACAGGCACGCTGAAGTGAGTTTGCCTGAAGGCAAACAGGCGCTTTGTGGCCATGCTTGAGCGGAGTGAAGGCTCAGGCTGGCTTCAGCGAGGGCTCTCTGCGGCAGGAGGAGTTGACGGGCTCACGAGAGAAAGGGACAAGGGAAAACCAGCCTGGAGACCTGGGACCTAATCCATCTTTGCTCCCCAGATCAGCTGGCACTGCTGAATGGATTGCATTAGGATATGTTCCCACGCCAGACAAAACAGACGTTTGTACAGTAATTCCAGTTCACAAGGGGGGTAAAAACCTAACCAAAGATTTCAAGAAGATGGGGTTAAGGAAGTTGCAGTAGATACAGAGAGAAATTGTTAGACTTGGAAAAAGGTGATACCAGCAGAAAAGAGCAGGCTCTGGAGATTTACCAGAGCTAAAACTTAAACATGGCATCCACATGAAGAGACAAGGAAGATGCCCTTATATTTTAAATTTCTTTTCCAGTCTATTTTTAGAGGTTTGCTATTGAGGAGCACGGAGATCAGAGTGCCATGTTTGAATTTCCCCAAATTTTGTGCACATCCAAGAGCCAAGCTGATCTCTAACCTTTTTCACTGTCATTCATGGTGGTGACATTCAGATTTAGAGCTTGATTCCTGCCTGCCAGTGCATGACAGACATTGAATCTGATTTTGTAAGATAGGCAGTGATGTGAGCCAAGTTTGGCAGGACAAGACTGAGCTCTTATTTTGTTTCATCTGACAGTTTCAGTGAGGCAATCTTGGTCTTCTTGTCATGCCTTGTGGAAGTGCAAATTTAGATGTCATAGAGATTTAAAAATCGGAGCTGGCAAACCACAAAAAAAGCTTGGCTCATCTGGCTTAAATCTTACTCTGGATTTTAGTTAAGTTGGATACCAAAAGGATCACTTCCCTAATACACAGGAAATAACGGACTCACCGGAGTTAAGAAAGGCTGGTACAGTGCCTATTCCTCCAGTCTAAAAACGCACTCATGTTATAGTGACAGAGGGCTGAGCAGAGCATTTGGATTAAGTACAAAACCACCTGAAGTTCCAGCCATTCCTTAACCCAAAACTAAATTATTCCACTTTTGCTTATCTCTGCTTTGTGCAGTTTTGGTTGTAGTCAGACTTGCACATGGCCAGACTTCATGAAATATGGTTCCTGTGCTCAGTGGAGCGAGAAACTTCACATCAGAAAGATTTTCCCCCCCCTCCCCAAGTTTATCAGGGCACTTTTTGAGAGAGAAATTCATTTGCAGCAATGATGCAGGCTCTGTGCTTTTTTTTTTTTTTTCCCAGGGCTGAGTGTTCTCATTTCCTTTTTCACTCATTTTCCTTTCTGATCAAGCATCAAGTATTACAGTGATGAAGAGGTGAAAAAAAGGGAGCATGACACTAAAATGACTTAATGTGGTTAAAATATTTGGACATGGCATATGTGAACGCAATTAGCACTGCCTAAAAATAGTTCTAATGATGAACAGGGCTATGCAGTGGCGTGTTATAAATTGCCCAATATAACTCGTCTCTCTAGATGTACCTGACTCTGTGCTCTGCTCGGCTGATCTTTGACTTCAGAAAGCACCGTCCTAACAGAAGAGGTCTCATGGAAAGGAAGCTTGTAGCCACTTTGCCCCTTTTTCAATTTGTTTCAAAATTCATTACAGAATGCTTCAAATTAGCTGGAACATTAACATTGCATATGCAGAAGTAGAGCTTATATAGACTCTACTAAAAATTATTCCTTCTAAAAGAAGGTGTATGCATGACCGTTTCATTTCAGGATAATTTTTATCTTTTTGTTGATTGTCTGTATCCAAAAGTGAGACAGAAAAGCCTTACCCATTGTTAGAAAGATTGTCTTTAAATACATTCTTTCCCTCTTGTTTCTGGCTACCATTACAGAAATGAAGCATGAATTTATGACTTTAAAAAGAACCCCATTTCCTAATGCTATTTACGCTGGGACATGGCCACACCAGTCGCCATTGGCCACACAGATGGACTTTTGTCCTGTTGCAACGACAGGATGGATTTGGATGGTCCTAAATTCCTGTGCCGCAGACAATCCTGACAGAAAGATGCATTTCCAGCACTGAACCCTGGCATCCCTCAGTGCATACATGACAAGGAGGAAACCCACCAGAGCCGTGGGTGCAACTCAAATTAGCCTCAAGCTTTCCGGCTCAGCCACTGCCAGGGTAATACTGGAGCATGGACAGGACCCCTAGGGCCAGCAGCACACCCGGGCTGTCCCTGGGCTGCCGTGGGCAGGCAGCAGCCCCGTGACCCCCGGGAAGGTGCCAGGCTGGGTGGGCTGCCATCGCCCTATGGGGCTCTGGGTGGCAAGCCAGACCAAGCTGCCAAGACTATTATTTTACTGCGCTGAAGCTGCTCCTGGTGAACATTCTCGAGGCTGCTCTTCCCCTGAGGTCTCCTGTGAAGGGACCTGGTTTTCTGTTTGCCTTGGCTTGCCTGTGAAGGAGCCGGTTTCACTCACAGGGCTCAGACCCCACAGGGCCACCCTGTCCCCATCCCTTCTTAAGGAGGGCAGTGGCTTGCAGGCAGTCGCTGCCTTCCCTCTGCCTTTGGTGCAGGGCGCTCGAGTGAAATTAACGACCCCGAGAGGATTGTTTGCTGCCTCCCTGCGCGCTGTACGCGGAGGCTGTCTTCAGCCCCCACATTTACCTGCTGCCGTGGGGGCATAGTCACAATTATTTAAAAAAAAAAAAAATACTGTGGGTCTTTCCTTTCAAGACACATCAGGGCTGGAGTGTGGAGCCATGTCCCTGGGACTGTGTTCTGATTGCTTCTTCAACTTCTGTTTATACAATTTTAGAAAATTTTGGCAGGAATCAAGAGCACATACCAGGGTGTTGGCTTTTATGAATCCCATGGGATGTGAAAGTCAAGCTGACTGGATGAACTTTGGTTACATATTCCAGACAAGCACAATGACTCTATTTATTCAGACTTGGCAGCCAGAATGCAGATTGACTCTGTGGGTAATAAATTTTCACAGCCACAAAACTTCAGCAGCAACCAACCTGATCCCGCGCAGAAAAAAATGCATGCAAGGAAGCAGACTTGGGTTGCAAAAATATGTTAGATTATTATTCCATGTATGCGTACCAGTCAGTTAATTTATTTGGGTATTGATTGACACGAATTGCACAAATGATGCCAGGGATCTTTTTCCCCTTAAAGGAACTACTTTCTATTACAAAATTTTCATATTGTAAAAGGATTGGAGGGGGGGAAGAGAATTGTTCATATTACAATTGACAATCTCCTTTTAATATTTCACCCAAGGCTGATTTAAGTTATCCGGTGACCTCTACAGAGAAGAGCAGGGTATTATAATGGGGACTGTTTCATGTGCTATGCCACACTTCAAGGAACCAAAAGGCAATAACCACTACAATTCAGTACTCCTAACAATCTTCAGTACAATTTTGACATCTTCATGCTACAAAGCTTCAGATGCTTTCTGGGAGAGACGGTGATGAAATTCTTACTCTATGTGTTATAAATCAAAATGAATCTGCTCTTTAACTTGCAGATTTATGTTAACTACCTTGGTATCTGTTAATTGCATGCTCTTCAGATATTGATTGGGGATTAAAAAGTATATTTTCTTAAATCTGTGTGATGTAAAATATGCCAACAGGAAATTTCCCCTCTGCATATTAGATCCTATGATCACTGCCTGTAAAATTAAAATGATCAGTTTAAATGGATAAACTATGCTCATTAAAGAGGAAAAATACATTTATGTAATTAAAATTAAGAGACTAATATGTGTGGATAATGTAATTACTGTGGGCGCACACACACTCAGCTCAAACCCAGCCTCTGTTGCCTCTCCTGGGTCTGTGAATCTCAGCGCCTTAATTGCTGACGTGAAGGGAAGGGTTGGGAATGCCTTGCCCGCTGCGGGTCCCGAAGCTCTTAATCATGTCTCCGTCTTGCATTTGGCCTCCCTCACCCACGGCTCACATTCCCTGCGTCAGTCGCAGCCCTCCACAAGCCAGCCCTGGGAGCACAGGAGCACCTGTCCCCCGTCCTCGTGCCGCTTCAGAAACTTCCCATTCGCGCCTCAGCGACTCCAGACGCAAACGCAAAATCTCCTCCGAGCTTTTCAAAGTCTTTCCCCTAAGCTTCCCCGTTTAGAAATTAGCAAAATGAAAAGCTTCTCGGTTCTTGTACAGCTCAGCTTCAGCTCTTTGAGAAATTGGACTACTACAAGGAGTCTGGTTGCTAAAAGGTTAATTTATTACATACGGAATATCTGGGAATCATTCATGTACTATTCCTGTCCCTTCATCTGTGATTTCTTTCTTTCCTGTTCCCGAGCTCAGGAGGAAACCTGAGATTAAAGAGCCTCAGAATTAGGAAGTAAGAGGAAACAGGTCATCTCCCTGACATTCAGACACAGATCCACGTCGTAATCTGCACATTTATTGGCAGAGGGGGTCTGTGCTATTCTTTTTTGGGCCTATTTCCTGCCAGGTAGATGGGAACGTAGTGGTCTGTTTATCGAGCAGGCATATTAATTTAGGATTGTTCGTTAAGCAAACCTGCAGGTCTCAGCTGAGGTTCTGCAAAGCATTTCATACAGCAGGAGACAGCCCGTGCCTCCAGGAGATTTTTATCTGTACACTGAAGTTAGAAAAAAATGTGACCAGGAAAGAGGACCAAATCACTAAGTAAGTGCTGAAGGTTGCTCACGCTAGGGCCCGTGATGATTAGAAGTGAGTAACGGGATCTCAGCTCTGCTCTTTGCTGCGCGGGTGGCAAACTCTCTCCTGGCTCTGCAGAGCTTGTCCGAGCACTGAGGCAAAAAACGCAGGCTGTATCAGCTGTACCTTAAAGCTCGGGTTACTGAGCGAAGACCTTGCATAGCACACAGAACACTAGCAATCCAAGTGCATGAAAGATATTAATAGCTGTCAGTGGTAGTGCAAAACTGGAGGTACCATGTGTGCATGCCCAAATGGCAGTAATTTTCCACCATCCCTTCTCCGCCTAGATCTACTAACGTTCTTTTATTTCCTGCACGATATACATTTTCACATGTCTTTTTCTGCTTTTTATGAAGCAGAACTGGATTTCAGCGCTCAGGCTCTACCACCCTGTTCCACAGCGACATCCATTACGCAGGATCCCATCTCCCTTCCTATCTGAAGGACAAGCCACCTCTCTGACCGCTAGCTCTCCCCTCCCCTACCATCCAGCCCCTCGCTGCAACCACCACGGCATCTTGGTGTGCTATTGTTATTCTTCAGACATTCCTTCTGTCCCTCACTTGACTTTGCCCTATGCTGTCTATGCGCTGTATTTTAAACTATCTAGACAAGCAGAAAGAGTAATTAAATGTGAAGTGTTTCAGGATGAAATGCATTAAACAAAAAGAAATTGTATAAATATGTAAATAATTGAATCTATATGCTGCATCTTCTTAACACCAAGAAGCTTTGCTCAAAATAGATGAAATAATCATTTAGTATAAATATTAAAAGGTTTTGATTTACCCATTGTTCGGAGTATATTGCAAAATATAACTCTCTTAACAAGCATGAAAGAAAACCCTGGAAGAGCTTCATGCCTACATACCTAGAATCATTTGTCTAAAATCCTGAATTTCCAAAGTCTAGATAGCCCCAGTTACTCTTGATGGAAATAATCACATTTGAAACCCATGTTACATCCAGGTCTGCATTCATCTGTGAGATGCAACCAGGGGAACTACTGCCCTCATATGCTCTGGTGGAGGCACAGGACATTCATCTTAGTGCAAGAAGGAAGGGAAGTGGCTCTTGCCTTCTCATCCCCAACCAAATCATCCATATCAGAATATTGAGGAGCAGAGAGCATGCAATAGCACCACTTGGCAATGAGGGACTCAACTGGCCATGGGAAAGCCAAGATCCAGTCCTATTCTACTGAGTCATTATTTAGGTGAAACACAGCAATGCTTTATGGAAAAATTGGAACACACCTCCCCACACCAACAAAACCCATCTCTCCTGACACATGGAAGACTTTGGGTGATGTATCTGCTCCCGGTCAGGTAGTTTAGGGTCACCGAAACCCAGGGAAGTGCCTTTACTGGAAACCCAGGGAAGTGCCTTTATTGCTGTGTTATGGTGTGAACCAAGCGTACAGCCAAGGCTTTCTCTTAACTGTCGTTGGCTTTCTTAGCAGGCACGGGCCACGCAGAGACAGGACCGAAAACACTCAGAGGAGAGGCGCGGGCTGGGGGGATGCCGACGAGGCTCAAGGCAGGTAACAGGTAAGCAGCCCAGCGGCTAATCCCCAGGGCCAGCTTGTGCTGGCAGGGTTTGCCTGAACCCTTAATCCAGAATTCCTGTTTCTACCCTCCTTGGCTGCTCTCTAAAACAAAACAAAATCAAATCAGAAGTAGACTGATACAAAAACCTTCTGGGTCACATCAGGGTAATAAATCACGAGCACTGCAGACTGCTCCCCACCAATACAGCAGTTAGCACACGTGGGCTGGCTCGGAGCAGCAACATCTGTTACTCCAGTTACAGTACTGCCATGTATTTTGATAACCTTCATGTATGTTTTGAAAAAGCATTAGCAAAATATTTTCAGTAGCTCAGTCTCGACATGAAGCATGCTACAAGCGACATGTTAGTTGTCTGGCTCTTACCTGGTCATTCTCTTCTTCGTCGCTGCTTAATTTGAGGTCATCTTCTAACATTCTGGAAAGTAAGCAGTAGAATAAATTATAATTTACCAAAATGCTTTAGATCCAGTATTTTCTCTGAGCTACTGTAAACATTTAATAATTTAAATAAAAAGAAAATACATTTTACACAGTAACCCTGTAGATATGACACTTTCTTTGTAATTTTTTCCTATCCAGTTGCTATCAACTAACTTCTTAATTCATTTCCTACTACTGCTGCCTAAGGCAAAATGTTTACTGGAGTAATAATGGATTTTGCAAAGATTCTTGTTATTACAATCACCAACAAACAATTTTTATACGCTAAAAATAATATTTTTGATGCTGACAGGTCAGTAGTCTCTCTGAAAGGAAAATTTTGCTCCTTTTGGCATTGAGATTACAGAACAGAAGTAGGTATTTACACTGGCAGTACTGCAGCACATAATAAGATTCAATGATGTTTCCCAAAGGCCATTTTTTCTTTATTGCATGTTTGATGTAAAATTGACATTGACTGAAACAATTAAAACTAAAATACGTTGTCTCAGTGCACAAGAGTATCCACAAGGATTTCACTGTCATACAAACATACAAAATAATCCATCTTTTCTAATGGGGATTTCATCCTCCCTTCCCATATCCTTTCCTCAACTTGCTTAAACTGGCTCACAAAGAAGAGGAGTTTGTTTCTACCTCCATGTAATTTTTCTACAAGCAAGGGTTAAGTAGTCAGCAGTTAAAGGAGATGAAGAGGTGCAAAGATTTCCCCCAGTGCTTGAAAGGTCTTCAAGAATGGGATCTATTATTAAAAAAATACCTCAGCAATAATAATAATAATAATATAGAAAGTTGCTAATTTTTCTTGCATTCTGGGAAAAGAGAATCTGTAATTTCATCTTGACTCCAGAAGAAAGCTTGGTGAGCAATTCAGACACATCCTGTGACGTGGGTGGTCCCTGGAGTGTAAATATATCAAGAAGACATATGCAGTAATTTCAAACCACCTCCTTGTACTTGTGCCTAGATCTTCCAAGAGCGTGCCTGAAAAGCGTGACTCTTACATGGGCAACATGGTGTGCCGTGTCTTAAAAGAGCACCAAGCCTAACCCCCCTCTCCTCAGCTCCCCGCCACACGTACAGTGCCTGCCTGCTGCTGCCGTCACAGCTGCTTCCCTATTTCCCCACGGCACCTTTTGGGGAAGGTAGGCGTGTAAGAACAGGATCGGGGGTCAGAGCAGAAACTCCCACTAGTTCATCTCTTAAAGACTCCTGTGTTGCTTTTTTCTCCACATTTCCTTCTACTTGCGCCAAGAGTTTTCCTCTGTAAAACCAACACATCAAATTCAGCAAAATCTCACTGCAATGCAGACACCTCAAAGATATAGGACACCCATCGAGTTAGAGGGACTTGACAATCTCACAGCAAGACTTGCCCATGTTTTATCTGGAAATATGTCCACAGGCAGGGAAAAGCTCGCTCTGCCATCTCCAGAGTCAGCAAAAACTCCGATGGCCGTATCGATGCAGCCACCGGGCAAGCTAACAAGCCCTGCTGAGAAGAGGCAAAGCTTCCTGTAAACATTGCAAGATCCACATTAGCTTTGGATCCCACCACTTACAGGGATCCAAACAATCTTATAATTGCTCATTTTTTTAGTTAGATCAGTTTAGGGCATCCCTGAGAAAATAGTGCTTGAAAATAGAAAGCTCAGATCTGGGACTGGGCACTGTGTAACTAAGTGTGACAAAATCTGCACCGATGGTGATTTAATCAGAGAGGCATGTGCTTATTGTGGGAAAAGCAAAGCAGCCAGGGTGTCACTGCCTGCTCTCCCTTGAGTGCATGAATTTCTGCTAGTGAGGTTGTAGTTAAGTTACATTACTTAAGATTCAGCAGTTTACCTCTTCTCCTAAATGGAAGTCAGAAAATCAGAAGTGTATCATGAAATGTTCTAGGTAGCTCTATGCATTTATTAGTGTCCTGGCTTTTTGTATCAACACAAATAATGTGTACTGTGATTAGAAGAAACTACGATGCTTCAAAGCCTTCAGGGTATGTGGAGGTGTGAGTGGAGCTAAGATAAGGTGCCAGGAGTGCAAGCAGGAACCATTCACACAAAAGGAATGAGAAACCGCAGCGCTGGCCCATCAACCTCTCCTTGCGCGTATGTTTTAGCCCGTCTTTATTTTCCCTGTCTGTTTTTCATTTCACAAGCGCTGCTCTCCAAGAAAAGCACTGCCTGCCCAGGACTTGTGGCCCCTTCTGGAACTACCATCAGCGTACAAACAATCTCCTAATGCTGGCGATAGGAAAAACCAGGTCATCATAAAATGCTTGCTTGTTTGCTTTTTTTCCCCTAGAGTGGGATCTAGCTCGCCTGATCCACGTATTTGTCACAAGCACGTATCAGGTTAAGACAGCTTGCCATTGTAGAGGTCTACCTTGTAAAGGCAGGAGCCGTTTTCCTACTCTGCAGGTAAAACCTCCTCACCTAAAAGTCTTCACTGGTTCCCAGACTGCCTTCACTGTCGGGTGAGGCCCTCAGCCCTGATCTACAAAGCCACAAACAGAGCAGGACACACTGTCACCCTGGACTTCAGCTTCACCCACCAACAGTCCTGGAGAGCGAGGCTCTTTGGACATCAGGCAGCTCCCAGAGCCCAGGCTGAAGCACATTCTGGGTGAGGAGGAGGTATTTGTGTTAGAAGGACTCCAATTTGCAGTAAGCATCTTAAAGAAGCTAGATCGATTTTTAGTCTGGACACTTTGCTTTTGAGGAACACTCCTCCTTGACAACTCATCTCCATCATGACAATGATGATGGTTAAAAAAAAAAGTCCATAACTGGAGCAGCAGACACCACTTGAAGAGAGGGAGTAGAGAAGAGAAATACTTTAAGCTTACAAGAGGCATTACATTAATTTGTAATTTATCTGAAAAGCACTTTGGCATAGATTCAGCACAGAATAAGCTTTGGTGCACCCTGTGTTAGCAGAGCACTTCAGATCATGTTTAAATCAACTCCTGCTTGGGATGGAATTTCTTTACGTATTCTGGCAAACTAGTACAAGGATGGACAGACAAACACATACAAGCTCATGTGCAAACACAGCCTTTTCAATTACAGCTATTTGCTCTAACACCTTTTCCAGAATACGCAACATCCAGGCCAGTGACATCATCCATAGGCTCAAAGATTTTTCAAAATGGATTTGGCTTTGATGTAAAAAGATAAGTAAATGTAATTTTGTAAACAAAAGCTAGAAAAATGAAGCGGCGCTCAAAGCAGCTCTAAAAAACACACACCACCACTTAGGGCTCCTGCACTTGAAAAGAGTGCGTATAGTCAGGAAGTCACTTTGCAGAACCTAATTACACATTTTTAGTGAAATCTCCGCGAGGTCACGGAGGCAGTGAAGGGTGAGAGGCTCGGGCCGTAGCACTCTAATTAATGCATTTGTTCCTTTCTCCACAAAGAATGTGACAGGTAGAGATGTAATCAACGGAAATGAGGATGAGTTTGGGACATTGAGATAGCCCTCAGCAGGCCAGCTGGTTTCTTTCTCCAGTAATCAATTAAGGGGTGCTGGGCCATTCAGTTACAGTGGGAAAGGAAGGGGGTGAGGGGCTACTTACAGGTAAAGAAAAATAGACAGGAAGTCTTCTAGAGTGCATCAGTATCCAGTATCTGCCGATATCCATGTGACCATGTGTCCAAATCTCCTACACAGCTTATTGGAAAGCCTGACGACCTCTTTCATGCGGGGGCTGCTCACTGCCTTGGTTCTGTGGGCTACCAGGGTGGGGTGACCATCTGGGGCACTACAGAGGGACCCTGCAGGAATCCTGCTCATCCCAGCATGTCAAAGGGCTAGGAGACGCTCCTGGTCAAAAGTAGCTGGGATTTGGGATGGGAGGCCATTGCAGGCTGCCCGGGAACCCCACGTTGCTCAAAGGGAATGGTCAAGTCGAGACTTACAGCTTCACTGTTTTGTCTGTCTTTTTTCTTGATTTGTTGTTGCTGGAAAGTCGTCTCAAGCAAGGGTTATCTTCAGCCTTAGCCAGAGTCCAGGGGGTAGCAGCAGGACATCTAGTTTCCCCTCCAGGAAGTAACATCAAAGTAACATCAAGATTCAAGTGTGAGTGTAGAAGCAGGGCCCAGGTCGGAGATTTTTGGGTTTGAAAGAGCTGGAGGAGAAGGAGCTGCTGGGGAAGGATATGTTTATGGTGCGGTGTCTGGGGAAGGCAGTCTTCAACAGCCACTTGGGAGTCAGTTGCAACTTTTAACACCTGGAGCCAGTCTGAGACCCTTCCAGCATAGCCCTATTTCAGAGGATATACATTTTCTTCCAGGGTAAAGACACAACCCCACCCAGAAGTTAAACTTCATGTCTGCTGCTGCGCATGGAAGAAGCAGCAGACATCACACCTTGGGTCTTACTTTAACCTCTGATACATTTCAAATTCCTTGGCCTAATGAATTCTTTCCTTTCCCCTGCAAATTACTCGACAAAAAAGCATCTGTGGTTTTGTTTTGCTATTAGATAGATTCCCTTTTGGCATGCAAATCAAAGGACAAGAGAAGAGGCCCTGAAGATTTTCAAGAGAGGTTACCAAAATGAGGGGCAAAACCCTCCTTGTGTCCCTCTGGTGGTCCAAACTACTATATGAGATACGGTCTTCATGATAATTTTGATAATGAGAACAAAAAAAGACCAAGATGGGAAAGGAAAAATATTGATAGTAATTAAATCATTAACACTAATGCTTTAGGAGAGAACATGCCAACAGTTTGCAAGCCTGGGGCACAAATGTATGTATGTTGCAATTGTTATTTAAATAAATTCAGAAGTCACCATCTTTGCAATTTGCAAAAGATCTCATGAATGTGTTAATCTGATCAAGTATATTGTTCCATTTTAATGCTAGGCAGCATCTCAGTCAGAATACTGTGTTTATTAAGGACCTTTGTGATTTCTGCTCGCTGTGTAGGAAAGGAGTTTCAGCAGTGGAAAAATACTTCGATTTTAGCTGAAGAGGAACCCCACAAAGAGAAGAGTTGTGCTGAAATATGAAAATCAGATAACTAAGTGCTCATTTGAGTTCATGCCACCACAATATTTCATCTGAATGAGACTGTTTTTGGAAAATTATCTTATTTTTTAATTCATAATATTGACAATTTCTTTTCTTTCCCATAAATGCATAGTGACCTTTCAAGAACTGGACATCAGTTTCAATATCACCAGAAACTCCGAAAGAAAACAGATATTGTTCTAAGTAGCAGTATGCTAGAAGGGTCTCAAACTGGCTCCAAATGTTTAAAGTCACAGCTGATGCGCTGACATAGAGAGAAGAAAAGTATTGCTTCATGTTGCAGGAAAACAAAACAAAACCTTCATAGGGGCACAACTCTGTGCAAGACCTTTAACTCTTGTTTCCAGCACGATGAGAGAGAACACCAGGTGGGAATCTACCATTTCTATCCAGACTGTGCCCTTATGTTCCTGGGATTATTTCAGCTATGAGCACTCACGTACGTAATATCACTTAAGTGCCAATAAGATAAATGTACATTCAGTTTTTGGTTGCTTTCTAAAAGAGAAATGGAAGTGAAGATATGCCTGGTAACAAGCACGGATAATTCGCAAGAAACAGATGAACACGTTACCTTCCTTAAAAAAAAAAAAGGGAACAAAAAAGGAAAGCTAATGTTGTTGCTATTACCTTGGTTACCTGCACATAACAGATGGCCAGTTATATCTGCTACTTACCTACAGCCAAAAGAGGTATTTCAAATAGCTTTGTTTACTAATCCAAAAATATAGGAGTAGCTGTTCTTATACAGTAGTAAATTTCAATTAATTAGATTCTGATTGCTGAAATTACTTTTCACTTCAGTGCTATAACTGATGCAAATGTTTCACTTCAAAAAAGCTCATGCATTTATATTATCCGAAAAGTGTGGTATTTATTTGTGTTTTATACAAAATCAAGTCAAAAGCTTATGGGTTGAGGTAAACAAGTAGATCGAGAGGGTATTTATAAATACTGTAACAGAGCTTTCAGCAGGCTTGTACTACCTCTGGAAGCACTGCTTGCAACATCTAAAATTCATGCTGAATATACAACGTTTAAGTTGTAAAAACCCTCAGCAAACAGTTTGTGCAAGTTCTGCTACACAGAAACATGTAGGAAAGCACGATTATACAGAATACCGTCAAATCTAATTAAAAACAGAGGAAGAAGGCCAGTAAAATCAGGCTGGTGAAATATTAATGTACTTAACGCTGGAATGAAGCATATATATCAATGTGAGATTTAATTCCAGAGTGTAGAATTTAAATGCCTGGAAAACAGACTCAGTCTATAGAAATAGAATTAGCAATTCCAATAAAAAATAGATGCTCTGAAGGAAAAATTTTCTGTCCTTGGCTTGAATCCATCTAGACTGGTCTACACCGCTCTCCAAAACCATTTAAACCAGCTAAATGCTCTGCTAAATTCCCATTACACTGATGGTCTCGTTAGAAATGCACAGCAGTCCTCTCTGAGGGATACAGCCATTACTCTCTCCTACGAGCAGAAGTTGAAATCAGGCTTCCTCTGCAGCAGCCCCCCCCCCGTGAGAGACTGTGTTTGCCCCGGTGATGTTTCCCCCCCTTTAAAGAAAGGGACAATAAACGCAACTGAATCACACCCTGAATTTTCTAACACCTTGGAAGGGTGGCAAGGAAGCGCCCCGCAGTCCACAGCGCTTCCCCGAGAATGGAGTTTAAGCAGAAGGAGCCAGACTACCTCCTTCAAAATGGGAGAAATTCTTCAGAAAAGCAAGGAAACAAACCTGTGTGAGCCCACGCCCCGAGGAAGGAAGCCACATAAAAATGCACGAATGCTCGGCGAGAGGGAAGGGTGATGAGCGACGCACCGGCGGCTCACGCCTAAGCACCAGCCTAAGTAGTCCAATCACTCTGAGGACTTACCAGAGTTTCATGGCTAATCATGCTCTGTGTGACAGGAGGAAACACATTTGGGGAATAAAAGTTTTGAACGCGCCGCTCGCAATTTTCCAATCCATTTCTTGCCTCCCTGCCCCTGTTCCTTCCAAGCTCTCTGGGTGTGATTAGCAGTTATTTACTAACTCTCTCCCTCTGATTTCCTAGCAATTGCTGATGCTGCCATCTACAAAATATTCATTTTAAACGCGAAATGAAGTAAGAGTGCATGAACTGTGCTACCGCCTTGTGTGTCAGCCGTCGTGGCAGAAATCTTGGGGAATTTAATACGTCTGAGACAGAACTGCCACGGCCAAGGTACCACTGAAGGTGCAGCATCTGATTTTGTACTCGGTGATTATTTCCTTACAAATAGCCTCTTTCTGCCTAATCCCCAGCATTACAAGCATCTGTCTTCATGCTGGAGTCATCATCCCACACATTTTTATTCTCGTGCTCCCTTGCAGATGACTACAGTCATCTGTATAATGCTGACCATTCATTTAGCAACATTCGTACCCAAGGCTGCAATGGTGTTTATTCCCATCTCGCTGGCTGAGCGAGGGAAACGAGATCATTTAGGCTAGAGGTTCTCCAACTGTGCTGCACCGACAAGTGAAGTGTTTTGTACCATCAGAGTGATGGGGCAGGCGGCAGCTCTGTGTCCCGGTGCGATCCGAGGTGCGATCCCCTGCGTCGTGTCCTGCACACCACCTCTTGTGCCCTCTCTCTGTGCCTGGGGTATCCTGCTGCGGCTGGCTCCCAGCCGCCTGCTCACCTCCATCTCTCCAGCGTTTTCAGAGTTGCAGCTTTCCTACTTAAATACAGAGTCAGGAGGACATTCTGTGTTCTGGGGTACACAGGTTCGTGTTGGTTTCTTTCAAGCCTCTTTTGTTGAAGTGAGGCTGAATTATTAAATTATTCAGACCACTGGATAACCTGCTCCGTCCTCACAGTTTCTCTCTCTGTCATCCTCCACAAAGTTTTACCATTGGTAAATACAATTTCCTGCCATGTTCTAGCTGCCATCTCCTCACAGAATGAAATCACCTATGGTTGACAAGAACTTACATTTCTTTCTTTGAAAGTAAAACATTGAAAGCAAATTAAGCTTTTATCCTTCAGTTCCTCAGTGCTATTAAAGGAACCCTTTTTGGGCTTCCCCCAAACTTTGTGTGCAGCAGGAGGTGCCAGGCAACTTGTCCTTAAAACTTAAATTTTGGCCTTTTGGCACATTGCACAGCATTAGCTGTCTCCTGGGGTTACCCCACATCTCAAGCCACATCACAAATGACCCTCAGATTTTGCTAGCCAGTGGCCTTCATGGCTATACGGTAACATTGAAGATCTGAGACTTATGGATGCTTGTATCTAGGGTAACTGATTTTAAATAATTTATTGTCTCTAGACACTGTTTAGCTTCCTGACTGTCTACTAGGCACCCTGCTTCTTCTCATACAAAAAATATTTATTGACTCTAATATTACTAACAGCTTTAATATTTCCAGCTAACAAGGGGCTATTGTTAGAATTTCTTTATTATTGCTGTTCTTTCTATACCTTAAGAAAACTCTCATTCTCACTGTCCTTGAACCTTCCTCCAGTATCCTCAATTCCTTTTATCAATCTTCAGTATTTTATAATTTCTTTTTCAGATTATTATCTTCGCCTTTCATGTTACATGTATTTCATATTTCATCTCTGTTGCACAGATTGCTTTTTCATTTCTAATTGCTACTTTTTCTTCACCACTGAAGCTGAGCTAGTTTTCAATAAAGTTGAGCTCTTCCTTGATTGTGGAAATGCAGCCTTTTGCTAACCTAACAAGCTCTGCTTAAAAAATTCCAGACTTCCTTGTTTCTAGGTTTTTTTACCTCACCAATTTCTAGTCAACAATTTCTTCCACTTTGGGAAACTGGCCTTCCCTTGTGGGACTGTCCTTTATTTGTCTAGCTGGGACATAATAAAATCATGATCTAGTTCCCAGGCAACCATGTGCTTCCCATCCAGTGACCGATTTCTCTTTATTCAAAGCAGGGGCGAGTATGGCTGGGGAAATATCCTCAGTGATAGAAAAGTGCCACAAAGATCATCCACAACCTTTATTTTAATTTCATGGCCAGCTGCAGTGGACCTCTGGTGATACCTTCAAAACTAAAAGACCTCTGCTATCCACCTGATGAATCTGCCTTTGCTTTACAGATCGCTGCCAACGGAGCAGCTCTGTCCCCTCCCCCGTAACTGGAGTTGATATTCAGTGATATTCTGGCTCTGGGATAAAAAAAAAGTATTATTCAATATCCCCAGCTGGAACTTTTCATGTAAAGGCTAGAGGAGCCGAGGAACAGGCTAGTTCGGTCCCTCCTGATCGCGCATGGCTGAAAGGCAGATACAGAGAGGCTACTGCAGAATATATCTATGTCACTGAGTGGCAGGACAGGAACACATGGGAACTATACCTCCTCCATAACCTCCCCAGCTCCAGCCAGTAGAAGCATGGCTCTGAAAGACATACCAGGACCCCCAAAGTTTTCAGCATTTCCTTCTAAACACTTTTCCTAGCCATTTCCTGGAAAGCCACTATATGTATTTTACTCAGTCTCGTCTGCAATACTTATAGCTTCATTTAGTTTTAATATAGTTATAAATGGGCTGTAGCGGCCTGCTTCTTTTAATAACTAAGTAAATGAAACCCTGTCTGCAATAATAAATGAACCATCCATCTGGGAGGCCTCCAGTAAAAATTTCAACAGGTATTTATTGCTCTTTTATGTAAACAGTACTCTGGACAATACAAGTGATTATACTCTCTGTCAGCCCTGTCAGGAAGGAGACAGTATGGTTTTGGATGAGGTTCCATAGCGTACACATTGAATTTACAGGTTTATTTGACTAGATGGAGACAACATGATTAAAACAAGCAAACAAACAGACAAGAACCCAGTTGGCTACTGTGAAAGTCAGCATACCGTTTCATTTAAAGATATGGGCTGTGAGGGTAAAATACAGAAAATTGACAGATCCAAGGTTCAACGGACTCCTCACAACCCCTGATGCCTCACAGACCCCCCCAAACAAAACCATCCATCCCCTCCTCGTAGAAGTGGAAGGAGTTTCATTGTAAAATCAACACTTTATGGAGACTTTAAAATATATTGTGCACTCACAGGTTCTCACGGTGCGGAAGAGCAGCGCCTTGGGAGAATCCCTGACTGGGGCACAAGGGGTGGCAAACCACACTTACCATCCCCTGGGGTCTTCCCTTTCACTCACTGGGAAGGGCAATGGCACGACACTTTTGCAGTAATGAAATTTTAATTAAAAAAAAAAAATCTCATTGCCAAAATCATCTTCATACCACTATTATATTCCAGCTCCTAATTACATAGCATTACATTCCACTATTGTTGAAATAATACAATGTCAGAATATACTGTCAAGTAATTAATTCAGTGTATGGCAAGAGGGGGAAAAAAAAAAAGAAACAAGGGGCAGAAAGACCTGAAAGCTTATGTATGGCCAGATTGATGTGCCACCACTTGCCACTGATGAGTGAGCTGTAGAGAGTTCTGCGCATGAAATACGTAGGGGCTGCTGTGATTTTTGTGAAAATTTCCAGCCCTCAAATTTCTGCAGGAACGGGTTTAAACCTCTCCCATGAGCAGGTTTCTCAGTGACTTTCATTTTCAGCCAAACGAGGCATAGGGAGAAATACATTTTTTTCATTACGAGGCAGACTACAAAAGGAAACCGAGCTCTCGGCCAAAACGCCAGGCAGCGTTCTGCCCCACGGAATGGGGATCGCTGCTCCTTATGGACACCTCCACCCTGTGTGCTCGGCTCAGAGGAAGGGGTAGTGCTGCTCCCGAAGGGACCACCTCCATGGCCAGGGCATTTCCAGTACTTTTACTAAGCTCAGCACACCAACAAACATACTAGGAGATGGTGCACTAGCGATAGCATTCTCTTTTCTCCTCTCTGCTTTTGTTGTGATCGCAAGATGCTGAAAAGGGGAGAAGACCACCCCACCGGGGCAGACGTCTTCCAACTGATGGTAGTTCCACCAAAACACAGGAGGAGTTGTCAGGTTTTCCTGCAGATGGGCTGAGGGAGGGAAGGGGCTGCTCAGGCAGCGACGGGGCTCGGGGCAGAGGTGCTGCCGGGAAGGGGAGCTGGAGGCAGGCGCTGGCACATGGGGCGAGCACGTGGCCATGAATCTCACCGCTGTGAGGAGAAAAACCTGTACAATCTGCAGTGACCAGATAATGCCTTTGCTTCACAAGGAGCTGCACTGAAGGGATGGTTGCTCACGCAGAATCCTGTTAATTCCAACTGCATTTTGCAGCTCCGGCTGAGGTGTGTGCTCGGGTTGTCCGTGGGCTTCCCAGCACAGACCCTCAGCTGCCCTGGGGTCCGATGGCACCAAGCACTTCTGGCCTGCCTGTTTCACTTTGAGGTAACCCCTTCTAGGAGCCAAAATGGGAAATTCCTCTTCCATAGAAATAATCTCCTTTGGCCATTGCAACAGCAGAAATAATCGACTGAGGGCTGCTCCTTCAGAGAGGGGAATGGTCTTACTCCCAGCATTCAGATCCTGCACGTGCTGTGCAGAAATACATCACCTGGACTGCAATATATATATAATTTAAAAAAGAAAAAGCATGTATTTCTTCTTTAAAAACACTTTTTGGACAAAATTATGAAGTTAGCTCTCAAACAGTAAACCACACTGTATCTCCTTTCTAATGTCTCTTTTTAAATATACACCAGGGAACAACTCTCATAACTCACTCGACACACACTATCTTATGAGTTATAGGTCAGTCTTCTATGTACAGAGTGTGTGTTGCGTTTCTACACACCATTTATGAATTTTCCATCCCTCATCATTCATATCATGTCAGAATATCTATTACAAACCCCTGTTTACAAGAAGGGCTTCTATTTTCCCCTTTCATTTTATCACTGCTCTTAAATTTTCTTCTGGACACCAGCTTGGCACGCTGGCAGTACCATGCTGGCAGTTTCTAAGAAAAAGTCATATTCAAAAATCGTATGTCAGGGCCATAATGTCATTTCCACAGAAATATCCTTTTTTAACTAATAGGAGCAGTGTATAAAAATGAATTAGACACAATTGTATTCTGTTTGCCAAATTCTACCACCCAGCTGCTAACTATCACAACCACCTTGTGAAAAATAATCATATAGAAGTCTAAATGATGTCTGATAATGCTTTCTGCCACCCTAAATCTTTGGAAATGTTGAGTCATCTTGAGAAAAATGTCGACAATCATTTTTCACAAAGGCTTGAGTGTGGACGAGGCTCTAACTGGAGTCTTGTGTGAGGGATTTAGAGCTGAGGGGAATTTTCTGACAAATAATTCAGCCATTAAGAACAGTGTGAGGACTGGCCAAAATGCTTGGCAATTGCTAGATTTGAGAAATGCTTTTCCCTAAGTAACTAAAAAATTTTAATATCTACATAAAACGATTGATTTCAACATTTCTGAAGTGCTATGCTTTCATTTTTTTCTTTCAAAAACACTATTTCAAAATATGCTTGTATCTAGTGCAGTATAATATCCAGTGTCAAGCTCCTTCTGGAGTGAGGTAACCTATTTAAACAATTAGCCCTGAAAGTATTGTTTTCATTTTGCTGAGAAAACGAACACAACTACTTTTTTTCAGTTTACCCATACAATTTTTTATTGTACCAAACAAAATATCAATTACCCATGCCGACTCCAAAATTTAATTCAGTTTGCAAAGTACTGAAACTAGCATCGGTTTGAGTTTCATGTGCATCCACAAAGCATACTGGCTTCTTTCATTTTTTCCCACTCATTGGCTGTTAGTTGAGCCTTTCTGTGAAATATCTTTTGCTGTCATCAGCTGTCAGACTGCCATCCATAGGAGCAAACTTCTATACCATAGCAGTGTTGTAAGCAAGCATTGTTATGAATCAAGCATGTAGGAAATGGATTCTCAGATTGTTACATGACTGAAATTCATGGTTTTTGGTTTTTTTTTTCTCACAAAATCAGATTGGAATTATGACCATTTGCTCAAATCTGCTCCATTATACAACTGGTTGGTTGGTTTGTATGTTTGAAATTTGTGATTATCTGATACTGAGTTCCCAGGAACCGAGTTCTACATAGTCTCCTCCGGGATATACCTACAGCCTCCACCTTTGAAAAAATGGCATTAAGTATCTTTTGTCTTGTTATTTTTTGATGTCAGATCAGGTCCACTCAAAACAACCATTATTTCAGAATTACTTTCGGATGTGGAAATAAAATATGAAGGACTTAATACTGACAGAGCTGTGGGTAATTATCTGGTTGATATTTAAGTAAGAAAAAACTCTACATTAATAATGTGTTAATTTGGTACAACGGCAAATAATTTGTAAGCAAATATTGTGTGTATATTATGCAATATATATTTAAAAAGTCGTACGTATGAAGGATGACACTTGATTTCTAAAGAATTCAATTTAGTAGTAACAACATTAATGTTAAAGATGGATCTCCTAAACTAAATGTATTTGGTTAGTTTCATCATCAGTGTCACTCTAGTAAAACCAGTTTCATCAGCAATTAATTTAGCCCTCTATATTACCTTCAAGACAAATTATTTTTTACTGATAAGAGAAAATACTTCAGATGTACATGGTTTATCAGGCACTTAAATATTTTTAATGCACTGAAGACAGCAGAGATGGCTGATGAAAATATTGAATAAAAGAGGCAAAACGTAGGAGACTGAGAATAAGGACCTTTGAAATATGTAAATATCTCTCCAGAAGTTCTATAAACCTTTAGACTATCTCCAGCAGAGTTTTTATTAGTCTAAAGAAATCATTCTGTATTTTTCAGTGTACTACTATCCTCACACTAACAGCAGAAAAGTTTTTACTGTTCCAAAAATGCAGCAAACAGTCCTCACTACATATTTTTATGCTTGAAGTTTATATGCAATTTAAAGCAGTGCCAGGGAAGAATTGGGAGTGAACGAAAAGTCTGCCAGAGTTTTCTTACGGATACTTTCTCCAACTCTTCCTTCTAGCTGAACACCAAAGCACGAGGACTTGCTCTCCTTATTACCAGGATCATTAACTAGTTCGAAATAGGACCCATCCTATCAAGACAGCTGCCAATTTGTTATCGGGTTGTATTCTATCACACTATTTTCTAGTGAGAATCTTCGCTTTGGTACATTTCCCAACACCCTGTGAAGTCAAAAGCGAACAAACCCATGATTATTCTTGTTCAGTGGGAAAGAGGAAACCGAGGCAAAGGGATTCACAGTTTTTTCCAAAACCCCACTGTCCAATCAGATCCAGAACTGGGGAGGGAAACTCCAGGTCCTGACTGCGAACCCATCGGCAATACCTCAGCTGCACCCGTGACCCAATACCTTCCGCTGTTCAGCCTCTACTTCACCTTGGGAGCCTGCGCTAGGAGGAAATTTTAAGTGACAGAAGGCCGAAGATCAGGTGGGAACGTGAAGAGATGCCAAAACAGTATCTTTCTATGTACAGCAGTATCTCTCCTATCAGAGCACAGCAGAGCTACTGGAGTAGAATATGTCAAGATTTAAGAGTCTGTAATTCTCTGACAAATATGCATTCCCGCCTGAAACAGGGCAAGTGGATTTTACATAAAGAACGCACTTTTTCATCTGTAAAATGTTACAAGCAAAAAATAAAATTGGATCAGACGATGTAAATTTCTTCCAGAAGAGCCCATAACATTTCACCTATTTTGGTGTTTTAAATCAAAATCTGATTATTTTAAGCTATGTGAGAGATCATTCATTCCTAACAAGGATTTGCTACATTGCTTGTTTAGAGTAGGATTAAATAAACTTTTGTCATGCTGGGACTGCTAACTCTTGATGTTCTTACTGCTACGCTCATGTAGTTATTAACTCCTAACAGTCTTTGGTTTTGGCTGTAATTGCTCCTTCCATTTGTTCTTGTGAGATCTGAAACTGCACTCAGAAGTGTCCTTTAAATACTTGGGTTTTGGTGGAGTTTTCTCCCCATCCTTGTAAAAGTCATGGCAATTCACTGCTAATCATTGTCACAAGATATTAAAAAGATACATTTCAGCAGATGTGTGAAGCAGCAGCAGACAGATGCTTGGGACCACTGGGCTGTGCTGGGGTGCTGGTGCCCAACTGCCTGTCAGCTGGGCAGGGGGTCCGCTGCCAGCATGGGGACTGGGTCTGCCCCCCTCTTGGCATGGGGATGTCAGGGGTACCGGGTTCGGCAGGGGTACAGGGCAGGCGGGCAAGCACATCAAAACAAGCCGAAGCCAAGCGCTGTGCTGAGGGGCATCATTCATCATACTGAGAAGGGGTGGGTGAAAGTGGTTTGGAGGGGTGCCCACGTCCTCTGGGCTGCTCTGGGGTCCAGTGGCTTGGGGATGAGGGGGAGCAGTGGCACGACTCGCAGCAGCCACCCTGCTTGGGTCTTGGGGCTACTTCGGCTTTTGAAGCAGCTGAAATACCAAGATGAAGACCCTTCCCGGCAGCCCCGGCTCTGAGGCTGATAAAGGTGCCCTTCTCCAGCTGCTTGCAGCTTGGGGTCCACCCCCGAGGAGTGCTGGGGTGGTGCATGGGTCTGGGGCAAGGGACACAGCCATACATGGCCTGAAGAGCAAGCAGCAGCCACAGTGGGGGCTTGAAAAGGTTGAAGACCTGGGTGAAAGCACACTGAAATGAGTGCCTAGCTATTTAACAACAAATATGGGTAGTCAGGACTGAAACCCAGGCCATAGCCCCATTTTGGTGGTTCAGGCACAACACAAGCCTCTCGGGAGCGGGGATCTCCCACGGCTTTGCTCTGACACCGCTTCTGAGGTGTGAACTCCCTCTGAAACCCAACAGCAAGGAGGTAGGCGAGCAGGGGCTGGCACACCCTGCGGGGTATCACCCCTGCATGCTGGCAGAGTGACAGCAGCCACGCTGGCACCAAGCTGCTCCCTGTCCTCCCAGGACTGTGCCTCATCTGCTGCGCGAAGATCAAAACCCAGGAAGGAGTATGGAGGAAAGTACAAGCGAGAGCACACTTTGTGTTTTTAATTATTAGCATCTTCGGTGCTCTTCAAAGACAGTGATGCTGCCATATCACATTAGCTCCCTGTACAGGTAATGAATGAGAGCTACGTACTGTGAGCATTAGAGTATCAACCTCAAAGAGATTCAGGGAGAAAAAAAAAAAAGGAATTATAAGCACTGAAAAATAAATGTACGCAGCCTGGGACATTCAAGTATGTTTCTTCTTCAGAATGCTGATTAATGTTGCATCAAATCATAATAAAAATAGCCCTTAAGGCTCATTTTCCTATTTGTAAAAGGGTAATAATGATCAGCTTTACCAATGCTCTTAGAAGGCTTTGAGGGGGGTTGTGTGTTCAAAAGAAATAGTTTGGGGATATTCTGCTGGACTGGCACCAGAACTCCTATGAAACTTTCTGTCTAAAAAATCATACAGCAAAGAGTGGGCTTTCACCTGTGTGAGCTTCAGGCATATTTGAAATTGCTCAAATGAATGTAATTGCAAAAGTAATTTTATTCTGCTGTTCTATAGCAGTTTCTGTGCTCTGCCAAAGGCAAGACCAGGGAGCCCTTGAAGCACAGGAGGCTGCTGAGAGGGTTATGTTTTGTCAGGTCTTCTCCACTTTTCTGCACTGGAGGACTCACATCATCTCAGCAAAGACCCCACCACACACAACCACCACAAGCCCCACCATCAGGCAGCGAACCCCTAACTTCTTCCACTGGCACTTGGTCTCAGCACCTGATGAGGTGCTAACTATAGCAGGTCTGTGTGACATGACTGTAGTCCTAGAGGTAATTTCCTACACCTTATTACCACATAATAATGGCCTCTTAAGAACCAGGCTAATCAAGAACTAATGAGGCACTAAAACATTTTAAGGAACAATGAAGGATTTAAAAATTTCTCTTATGTGTTTTATTTAAAAAGCAATTAATTTAACAGTTACTGCCCTTACTTTGGAGTCATATAAAAACTCTTGGTACTTATCAAATGTATCAGCTGAAAGGTTTTCTTCATTTATCGGTTATTTACTTCTGCAGGGCTGCACATAACCGGAGCAATCCTAAATGGAGTAAAATCAGTTTTTGCCCCCGTCCGCTTCCCTCACGTCCAGCCATCCGTCCATTCAGGCGCTCCCCTACTCTGACATGGGGATCCCTGTTCATCTGATGGTGAAGTGCAACACGAAAAATAGAATTAAGTCAGCCCAAATTAACATGACTGCAAAAAGAGGATTTTGCATTATGTCTGGATTGCCTTTTCTTTTATTTTCTTTTATTTTTAGGAGGGGAGCATACACTTTAATGGGGGAGCCATCCTTCTCAATTTGAGAAACTCAGAGTGAAATAAGTGGGGAAAAAAATCAGTGGAGATAACTCACGCTAGTAAAGGATTTCATATCTGTGACTCAATGCTGAATTAAAGCATGAAAATATATGGAAAGAATAATCAAAACAAAAACATGTTCAAATTTGACTTATTTTTAAAAACTTCCTTCTCTGGTGAAAGGGTGGGAGATATGTTCTGGTTTGCTGAGAAAATCCCCAAATAGATCATTCTGTGACAGGTAACTGTTATGATTATTAAATCCACTGGTGACATTGAAATTAAACTGATTCCCAACATAACAGATGAGTAAATAGCACATCAGAAATTCTCAAATGCTTCCACATTTCCTATGCAATCAAAACCAGAACTCCCTCATTAAATAATACACTGACAGAAAAGGCAGTTTGATTAAATAAACCTATCTGCCAATCATGCTGGAAGTTATGAAAGGAAAGCATTTTGTAGCTAAGTCTAAAACTTTTCTGTATATTCATCTCTCTCTCTCTTTTTTTGGGTGATTCTTAAGAGAAAAGTAATGGAAAACTATACGACCCAAAGGAAGATTGGGGCAATATCTGGGTACCTGACAAAGGAGTTAAAAGTTAGTCTTCAGCCCAGTGATTTACCATTAAGGAAAGATGACATGATGGAGGAATCAAGAGACAACAGAGAAAGAAGCAGGCAACAAGGTATACGCTCTAATCCAAGATGCTGTGGGTATATTTGTGCATCCCTTGTCTGACGTATCTACTTCTTTCGTGTTTTTCAGGAGACACATTTTGCGGGCCAAAAGTGGAGAAGGGCACGGCTAGCAGAGATGAAACGCAAGGAGAAATTAGGCTGCAGGTGATGAACCTGACAAAACCAAGGATGGGATGATATGAGGGTAGTGGAAAGGCTGCAGCAAGAAAGAAAACAGAGAGAAAGAAAAGCGGAAGGGGTGGTGGATGTCGTGGGAAGGTCAGCAGATAACAAAACTGGGAAAGAGAAATCAGAAATCATCCTGTGTATAGGGCCTGAGCTGTCTGAGAATACCTGGAGAGCAGGCAGGGATGTGGGGCTGCAGAGGTGCTCCCCAGGGTTTGTGCTGCTGGGGTCCCCCCAACCCTGTCCACAGAGCCCCTGCTACCGAAACAACAAACACATATTCTCCTGTAGCAGCAAATGAGGCCACGCATTACCCAGCTGCATTCCAACAATGGTGGGGTTAATTTTTCATGCTATTTAATTTCACCAACTCTGAGGGTTGGGGAGAGGGGAAGAGTTGTGTAACACGGTGTGATGGGCGGAAAGTCTCCTAACGTCACTGTGTCTGGTGGCCAAAGATGGGAACAGGGCTTGGCGTCTCCCTCTCCTTGGCTTTGGGAGGCAGCAGCTTCTTAGGACATCAAATAATTAACTGAGCTGCAGAATTGTGGGATAAGATTCATGCAGTTGCTGCTCTGTTGGAAACCAAGAGTGTCAGCCTGGACTGCTCTGTTCTTGGTGAGTCTTTAAAGCTAATGCAACTCATATGGAAGAGTTCTTTGAAAAGAACCAGAGATTAATCTGGATAAAACTCTGAGTGGATGACAAGTGCATGGAAAGAAATAAGATGAGATTTAAACTTTTCTCAAGTGCAAAAACATAAGCGGCTTGAGCAAAAGGTTATTTGCTTTCCAGCTAGGCACCAAGGCTTTTATATTCTTCAGGGCACGGAGAGTTGTTCTTATAGCGAATTCATAGTGCTGAAACATCATTGAGGCAAATGGGATCATGCTAAAGATGTATTTGGATGCTTCTGCTAGATAAAAATAAACCAAAATAATTTTAAAAGGAGGGCTCTTGCTTTTTATAATCTTTCCATAGTGACTGGAGATGATGGCTATTAAGTCATCCACCTACTGTGGTCAAAAGGAAATATATGCAAGTTTGGAATAATATCAGTATTTTAGGTCTTTCTACCAATCTAACCTTCAACATCCAGCTTTGTGCCCACCTCTCATTGTTTACATCTTTGTGTTTGTTCAGTCTTATGTGTTACATGTCGTAATGAAACTCTTAAAATCCTAACTGGCTGACAAGTCTTCTGTCGCTATAGCTCTAATCTTCCTCTTTCTCTCTCTACTCCACCATCTCCCAAGGCTTCAGTGCTGGAAATTTGGTTCCTGACTCCTGGCTTCTCAGCATCAGTCACAGGAGGCTGCTGTGGGTGCTGCAGGACTCCTTATGTAAGCACGCTTGCTGAAGAGAGGTATATCAGCCAACCACTTTTAGACAGCAATTGAACCTATGCGAAAGGCTCAGGGAGAGGTTTCTTTCTCTTGAATACAAAGCCTGAAAAAGTAAAGCTCTTCAGAAGAGGAAAGGCAGACCCTCCGGAGTGACAGTCTGTCTCCCGGCCTCGGTGCTGGAACCATCGCTCACCGGAGCTGTGCTGGGATTACTGCACCGCGGGACATGACGGTCAGCGTGCTAGTGGCAGCCTGAGGCACGGGGAGAAGCAGCAGACCTCCGTCCTGATATACACAGGTTCTTCTTTTTTTTTTTTTTTTTTCCC
>Ga0065711_1002205_pt1 | contig 35700 bp, 17 predicted proteins | sample Hoacrofraction12_FD_59098 | JGI IMG/M metagenome (GOLD analysis project Ga0065711, IMG submission 59098) | Hoatzin crop microbial communities from Cojedes, Venezuela - Epithelial fraction 12 v2 (version 2) | ecosystem: Host-associated > Birds > Digestive system > Esophagus > Crop | place...
GGGGGGGGGTCAGTTTGGTGTTTTATTTTGAGGTTTTTTGTTTGTTTGTTTTTTACAGAACCTAATTAAATGTCTTAAGGCCATGGATACCTTGCAGAGCTAACTCTGTATCCATATACAGTTGGGTAACAGGCTGTAAATATTTTATATCTTTTCCTAAACCTAAACATGAATGTAACTGGTCAGACTGCATGACGGAGTCATCTGACCACTAAAGAAACTAGCATTTTCAGTGTGCATTTTAGATTGGAACTCATAGAATTCTTGTATGTCCATTTTGCTGTATTGCATTGGTGCATGGACCTTTTTTCTGGCAAATTACACTGCACTATTGGTGTTCCTTTTACACGTAGCATTTAAACTGAACCTTATTTCTTTTAGCACCTCATAAAACACGTCTCACTTCTGCAAGACCAAAGCCATCTGATAAATCACAGACCAGACCTGGTAATAATTGTTTATTCAATTTGGGATGGGGAGGAGATTAATTCATTAATTAATGTCTCCTATTCTCAGTGGAATTTTAAGTGTTGCTGGGAAAAAAGGGTATTTTTCTTTCAATTAATCAGTCTAGAGTTAAAGCCTTTCCAAATCACAAGAAAAGAAACCAAAACTGCGTGTATCATCACAGCAAGTGTTACTTTTTCTTCTCTAATGTGGAATTGTTGGCATCACATAAAAGTTTGTTGGGTTTTCTTCTCATGGAACTTTCTTCTCTTTTCTTCTTTTATCTTTTTAAACTCTTTCACAGCACTTAGTAAAACCACGCTAGCACCAGCTAGGACAAAAGCACCCGGACTGCCAAAGTGGATTGTGCCAGCAACAGGTAGAGCTGCAGTTTTGGGGTTTTTTTAACTTATCAGTAAAAACAGGAACGTGATTTCCTCAAATCATCATGAGCCCTGTAAAATATCTCATTGTGTTGGATTATATAAGTTAATTCCTCAGACTACTGTATGTAATTTCTGCTACTGGTCATGCTGTATAATTCCTGAGTGTGATTGTGAAATGATATTGACAGTCAGTGTGTGTAAACTTACAGATAATTATGTGGCTACTGTTTATTGATGTTTTCTAGATGGTAGGTCCAGAATAATTACTGGAAGACACTTTGTTGGAAAGGGTTACCCAGTTGTTAAAGTCCAAGTGAGAAGGCTTGGTAAGAAAGCCTTAAAGCTAGGTGTCTTGCTAGCTACTAGCTATGCACATGGCGTGTTCACTTCGAACCTGCTCATGTTCAGACTACACAGTATTCAGACTAGGTGATAGGCTTGAATACTTCAGCACCAAGAAAGTTCCAAGTTGATGGATGGTAGAGGAGGGTGAGAACTGCCACTTCAATTTACACATCCTTACACACAGAGATAACATACATCCCTAATCACAAATATTTATTCAAAATACTGGTTTGGTTGGGGTAAAAATCATTTATCCTTTTTCAGTTGTACTTGATTTTTCCATCCAATCAAAATAGTGTTGCCAGTGCTAATTCATAATGAAGCCATATTTTTTATTTAATAAAGCATTAATTTATTATGGCAATACAAATACTGTTGGTTTTTTTAATACAGTCATTGGTTAACTAAATACAGAATTTTGAGATTCTTCATCAGTGATGCAAGTTTAAAGCAATAAAAAATATAAATAAATAAATAAATAAACCCACATATTCAAAGCAAACTTTTGGCTGTTCACCCACAACTAAGTGTTACTGTCCCATACTATTGCTCTGTGCTAGCTAGGTAAGGATAACCCGAGTAATATACCATCTACTTTACACATGCCTATTTTAGTCTGTGTAATGTTTCTCTGTACTAGGATTTCCAAAGTATCTTTGGCAATTTAATACCTGTTGTTGACCTTAGTATGATTTGAGCTACTCATTCCTGTGCATAATTTTGAGAAGGCCACCCTGTTCATAGAAATGGCAAAACCACAGAAGAGATGGTTGTATATTTAAATTGAATTAAAAATAATCTGTTTAGAACATGACATACTCTTCTGTATTACATACAGAGTGGCTGCCTTCGTTGGAGATACATGCTCGTTGACCTTTCATAGGCCTGGTAAATGAAATGAGCCCATCAAATTCCATGACTTCAGAGGCAGTTACAGTACTAAATGAACAATGGCAGTAGCTGTGGGTCACAGGATTTTGTTCTTTGCTTGTGTTGGCAGTCTACTTATAGTGAGGTTTCTAACGCCTGATATAGGCAGAATGCACACAGGTATCCAGGATTAAATGACTTTTGAAATCACATTATGAAATTATGCACAAATGCACAATTATGTTAGATGGTATATTAAGCTTTTCCTTTCTCCCATATAGTAGTAATCTTTGCAGAGGTCTCTGTAGATTAAAAAGAAGAAAAAAAAGAATGTGTGCTAAGTAAATCGGCAGTATAAACACAATGTAAGATGTTAAATGTAGTTTATTGTGCTTAATGCCATTTTAGGTCACTGCTGAAGTACTGTTTTAAGCAATCTTATTTTAAATGCTCCTGTGTGAGTGCCCACTACTCGTCATTATCTCCATGTCTTTATAGAAGTGCCAGTTGCCAGGAAGAACTAGAGCTTCGCTGTGGTAGACGATGTTAAAAATTGTCACAAAACTATTACCTTGCTGTGCATGCTATATGTCCTCACAGGCAAAGAAGTACCTTCTTTTAGAATTCTTCTGGAAAATGATACTTGTAGTATTTTCCATTGCTTAGTTACGTAAGTCTTTTTTCTCTTGAGTTAAAGAAACGTCCTGAAGACGTCTGTTACCTAGATTTTGTGTCTTGCCAAGTGAGCCTTTTAAATTAAACCTGGTGTCCAAAGTACTATGGATGAGCTGGCATTTATTCTATGAGTCTGCACCTTTCTTCTCAGAAGTGTAGAGAAATCACTGATGTATTTTGTACGTTCATGACATGTTGAGAGAGGACTGCAGCTTTTCGCAACTTTTCAGTCTGTACTTTCCTTGATGACCAGTAAGTGAAATCACAACTGTTCTGTAAAGCAGGTACATCACAGTATTGTGGCAAGTGCAGTGTTTGAGCCTACAAGGCTGTCTGTGCTCACAAAAATCCTTTTGCACAAAAAGAGAGTTCGAGTAACCAGTTAAAGAAATCTGCTGTATCTCTCCCAAGCAAACAGAATTCCTAAATCTGCGGGAGATTTAGAAAAGAGAACTCTACTAACCTGGAACCCTAAATCTTACCAGCTGAGCAAAGACAAAAAAGTTTCTTTTTCAGTAGGTGGTATCTTACAGAAACAATAACATTTCAAGATATTCGAGTGATTTTGGGGGATGAGGAAGTTTGCTTATTCCATTATGAAAATGATATGTTATTTCCTGTGGTTAGTTTATTGTAATCCGTAACTTCTGATCTAAGCTGATCAAAATGCTTACTTGGACGGTAAGGAACAATATCTTTTCAGGCTTACCTGTAGACATTACATCATTGTTTCTTTCTCTGAAGAAGAGCATATTTACTAAAGAGCCATGGATACTCTGTTGTTTGAAGACGAGTTTGAGTCTTTTAATTCCTTGCTGGGCTGGCACTGCTGTTGAATGTATTGGAGTCCTTCCTGATTGTGCTATTAGCATCAGTGCAAAAGATGTTTCACCCCATGCACAGTATGCTTGGCAGCTGCAGGGCCCAGATGATAAGCAGTGGAATTTGTTTTTTCCAGCAGCAGCACATGGGATTGTGGCTGGTTTCCTGGAAGGCTTTTCGGTCTCCTGGCTAGCTGTAGTGCCGGCTGGCAAACTTGACTGTGGGAAAGAGGCAGGGATTGCCTCCTCATGACTAATATTCCTTTTAGTTTTCTACCATGTTTTAGCCATTTGTTCTAGAATTTCATTTTATCGAGGCAGCTTTTCTTATTTCTCTTAGTGTACGTAACAGTTATTTTTTTTATTTAATCCTAACTGTTTAGCTTGATCTGGCAACCTTCAGCAAACAGACTTTGAGCAACATCTCCATTTCCCATGTGAAAGAGGGAGATAGTAGGGTTTCATTATAATGGCCATTAACTTTGGGTTCTGTTTTATTTTGATTTTTGAAACTGTGGGTGTATAGCCAAGTTCTAGAGGAACTCATGTACTAATGGTATTCCTGCTCCTAAACATGCAGTGATTAGTTTTAAGGTGTTTCAGACCCCATGAATATTTCCAGGAAGAAAGATAGAAGTAAAAGGTGGCACAAACACACATGCAAGTAGTAATACATCTATTCTCAATTCTCTAAAAGTTTAGATGAATGTAGTAAGTCGAAATGCTTATAATAAGCAAGTTACGTTGGCTAGCATAAGGCAAATGCTATGATAAATACAGCAAGCTGTTTGATAGTGCAGGTACCTTGTGTGAAAACACAAGCAAACTTTTCTGTAATTTAAAGTGCATTGAAACATTCAAAATGGCGATTTTGTCAACAGGGAAGTGTTGTGGTTTAATCAGCTGTTTCCCTGAAACTTTGACTTCTTTTTCATTGCTACTTTACTAATGGCAGAAGAACAGTGCAAGTTCCTTAAAAAAAAAAAAAAAATTCTCCCATCTAGAATGTATATAATATTATGTTCATTCCTAGCTGATGCAACTCAGAAAAGATTGATTCTCAATTAGATTGTAAGGAGCGGGATAGAGGTAGGCTTTTCTGTAGACACTGTAAGATGCAAAACTAAAGCAGACTGTAATGATACTTGGATGATTTAATGTGATTTAGTCAATGAGCTACTGCATTTTGTTCATGTGTTTATTGTGAGATGAAGCTAAGAAACTAAATATACGCTATGACCCATGGTGTACCAGATTGTTTTTCTTTTTAAAGATTGTGCTGGTCTTCTTATGCTTCTTCGTCCTTGAGCACCATTCACATGAAACAGTGATTAGAACTCTGGCAGTTTGTATATCTGAAGATCTAATTAACCACTCTAGCTACCTCAAGACAAATTGCAGTTATATAAAACCATATGATCACAGAATCAGAGAATCACAGAATGGTAGGGGTTGGAAGGGACCTTAGGAGATCAACTGGTCCAACCCCCCTGATAAAGCAGGTTCACCTAGAGCAGGCTATGAGGTATTTAAAAATTGAAGTCTCAGGGAACAGGTGACCTGCCTTCTGTTCCCAGCTTATTACAAGTCTCTTTAATCTTAAGTAAATCATTTAACACGTCCATACTATGGACTGTGAATTCCTAAGGTATGCCTAGCAAGAATGGCCAAATAGTAAAATAATTAAAAATTATCTGCTTCATGCTGTTAAAATACTAGTTAAATCTCAAAATAGTAGTTAAATTTCAAAACAAGCTGATCACCAGGTTATAAACCTGTGAAATCTTTGGCTGAAATGTTTAGATCGTGTTGGAATAGGGTTGGAATTTGATACTTAATTTAGTTTTGAGATTTATTTAGTTTCGAGATTTTTTGAGTTTGTTTTTTTTTAACACATTAATTTTCTAACGTCATGAGAGAGAGTTTTTTTTCACAAACATGATGAAATTGCAATGCATCTTCTCCATCATATATAGAGTTTTTATAAAGTAAATGTACTTATTTTGTATAGGAAAAGCATATGAATTTAACATTCTGGCTGTTCTATAAATATCAGCATGTGAAACACTTGTTCTGTACCAGGAGTACTTGTGTTGATCTTTTTAACACCATTTACTTCATTTTTTAAAAAATGTGTTTATATAACTTCCAAGTAGGACTTTTCTTTTATATACAAACTGAAATTTATGTACACTTTGCATCCAGTACTCCAAATATGGTATATGTTTGGTTCAGAATTGCCGTAGCCATTCAATATCGAGGATAACCAAAGGTCTTATTTTGGGGAGAAGGAGAACTTTGCACTTTCCAAGAATCAATGGACATTTTATTCTACATACTGAAAAACCAAAATGTTCTCTGTACTCATCTTCCTGCATACAAACTTAGTTTAACTCATATGTTGTCTCTTAATTTTATTAATTCTTTCTTTCTAAATATACTTTTTTAAAGGAATGTTCAAAATTAAATTACAGGCTGTCTAGACCCAGATCACTTTCTACTTACTTAAATAGGAAGATAAAGGATATCAATAAGTTATCAATAAAAACATAGGTGGGGCATATATGCTAGTTTTGTAATGTTAGCTAGAGTTTGAACATATGCCCTATAGAAGTAATCTATGACTTGGTACTGCACTGTAGATTCTTATTTTATTTCCTTCGTTTCACAGATGATGTCTATACACCTGAAGATATTGCCAGACAAATTGACATGGATGTGGGAAAACCTTTGGAATATAGTGATATCTGGGAAAAGCCAGTTTCCGGTAAGGTTAATAAAAGAAGACAGTATATGCAGATTTTAACAGTTCTTAAGAAAAAAGCCACCACCTTTGCTACACAAAAAGCACCTCCACTAAGAAGAGAAAATAATTCTTAGTCACCCTTTTCAATACACATTCTCTTGGTTTCAGGATGCTACTAAAAGAGATAAAGATCAGAACATTTCATGATTACTTACTTAGTCACTAACATATGCCGTATATTAAAAATTACCACCACTAGTGTTGTATCCTTACGGTCAAACAGCCACAATACTGTAAGCATGGATTTTTTTCATATTAGTAGTTTCTACATAGCAAGGGAGAATAAGAAGAATGTATAACCAAACCGTCCTCTCATTTATGAGGAAGTTTTGTGGAAGGTTAGGATTGTTTGGAAAATTAGAACGTTAGACTTGAAGCAAAATAACAATGTGGAGTAAATAACGTTACAGGTTTTTTTTACTTGTGCTATATAAGGCTCGTCAATTTTACTTTTCTTTCAAGTCTTGCAATCATATTTTCAAAAGAATTAAAATATCCTTACTAAAAAATGGCTTCCCCAAGTAGGCCTTCAAAAATAGACTTTTTGTATTTCACTTTTTTTCCAGTCAGCTTCTTAGAAATTTTCCATTTGAACTGAAGAGTTATAGTATAGGATGCCACATGTATGCACACATACATACAAACAAACCTGTAAACACCCTTACATGTAGAGAATTTCTTTGTTTCATAAGCATAACCAAGAATAGAGCTGGTTTTAGCTGTGCTTTTTTTACTAGCCTAAAAACTGACTCAGAATAAAATCTTTTTGGTTTTGCCCTTGGATTACTATTCAGCTGTAGCTGCTCTTTTTAGTTTAGGTTTTCTTTTGAAAACATGTTATTAGGTTTAAAAACACAGATACAAAGATATGCCTCTAACATGTATAAACTGCTGTTTGTTCCTAATCCCTGGTGAATTTCCTCTGCACCTAATTTACCTCCAGAAAAACAAAAGCCTATCTTGACAGCTGAGTTCTGGTATTTGATCTTTTCAAAGTTTATTTAATCTGAAGACTGTACTTTGCAAAGATTAAGTGCAGTGTGATATACTGTTAGTGGTACCTGGATGCAGACTGAAAACAGAAAACAAGGATAGTGCTCTGCATTTTTTGTTACTGAATGTCAGGCAGTGGTGTGCACTTAAGTAAATCCAGCTTGTGATTTGCAGAAAGGTTTTTTTATGTACATAGATTTGAAGGAACATCTCCATCTGCTTTTGCTCATCTTATGGCATTGGATGTTTAATAAGCTTTTAGAGCTTTGAAGTAAGCTGATACCTTGAACTGTAGTCATAAAAGACAGTTGGGTATAATTGTGAAATTATCTACTACTGTTTCGTAATTTTCTTGTGTACTTCTGTGATCTCAGCTCTCTTCATGAGACCTTAATATCTACATTAAAATTCAGAATTATAGAATCATAGAATGGTTTGGGTTGGAAGGAGCCTTTAAAGATCAAATAATTCCACACTCCCTGCCATGGGCAGGGACACCTTCCACTAGACCAGGTTGCTCAAAGCCCCATCTAACCTGGCCTTGAACACTTCCAGGGAAGGGGCATCCACAGCTTCTCTGGGCAGCCTGTTCCAGTGCCTCACCACCCTCACAGTAAAGAATTTCTTCCTTATATTTGATCTAAATCTACCTTCTTTTAGTTTAAAACTTACCCCTTGTCCTGTCACTACAGGATCTAGTAAAAAGCCTCTCTCCATTTCTCTTATAAGCGCTCTTTAAGTACTGAATGTTGCAGTAAGATCTCGCTGCAGCCTTCTCTTCTCCAGGCTGAACAGCCCCAACTCTCTCAGCTCTTCCTTTTTGTGACCCTCCTCTGGACCCGCTCTAACAGCTCCATGTCTTTCCTGTGCTGAGGGCTCCAGAGCTGGATGCAGGACTCCAGGTGGGATCTCACCAGAGCGGAGTAGAGGGGCAGAATCACCTCCCTCGACCTGCTGGCCACACTGCTTTTGATGCAGCACAGGATACAATTCATGTTCTCGGCTGCAAGCGCACATTGCTGGCTTATATCTAATTTTTCATCTACTAATATCCCCAAGTCCTTCTCTTCAGGGTTGTTCTGAATCTATCTGTCACCTTGCCTGTACTGAGACTGGTGATTGCCCCAACCCAGATGGAGGACCTTGCATTGGCCTTGTTGAACTTCATAAGTTTGCTTTGGCCCACTTTTCTAGGCTGTCAGGGTCCCTCTTGATGGCGTGCCAACTGCACCACTCATCTTGGAGTCATCCGTAATCATGGGTGCACTCAATTCCACTGTCTATGACATCAGTAAAGATATTGAACATTACAGCTCCCAGTACAGACCCCTGAGAGACACCACTTGTTACTGATCTACATTTGGACATAGAGCCATTGACAGCAAGTCTTTATATGGGGCTGTCTAGCCAATTCTTTTTCTGTCAAACAGTCCATCCATCAAACCCATATCTCTCCAATTTAGCAACAATTATGATGTGTGGGACTGTGTCAGAGGCCTTGCAGAAGTCAAGATAGATGACATCAGTTGCTCTTCCCTTATCCACCAACACAGTCACTGCATTATAGAAGGCCACCAGATTAGTCAGGCATGATTTTGCCTTGTGAAGCCATGTTGGCTGTCTCTAATCACCTCCCTGTCATCCATATGCCTTGACATAGCTTCCAGGAGGATCTGTTCCATGATCTTACCAGACAAAGAGGTGAAACTGATAAACCAGATATTGCTATAAGTTAGTCAGTCTTCGACTTTACTTTTAAATTCGTTACTTTTTCTGAAAACTTAGTGTGTGTTAACTGAAAAATTTGCATTTACACTGCTTGCAAGAAATCAAAAAGATAGGTTACAGCACACAAGAATTAAGCTTGATGTGTTAAGAGTCTGTCCTAAGAGGCCACACCCCCTCCTTTTTAATGAAGAGTGACAGAGTCAAGGAATTATGTTGCTGAACCCCTGAGATTAAATAAATCCTAATAGTTCACCATTCTACTGTCATCCCAAGAATCTACGCTGTCATAAAGTCCCTAAATTATAATGTGTTTCCTAGTTTGCAAGCTCAGTCTTTACACATTGTTAATTAGATTTGGTAGCATCAAAGACCATCACCCAAAACATTGTGGAAGTAGTAGAAGGGAGGAGTAGGGATTCTTGTTTTTCCAGAGTGCAGTATAGTAGATTCAACTGTGACACAGTCCACGGAATGTGACATTTTGTCTTGCGTATAACTGTTGCAGTTGTGTTGTTCAGGAGGTACAATAGAAGCCACTGACAAGTTAATATTTGCATGTTTTTACCCCGTAAATATCTCAGACAATTCCATTCCCTAAATATGGGCAGGAGGAAAATTAATCATTGATACTATCATGTAGTAATATATAGGGTATGATGACTTGTGTATACAAAAATTTATTATCATTTTTCACATCTTCAGGCATATTTTTTTCATCTCCATCTGGGGATTAAGGATGAATATGAAACCTACAAATGCTATTTTCAAAACCATTACATCTTCCTGAATTAGAATGATACCCATAAATGTAAAATTTCCACTTACTAGAGTCTTCAACTCTGGCTCTTCACAGCGTCAAGACAGAACATTATTTCCTGTCTTGATCTAAGGGTTTTAAAAAGGGCTGTCCCAAAAGAGCCTTTGGATCTGCTCCCTTCTCGCCCACAGTCACTCTTATTTATAGGCTAAACTAAGGTCTGATGTGTAGAGCCTGAGGTACTCTGTGTAGCCAGCAACTCAGTATCAGGCAACTTGCATATTTGTTGACATTGGCAGCATCATAAGAATTATATTACTCTTGAGGATTTTCCCATGTTAGGTACAAAAAGTCTTTTGTTACATAAATGTGTTGCACATATCTCCTGTTTTTTTTTCTTAAGGAAAGAAGTGCAAAGATGAATAGTAGAAGAAAAATCTTTTCCTTTCCTTTGCATAATAAAATCATTTGTAATAGCCTGGAAAATACAGTAAAATGTTTTGTAACTATGAATTAAGAGGGTTAGGTTCTACTTTCAGTTCTCACTGTCAAAGGACCTTACCAGAAAAATTTCAGAGACATTGGCTGGAACTGTACATTGAAACAACCTAATTGGGTGCTTCGGGAGTTTCTAATGCAGTAACTGTCTCTAGCCATGTCAGTGCATGAAGTAACAGTGGCTTTTTTCATTTTTCACTTTTGAACAGCACAGGATAAAGTGCCCCTAATGATAATTTCCCTTTTGCTACATCTTTTGCTTCAAGTTGAGGGTGACCAATTTTGTCAGTTAGAAAGTACAAAAGATCAGAAATTTTGTGAGTAGGATACTGAAGGTGTTTCCAGGTACACTGAGGTGGTGTTTATTGTGGGAAGAAGTATCCTGTTAGCTGCCAGAAAATTACCGTTGACAGAAAGGAGTAACTACACAGAAAGTGAATTGCTGAAACACTTGTAGAAAATCCCAAAGGAACTGTATTTTTTTAGTGTAAGTTTGGTTTAAAACTCCATGGCGCACACTTCCTAAATAATTTAAGGCTGAAAATACAACTCATTTCAGCTTCTAACCTCACCTGTCCACTTTTGATATTAAATCAGACATTAAACATTGTTTGAGAAGTCAGACTATAAATTCGGGTTATATGGGTTTCTGACTTTATGGAATTTGAGATTAAATAATTAATAACACTGTCTTGTAATGTCATTCAGTAACTACATCACCTGGCCCTCAGCATCCTCCTATACTTCCTGTGAAGCCAACACAAATGCGAAGAAAACCTCTGCCTCCAAACACCGTGACTGGTAAACCAGGCAGTCCAGGTATCTCAGCCTTTTCAGCGTAAATATTTTATGTGTGAGATAATACTGAACTGACTAGCAGGGTGCAGGAGAATTTTACGGTATAGATTATTTTTCTTTAATCTGTAATATCTATAGAAACTAGTCTTCTGGAACATACAAGTCTTGTGTCTTTTGTCTTTGTACGTGAACTCTGTTTTCCTTTTGTTTTCCTAGCCTAGTTATGTCAAAATCATCCCTAGTAAGGGAGCCGAAAGCAAAATAGTATAATACAAGTCATCCTTTAAGAAGATCAACCTTCAGAAAATTTAATGTCTACTAATAGACTTAATGTGCGTGTCAGATGGGAGATACTGAATATCATGCTTCAACGCATACTCCCAACTGGTTATTTGTAAAGAAATTCTGTCCCATATATATGGCACACCCATTAACCACTGCAAATAATGAGCTAATAGGCACCTAGAAATCTAATTGCACTGTGGAAGGTAGAGCAAGCTGAGTTATTTCATATGCAAACAGTTTAGCTTCATTCCTGTGCTACAATATTCCTGCTTCTCAGTATTAGTATAAGAGCACGCAGAAACCTTCACATTTCCTATTTAATTTAAATTTTATCCTGAAGCTTATATTCGGTATGTGTGTTTTGTCTGTGGATACTATCTAAGAATCTTTAGGCTATTATTCCAGGTAGTCAGAAACGATCATCTCATTATGCTTAAGATCATGAGAAATGCTTTCCTCTTCATATTACTTTCTGTAGTTCACTGGAAATATAAAGGTCTTGGTTCTGCTGTATTTCCCATTGGCTTTTTTTGATTTGTTGCATTTGTGGCTGTATGTGCAATTAAGGCACTAAAGACCTAAATAATTCTGTAGTATTTTTTGCAGCAGATTAGAAGCAGGAACCTCCAAGGTGGATGAAACAAGCTGTATATTTACTCAACAGCAGGGCCAAGATCAAAATGTCTGTACTTGCCCTTGATCAGTGGTGTTTCCTTAGTAATAGCTACAGCAGAACATAAGACACTGTCAGTCTTCAGCTGTAGCATAAAAAAACATTGACCTGATACATATTCTTTTGCTTATAATAGGGTCTATGCTAATTTTCTCCATAAAATGTCTAATTAATTTACCAGTGTTTTGAAATATCACCCTTTTTCCATAGACGCCAGGTTATGTGGTAGTCCGCAGTCACCTTCCTAGGCATTCAAGATGGAATAAATCGGTTACGTGAACTGGTTCTTCCTTGTGAGGCCAGTAGCAAATTTTCCTTGTTATGTGTTTCCTAGTGTTTCATCCAGCTTGGTTTTAAAATCATAATTGAGTTTCTTCTGGTTCTCTAGAGACTTTTCCACAGTACTAACAGGAAAAATTTGCCTCAATATTCTTCTTGCATTTTCCCTTTCATAATTCTGTCCTGTTTCTCTTTCTTATTAACACTGTGATTAATTCCTTACTTGCATCTTTCTTACTCATCGAGTGAATGAGTATTATGGGAAGGTTTCTATGCAGACATTAAAAGTCTCCTGAATAGAAAAAAAGGAAACAAGAGTTCCAGAAGTTTTGTGTAACTACACTCTAGTGAGAATCTTAATAAGTTTCCACTTTATTGAAAAAATTAGTGGAAAGTAGGGAGACAATCTTTATTATGAGAATCTTAGTAAATTTCTAATTTATTAAGGAAATTAGTGGAAGCTAGGGATTTTTGTTGTTTTAAACTTGGTTCACCAGAGTTCTGCTTTCAGTTACCATGTTCTTCTGTGTCATATATGCAGGGAAGGTAACTACATTTTGTACTTCTTGACTTTTTGGCGGTTGAGATTTCACAGTCATGCAGTGGTTGTATGGGAGTATCTGTATGTTTTGTGAATGTAGTTCTTTTACAGCTATTTTGAAAAAAATCTTCACATCCTTTCCCATGGATTGTTTGCCTCTTGGAAACCTTTTTTCTTTGTTAGGTGATAAGAGCTGAGTAATAAAATCAATGTCACATAATCTAAAATAATCTTTAAAATAGCTATTTAATTCTGTGAGATAATATTGCCTCTGCCAATCAGTTTCTGTCCAAACATATGTTGCCTACTACAGAATAGATCAGAAAGAAAGCTTTTTCCCTTGGGACATGTAGTGTTATAAATGTTGATAATATTGGACTTGGTTGCATTTTTCTTACCTCAATTTCAAGTGCATCTTAATTTTGTTTAGTGGAAGCTCCTGTACTGTTCTATCGTTAAACTCTTACTGCAGAGAATAGTTAAGGACCCAGTGTTTATCGTTATATGTGTTCCAGCTCCAGCCTTGCTGATATATATGCTATGTGGAGAGTAGAAATGAAAGGACCTTACCTATATTTGAGGGAAGAATCCAAGTTTTGGTTGCTGACTTCAGCTATTCTGTTTTACAACTCATGAAGAAGCGTGCTCTTTTATTTGAGAAACAGAAATGTCCATGCTGGTCATTTTTCATCCTTTTACCAGTAGGATGGTTCCATGAATTAAACCAGGTCATATTCCAGCTGATTGGAGTCCTCCAAGACAATCTCCAAGTAGCAAAGAATTTTCTTACTGGGCTTCAGGAGTAGCTTATATCAGCAATAAGGACAACTCAAAACTTTCCTAAATCCAACTGGAAGCTGTTGTATAAGTTTTGAGGGAATATAATTGTTTAAATGAAAGTACTTGTTCCGTGAAGCAGTTGTCACAAATCTGAGTTAGAAAACCAGAAAACTGTTTCACTCTTTTAAATAGGGAATGCCTTGCTGACATAAGTTCTTCCTTCTGTCACTGTAGCTAAACCCCCTGGACCAACAATACCTGTGAGGACAGGAACATCATATAAGACTCCAACAGCTTTTGCAACTCCGGAGTATTATGGTAAGCACATTACAGACAGTTCTGGTGGTGGGGGGTTTTTTTCTTTTTTTTTTTTTCCCATGAACATCAAGATTTCCTTTTTTTCTTTTGTTTCCTTTTCCCAAACTATATTGATGCATTGTATATTTAATTTAGGAAATATTCTGTCTGGGCTGTTTGTCATTTGCTTTATGCCACTGATAGAAGGGATTGGCATCACCACTTTGCAACTTTTCTAACGACTGAATTCATCCATCTGGCTCTCTTCTGGTAAACACCTTGGTAAATGATAACATAATGGCCCTTCCATCTTCCTAGAAATCAATAAGTGCTTAGTAGGCTCTCAATACTATTCAGTGGCTACTTTAAATCTGTGAAGGGAATAGATAAGGTACTTCTTTTACTGAGCATTTCTTTTTGACAGGACATAAATTCAAATTATTATTTAACAGATAGTGCTCAACATGATTGTGATGTCCTCCTAGCTATCTGATCAAACTGCCATATTTTAAATAGAAAAAAAGGTAATAATAGTAAACATAGCAGTTAGTTGGTAGTATGCTCTTTACAAAATTGGAAATGAACTACAAGTTCAGACCTATATCTCCTCAAAGTGGCATGCAGGCATGGGCTTGGGGGAGGGTGTGCTTAGAATTTTTGAGCCAAAGTATCTGTTCTAGGTATGTTGTCAGAAATTATGCTGTTTCTAATTTTCCTGGATCTATAATAATACTGAAATTCTTGTCTCCTTTTAGTGATCATGAACTCACTGTGACCCTTAGTGCTCAGTAAAGCAAGCTGTATTCTAAATTTATTTAAAAATGCTAGTTGTAATTATATAGTGTTTGCTTCATTGAGTTCCATTGTAGTATTTGCATCTATGAGAAGATTCTGTTCAGTATAGTGGCTATTTAACACAACACTGGTGTCATGAATTCTGACCGCTTTAGCACTTTTCTATTCATCAGTGTATTTGCCTTCAATTACCTTCAAATTTTGTGGAAGTTGTGCACTCTGAAGACAGAATTTGTGATTTCCCTATCGCTATTTTTTGAGAATTTCCTATGCCAACATAATAGTGCTACATATTCTATGAACGTGAAACAAGCTCCAATCTAAACAGCCAGTACCGTGCAAAAAGATCCTTTTTAAAAGGTCCAAAGAGCATTTAGGGTATATTACATGAACTGAATCCAGCAGCAGTCATGACGTCTGTCATTTTGATTATGGCGATCTTTATACTAGCAGGTAAGTATGGGGTTTACTTAGTATCACAGCCAAAATGGAGTCCTTAAACGGAAAAGAGATTTGGCAGCAAAGGTCTACCATGGAAGAGCTTTACTGTGATTTAAAATGCCAAATGAACTGTGAAATGCTGGAGTCCTAACACTGAAACTTTGTATTTATTGCAAATTAAATTATTACTGTGTTTCCCACAGTTGATGCAACTGTCTTCAGCTCAAGTCCTACATCAGAAACAGATTCTTCAGGCAAACCAAGGTACCAAGGTAGGACTTTAATAGCTGTGGTACTTTTATTTGGGGGAATATATGACAACTGACCTATCTTGCATCAAAATTATCTTATTTGGTTATTTGAAGGCCAAAACTTCATTTGATTCTGTTTCACTTTAATGTCAGATGAAAGGGCTGTAGTGCAGACCGTCAGCATATTCTTTGACTAAACTTTACTTCTACTTTCTTCCCTGCTACCACTTCCTAGTTTACAGCCTTGCTCACAAACATGTTGTGGCTTTTCCTGTATGCCAGCAGTAGTACAACTACACACTGTTCATGTTCCACCAAACCAAATAAAAATCTTCGTGTGGGTTTGCAAGCATACCTGGAGGGGTATTGCCCCAATACCAGTGCACCTCAGCATAAGGGATATCTACTCATCATATATGCCTCACGTCTCATTCCAGGCTGTGCACATTCAGATAGTCTAATATGGTAACATGGACTAGACTAGATGATAAAGTAATCAAGTTATTGCTGTTGCTGTAATCTAGAGAGTTTAACAAGGTGAGATGACCAGAAGAAGTGCTTTTGTACCAAAAGATTTTTCAGGCTTTTTTTCTTGGTCTGGTAAGAGGCACTGCATTTCTGATGACACTGTCTTTCTTGTAAGAGCTTATTGTTTACATCCAATAGAAGTTTTAATTTTAGAACTAATGTGTTTTTTCTTCAGTAATCTTCCTAATTTTGATGCAGAGTACAAGATGCTTTCCTCAGAAGGTTTGTTTCAAGGTACCACTGAAGATGGTTAAGATTTTGACAGTCACTTTAGAAACGGCAGGTTTAGCGATGGAATGATTCTGGACTAAACTTGTTACTCTTTCTGGTGAAACAAAGTGGTGATGGGCATTACGCCTTTGTATTGGTATAGCGCTCAAAAGCTGCAAATGGAATTATAGTATCATTTTGCTATAGAAGGACTGAAGTTAATTGTCCTATTTTATGACAGAATTCTTTCAAACAGTGCCTATGACCCACTAATACCTTCAGAGTGGTATTTCATCAGTGGTGCCAATGGGAAGGGGGTGAAAGCAGTGCAGATTCCAGGTCTAACAACAATTAAAAAATCCAACAAGCAGCTTAACATTAACTATATCGTTTTTATTTCTTAAATATTTTGTTTGACTTTGACTTGTGCAGATTTCTACTTGGTGCCCTGCGATGGAAGTTGTGCACTAGGTAGAATGGCACTGGTGTTTTGTAAAAACGATCTGTATTGAATAACAGCTCTTTCCTATTTCTCTTAGCCCCCCATGTCAAGTACATGAAGAAAGACGATGATGTGCCTTGCTCTATCACAAGCTCTCTTGAACATTTTCCTCAAGAAGAAGCTGGCAGCAGGGAAGAACCTACTCGTCCTCCACAAAATCCTCCAACCAACCTTACAGTGGTGACTGTTGAGGGCTGTCCAACTTTCGTCATACTGGACTGGGAAAAACCAGACAATGACACTGTTACTGGTTGGTTTGATTTCTTTCCTCCATTGTATCAGAATACAGTATTTCCAGCTTATTTTTGCTTTCACAGTGGTTTTATGCCATTTAAAAAATAGTTTAATCCCACGGGAGTCTTACACCACAGTGCTTTTATTTGTGCTATTGTCAACTCCAATGTGGATAGGAAAATGCTACTAGATTGGAACGAGATTTTCACAACTGTATCAATGGTGTCAGTAATGACACAAAAAGATATGTAAGAAGCATGACTCTGTATCATCTCTTAATTTCTGGCTTCTCTGTGTGTAGGATCTGGTAAGATCTAGTCTAGAAGTTACAGCAATGTGACAGTAGGTCTTTATTATATAGATGCATACACATAATGTAGACATCCTTCTTGACTTGAGGACGTTGTTGATCAGTGGGCCGGACTCAGTGAAATCTTACATCCATCTAGTAAGTCAGTAGGACTCTGCCAGCATAATACTTGCTGTACTCACCATAGGGTCACCAAGTTCTCTATGTTAAAAGAATCTGTTTGTTTTTTTCATTTCCAAAGGAAGGTTTTTGTACTGAGAATAAATCATTGTGAGTCCTGTGACCATTCATAAATTTTCTGTTGTCTTCTGTATAGCAACACAAGCTTACCAAAATCAAACATTTAAATTAAATAACAACTGAAAATTATTGTTCTTCTGTACTGTCAGGAAAATGGCTTTTATTTTTCTTTTTGTGAAGGGAAAAGCCTTTCTGTTGCTGTTGTCATTTGGAGGCCTGGTCCCCAGATCAGACCTTAGCTTGATTAGGTTGGATAATGTCATTGAGTCTGCATGTTTTCCTGGAAGTAGATCTGCTGTTTTTCTTGAGTATGTTAATGAACACACTGCAGCAGAACCATTGGTATTGCAAGAACGGAAGAATATTTCCGCTATAGCTGGTCCAACTGTCAGCGCACATCATCTAATGATGAGAGCAAGGCCTAATTGCCTTCTGATTCTATTTCCTTTCTTTTTCAATGTGTGTTGTGAAATATAGAGCGAGCAATACTCACTGTTTCTACTGAGACATTAGGTGGAAAACCTTTTTCTGTTCAGTTGTAATCAGCATATGTAAAAGTTAATTTTCCATGAAGTTTCTTGTCTTCTGTAAGACTATTCTGTGATAACTGAGACACCTGGCACACCCTTCCCTGTTCCAGATAAGAAGATTAAAACCTTCTGCAGAGTACATGACACGTACTCATTTTGCTTCACTGAGAGAAACTTTAGTTTTCAATCAAGCTATCTTTCTATCTAGATGTAACAGCTTTCCCATAAATACCATCTTCATTCTTTCTAACTTCAATGTATAATACAAAATGTTTGCACTCTGCGGCTTACAAATATTCTCACTGAGCTTGTCTCCATCATCTTAACTTCAGAAAATTACTTAGTTAATGACTCATCCTAGGACACATTCTGAATTCAAGAGAAGTCATTGAATCCCATTTTCTGAAAACGGTTATTGCTTCATATTGGCATCAGTATGACATTACTTGTTTAGACAAACTTAAATCAAGTTTTCTGTCATTTATTTGTATTTTTGTAGTTTATACATCTTTTTTCAATCATCTGTTAGGCATCACATCTCTTTTTTTTAGTGCACTTTTTCAGATAGAACTGTGGAAACAGAAAACGTATTTTGTTGAGCCATTTGTTTGGAAATGGTTACTTTGCTTGACTTTCAGCTACACGCAAGGGGTTTCATTGTATTGGGTATTCCTAAAAACAAACTATTGCTTCAGTAATGGACATGTCTAACAAATAATAAACAGAACAGTGATCAAGCTTACCTCCTTGTTTTCATAAAGGCTGCAAATGTTAGGAACCAAGACCATTTTGCTGATGCTCTGCTATTCCTCCTGTGTTGCCACAGAAATGTAGGGCAGTTTGTTGTCTTGTGCACTTAGTAACAAGCAGGTACTGGATACATTCAGTAGTTCTCTGTTTGTGCGTGTGTGTGCACATGTTTACATGCCCAATCGTATGTGCCGTGTTTTGTTTTCCAGCTGGAATGAATTAAAAAGTTCAAATCATCTATCGATTTGTGGCTGACAGAAGGATTGAATTCTTGTAAAGACACCTACTCATTCTCTGTCTGGATTGTCCTAAGGCAGTGGATATCCACCATCTCTCCCATGCTTCCTAATAAACAGAATTTCTCTAATGAGGCTTAATTAGGGCAAATAAGACCTTTCGCGTGTTGTTCTTTGTGGTTCACTCAGCCCTTGGTGGCTATGTAGCAAAAGGTCTTGATTTCCAAAAAGGAAATGCATATAGGGAAAACACAGAGAAGTTTTACACAAATATATACTAACTATCAATGCTAATGTCTTTGATTGTTGCATTGGGGTCCCACTTAAACAAAGGATCTAAAGGAAAAGCCCTCTGCTTACCTCTCCCCCCCCCCCCATCTGAGACATCCATTTCTGCAGGTCCATAAGTTTGTTTTTAAAAGGCAGGGGTTGGCCTTTTTCTGTTCATGGGTGGCTGTTGTGGGGGAGGCCTTCTGAACATGGAAATTTTGAAATCTTCAGTATTGGCAGTAATTCCTTCCTTCATGCTGACTTTCTGACCTACTTTTAAACCTATTTTAAAGTTTTAAGTTGCTCTGTATATGCTCTAAATAACAGTCTATTACAAGGTAAAGATAAAAAGATGCTGCGTAGAGGTCGTTTTGGAAACTATTGCAGTAAATCTGAAATTCACATGTGCATATGTGTATATGATTTCTCAGATTCAGTTGCTGTGGTTTAGAAGCTTGGAATTTTAGAACATATTTTTTTAGGGCTGCTCTGCACTTCCACTTAATTGCTCTGTCTTACCTGATTTACCCCAGCAGTTTTGATGGCTTTTTCTTGCGTAGGAGAGTGCAGAAGAAGCCATAGCTTCACAATTGAGGTCAAAATCAGGTCAATTTGTGTGTGTATGCTCACTTACATACACATCTCCTACATTTACTAGGAGTGAGGATCTGAGAATCCAGCAACAGTTAAGAGAGGTTTTTTTCCTTTTTAACACTGAATCCCATTGCAGGTATTTTATCCTTCTGTATTGACAACAAATGGGTCTCCTTGTATTGAGAACTAAAAAATTTAGCAAAAAAAATGCCCTACAGCTTGCTAGCATTTAGTTAAGAACTCAAAAATTAGTAGTGTCGCTAGAAAAAAACAGGAAAGAAAGTAGTTTTCTAGAGGTTTTGTAGCTGTTGATAGGTCAGTGGTCTCTGTCTCTGTCCTCACAGTACAATACCTACTTTATTCATTGTGCTGTAGATCTAAATTCTCATTGCAAATGTTCTTTGAAAACATTCTTCTTTGCTAGCTTACAGTTAGCAAAGCTGCACTTGTTATTATAGACAGGTTTTGGGAATGGAAAGGGAAGGGGCTGAGGAGGTTGTGAATTTCTTTGCAAAGAGAGGAAAATTAGCAATATGCTCAGTGTGTTTATTAGAAGAGGTAGTTATGAATTGGGACAGAGGTGGCCTGCTAGAGGGAGAATGTGTCTTGGACAAGGCTATGACTGAAGCGGTATCTTCTTCCCAAACATCTGTTGTTAAGTCCCTGTTCAGAGCATGACTGATGCTTGATGATGCATCCCAGTGAGATTAAAAGAAAGTTGTGAGCTTCTATAAATCACATAAATACAGAAATAAATTTATGCAAAAGTATTTAAGTCTAAACTGGCAGTTTCCCTAAGTGCACAATCCAAGTTAATTGGGCAGTTTCCTTTGGAAACCTTAAAAAATTAGGTTTAAGTTAACCAAAGTTTAAGCATTTAGAAACTGTACTTTCATCTTTCGTACTTTTTCATTCAAATTGCAGAATGCTTATACTTATTTGTGTGTGGAATTTTGTCACTAGTGTACCTTTGGGCAGAGGTGAGACATTGAGTATCCTCTGTCCCAGAACTGAATTACGAGGAAGGATGAGGGGCTAGGCACTCAGCAATCTAGAAATGGGTCTCTCTTCCCTAACCCTTTTAGCATACCAATGTCCAGACTGATTCGCACAAGGTGTCCTTACAACCTATTAGACAGTAGGAGTGGAAATCAGATGAGAAAAGAGAGAGCATTGAAGAAGCTCAAGTAAGAGCTGTTACCTAAGCAAATTTCTTTTTACTGTAATTTTCCAGAGTATGAGGTTGTGTCAACTGAAAATGGAGCAAGTGATGGCGAAAAGGAGAAATCAATTATCACTACAAATCAAACTCATTCTACTGTGGAAAACCTAAAACCTGACACAAGGTAATTAAATAAAATAATTTTCTAAGTTAATCCAACTAACTTAGACTGTCAGCTGTCTGCCACTTCAAATGAAAATACATATGTATATACGACCAAATTGGTTTTACTCCTGTTGTGATAGGAAAAATGTATGCTTTGGTTTTGGTTTGTTTTAAGTTAACAGATAAGACACATCTGAGGAGCCTTTAGGAAATTTGCAAAAGTATTTATGGTCTGGACAAACTGCAGAAGTGACCTGTTCTATCAGAAAGATTCAGTCAAATGTAAGAAAATGTGTGGCTTTTTATCAAAGAATCTCTTTAATTTAGCAGATAAAGAAACAAGGTGAACACAAGAAATATTAACCTGATATATGAGATCGAGATTTATGTGCACCGTTGTCTCTTCCTGGGGTTTAAGCATGCTCGGCACAACTGAGATAGGCTGCTTGCTTATTTAGATGGATGTTCGTTCAAATACTCGAATGCAAGTTGGGCCACTGTATGAAGTTTGACTATTGCATCCACCATGGAGAGGAAAGATACATTTGTCCTGTATGTGTAGCTTTCTTTCAGTGTCTTGAAACAGCTGGCAAGTTAAAAATGAGTCAGTGAATTCCAGTTGATGGCATACATCTCATGCAACTAATCCAAATAAGCATTATCATTCTTTAAAAAAAATCTCATCAAAAATTATTCTTCGTTTTTGCATGAAAATTCAGAGCAGGGAAGAAAACCGCTTGTCCTTTTTATCTTGCTTATTGATTGCATCAGAAAGTTAATGAATGACATGTTTTTTTCCTGTAAGACCATCCATTTGGCTTTGGTAACTGTATTTTTCTGTTTTAGATAAACTGTCCTTTTCTATTATTATCCTTAAATTGATAACACAGCAGAAAATTCTGCATAGAACCCATCTTGAACCTTTATTTTTAGGCAATGTGTGGTTTAATCTGGAGTGTTGGTTCTTAGCTCATGTACTTGTGACCAGCAGCTCCTAGGAGGACGAATGAGAAACTACTGCAGAAAGTGGAAAGGAAAGGAAGAGAACTGGAAAAGAAAGGCTAGGGGAAATTATGATACCCAAAAAGAGCTTAACTGATAGACTCCAAAACTCGTAAGATGGGCTAGAATTGCTGTGTATTGCATCAAGAATATCTCTGTTATTTCTTAAAGGCATGTGGCTTGTAAAAGGGTGAACTGCATCTATGTTGTTGAGGCAATTAGGATATGTTAGCAATACAACTGGAGACCAAGCATCAGTTTCCTCAATCTCTTCCTCAATCAGTTGAGAAGGCTTGGAAGAGACAGCAAAACAATGTATTTCTGGAGTAGCGACCAAAAACGCAGCAGGTGCTACGAAACATGTCAGGCTTTGCTGTTTGTGTTTTCATTTCAGTTCTGACTTGAAATAATACAGTTGTATCCTTGAAAAGGACTGTGTGTTATTAATGAGATTCTCTTCCATTACACACTTGAACTCTTCGTGTCCTGTATGGTAAAAGAAATGGGATGGATTTGGTTAAGTGTAGAAAAGCCATGGAATCAAAGAAAAGTCTTAGATACTGAGAGCAATGTCCAGATAGCCAAAGGAGAAAAGCATTTTTAGACTGCTCTTTGTTCAGAAAGGAAGGAAGATAGAGGCAGGCAGACCCAGCTGGAGCCACTGGAAAGGTCGTAAGGAAGACAAGAGCTATGCAGAAGCAGATGAGATGGTTTTTAACTTCAATTAGTAACAATTCTGTCAATCCTATGAGAGGATTTTCAGGTTTTGGTAAGCAAGAGGAGACCAAAGACTATGGAGAGAAGCTGTCCTTTGGAGCGTGGATTTTGGTATGAGAAGCTTCATATGAGATCAGTACTGATTTGTGGAAGTTGACTGAAGACATTAAGGGGTAATTTTTCCTTGATGGGATGGTGGCTGTTGTGCCCTCCTCCAACCTCAAAAGGGAAAGACAGCGAAAGTCTTTCTGGATTCAAGAGGCCATCACCTGAAATTGAAAACCTGTGGTATAAATTGTAGTGGTGCATGTCCCTCAAATCTCAGAGGATCTAAGGATGTGAAGTCCTTCTCAGAGTGGCTCTGTTTGATTAAACTCCCATTTCAAAATGTGTGTTTCGTAATTTTGAGGACACCTTGAGAGCTTTAGCAGAAGCATGAGAAGTTGTTACTGTTACCATTTGCATCCAGGCTTGTTGGCACACTAAATTCAGCTGGCATCATGTAGACAGCATCAATGTTGCAAAGAATACCATATGTCCATAATAAGAGTCTCCTGTCTGTCAGATTGCTCGCTAGATGGAGAAAATAGATATGTGGACAAAACTGACTGAAAATAGGAGGAATAGAGACAGTGAAACACAGCTCAATAAATTAATGAACAGAGTCTCTGAAACATCTGCGAATTCATCAAGTAATACATTAAGACTGGGAAGCAGACTTTTCCATAACTAGCCTTAAAGGAAAGAGCTGTAGAAGAGGTGGAGCTGGAAAAGAAACTTGGAAGAGAAAAAGAAATCCCTCTCCCAAATAATCAACATTTACAAAACTACCAGCAAGTGTATGGAAAGAGAGATGCTCAGTAGCAGAGGGTGGATTAACTGGGGAAGAACCTCTTGGCCTTGAAACACTTTGGAGAAGCTGACAAGCTGAATTGGAGAGTCTATTTTTTCCAGCTTTCCTGAAGCCATCAGTGAGGCTGTGTGAATCCCCTATGCTGCTCTGAAGGTTCAGTGCATCCAGAGCTGAAGACAGTTCAGGATAGACCTAAACAAAGACTTTTCAAAAGGAATAAAAATGTTTGTTAATGTGGTATCTCAATCTCCATGGGTAAATTTAAACCAGAAAGATCCTATAGCAGCAAGACGGTTCAAGCCTGTAGTTCTCCAGATGTATGCTCTTGAGGAGCAGTACATGGCCAAGATGGTCTGCAGTCACATTGCCCAAGGTCTATCATCCTATTGAGGTAAATCAGGTAGGATATGTTATAGTGCCTGGCCCGGGAGCTAGAGAGTTAATCACCCACATCCAGCAGAAGGGAAGCAAGACAAACAACTCTTCAGTGTGAAGGGGGCAGAACAAGCAGCAGGGAAAAATTGGGTGCATCCAGGCCTGCCAGATCATGCTGTTTGTTTGCTTTTCTCTTTTACATTCTTCTTTAAAATAGATCATACTGCTACACCTCTGGGAAGCTCTGCGGTAAGCCAGACACCCGTCTTCCTTTGAGCTGGAGTTTTGACAAGGCAGCTTTTAGAGATTAGCAGCTGATGGCCAGACTTCGAATATTTAAGAAATTTGGACAGTGTTAGGGAGGCAGCAATGCGAGACTCTTACAGTCTGTCATGAAAAATTGCATGTGTGACTGCAACTGTCAGTAAGTACAAACATAGAAATTAAATGGGTTACAAATTTCTCTAAATCACAGGATTATCATGTAGGACTGTGTGTGTCCATTTAGCTGTCTGTAAAGTGACTATGTCCAGAAAAAAATGCACTGGCTGAAAAAGAAAAGGAATTCTGACTTCCAGTGCAGTTATCAAGTATTTGGCTTTAACGGACTCATACCATGCTAGTATGGAAACGAAACTGTGAGGACATACACCCTTTAAATCAATGCGGGGCACAGTCATCTGCTTTCCAACACAACTGCTTGGGGTTTTGGTTTTTTTTTTTAAAAAAAGGTTCCAAAGGGTCTTATACAATGTGATTTTGTTGGAGGGCTGAGATCCCTATGGTTTTTGCCCAAGAAAAGGCACATTGTATCCATGCTGTTCTCTCACAGCAAGGCACACCGGACAGTTGACATCACTTCCATTTAAAGGATTTTTCCTTATAGGATGAGTACGTTGGCCTCGTTTTCAGCTGGAGAATTTCCAGATATGGTACTTGCAGTATTTCACTGTCACGTCGTAGAAAACTTCTGATGGTTTAAGTAACTTGGAAAGTTCAAATCTTGATATCCATTATTTGGTTGGTCAGAGTTCTTGAAACTGCTGCTGCTCCTGGCACTAAGCTGCTGCCTGGGTCTGGTCTAGAATTCTGTTTAATTTCATCAGATATTTTGCTTTTGATTGTAACTTTTACTTGAAATCTCTCAAAGCATGTAGTGTGGTTATGCTATGTGAGCTAGATAACAATATATAGCCTTCTTACATAGTTAATTGGATATAACTGGTGCCTGGAGAGGAAAACTTTCTCTTGTTTTATGAGCGTCTTCCATTTAAACGTTTCTATTATACATGTCCTTCTGTGATCTAATAATCACATAGACACAGCTGTTGATTACAACTTCGTACTGTGGTTAGCTTTTATGACCCTTTACATTATTTCCAACAGTTTTAGAGTAGATCCAGGACATGTTTCACTCAGCCCTCTTTTCAGTATCACACTTACACACACACCAAATTTTCTGCAGTTTTTGCCATTTTTATACTTCAGTTAGTCCTTCACTTCTTAAGTGAGTGAAATAGCCAAATTCTATTTATCCTTTTTTCTTCTAGCTAGCCTGAAACTACCCAGTTTTTACTCCATTGTTCAAGCAGTGAGTATCTGTAACTACTGTGCTTATTGATCGACCCTGAGCAACTTAGTGCAGCTCTTAAGTCAGCCCTGTCATGAAAAGGGGCTTGGACCAGATGGCCTTCATAGGTCCCTTCCAACCTAAATTATTGTATGATTGTATCTTAGAGGTAGTTTCTGATCTTGTAAATCTCAATTTCACCCGTTTTCTTTAATGCAGGCTGAGGTGGGTTTGTATGTTAATGCAAATGTCATTCATTTCTTAGCAAAGACAAATGAGAGAGGGGGCTGCACTAGTATGAACTGATCTTTCAGTTTGATTTTTCATCATCCACACAGAAATCCTGCTCTTTTTATATTGAGGAAAACTGTCACAGGTTTTTTTTGAGAAATATGCCATTTATTCCGCTTCGAAAACAATCAAAGCCAAACTACAAGACTGATGTTTTTGATCAAAGCAATGACAGTCTACCTTCCGAGCACATTTAAAGCGTAAGACCTGTAATATTCCATCTAACTTGTCATACATGTCCTTTGGGTTTGAGTTTCCTTACAGGGCTGCTCACACTGGCACTCCTAGTTTCATTGGCACACTCAGGACTCTGTGGGTTTTATCTATTCTTAGTTTTACATTTAAAACTGCCCTTAAAGAGAAAGTATTGCAGTAACTTCTCCTATGATAGTAGTCAAGCAAGATCTCCCATGTGTGAGTCAAGCTAAGGTCATTATCCACAATTCTCAGTGTTTCCCTCCTTGAGGCGCTTGTTTGAGATAAACCTTGTGAGGCCTGAGATATAAATGGGCTTACTGTGGGTTTTTTCTTCGTTCTGTCTCTGTGTAGTAATGATGGTGCTTATCTGCATCTTCTGCTTCGTTAAAATTGGTTTCACTGACCTGCAGTTTTTTCATGGACGTTTCCTAGCCTAGAATATTAAATGCAGCTGTTGTTATTTTTTTTGCTTCCATTCTATTTTCCCAGTTTCAAAGGAACTTTAGGGATTTTTTTTTCCATTAGTTTTAGAGTTTTCTAACTCCTTAAAATTGATTTATTTTTTTAAAGTCTTCCAGTCATCTGATATAGTATAATTTTTACTTTTTCTGCTATTTCTGCTGGTTTCTCTGCCAAAATACGTAGTTCTTATTTCTGTATCCTGTCCTATCTTGAAATATTTTTTTTTATTAGGTCTACATTTCCTCTTTCATTCTGGTGGTTTGTTTGAGGGCAATTAAGTTCATAGCACATACCACTAGTGTCCAGCAAACTTTGCAGCACTGATTTCTATAAAAGCTTTCAAAGAAGAGTCTGAATATTGTCAAAAACAGTTCTCATGCATGTTTGTGTTGGCAGTAATTGGAAGGTAGTAAAGAAAAATATGAAGACTGCAGTCAGAGATGTGCCAGATAGCTCTGGGGAAGTTCAGGTAGCCATTAGAGGATGTGTCCCACCAGCCTGCTGGTGTAGACTTTTCACAGAAAAAAAGTATTCATAAGAAACAAAAAGCCTGCGATGCGTGCATTCCACAGCTTTGTAAAACTTCCCTTTAGGTACTGATCCTTTGCCTGGTTTTCAAATATACTTTTCTCCTTTTTAAAAACATTTTGAGCGGTCTCTTTTGGATTTTTGGGTTAGATTGTGTCCCAAGGCAAAGTGTATTTCCAGCCATGAGGTCTCTTGAGGAATATAAATAGCAGGAAATATTTTAAAAGAATATATTAAAAAAATCTGGGGCCCAAAAAGAACAAAAACCAAAAAACCCACAACCAAAACTGTGAAATAAACATGAAATGTGTAGGATATATGCATGTACCAAAACATTTTTATAATGTGTGTAGACGGTGTCCTTCAAAAGTTTTTTCATATATCTTACAAAAAGTATGAAACAAAAAAAAAGAATGTTACTATAATTTACTCAAAGGCCATACCAAATAAGCCTTCAACCCTCTACTGAATAAGCTTTTTGTGCACTGATACACAATAATTCATAGTTACCTGCTCATGGTGTTATTACCATTATCTAGTATTGTTTTGTATTGCAGTTAGCACCCAAAATGTTTTAATCGCATACAAGAAAAAAAATTTACCAACGCAAAGAGCTTAGCGTTTGGTAACAGCAAGGGTCAAGAGATGAGAACTGCTGTGAAAGTTGCAATGCAGAGAAATGCATAAAGTGGCAGAAAAATGCTGGAGTTTTTTGTACTCTTCATTACAAAAGTAACAGATTTTTGTACTAAACTGCTGTTGATGTCAGGGTTCATGGGTAAGAATTTTCCATTTCTCTCAGCCCTTCTTCCAACTTGATTAGGAGAAAGACTCCTCAGACAAGTCAAGCACTTTGTTTTCTTCCATTCTTTTTTCATCCCTTTCTCTTAAACCTAGCTATATTTGCTATGTCTGATCACACTGCTATCCAAGCACACTCTGCAGACAGAGAAGCTCTGTACATTGCATGATTGTCATCTAACCACCAACATCTCCCCAGCAATTGACCTGAAATCCCAGGACCGTACTCAGCTGCTCCAGTCCTCCTATTATGGTGAAAATCTCTCTTCACCTATTTTCAGTTCTGCAATCTTCAGTCTTCTCCTTTTGCATGATTTGAAAAATGCAGGAGCGGCTGCGGCTGCCAAAGTTCCATGTGGAATAGTGATTTCCTATGGTGGAAAAATATGCTCTGCAGAGTAATTACTGTAATTCAAGTTGATTTCATCTGCACAAGGACTTTTATTGTCTTATGCAGTTTGGGAGGATTTGGGAGGCCTACACTCCAAAGTCTGTAGGATAGCCATCTTATAGATGTTAAAGGTGCGACACGTGTTCAGTTGCTGCATATATTGGGTAGCAGAGTTTTTGGCATCATAGGCACACAGATATAAAGATGGAATACAGACTCCACTTTCTCATGAATAAGTCTAGCTAAGATGTATACATAGGAAAAGCATTATATAGCTTTCCTATTTCCCTTTATTAACTTCGCCCTACATACTTTCTTGAACCTCTAAGCATTTTTTCCCTTGTGGTTTTGTATAGAAGTGCATAAGATTGCAGCAGGTACCCTTTTTTGACCTTTCTATTTTTGAGATCTTTCACCTGACACACAAAAAGGGAGATTTTAAAAGACTTCCTATGAAGACAGCCACACAATGGCTTTAAAATTAGTTAGATCTGTTAACTCTATCAAATCATGAGCTCAGTCTAGTTTTTCCTTTCTCTCCCTTTCAGTTTTCAGTCAGCTAGTTACTTCTCTTCATCTCCAAAAGTGGTTGTTTGTTGTTCTTGTACTGTTGCAGCCACTGCTGTTGTTCCAGGATTGAATTTGGCAGAGGAAAGGAGCCTGTGTTGCTTGGGCATCTGTAAAAACACCTACCACAAAACTGTAGAATTGTATATATTCCAGTTTAAAAAAATTTGCTCTTTAACATGTATTAATAGGAGACTCCTCTAATTGACTCAGCTAAACTTCGGACCTTTCTTTATTACTTTTCTCCAACTTTGTTTATAAGTTTGCATGAGCTGAAACCTGTTTGTGTAGATTTTTGTTCTTTATTTCAGTCTTGCCATAATTTCCCCAACTGCGGTTTGGTCTTTTGCAGAGATCCTAGTGGTCCGTAGACCACAATTTGAAAAACATCGCTTGAAAAATATTTAGCCTTCGGTTCTTGTTTTGATCTTTTTATGGAGTTAGAGAATTGATGGGTCCAAGTTCATCGAGTTGCCTCGTGCATATCAGCTCTTGAGGGCAATATATTTGTACAAAAAACAGCAAAATACTTAAATTTGTTTCAAAATCCACCACTGTCTTGTCCAGCTTGTGATTTTCTGCCTAACAAAGGCCTGTAATTCCAGCCTGCAAAGTCTGTGACACTCTTACATATTCAGGTGAGATCCAGATATGCTGACTGTTGATTTTCATCTTTAGTCCACACTTGCCTGTGTCATTATTTGAGTCCCTGTGGCTGCGCAGTCCAGTTCCATAAGAGCATTTCACCTGGTCAGTTTTTGTTCTTTCCTTGTAGCCAACCCTATGGAATCAAAAAACTCTAGGTCAGGAATCCTAGGCAGTGCTCTTCATATTTCCCTTTTTTGATTTCATACAAAGGGACATAAACAGATTATTATCATCCATAAGGTCAAACAATAAACTCCCAGTAAAGCAATAGAACATGCCACGTTGAGCTACCAATGATCAAAATCACAATAGCCCTAGATAAGGTGTTCTTGCTGTGAAGGAAGTAGGAGAACCTCTTAGGACGAGTCTTTTATCTCTTGGCGTGCAATAATTTGTACGTTGTCCAAAATGTATCTTCTAGCTATTACTTTAAAACACCCAGCATATTAGAAAATCTTGATTTATGCTTCAGTGATTCTTCAGAAGGAATCTCCAGCAATCTCTGCTACAGTTCTGTGGGTAGCGACCCTTCCTACCAGACGAGAATACTTCTTGACCAAAAACTTACTGTACCACATGCCCAATGTGAATATTAATTGTTCAGATCCAATTTTTAAAAGCATGTATTTGTTTAAACAATTTGAAGTTGGTCATGAAGATTTTCTTCAGGTGTCTGGAACTTCTTATTTAATTTATTGTTTATTTATTGTCTCCCTCCTACAGTAGGGTAATATGAGTTGCTCAAAATGGTCTTGCAGCATATTTGAGTAAATGTTAGGATTACTCCAAATAGACGTTTTAAAGTTCAAAACAAGCTCATGTTTCTCTTAGAAATATACATGAATTATCCACAATGCATCTGTTCAGCATACCAATCTTTCTAAGTATTTCCCTTAAAAAAGGAAAAAAAAACCCTAGAAATAAAGGCAATTGCTTATGTAAGCAATTTCAAAGTTAAATATTCTCTTAGAAGTACTTTGGATGGAAAACAGTTGCTTGTTACTGCGTGATTAGTCCACTGAGGTTAATTAGCGAGCTGTTCAGGTTTTGGAGGAGCCAAGAAGCAATGAGAAGTTATCCAAAATTTGGATTGAATTATTCTGTCTCTTGCAGGGACTTGCAAATGGAGTTTACAAATTTCCAACCAAGCAGAGAGTGGTATTGTTTTTTTCTTTAGAAAATTGCTGTTTGGAAACAATTTCAGCAACACATTACAATGCTATGTTGTAGTCATGAGCTACCAAGTTATCATTGGTAAGTGATCCTTCACGAGTCAAGAGATGGATGTTCAATTGCCCACTTCTGGGATTCTCGTTTTGCCCTGTGTTTAGTCTCTAAGTCGGGGCCCATTTTCCAGGCTTACCGTCCTTTTGACTCATGTCCCATGGATCATTCTCGCTGATGAAAACACACTCTGTGTGAGGAGAGATTCTCCATGTATGCACGTCAGGCATATGACAAGTCTCGCTGTAGGCAGCACGCGTGGGACAGATTATTGCCAACAGCTCGTGGGGAAGGCACGAAGAGAGTGCTGTTGGCGGGATGTGTGCATGCTACTGCTCAGGGTGCCTTGGTGTGGAGGGCATGCGGGTCCTACAGGGAGGCACTGAGCTGTGGCTGACCAGGCAGGAATGCCCAGGTGCTGCCAGCCTGGAGCCAGGAGAGCTGGGAAGCAGCTTGCTTGGGATAGCGTGTGCTGGGAGGAGGGAAATACAGAGTCTGTTCCTAGCTCTGCCCTTGATGTAAGATCTTAGCTATGTCCCGTGTCCCCCCTTGTGACTCTTCCTTCCTGCCTTATCTCTCTGGTGTCTTCTATGTAGCATTTTGAGCTTTGCAGCTGTCTTTCAACAGCTGTTTACCTAGAGCTTCTAATGCAAAGTGTGAGTTTCAGCTGAGCTACAGAGTTAGAAACCACCTTGTCTTGCCTGTCCATCACTGTTACTCAAGTATTGAGGGTTGGGACAGGCTTAAGCAGAGGAGCTTGGCTTGGATTTTTTTCTTCAATCTTGTTCTGTTTTCATAGCACTGTGTTCAGTTCCCAACAGCTGTGATGAAAAGAGATGGTGAGATAATTACAGTACAGACTGGTGTGTGCGACATTACTATGAAAAGATAGGAAAGAGACGCTGCACAGTATCTTTTCATTACTTCATATATTTGCTAGTAACATATATTCAAGAAATTTGATCTTTGCGCTGGCTGAGCTCCTGTCCTGGAAGACATGTCCTGTGTTTCGCCACTGGCCCTATCACTGTTGGTGCGCCTGAGCGGCATTGAATTGGAGGTTTGTGTTCTAATAAATGAAAAATGTGCAAATAATTAGCAATGTGCTTTACTCAATCTCTGCTTATTGGATTGCTTCTGACCTCACCTGAACTGCTGCCATTGACAGAACTGAAACTGTGTGTGTGAGAGGAGACAGACTGAAACCAGTGGTGCATTAAATCCAACATTAATAGTATGTGTGCAAAGAATTGTCAAAAGGACTGGTAAATTATGTGTTCAGAGGGGCCTTATGCAGTTAGGACAAAGAATGTCTCAGTGTTCTCAGAGCAAGAAATGAGGCCTTTTTGTTCTTCTCCAGGAGGCAAGCAGCACCAAGGCCTGTGTTGGCGGTTTGCTTGCTCCAGACTCTCAAAGTATGCTTGGTCTGCAAAATTTTTCTCTCTTCTATTTTATTCCCCAGTTATGAATTCCACGTGAAACCTAGAAACCCTCTTGGTGAAGGTCCAAGTAGCAATGTTGTGGCATTCAGTACTGAATCGGGTAAGAACTTCCAAAGCTCTGATCATCATTGACAGTGGCTCTAGCATCCATGTTTGTGGGATATATGAAAGGCTCTTGCGTCATTTTGCATGTTTGCTCTCACTCTTTACTGTCTCCAGGCTGGCTTTTTATTACTGTGCGTGTTGCCGTAATGCCTGGAAGGTCAGCCTGAGATCAGGGCTACGTTGTGTGAGGATGTCAGATGGCCAGACTGCAGGGGAAAAAAACAGGAGCACAAAGAGTTTGTCTGGTGTTCATTGTGAAGAAACTAACTTTACCCTTAGAGAAGGCTCAGTCATTTAAGATGAATATTCGTGACCTTTTTGAATCTGTCAAACTCATTAATGACGTCTGGATGGGGAACGTAAGGTTTTTCTTTGGGCTGGCGTGTTTAGAGGCACTTGTGCTACCTGTTCAATAAGGCTGCTGTGTGATAGTGATGTCTTTTGGCTGAAATAAGGATTGAGAAATAGTGGCTGGGAAAATGTCCCGGTACGTCCACTTCCATCGTGTTTACTCTCCTGTGAAATTGTTAAAGAGGTGTATACAAGCCTGTTTTGACCATTGGTTCATTCCCAGGTGAAGTCCTATCTGACTCAGAGGTGTGAATCAGAGTGCCTTTGCTTTCCCTATTCCAGTTCCCCATGAGGCTAACTACAGTTGACTTGTTGACTTTATACAAGCAAGATACCATCTTTTGTGTAGATGTGTTTATTGCTTGATAGTACTTAAGGACCAGATAAAACACAAAATGGATTTAGCCTTTTTAAAAGGACTTTCTCAATCTGCATTTTGAGCCAGGTGTAATAATGTAATAGTCCCCACCTAGTGCTGTCACTGATGGATGAGAGTTTTGGCTGAGCAAGGGATTAGTCAGGGAGGAGTTCAGACTATGCCACACTTATTTAAAAGCTGTGAATACGCTCTTTGTAATCCTAGATTGTTAAAAATGAACAAACGTTTATGCCAAGTGCAGTTTTCATGAATGACAAGGCTTATGTTCTGTCTCCTATTTAGCTTGGACAAATTAAGCGGTCGGTTTTATTTTTTCTTAATTGCACACATCCATTTCTTGCTTTTGGGCTTTCATAGCCAAGTTTTGTGTGGCAAGTATTACAGAGGGCTCCTTTTTATTACTTAAGTTTAAAAATTTAGATTTTACAAAAGATGCGGTAGAATTGATTTTTGCTGTTTACAGGTTTTAAACTCTTGCTGTTACTAGAATTGTGTTTCACTGGTATTGTCCCATAAATAAAAATTTTAAAAGCCCATTGATACTGTAGTTTCAGATAAGAAATATACTTCTTTTAATTTAATACAAAAAAAAAAAGAACTTTGCTTCCAAAGTCTTTCTGTTTCACAAATTACAGCTTATGTCAACTGTAGAAAATCACTTACCAATGCTTTTCCATTGAAATATTGGGAAATTCATTTTACAGTGTCTGATTGAATGTTTGTTTTCTTCCCTCAGCGGACCCAAGAGTGAGCGAGCCAATTTCAAGTAAGTCTTTTATGCATAGTATAATGTCTTCTGATCCAGAATTTTTCAGAAATGAGATAGCATAATTTTATGAGGAGGGTGGCTGTACTGTACCAGTTAAATGAGTTATGGAATCAAACGGCATTTGCACATGACTTCACTCCTTCCACCCATACCCCTGGTAAGAAATTCATGCCAGGCTGCTTGTTTACCTGAGCGGAACGCAATCAACGTGATGTGGTGCTCCCGTGGCAGCTGGGATGGCTTCAAACCAATGTACACAAGCGAACCAAGGACAGCCTCATATTTTCTCAGCCTTGTCATTAAAGCAAAAGCAAGCTCTGTGAAACGAGTAAGTTACTCCACACTTTTTAAGTGAATCAACAGAGCACAACTCGGAGAGCACTATTTGTCTGCCATTGTGTTTTAGAAAATAATTCTCCTTCTGAAGGCTTGGTGCAGCTCTGCCTTATGCCACTTACAAGACTCTTGCTGTCTTCAGTGGGAGGTGGACTGAGCTTTTGAGGAACAGCTGAGGTCGCTCAAGCAAATTGGGCTGCTTTGTGTGTTTGTAATGGACATCACTTCGACAAACACTGAGGCACCATTTCTTTCCACATACTTCATGACGCTTAACTTTTATGTGTATTTTTGTTCAATCACATACAGTTTGCTGCAAGTTGACTGTCCTGGATTGAACCCGCTGAAAAACAGTGACTGTTTCACGCACTTTGTAAACGAGAGTTTTGCCAACACACAGACATTGTCCCCCTAACAAGGTCCCAGAATGAGCTTGTTCCAAACCAGTGCCACAGACAGACAGCAGAAGCCGCTCACTGCATCAATCGTATCTGCACCCTTTGGTGCTTCCCTGAAGTATCTTTCATGTTCAAAATGCAGGTGACTGGTGCTGTGGTGCATTCTGCTCCATCAAGGTTTCTAATTCTATTTATTTGAGTATATTTGTTGAACATAATTTCATATTCAGCTTCATACTTCAGCCTCTTTCTTCCTCTCCTGCAGTGGGAAAGGACGCTATCTGGACTGAAATCCCATTCAATTCAGACTCCTATTCAGAATGCAAAGGGAAACAATACGTAAAGAGGACCTGGTATAAGAAGTTCGTAGGTGTGCAGCTGTGTAATTCTTTGAGATACAAGATATACCTCAGTGATTCACTTACAGGTGAGAGACATTCAAATCAGTGTTGTTCACATTATATACTCCTTAAAGAGATCATGGTTCCGTAACTAAGAGGTTTAACAAGAAAAGCTCCGCTGAAGTGTGATCAGGTCTGTTTAATCTAGTCCACAGACAGATTAATCATAAACAGTAATCTGGTTGTGCTCAGTAATCATTGATGTGTTTGATACCAAATTTTCAGACTCCAGAGTTACTTCTCTGTGGTGATCATCTCATTTTTAGTATCTGTTAGTATCCTGGAGGTTGTGCAGAAAACTGACAAAGATCAGGTCTCTGCCAGTGAACAGTATATATTGTAACGGTGCCAAATTTATATTTGAAGGATAGCCTGGAACAGTTCTTAATTAGAGGATTAGGGCCTAATTTTAGACCAAGATTAGACTCAGTCATTCCCATCCCATCTGGTAAACATCTGGTTACTTCGTTACCGTGAGGCTTACAAATGCATGACTTCAACTCTAGTCAACAGGTTTTACTCACCTGCTTTGACATTTTTGTTTTCACATTCCTCATTTTTGCTTGTAATCTCTTTTCTCCCCTTCTTTTTCTTATATTTTACTACTAACAGCAGCCTGCAGGCCTTATCTTCTCAAGTCTTGTTCTGTGTCTTAAGGTCACTAGAGTGTGATGTATTTAAGACCTGAATCAAGT
>Ga0065711_1029563_pt1 | contig 35696 bp, 20 predicted proteins | sample Hoacrofraction12_FD_59098 | JGI IMG/M metagenome (GOLD analysis project Ga0065711, IMG submission 59098) | Hoatzin crop microbial communities from Cojedes, Venezuela - Epithelial fraction 12 v2 (version 2) | ecosystem: Host-associated > Birds > Digestive system > Esophagus > Crop | place...
GGACAAGGTCCTGTGCAGCCTGCTGTAGGTGACTCTGCTTCGGCAGGAGGGTTGGACTAGATGACCCACAGAGGTCCCTTCCAACCCCTAACATTCTGTGATTCTGTGATTTGTATCCCTTTTCTAAGTTATCAGTTTCTAATTTAGTTGTTCAATTTGACCCTCTGAAATAGAGATATGGGGCCGGATTCTCAGCTGACGCAAACTGACTTGTGTTAGTTCCCAGCACCTGAGAATCTGGCTTCTTACATCTTCCACATATCTTCCCGAATGAGATGTTATTGTTTTCATTCTAGAACTTTATTTTCAGTTGCGGTAGTAACATCTGGCATTAACTTCGTCTTGCTGTGACAGGCGATTGCTAGTTCTGAATGCAGCTGTGAACAAGCCCAATATTGTTCACTTCGGTTGAGCTACGTTTTCTTTTAGCGTGGTAAACTGTCAGCGGAGAGTCCAAAAATGATTTAGATTTACTGTTAATGAGGTGATGCTCTGTATTGCTTCACAGCTGTGGTCTTTTCAGACAGTATTAAGAAGCTCCTACCTTCCCCACTTGTGTCTGCAAATCCTTTAAAACAAATCAGCCCATCCTTCCTTCCTTCCTCTGAAAAAATGGACTAGTGCCAAGAAACAAAGAACTAATACATATCTGACAATTATGGAAAATCTTCTCACCGGAGGTCCATCTGTATTAACCATTAATCCTAATGGTCTCTGCTGGTGGGAGTGGATCAATGTCCCTTTAAAAGGTATGACTATGCTCAGTAAAATTGTCTTAGAGAAAAAATCAGCCAGCAACCCTTTTTCTTCATAGTTCCAATTTTTGTATGTTGAGGCATATCTGCCAATTGGAATGCCAGTCTCTTTCTGTCTTAATGGTCTTACTGAGCTGGAAACACTTTGAGAGTGGGAACTGAGTTCTACTTGTTCCCATGTGCCATTAGTGGAATATTTTACTTAGTGTCAGGTGCGAGGCCAAGCATCGCGTCTAGAAGTAGACCTTGATGGCATCACTGACCTAGTTACTCTAAATGCTTTTACACCTGGTCAGAGGAGTTACTGTGGAAGGGATGCAGCCTCATTTGGGCTGCATGCTGAGTTTCAGGGCTGACTTTAAAACTAGTGATACAGACTTGTGAAAAGGAAAATGAAGGAGAACAAAGACAAAGGAGCTGAAGAAACACGTGAAGTGATCCCACACCAGGCACGGACTGCTATGTTTTGCAGAACCGTACTGGCTGAGACTGACACAGACTGAAGAATCATAGAATCACAGAATGGTTTGGGTTGGAAGGCACTTAAAGATCGTCTAGTTCCAACCTCCCTGCATGGGCAGGGACACCTTCCACCAGATCAGGTTGCTCAAATGGAATAAAACAAGCAAGGAGAAAGCCCAGAGGGTTATAGATCAGCATGTTTCAGGAGAGCAATGAAAACTCAGAGATAGGGAACATGTACCTAATTTTGTAATATTATGTCCAATATATCACTTGAGGTTTCTTAAATGGAGGCTTCAGAGATAAGTGATGTTGTAGTGCAGCTGAAAGCTACAGAACAGGAGTAGATGCTCTGGGTGAAACACCACCACTGGAGCTGCAATGTTTACCAAGGATTCAGATTTCTGTGACATGGAGTCTGCATCCACTGTTCTGTGGTGGGCTTGTCCCTAGCAATGTGGGCTAACCCTGGAGCAATTGAGACAGGGTGACTTTTGCCTCTGATTGTTGGGAGAGAAGGATGGGGCCTATATGGCCACTCTACAACGAGTTCAGAACTGGGGGTTTTCAACCTAAAACTTATTTTCCCCTTTGCAATTAGGAGAAGGAAGCTGAGTATCTCCTTCAAGCTGGAGGCCTGATTTTGTTCAACAGTGGGTTTAAATTAACCTCATTAGAAGTGGGAGCTTGATGGCTTTTTTAGTGCAGAAATTTGTCTGTTTAGTTAAGATGGCTTCTTTTGTTCAACTGCTGCTGATTAGCATCCATCATTAACTAGTCTAGAGCTTGCAGCTCTATTCATTTAAATGATTGTTAATAGGAACTACACCCATTGAGACACTGAGTTAAATGCCAGTTTAATGAGGGTGTGTTTTTATTTCACTGTAACTGAAGCTCTGTTCATCTGTTGAGAGAGGTAAAGGTTTCTCTCCTTCTCTCCTTTCTCACGAAATAATTTACTGAAACTGTAATCCTGAGTATATTCAATTAAAAGAAAGCCCATCAGCACTAGGGGAATCCATTCACAAACTGGGAGTAATAGAGAAATAGAAGAATAATCTTACAAATGAAGTTAGGTAAGAGCACAAATATTTAGCTATTAAAGCCAATCTTTGGTTTTATTACAAATTTTCAAAAGCTGGTTTCTTCTACAAGGTGCCATTTCCACAGCTCTAGAAAATGAAGTCTTTATCCACTGAGGCAACACAGCACAGAGAAGCAGCACTGCAACTGTGACAGCCTCTGCTTTTGAATGACACCTTGCTGACTGAACCAGGGAGCTCCAGAGCAGAAAGCAAGAGTTGCTATCGCATGAGCAGAAGACGTTGCCAGCTTGCTGTGCCTGGCTTTGTGGTGCAGAAGCAGTGAATTACACAAGCTCTCAGCCCTCCCCTGGGTGAAGATAAGCCTTACCTTGGTAGTGCGCTCGCCTGGGGACGAAAGGCAGTGCCGCTGGCTGGCCGCTTTGGCTGCAGTATCTCTGTAAGGAATCCCAACAAGTGTCAGTGGGTGCGTGGCAGCTGTCCACTAGCATTTATCCAGCTGTAGGACCACAATCCTAATAATTCTTCTCCATCCATAGACTTTCTAGGAGTTATATAAGTAGGAAATTTTAAGCACATGCAGCCAAAAATATGAAAAAATGCAGAACAGATGAAGTGAGACATTTTGTCTTAAAATAAAACTTTATCTTCTGATTCTGATTGAGACTTTCTTCAGTCCAACTGGCATTCCTTACCTGCCTTCAACAAAGTCTGCAGTGGCTCTTACGAAGCCAAGACTCTGTATGTGTCCCTGACCTCACTGACCTTCAGCTCCACTTGATGCCATTGACCACACCCTTTTCCCAGGATATTCTTCCCCTTTAGTGACTCTAAAGTCTTTTGAATTGCATTTTGTGATCTTGTCACATTTTGAATCAATTTGTCATATTTTGTCACAATTTGAAGAACATTTTGTCATCTTCTGACCCTCCTCCATCTTTCTGTGAGGGTGCCACAAAGACCTGCTGTTGATCTTCATTTGTGACTTTGCTCCTTGTTTCTTGGTACTGGTATCCACAAACAGGAATTTATCTTATTATGTCTATGTTGGTGGGCCACAGACTTGCCTGCTTACTCCATGCCATTTTTATTCTGCACAAACAGTGGTCTGGGGCTGCTTTTCTGACAGGTCTGACTTACATCTAGATATCAATTCAAGCCACCACCAACACATGGCTATTGTTAATATTTTCTGTTGCTGTCTGTTTTGTTCTCTTTTTGAGGGCAAAGTCATGAAAGTGAGCTTTCCTGTATCCAGTTTGGTTACATCTTGCAAATCCTTCTGCATACCTTCTTTTAAGGATGTGGTCTTTTTGTATCTGTAACATAGCTAAAGGTCTTGTCCAGGCTTTTATCACCTGGCATTTCACTTACTGCAAGATTTTTTTCTCCAGCTTTCTCCCAGTTAAATTAATTCAAAATTCACATGCAGAGGCATTTTGCTACCCCAGTACATTGACAGTGTCACCTCCTTCCTGCATTCTTCTATTAGTTCCTCTATCCCTGTTTATACAACATAATCTTATTTTCATTTTGAACAACCTACTTGTCTCATCCCCAAATGGCTTGTCATCCCTTGTTGGTTTTAAATGTCAGCTTCCATCTTTGATGGGCTAATGACGCCAGCTCCCTTCCTCTTGTTTTTACATCTTCAAATCATCACCTTTCCCATGCTTACCCTCACGTTTGGAAGGAACTCTCTGAAACAGCAACAAAACAACTTTCAAGTCATTTTAGAAGTCTTTTTTTCCTGTGATGCCTTACAGAAACCTTGACAAGTTGATAGTGTGCCAAGGCAGATCCTTTTCATGCTGACTGGTATTTCTTGTATTCCCTGGCTGCCTGGGAGCCTCAGATGTTTTCTATTTCAAAAAGAGATCTTATTTTTGAGTCACCTATCTCAACAGAGGCCTGGTCCTTGATCTGAGGGACACTGAAATAAATTTTTCTTCACTCTAGGCACAGACGAGGAACTGTCTGAAGCCTATGCCACTCTTTCTCCTGTCTTTCTGTCTTTCTCCTTTCCTCCTCCACGCCAACCCACATTACAACTCTGATCATCTCAGCTTCATAATGTTGGTGATAGAGCCAAGACAACGCTACGTCTCCTAGAAACTAGCAAGTTGGACATCGCCTAATGATAAATAATATAATTTGTTTTGTTGCTGTTTGCCACAACTTCTGTTGAACCTGAGCCAGGTAGAAGTAAAAAATGGGTTTTGCACAGCAGTGAAGAAGTCTTTGTCGCTGAACTCATTACAGCAAATGACTTATGAGGGTCGGGTTCCTACAGAGGTGGTTTTCACAAGTACCTTCAACTGTTTGTCCTCCAGATGTGGGAGGACAGGACCTGAGCGCTGGGGACGTTCTGTGCAGCTTGAAAAATTATATTCTTCTTCAGAAAGTCTGTAGTTGTCCCAAGCAAGCAGAAGAGCACAAGCGTGAGGCAGATAGATGGCAGGCACCTTGAAAGGTTTATTGTAGGACCAGAATCCCTTTATATTCTTGATAGAAGAATATAATCAATGCAAAAACCTTGCATTTTGTCTTAGGTGCAATTCAAATAATTTTTTCCCTTAGGTAGCTCCAGCCAGTGGTGAATGTGTCCGTGGGTATATTGCAGCAGACTCCCATTTCATGGCAGATGCCCTCAGCTTCATGGTGTGCTCAGAGTATTTGTCCAACCACGTGCTGGTGGGTGCTGTGGCTGAGGGTGTCTCATAAAGGTGCTGAATGTCTGTATGTCATATCTCTAAATAAAGCAGACTTTCAGAGGGAGGTGGTTTTATAGAGAGTGTGAAAGAAGGATGCAGGCCTTGATTAGGTTGTTTGAGCAAAGAAATTAGGAGGAAAAAATCTCTGAAACTGATATAGGAGTACAGCACATGAATTCTGTCTGAAGTTAGTGGGTAAGAGTCTCAATTTTGAACATGAGGAAAATCCTATTAAAACAGAACTATCAGTCCTCTTCCTTCGTTAAAGTTAAGTCATCTCTTTTTTTTTTGTATCTCCAGAGTGACAAAGCCATTTGGGTTTTATTGACCAGTGTGTCTTGATCTGCCTGATGACATTTCCCAAGATTAATGTGTCTGCTTCTTGACAATGCATATGCTTCACGATGCATCACAATTAACCACTGCTATTTGGTATGATAAGGAGAGACTCTCTTTATCTGCAACTGCATGACTTCTATCTGCATTTCAAATGGCAAGTAAACAGACAGGTCCCCTATCCACTTCTCTCATCTACCTTTTTGAAGTGAAAAAAAAATTGAAATTCATGCTTGCGTTCCCAGTAAGATGCAGCATATTTTGGAGAGCAAATTGCTCTGGAAATATAAACAATGGAAAAACACTAACAAAAACCCACCACATATAGGTTACAGCACACGCAAACATCTCCCATTATTATAAATGCTTGACTTTATAGCTTTTATTTATTTGTGTTGGTAGAAATGTCAAATTAATATTTATGAGCTCTCTTTAGTGCTTTTGCTAGGTTTTTTTCTTTGTTTTCAGTATAAATGGCTGATGCCATGGCTAACGCTGTTATTTGGGATTGTCAAATTATATTTTTAAACTCAGTGGGAGTTTCACATTGAGACCCAATTCTGCAGGGATGTACCATTGTGCTTAACTTGAAATTGTGAGTGATCCATTTGTCTTGAACACGACTCTTCATGTTCATGAAGTTAAACCTGTGTGCATTCAGCTGAAGTAGATACAGCACTTCAGGACGTGGTTTAGCAGGCATGGTGGTGATGGGTTGACAGTTGGACCTGATGATCTTCGAGGTCCTTTCCAACCTTAATTATTCTACAATTCTATGGTTCTGTGAAGCCAGAGTTTTTGTCGTAATAACTTTACAAAGATCTCAGAAAGAGGCTCAGTTAGGCATTTGTTACTGTTTTAATTAAACTCAGCAGCTGAACAGAAAAAATTAATACAGATTCAAGTTTACCTAACCATTGTTTAAAGAAGTTTGGCACAACTTATTTATTTTTGGATATCACACAACATAAGATGAATTTTGGTTTTATCAATGCTTGGTTTCTCTAATGGGATTGCCAGTAGAAACAGCGATCAGAAATAGAAGTGCCCTTGGCATATATATAATGATTTTCTCAGAGTGTTTTGGATGCAGATTCGTCCACCCATGTTATGGAGACCTCCAATAGCTAAGAGGTCATGATCACTAGATATCCCTGTTATTAAGCTGGAATAGACATGAAAGAGTGATCTAAAACTGAAATATACTTGCATATATGTTGAGAGACAATCCAAATTTGCAATCCATTTAGTTCTTTACTGGAAAAGTAAAGACAGAGTTGAAGAAAAGCTTTGAGTTTCACTTTGTTAATTAATTTTCTTGCTTTCTTCTTTGTTTCCTTCCATGTATTCCCTTACTCAGCTTGGTATTTTTATTTGCTTCTGGTCTTTATAAGGTCTCTTGCTGACAGCTAATTTTCCCTTCTCCAGGGAGTATTTCAGCTGAACCTTAATATTCTGAGTGTATGTGATGTATCTGAATAATATAATGTATGTCACAATAAAAACAAAATAAATGTCACAACTTGTGTATCGTTAATAGGCAGGGACATGGCATCGTTGTAGAAGGTACAATGAAGGCTTCTGGTCCATACACATTTGTAATAAGAAAGGTTGACAAGATGTGAGAATTCCTGAAGAATGGAGTGATAAACAACACAAAGGTTTTTATAAAGCCTTTCACGTAAATCAGCTGGTGAAGCCTGTTTTAATATTGTTCAGGACTGGCCATTTTATTGCAAAAAAAAAGATAGCAGAGCTCGAGGAGTATGATAGAGCTGAAAGAGGTGAAACATTCTGATACGAAAAGGGATTGAATGAATCGAGATTTTTCATTTAGGAAAGAGACAAATAAGAAGGATGGATAAGAGGATAGAAAACCACAAGAAAGAAGCTGGATCTTTTTTCCTTTTGGCATGAAAAAGGCTATTTTAGATAATTAAGAACTGAAAACTGTGAAACTACAGAAGCAATTTTTTTATGATAGAAAGTGGCTGCAGTAAGAAATCCAAGGCAAATAAAGTAAACAAAAAAAAAATTGTACATTTTATGTGTGCATAAAATATGTGTGTATGAAAAAAAAATCCAGAGTTGCTATTGAGGGAAAGGATCTGAAATTTCATGCCTTTTGGCTTGAGCCTGCCACCAGCGGGCACAAGGATGGGCACAGGCCATACCCCGCCTGCCCATCAAGAAGTTCTTATGCTTCTCCTTAATGAGTCTCTGACTGGTCATGGTGAGATCCTGCAGAGTTGGGACTGGACTAGTAGGCTGGTGGTCTGACACTCTTTTGTAGTTCCTGTGAATGATTAAACAAAAAATCCTTAATGTGATGTGAAGCCACTATAATCGAGTGCTGAAATTTATTTTCCTGTGGTATAAATTAATAAAGCAGACTTGAAGTGTATGTAAATTATTTATTATTTTTGGCTGGGTGTCAGGATAGCCCTCTTCTGAAGATAAACAGAAACAAACAATGATCTTTTAGTGCGATGAATGCACTTACTACTCTATTTAACCAAATACTAAACTCAGAAAAAATACTCTAAAATTAATAACAAACTTATTTGACATACAGTTTCTGTTACTGAGAAGCGAGGTACAAAGGCAAGAACTTAATCAAAATGTCCGAAACTTCAGTTCCACCTCTTTCTTTTTTATGAATCCTTTTCTGAGCAAAGTGCTTGTTCTTGGGCCTGTCTCCACATGGCTTGTACTTCTGAGGCCCAGAGTTGAAGACACTGCTTTTTAGTTTAGGTATGCCGTTGGAAACCTAGATTTTAATGCACAGGTGCATTTTTTAAGCATCCTTCAAACAATTTTGATAGCTTTTCCCACAAAACCATTAGATTGTGGATGATCTGTATTCAAGACAATGTGCTTAATTTTTTGCAAAGCTTTTAAACTCAGAAAAATCGAATTGTGATGCATTATTTATCATTAGCACATCAGGCATGCCTGGTCCAGGGTTTTATATGTAAAGTCTTTTACATGGTGATGTGCGTATGCAAAGCTAGACATTCCGTTTTCGTATTTTCTCATAGTGTTATTTCAGCTCATGCTGTAGCACTGGCAGAGAAACGCACCTGCGACAGAGATGTTTTCTTGACCATGCATACATGCATACATCAGACCCAGGTGTTTGTTCCACTTGTTGGCATTTGTGTCTGAAGGACAGTTCTAGGAACACCTATGACAGGACAATTGAGTTTCGTCATCCTTATTTTATATTCTGTTGACAGCTTTCCAATGCTGTTGAAGACGTCATAGAATTGATTTTCTACCTTCAGAGGCTTCTGTCCTACAGCATAAGCTCTCCTAATAAGCCTGAGCATTTGCCGTGTTTTCAGATCTTGAATCAATACGCTCTTTCCCTGAAACAATTACAAACCTTATCTTTTCAAGATTTTCCTTTATCCTTACATCAAACTCATATAAACTTGCAACTGGAATGATTTCTCCATGGCTTTATGTGCGGCTACTCATCTCTTTTCAATGCAAGTGTGTTTTCTCTTCAGATGGTTTCCTGTAACTTGAGATATCACATTAAGCTGTCCAACCATAGTCAACAGATCAGTAAAAACTTATTGCGTGCATTGGACGCAAATGCCTCTTCAACAATGCCATGATCGCAATTTGCTTCTTTTTAGTACATTCTGACTTCTGTTTCTTGCAAATATGGAAGGTCTTTCCAAGGTGGGATGTAGCTTAGGACTGTCTTTGGTCTGTTCTAGTTCAGTCTTTCACACTGGTTTTGCAAATTCTTTCATTTTGCGCTCTGCAGATTCCTCCAGAGAGACTTTTCTATTCTTGTTCACTTCGTCTTCTTTTCCTTCCAAAACTTGCTCTTGCGTTTATTTGTGGTCTGAAATCTTGGAAATGTCCTCTCTTTTTTCTGGAGTTTGAATAAGGAATTCTTCACATTCTCCCCCCACTCTCCCCCTTCGATTTGGGGCTTTTAGTCCCAATTCAATCTGATCTCCAGAATTAGGAATTTCACAAGCCCTCCAAAATTGCACATTTGCCTCAACGGTGTCAAATCTGTTATAAATTATTCAACTATTGCCTCTTTCCTCTGAGATCTCTTATTAAATGTATCTCTCTCAATAGCGTCATTTGTGTCTAGGAGCTCAATATTCATGTTTGTGCCGCTCGTTCTGACAAATGATTTTCTCTGCCTCAGTTACAGGCTAACGTACAAATCTAGTACATCTGTGATTGAAGACAATCTGCCTGTTCTTATCTGTGCTTGCCAGACTCTTTAACTTTTCTGTTTCCTCCCGCGTTTCTGGAGAGCTCCAATTGCTCGGGAGTTTTTACTGCTCCTTTTCTTATTCACCACTTGTGTTAGATGTAATCTTCAATTTCTGTAGCTGTATCCCTGGTGTCAGACTGTCAGGTGTGGGGGGGTGGGGTGTGTGTGTGTGGTAAATATCAAAATCTGAGTTAGGCTCTTGAGTACTGAATCTTAAATAAATAAAGCAAGAAAGCTAAAAGATGCTAGAGATAATAGCTTTTGGAGAAGAAAAAAGGATTATATATGCATTTATACCATAGATTAATCAGTCTATATCAAAGTGTTTCAGGGATGTAATTTCTAACACCGAGAAAATAAAAGGTCCAATTATCACTACAGAACTATAAAACAACAAAAAGACTATTTACTCATATTTTAATTTAATTCTTTATCCATGGTTTTATGCAAATATGTTCATAGCACCAAGACCGAAGCTCTTATTGTTACAGAGAGAAAAATTGCCAGGAGAGGTCAATAGTAGAGAGCAGAGTTACTGGGAATTTTCAGGAAGGAAAGATTTTTCTTGTAGAAAATACTAATTAGACAGGATCCAGATGAGCCAGGTGCTTGTGTGGGATCTGGCCTTAACTCTTTGCAGCTCGAGCAGCACCTACCTATGCACTTATCCCCTTCCTTATCTTCCACTTAATAGTGTGCTGGGCAACAGTTGGTACCCAGCAGGCATCTGGTTTCCCTGTGTCGCTGGCCTGGTTACCCGGCAAGCAGCTCATCTGCTGTGTGGTTCCTGCCATCCTGCCAAAGAGGCATCAGGGGACTTCAGGGAACTGCACATCCCACCTGCAGGAGAGGAGAGAAGGCAAAAATTATGTTTTGATTCTTTACATTTTGACTTTCTCCTACGCCCAGCGTTATTCTGGCAGTCAGATTTCTGATGCCGTTTGTGGTGCGAAAACCTTACGTGTGATGATGGATTTCCATTTTCCAGACAGCTGAGTCTGTGACTGGCTCTTGGGGGCTATGTTTGTGGGCTATGTTTGGGAAAATATTTTTGAAACATCTGTAAAACCCTGTTTCAAATGTCTGGGTTTTGGCTCATTGAAGATGAGTACATTCACCAAACTAAACTGAAAAAGCTCCTCAAACAGCTTAGGACTCCTCGTTAGGAGACGTGTTTGCAGAAAAAGCAAAAAAGATTTGCTTCTATTGGTTCCCCAAAAGATTTTTGTGATTTTGGGAAGAAGGAGAGCTTTTACAGGTATTTCTTAACAAGGCAATAGAATGTGAGGTTGAATCATCATGTTGAAAACCAGAGTGCTATTTGAGTTATGGACAGTCACTGACAGGACATTTAGAAAAAGCAGCTAAAGAAAAATCTCTTTTTAAACATAAGCTGACGGCAACTTTCAGACCATAGGTTCTAATAAATGAACAGTGTATGAGAAAGATCATGAGCTGTTAGTAATATCTTGTACATAAACTTTGCTGGTTTTCAGCTGAGTACATTTCCAATGCTGTCAGTTTATATTTAACAAAGATTTTTGACAGCTTGTCTTTTAGATCACATTATTCTAGAAGGAGCTTATTTATAATGAACATGATCTGAAGCATTAAAGGCGTGATAACACCAGGAGTTTTGGAAATTTTTAATCCAGTCTTAAATAATGACTAAAGAAGGAAATGAAGTTTTATGACATACTCTTTTTTTTTAATAAACACGTTTTCCTGGTCCCAGACAGGTCATTAAAGGGTCATGTTCTTTGTTCTACGCAGAGTCAAGGCGCCCGTGAAATAACTGCAACTCTGCAGTGTGAACACCAAGGGGACAGAAATGACCACTCATCCCCTCAGTTGACTCAGTGCAGTTGTTTTTCAGTGCTTGATTTAATTCTGTCTCAGCTCTGTTCCAAAGATTCTTGGTTTTACCTGACTGCTGCTGTAGCAGTGACACTTCAAGTACAGTTTAGAAAAGCAGAATCCAGTGTTAATTAACGAATTGCCATTCCCGTACTCATTTACAACCTCCTTCCTGTCCAACGTCCTTCAATCCATTGTGAATGCTTAGTTTTTGCACTCTGGCTCCTCTCTAGATGAATTATTCTGCACTGAATGTATGTAGCACTAAGAAGACTATTTACTTGTATTTTTAATCTAAGTAGAACAGCTTTGCAACCCCTTCACAAGTGGCAGGGCTAGCTGCATCCCTTATGCATACAAATGCAGTTCTGTGTGTGTTAGCCTAAGGGCATAATATAAAGATTCTCTGTGGTTTTACCTAGACATCATTGTCTTATAGATATAGATCCCCAACATGATGGGCTTCCTCAGAGTGAAACAAGATTCTGATCAAAGAACAAATCAAGAGTTACTTATGTGATTTTAGAAGTTTAAGCATCACAAGTCCTTTGCATGAATACTGAATATAGTTTGAAGGAGCTCTCATAACCTTAAAATTTATATCTAAAGCCACGGGTTACTTTACTTCAGCCAGTAGAAAACTTTTTAAGGATTTCATTTCATAAAAATGAGTTCAGGCTGATAATACTGCTCACATGCACAAACAGCTGCTGTAACAGCCCTAAGATAATACCATGTTAATCAAATGCGATAGTTTCTGTTCGTGTTATCTGTTATGTCTGTCTGCTGGGGTGTACTTCACAAATATACAGTGGAAGCGAGGGGCCCAGGTAGTCTTATGATTTGCTTAAACCAAAACCCACCCCCCTCATTTTATCGGTTTTACGTTTCTCACCGTTAAGGACCGCAAGCTATTCCCTGCTCTTAGGAAGGTAAACCCATCACTTCATTAATCATTCAGCAACCTGAGTTTGGTGGCAGCTGTGGGCTGGCTGCTCTGTTTCAGGCTGTTCTCTCAATGCCCTTGACTGCTTCACCAGCAATATAACCCTGCTGATATTTGTAGGGGCCTGGAGCAGTTCCTTATAAGCATCAAAAGTGCCATTCTAGGTCATAATAGAGCAACCTCTCCAGTCTGGCCTCTCTGTCAAAATATCTCAGGGCTCTGACCTCTGCAGGCAGGGATAGCTGGTGTAGAAGGAATAGTTACAGCCTGCAGGCATGTCCTCCTAGCTCTTGCCCAGAGGTTTGTACCTTCTGATGGACATCCATGGGGCAGCAGAATGAGATCTGTTCTTTGTGGGCAAGCAAACGGAGTTGGTGGCCCCTTCAACATCTCTGTGTAGATCTTCCCTATTTCATACCAGGAAGGTGTGGGGTTTTCTGCTGGACTTTGTACTCATGGTCTTCAGGCTTGGAAACTTGCTTAGCAGCTACTTTACTTTTCTGTCACGTCAGTCAAGGCTCCTGAGCAGCCATGTGGGTTTTGCTGATTGATCAGTCGAGCTGGTTCCTATGACTTAATGACTGGGATTATGTCACTTGGCATTCTGCTTACCAGCATCAGCTTTCAGCTGCGGCTTTTTCTGGGAAACAAACCGCTGAGAATAGTATTCCAACATAGCGCACTGCTTTCTGTAATGTCCGTTAGGTGTCCCCACATGCTGGCGGCTCGTGGGTACTTTAATTACAACTTCTCTATTAACAGCAGCATGCTCTGCATGCGTTCATTGAATGAAGTCCCAGATTTCCATATTGAATACAACACTGTAGCACTTTTACTTTATGCAAGAATTTCTCATTACGTTGAAGAACTTGTACACTTGCAGACCACTATTTGTCAGTTGCCGCGTCTGAACCTTAATTAACGTTGCATTTGTAAGTAGATAATATATACAAAATGGTAATTCTGAGCCCATAACCACCTGGCATGTTCTTTCTTACCACTGTGCAGCTACTCTGTTTACAATGTGGAGCCGTAAGAGAAATTAGAAGTAAATTAAATATACAGGCATAATGCCATCTTTCAGCATGCTTGTTTGCAGCCAAAGCCGCTGCTGGTTCCCTTGTTAGAGCACTAAGTTTTCTCCAGTTATATAACTTGTTCTTTCTTGGGTTTGTAAATATGTCTATGGATTATTTGCTGCCTGAATCATTATCCTGCAATTTGACAGAGTCTCACAAGTAGAAGTCAGCTTCTCACAATGCTGAGGACAGGTTTTTCTGTGCATGGGTGGGTGGAATAATCTCAGTCTCACTTCTTCACCTCCTCATTTTTGTGATCACTTGACCTTTAGTGTTGACTAGCACTTGTAGACCTTCTGGCAATACCACATCTGCACTCTTCCAGCCCAACTCACCTTTAACAGCTGGTTTCATGTGGAAAGCCTCATTTTTATTACTTATGCTAGACCTTGAAGTTAAAAGCACAAGCCGCAGCATCATAAACAGGTGAATTAAATCCAAACTATGACCCATTGCTAGAGCCTGCCCTAATAATCTTCCCTGCATTTATCTGCACAGTATACCTTTGAGACATCCCCTTTTTGAGACACTGCACTACAAAAGGATTGAAGTGTCTACCATGGTTTTTTTGCAGGGTTCAGTGTGCAAAGAACTGCCTCCTCCTTGGCAGGGCTCACATATTGGCCCAGTAAGATCTTGTAAAGTGCCTGCACACTTGAGGAGATTTGAGCCTGCCTAAGACAACCTGCAAGAGCTCCTCTTCCATTGCTCATTGATGGTGATGCATTTACCCTTTCTTCTCTCAAGACAGTAGCTGAGACCACTCACCCAGGCAAAAGGAGGTGAAGTATAAGTTGAAGCTTAAGCAGGTTTAGACATGAAAAATCTGCTCAGCCTGGAGAATGGGGCGGTTCAGCCTCGAGAAGAGAAGGCTCCGGGGTGGCCTTATAGCAGCCTACCAGTACCTGAAGGGGCCTACAGGAAGGACGGAGAGGGGCTTTTCACAAGGGTGTGTAGCAATAGGACAAGGGGGAACGGCTCTAAACTAAAAGAAGGCAGATTTAGTTTAGATATTAGGAAGAAATTCTTCACCGTGAGGGTGGTGAAACACTGGAACAGGTTGCCCAGAGAAGTTGTGGTTGGCCCCTCCCTGGCAGTGCTCAAGGCCAGGTTGGATGGAGCTCTGAGCAACCTGGTGTAGTGGAAGGTGTCCCTGCTTATGGCAGGGGGGTTGGAACCAGATGATCTTTAAGGTACCTTCCCTTAAGGTAGAATCATTGTTAAGGCTCTGTTTCACTGTCTGCTTTAGTTTTTTTAGGGACAAAAAGTATTTTTTGTATCAATATTTGCATTGTGCTAGAAAAAACGCTCAAGAAAAGCACGCCGTCTTCCAAGTTTTATGAGTGCTCTTCATGTTCCACTGCATATTTTAAGATTGTTTTAACAGCAAAAAGAATTAGCAGCAGACTTCTGTAGGTGCAGATGCACTGTCCTCAGGCTCCAACTTTGACTTTGGACCACTCATTCAGAAGCTGTCTACAAAAATTGTTTTGAAATAAAACTTGAAAAATTAATTTTGTTCAGCTGTCTTTACTGAGATCTTGATGTTTTCAGAAGGCTCATTAACAATGTATATTCTTTAAAAGCTAATCCTGTGTTACTGAAGAACTATGAAAAGAGGAGACCTACAACACTGAAAGTGGTCCTAGATCTTTATCAACTAACAAAGAAATCAAATCAATAAAAATATGAAAAACGATGCACATACAACCACCAGGCTTTTGCCCAAGATCAAGTTCTGACTGCAAGGAAGGAAGTAGCATGAGAATTCCTGGAGTCTGCTCAGGTTTTCAGTATTGCCTTCTCACATGAAGGGTGCTAAGGCTGAGGTGTAGTTCCAGGTTAGGACACTTGCCTTTAGGTGTTGATACATGCACTGCCTCAGCTCCCATTGTCATGAATAGCAGTTGGCGTCAACACAGCTGGCAAAGCAGCTGAAGTGGTGATGTTCCCAGAGACAGGTGGTTCACCCTCTACCCTCCATGTAAGTTAAGAGTCTGGTGCCATCATAGATGCCTGCCCAGCCTTCATTCACATCTCTAAAAAGGCCCAGATCGCTGTAAGTTATCTGCCATATCTGCCAACCCCATGGGGACCCTAATAGCAGCAGATGTTTAAGGCACTGGCACTGCCTACAGGAGCTCAGGCACTTGACTCACGTAGAGACACATATGTAGCTGTGCTTAGGTTACTGGGTTTTAAAATGAATCCATCCCTGAGGTGAAATAGGACCGGGAGGCATTTACAAAGCTTGAATGGAGAGCGATGTACATGTGCACAATGAGCCATTGCTCCTGGGAATCTGTGGTAAGTTCCTATCACTCTGCGAGTCCTGAGTTGCTCCACGTTCTTGTGGCTTCTCACAAAGGGCTTTAGCACATGCGAGTGCCAACCCATCTCTGCTGCTCCTGCTGTCAGCATCCATATCCAACCAAGCCTTTGCAGCAGATGTGACAAACTTACTTTGTCTCCAGAACACACCTCAGTTCATGGAAAGGCTTGATAGAAATCCCTAAAGTTTGTAACCTGTATTTAACTCAACAACTAACAATGTTAGCCTTGTCTGTCCCCTTCAAATCCAGCTTGATTTAGCATTTCTGTGTCTAAGATGGTTGCTCTGAGCTCCTGCTCTGCTTGAAGTTAAGATGGGATCTTCCTCTGTTAGCAGTCCACCATTATATGGAGCTGTACTCATTTTTTTCTTTGTTTTCTGTGATAAGACACTGGGGAACGTGACATGCTAATTCATGGGCTGGGGGTCACTTCATTCACATTTATATATTATCTTTTAATTAGCATATCCCTTCCTGCTTCCTTGGGTTTTGATGTCAGATGTTTTTTAAAGGTGATGCAATAAAACTTTATGAATGAGTTCTCTTGAGAAAATGTATTTTGTTAATAAGCGCAGTACTATTCTCATAACATTAATCTCTCCGTGATAAAGATCAAACTTGGTGTAAGAAAAGGTGAATTTGGGAACATATTTTTATGCAAAAAAATTTCCTCCTCCTGTCCTGATGCTTACTGTAAGTTTTAGTGGGTGAGAGGCCCTCTTCAGGACACAGCACAGAATTTCTTCCCTGGAAGAATTTGCAACATCATTTTGTCTCTGCCCATGGCATGGGGGTTGGAACTAGATGATCATTAATGGTCCCAAACCATTCTGTGATTCTATGATTTTATGATTCATGAATAAATACATAAGTTCATACTGAGTGAAATCCTAAATTACTGAAGTTAAAAAGAACTTGTACTGAGTCCATAAACCAATCAACTACATGAGAATGAAGATAATGAGAGCAGTAAAGAGATTTTAGACCTGCAAGGGCTTGTGTAAGGGATACAAGATTTTGTTCCGATGGAGACCAGCAAATGTCAATGAATTTACATGAAGTGTCTTAGCTGTTACTAAACCCATGAGAATATAAAGTGAAACGAATCCAAGCATGACCAGTGAAGTCTTTTGATGTTCATGGAAACCTGCAATACAAGGTTAGACCAATTAGTGCAATGACTGTAAATGTTAAGTGTAGACAACGAAAGTCACAGTCACTCCAGTGAAAGGGTTCATTTAAAGTATAATTTATTACATCAGGGTAGAAATCTTAGGGATTGCACTAGACATTGTGGCGAATATGTTCAAGGGTCATAAGCCAGAGTTGATAAAAGTACAACCCATAATGATTTAAACTTGTGTAGAAACATTAATTTAAAGTGTTTAACAAACATTAATTAATTAAGCTGTATAACACCCTACTGTGAGCCTATGGGTAAGTCAAAGCCTTCGTATCTCAATTTTACAGAAGGTTAAGCTGAAGTGCAGAGAGATTGATATGCCTGAGGTCACATAGCAAGTCAGTGGAAAAACTACAAATAGAATCAGCAGCCTGAAGTTCTCATTCCCTGTTTTTACCACTTACATTACACTTCCCACCAGTAAAATGCAGGGGAAGAAAGAGGCGGCTGAATTGGTGAGACTTGGAATATAGTTAACCCAGTTTTCTACACGTGTTCTTGCTTTTTCTGCAGCTTAGGCACATATCAAAGGGATAGGTTGGTGTTAAATTTTTTGGAACTTCATTGATTCTCTATCTATCCTTTGCATACTTTCTTTTGAGTGCAAACATTGAAATACTTACATCTTCAGAATTAAATATAGCTGGGCAGTAAGAGTCAACCTTCTTGAGTTTCAGGCATGTAACTCTACACATCAACCTCTGTCCCCTGCAGCACTTGTGAGGCTCTGGGTTTGCCCACTGCGTGGACGTGGTCCTCTGGTGTGCTCATTGCCCCTGCTTAGCCTGACTTATGGGCAGGCAACCAGTTGCACCACGAGTGTGGCTGGGAGATGAGGATGAAGGCTGCAGTCCCATAGTAGTTTGACTTTGCAAAGCACTTCACCAGGAATAAGGACTGAGTTGTGGCTTAGTGCCTCTCACGTTACCTGATGGGCATATGATACCACGCGCTAGAGAAAATGGGCTTGTGTGCTTTCGTATCAGAATAAAGTTGGTTTTTTTGAGTACAGAGGGTAATGCCCTGCTAAAAACAAGAGTTTTGGGCTGAGCAGATACATGCTGTTCCACAAAAAGGAGACTGTGAGGTGTTTTCAGTGCAAGGGTAAGACAGATGTAGAGAGAAAGGTGTTCCTAGGTGAGACTTTGAAGTGGAGAGATTAAAGGAGGTAAAGAGTTGCTCTGGAAGGTGAAAGAACTGGGAAGGAAAGTTGTATTTTAATGCTTTGGCTTAGCTTTATATTTAAAGTGATGTTCAAAAGGGTCTGGGTATGAAGATACTTCTTTGTAGGTTGAAGAAAAAGGCCAGAAGCAAGCATTGCTAAATCCTGATAAATTGCCATGGGGTTTCCCTAAAAATACGCTTACATTGCTTTGGTAAAGTGAGTCTAATTTGGATTTCTTGCTCTTGTGGTTCCTAATGGGCCACACCCTGAAGCCTTACACAAGAATAAACCGATTTACCATTACTGCATTTTTCAGGTATGGCTCATCAGCATTTGCTTAAGGTAAGGGCTGGGTGTCTGAGATTCCCGCACCACTCAGTGACAAACTCAGTGGCGTGAAAGAGAGAAAATGCTGGGAAAGGCATGGGACCAGCGCGTGGCATTTCTTGTGCTTGGAGGTCACATCAGTTCATACTGCATGCCCAGCCAATTCTCAGCACGGACACCATCAATTGTATCGGTGTCTTTCCTTTTAAAGCGGTTGGAAAAAATGTAATACACCCTGAAGTACGAGCTCTGTGCAGATATCTGCTTCATGATGGCAAGTTTTGCATGGTATGGGGTTTCAAATCAACTTGGAGAAAGGAGGAAGGATGTTAACAATCCATGGTAAATGGGAAGGCAGAAATTCACAGTGTGAGGAGGCTGATGCAGCCATTCCTGAGCTGAGTTTGTTACCAGGATGTGCTGTAACAGCAAAGTTGCAATTTGCCGTGTGTGTGTTGGAAAGTAAAATATACAAGTACCTTTTGAAAGATCAGATCCTGTGGATATAAATGGTGAATGATGTGCATTAGACAAGCTGCTCCCTTCCTGGCCTTCTCCTCTCCTTGGCTGGCAGCTAGGGCTCTGTGTCTGGTAGGCTGGAGGGATGTCTTCGCCGTGCAGTTCTGTGGGCCTTTGCAACATCAGCTATGTTTTAAACTGTTTGATGTGAAAGAGCCTCTCAGGTTCCTGCCAAGCTTTCGGTACCTCAGGATTTCTGTGCTTGCCCTAAGCTGCCTCAGCTCTCCCCAGAGGAACCGCGGGCACATGTGGTGTGTGAAGCTCCTGGACCGTGTTATCAACCTGGGCTGGCACCCAGGGGCTGCAGATCTGGTCCAACGGCATAACTTGACCCCTTTGCCTTCTGCACAGCCTCGGCTGCTTGTGCTGCCTCGTGCGTTGGAGCGAAACACCTGAGGGGGCAAGATGGGGAGCCAAATCTTGCTGGTTTTTAGAGTTTCAGTAAACTGGGTGCTGCTGGGAGGTATCTGATGGGGTGGCCCCTGGCTGGGCTGTTGAGTATCTGCAGCTACCCCAAAGCCCGCAGGTCCCAAGACATATGCTTTAAGCACTAGATCTTCCATTTACCCTACCCACTCCTGACGTTTTTATGTGCAGCTGCAGTGTAAAAGCCTATATAAAATTAATCTGATTTAGAAAGGATTGTAGCGTAGATATGGCACTTCAGGAATTCAGATTTAGTAGGAATGGTGGTGTTGGGTGGACGGTTGGACTCGATGATCTTAGAGGTGTTTTCCAGCCTATGATTCTATGATTCTATGATCCTGTTCTGGTTCTGGACTGGTATACAGTATTTCCCTCCATATTCTGTAGGAAGTTAACTTTGCAGCTGGTTCCTTTCCAAAGTTAAAAAAAAGGTGAGGAAATCTATAATCTAGTTTTTTTCCTATTACTCTTACTTCAGAAATGAAAATACACCTGCAGTTTTTATATAATATTTTACAGTCAAATTCTGATGAATTTTCCTAACTATCCCTATTTAAGGAAATAATATTTTGAGCACTTGAGCAGCAAACAATATCACACAATATAGAAATGGTATAACTGAACCGGTTTCCAGTATTGAACTCTCTGTTACCATTTTTTAAGTGCATATTGGAACCATTCAAGTGAAAGTCTGTTCATAACTTCTGTGACCCACAGTGGGGCTGCATGATCCTCTGACAGGATCACAAAGGCACAGTAATAACTGTTAACTGCTGCACAGAAACAAAAATCTCTCCAGTAATGGCTTTGCATCCAACTCTCCACACAATGAATAAAGCCTCTTCCCGAAGGTGGATGTTATTGTTGTTCGTAAATAATTTTCACAGTCTCCTGCTACATGCAAAACAATACACAGTGCTGAAAAAAGCAGGTTTGTGCTTAAGCTTATAGGGAAAAAACTTGATACAAACCATGATTTTTCAAAGGGAAATGTCAATCTGTGAAAGGTGTATTCTGAAGCACAGGTAACATTTCCTTGGCCTCTTAGTGCTTACTTAGCTGTCACTTCAGAACTCGTAGTAAAATTAACAGCACTTTCTGTTTACATAGTTTTCTATCAGTAAAATATCCTGGGAGAGGTTCAGTTATACGCCTGGTTGTGTGGAGGCGCAAAGCAGCCAGCGTGTGCTCGTGATCCTGCTCTGGCTCTCGCAGCCTGGGCACGGATCTGCAGGCCCTGGCTAGCATGTTAGAAATGACACCTCGCCGCAGGATTTGGGGTTTTGCTGCTCTGCTCTTCTGCAGCTTAAGCTTCAGAAACAGAATGAGCAGAGCTGGGTGCAGCGTTTACTAGTTCAATCTAATGTGCCCACTTTCAACTGTGCATCATTGAACCTGTCTCACAGTTTCTTGTCTTGTTCCATTGAAAACACAATTAGCAACCATAGATGTTAACCATAATCGTCAACGGCGAATGCTCAGATCCAGACTGTGGTGCTTAAGTATGAGTAAAAGGTTAGAATATATAGGCAAAACCGTAGTAATACACTCAATATCATCACTGACCAGGCTTAAATACTGACTTTACTGTCTGACTTACTGCTTTCTAGTTTTCATTTGTTAACATAAACATTGCTCACCTAGAGAGGGATGCAGCGATTATTTTGTCTTCTCTGTGCACAGCAATCTGTGTTGAATATTTCATTCTCCCTGGATTTTGGACAGCTGCCTTTGAGGCAGATATTCCTAGCTGAGAAGTTTGGGAGAGCTTTGATTGTGTTTTGGGTATGTTACAAAATATAATCATGATACAGTTGTACAGCACATCCAGAAGTATTCAAAACCATTTTTTTTGCATACATCCAAATAACTATTGCAAAGGTCATTAATTACTAACCATTTAGCCATTTATTACAGCTTGCAGACTGTTTCAGAGCTTTTTTTACAAAAGGATATAATTTTGCTCAGGTATGTACCTGCTTTGTAATGGTTCCTGCTCCAAAGACTTTACAACCTAGATGCGCAAAGGATCGTGGGTTTGTTGGATAATTCAGATCGGAAGGGACCTCAAAAGATTCTTGTGGCCAAATAGAAGGGATTTGCCTGAGCTCGAGAACCAAGACAGGTTAATAAAAGAAACCGTATTTCTTGCTGCCTGCTTTGGTACATGTTCTACTGGAGTATGCTGCTTTTAATATATTTAGGAACATTTATCAATTTTAGGCATTTGGCAGAAGGCTGCTTCCCTGGCTTACACTGCACCATTTCACTGCCTGCGTGGAACAGAGAACCTGTTCTCTCCTTCTTGCTGTTGGGTTGGCATCTATGTTTCTCATGCACCAGAAGCTTATGTTTGAAAACCTTGCCACAGGGCTCCTAAATTTCATTTTGACTTGACATATCTTGGTGTTACCCCTGCCAAGTGCAATAAACAAGTCTTGAGCTTTTCCTTTATTGTTCGATCTCACGCCACCTTTATTAGCACAGACCCAAGGCAAATATGTGTGGAGCCCTGGGGATGAGACAGATACAACTGAAATGGGAAAGGCGTTTCTGACTGCTGCTGCACTGTGGGGGCTAATGGGGGCAGGTTTGAGCTCACCATGACTGTAAAGCTCTGTAACAGCTTGATAACTGGAGATCTGCCACCTCTCACGTAGGGTCTGTGCCATAGTCCTGTGTGAGTTGAAAACTCATCCAATTTCAAATCAAGTTTATTTCTTCTCTTACTTTTTATTTTCTCTCTCTCATAATGGCTATTTTACTCATTATGGAAACATTTGACTTGAAGAAAACCACAAACCATAGATGTGTTTGGTGAAGCATGTTATTTAACCTCTGTTTGGACTGCTTCCATGGGCAGGGCCTTTAAAGCCCTTTACTGGCAGGCTGGTACAATCTCTGATCACTTCCCTGCCACTTCTCCTGTTTGAATCAGTTTTCCGTCTTGAACAACATCCTGCTCAATCCTCTTTACTCCCACCTAATAATTCAGACCAGATGGGTGAAGCTGACCCAGCATAATCTGCTCCCCAGGATATAAATGATGCCATTTAGATGTACGCTGTAATGCTCCCTTAGTTGAAAAAAAGACTTGCAGCAAGAGCCTGTAACAATTGACTTTATTTTGATTCACAGTGTTCTGCCAGACAGTAGCCATTTGTGCTGGGTTACACAACATTAAAAGGTACATATCAGACACTATCCTACACATAGACAAAAAGACTGCCCCAAATTTCCCGGAAAGGGAACAGCTTGTGTTTGCATGTTGCCTCAGACCCCCACTCCACCTTGTCCCTGAATGCCCTGGAAAAACAGATGGGATTTATACCGCAAAGCAAGTCAGGGCACTGGCACAGAATAGGGAAAATGAATTCCACAGCTAAGGACCTCTAGAAGGAGTAGAAAAAAAAAACCCTTTTCTTTTTATTCTACAGAATTCTCCAATTCCCAGTTTGGGTCTACAGAAATGTGATGCACAGAGAACTCATTTCTTGGGTAATGGGATTCTACCTTGTCAATGACACTACAGCTAATTGCAAAAATGTACATCTATCTGCAGAAGCAAGATATGATACAGCTATCTGCAGAGGCAACACAAAATTACTGCAGATACCAGAATATTGGTGCCATTTCTAAATGGTCTCAAGAAGTCATTAGCGGGTTGAACGAGATGACCTTTACAGGTCCTTTCCAACCCAAACCATTCTATGATTCTATGATCATCTGTATAGAGTGACAAGGGGTGGTAGCAAGGTGTATGTCATAAGGAAATCCTCTCTCATTGTTAAGCACAGACGAACATAACAGCTTTTGGAACAGCCGTCAGCACAGCATAGTCTCTTCCTGGAGGTCAAAACATGCTGCGATGGGCAGCTGTCTGCGAGTTCAGTGGACTTTGGGTAAGATTTGGTGCATGGAATAGCTTGCGCTCTTCTCTTACGAGTGGCCACATGTACCATCAAGTCACTGGGGAGGCAGCATTTGCTGACACATGCAGTACGACTTCAGGCTAAGCGATGTACAAGATTATCCTCTTAAGCTTAATTGTTTGTGTTCTATAAAATATAGACGGTATCAGAAAGCCTGGCATCAGCTTGTTTGTTACTGGAATACAAACTTTCTTCTTCCTTCCCTTATTTTTTTAAATGCAAAAGAGGTACAAGAGATTTTTCTCTCCCCTCCTGCTCTGGTTTTCTTTATGCTCCCTGTCTTTTGAATCCTGAGTTTGACATGCTGCAAATCTACCCTCATTGCATAGCTGCATTGCAAACCTGTACCAGCTGAAGTTGAGCCTCTCTGCATTTTGCATCGTATTACTTGGAAAACCCATCTTTTGATATTCTCAATTCATAACCCTTCGTATCAATCAAGTAAGTGCAAAGTGCAACCACAGGTCAGCTGTTGTTAAAGAGATATATTGGGATAACCCCAGCTGCTCAGTGCACTGGGACGCGTGTGCATTGGTGGCTAAATTTCTGAATGTGCATAAAAGTACTGAGATGAATTTGGTACCTGCTAGTGCTTATTTGTGTAGGTGAAAATCATACAGATGGCAAAGCTATCTCATGTAGTTCATCCAGCCTTGGGGCTACCAGCTGGGTTATGCTGATTTACACAACTGAAGACGGGGCAGTAGTAAAGAGGACACCAAGATGCATATAATAGAATAGAATTATACAGTGCTTTGTGTTGGAAGGGACCTTTAAAAGTCATCTAGCCCAACACCCCTGCAGTGAGAAAGGACATCTTTGACTAGATCAGGTTGCTCAGAGCCCCATCTAAGTTGACCTTGAGTGTTTCTAGGGATGGGGCATCTACCACCTCTCTGGGAAACCTGTTCCAGTGTTTCACCACCCTCATTGTAAAAAATTTCTTCCCTATATCCAATCTAAATCTACCCTCCCTCAGTTTAAAGCCATTACTCCTTGTCCTATTCCAACAGGCCTTGCTAAAAAGATTGTCCCCATCTTTCCTGTAGGCCCCCTTTAATTACTGAAAGGCTGCTATAAGGTTTCCCCGCAGCCTTCACTTCTCCAGGCTGAACAAAACCAACTCTCTCAGCCTTTCCTCATAGGAGAGGTGCTCCAGCCCTCGGATCATTTTTGTGACCTCCTCTGGACCTGCTCCAACAGGTTCATTTCTTTCCTGTGCTGAGGGCTGCAGAGCCGGACGCAGGACTCCAGGTGGGGTCTCATCAGAGCAGAGCAGAGCAGAGCAAAGCAGGGCAGCAGAATCCCCTCCCTCACCCTGCTGGCCACGCTTCTCTTGATGCAGCCCATGATATGGTTGGCCTTTTGGGCTACGAGCCCACATTGATGGCTCCTGTCCAGTTTTTCATCCACCACTTCTCCCAAGTCCTTCTCGACAGGGCTGCTCTCAATCCCTTCATCCCCCAGCCTGTACTGATAGTGGGAGTTGCCCTGACCCAGGTGCAGGACCTTGCACTTGGTCTTGTTGAACCTCATGAGGTTCACACAGGCCCACTTCTCCAGCTTGTTCAGGTCCCTCTGGATGGCATCCCATCCTTCTGCTGTGTCAACTGCAACACTCAGCTTGGTGTCATCTGCAAACTCGCTGAGGGTGCTCTCAATCTTGCTGCCTGTGTCACTGATGAAAATGTTAAACAACACCGGTCCTGATACAGACTCCTGAGGGACACCACTTGTCACCAGTGTCCATATGGACATCGAGCCATTGACCACTACCCTCTGGCTGCAACTATCCAACCAATGCCTAATCCACTGAACAGTCCACCCATCAAATCTGTATCTCCCCAGTTTAGAGAGCAGGATGATGTGGGGGATCGTATTGAAGGCTTTACAGAAGTCCAGCTAGATGACATCTGTTGCTTTTCCCCTGTCCACGGATGCAGTCACTCCATCACAGGAAGCCACTAGATTGGTTAGGCAGGACTTGTCCTTGGTGAAGCCATGCTGTCTGTCTTGAATCACCTCCCTGTCCTCCATGTGCCTCAGCAGAGCTTCTAGGAGGATCTCTTCCATGATCTTCCCAGGCACATAGGTGAAGCTGACAGGTCGGTAGTTCCCAGGGTCCTCCTTTCCCCCCTTTTTAAAAATGGGCACAATGTTTCCATTCTTGCAGTCACCAGGGACTTCGCCTGACTGCTATGACCTTTCAAATATCATGGAGAGTGGCTTGGCAATGACATCAGCTGATTCTTTCAGGTCTCTGGGATGCATCTCATCAGGTACCATAGATTTGTGTATGTTCAGGTTCCTCAGGTGGTCAAGAAGCTGATCTTCCCTTATGGTGGGAGGGGCTTTACTCACCTGGTCCTCATCTTGTGGACCGTCGACTTGAGAGGGGCAAGGAGAGAGGTTGCCAGTGAAGAATGAGGCAAAAAAGTTGTTGAGTTCCTCAGCCTTCTCCGCATCTGTTGATACTAGGTTACCATTCTTGGTCATTGGGGGGATAAGCTTTCTTTAATCCTGCTTTTCTGGTTGACATACCTGTAGAAGCCCTTCTTGTTATTCTTAGCATTCTTTGCCAACTTCAGCTCCAGCTGCGCCTTGGCCTTCCTGACCCCATCCCTACACAACCGGTCATCATCCCTATACTCTTCCCAGGATATCTGTCCCTGCTTCCACCGCCTGTGCTGTTCCCTCTTGCTCCTTAGTTTGACCAGCAGGTCTCAATTCAGCCATGTCAGTCTCTTCCCTTCCTTGTTTGAGTTCTTACACCTGGGGGCTGAGAGCTCTTGCACTCTTTGAAAAGCCAGCTCTGTTCTGCTCCCCTGTCCTTGAGCACTGTTTCCCAGGGGATCCTACTGACTTTCTCCTTGAAGAGCTGGAAGTTGGCTTTCCTAAAACTTAGGGTCCTGATTATACTCCTCGCCTGACCCTTATCCCTCAGGACTACGAACTCCACCAATGCGTGATCACTGCAGCCCAGGCTGTGTCCAATCTTGATGTCACCAGTGAACTCACTTGCATTGGTGAGCACCAGGTCCAGTATTGCATCCCCTCGGGTAAGGCTATTACCTGGCTATTGTCTGTTACCTGGCTTACCTTAGGAAGCTTCCCTCAATGAATTCTAGGAATCTCCTGGATTGGCTACAGCTCACAATGCTACTTTTCCAGCAGATGCTGGGGTGGTTGAAGTCCCCCAGTAGGATGAGAGCCTGTGAGTATGTAGCCTCTTGTATAAATAGGAGCAAATCCTGACCTCCTTTCACTTCTGACTTTAAATCACACCAGCGAGTATCTTGAATAAAGGAGAAAGTTTGTAGGAGTGAATGGCTGCTGCCTGGGAGAATGGGAGAACCGTTGGGGATCGTTCCAGATTTGCTCATGAAGCTGAAACTGCTCTTCACTGCAAAGAGGACTTTTTAAAATGGAATAATGTTGTCCTGAATCCACTGGTAATTATGAAGCCTCTCTAAGTGGGTTATTGATTGCAAAGGGATGGACACACATGATGTGCTCGTTTGTGTACCTCCACCATTCAACCCTGCTGCTTTGCTTCACTTTGAGGCCTTGTGCAATTTTCTCAGCCAACACTGTATGGTTCTTAATGTTTGTTTTGCTCTGAAATGAAAGGAAGTATGAAAGTATATGTTATTATTATTCTCTTCCTTTAATCTTTGCTCAAAATTTAGTGCTCTCAGACCTTTAATCATCTGTCTTTGTCTGAATTCCCTTCAATTTACTTCTGTCTTTCTGGTGCTGAAGTGCTTACAGATGAATGAGGAATTGTATTGCTTTATTTATCTTTCCTCATTAGAATTCTGGTGAAAGCCCGTGGTCACAGAAGACAGAAAGTAGTTTAGGCTATTCAACATTTTTGCCTTTTCATATTATTTAACCCCTTTGCTATGAGTTGTAAAAGGTTCCTATCACAAAAGGATACTGTGATGCATGTAAATTGGAACAGAAACTGCACTGGAATAATGGTCGTAGGGCTGCAGCACCAGTCACTCAAAAGTCTGGAAATGGCAGAGTTTGGGCAGCCTGGTTAGCTTTGTCTGATCACGTTTTTCTTTCTATGTAGCTGCTGTCAGAAAGAAAGGTTGCTCTCCTATGCGAATATGACATTGTGTCTCCTCCAGTTCTTATTCTTTGTCCACATTATTTTTGTTTAAATTTCTTTAAAAAAAAAATTGGTAAGAGTGAGCACAACTCAAATTTGAGCCTAAATAATTAATGTCTCTTTTTTTGAAGCAGTCATAAAGAAAATGAGGCTTCACACAGGTCTGTAAGACAGAAGAGGGGTGTCCTTGCAATTTGCCTGCAGAGCACAGATGCAGTGATTTATGGTATACTTGTCCATGGGCATTTGTAAAGTGATACTGATGTGTTCTCTACCATGCTGATGTAGAGAAAAATTGTCCTCCCACTTCCCCAGTGATGGAATTATCCAAAATAAAATATGTCATGGTATCTTTAGGATTACTTCATATTAGAATATATATATAATTTCTTGTACACAATTTATCTTTATACAGCAAAACTGACAAAACATTTGGACTAGGCTAAAGGAAGAGCAAGCAAAGTTTATTAAATAAAGTAAATCATCTCTTAAGAAGTAAATGAACAAATGCAGTTGGACTGAAAATCCAGTTTCACAGACATTTTAAACAAACATGAATTTATTGCTTAACAAAATGTTTGGAGTGGTACAGAGATTTGAATAACTCATCTGGAGAGGTCTTTTGTGTTCACGGAGTTCATCAGTAGTAATATTGACATTTCTAAATGATATCTGAACTTGTTTTCGTGGAAGGGAGGGAATATAGTGCCAAGAAATACTGGATACAGTATTTTGGTCATTTTACAGAACAATTGCCATGCTCTCACAGCTACTTTTTATGACCTTGGCTCCAAGCTTGATTCTACAACTGCTTGATCCCATCACCTCCTTTATACTGCTTTCCCCATCCTCAGTAGTATGCAGACGTTTTCCCCTCCTCGTATGATTGTACCTCTCACATAATGGAGATAACTCGATGGAGCAGGTTTTACTCAGAGCAAATTACAGATCCCATTTTGTGCTAACCTTGATTGACTGCATGTTTCTGGCTGCCCTTGTTCTATAGAAATAGCAATTTCAGCTTACAGAATAAGAAAGCAACCAACTCAGTGAATCCTCTGTGCTTTCTTCTGTAACCGCGCAGGCACACTGAAATGCTCTGCTCTGCACCCCAGTGATCCGTACTCTCCTGAAAGCAGCCCACAGCCTCCTCAGAGTAGATAAGGACCTTTACAAAGAGACCAGTTTTTAATATTTATTTTGCACACGTGCATAGATATGCACATAGGGCTCACATTATTTTTAATGAAAACACCAGGGAGAAGCAGTCTTTAAAGGTAGAACGAAAGCTCTGTTCTGCTCTTCCTTGACTGACTACCATCAACCCAATTAATACTCCGATAATGACAGCTATGCCAGCTGAATGCCACTGCCAGAGGGCAATTTCTAGTTTATTTCTGCAAAGTATTTATCTAGAGATAATTACATATTAGCCTGATATGTTTTACTTGCAGTTGCAATACAAATTGACCTGGCATCGAACCATATATTACAACTATGAGTGTTCAAAATTGCCATAAAAAATTCCCCACATCGAGAATGCAGAAACTTCCATTTTCATTGCAACTATCCTATAGCTTTTAATTTTAGAAGTAGCTCTTAGTTTTAATGGTGGAATTAAATGTTCTTAGCAACATGAAATATAAATTCTTATAAATGTATTTGTGAAATAGGGATTAGTATCTACTTCCTATGGATCACAGTTATTAGCATTAAAATTAAAATTTCTGATTAATTTTTCCCATTGTACATGAGAAATAGAGTACATAATGAGCCAGGAAGTTGTAAAAGGAGTTACAAGAAAAGTTCAGTTTCGGTCATTACTAAAGAAGGAAGAGAGGCGCCTAGAAATCTGGCCAGAGACTTCATGTGAGGACGAGCACAGACCCAGCTGAGTACTTTAGACTGGTCCTTGAACGATGCAGACAATCAGGGTGCTCTGCTGTGTGCCTCTCTGTGCCTCCTGCTCTCTCAGTTCTGCTTGCCACGTGCAATCCAGTTCAGTCTCCTATTGCATGAGACAGCGTACAACCAAAAATGCAGAGGTACCTCCACAGCAGTTATTTATTATAGTTAGAAATTATGTCTTCCTGGCACAGATGTGGGATCTGACCCTGTATGACAATATCCCCAGCTGCCTCTGAAACTCAGTCACGACCCCAATATTTTCCTCTCTGACAGGCAGGCTCTATGGCTGATGGTGGAAGGATTTTCTCTTCTGGTTGAAGAAGCTTTCCTGGGGAACATACTCTTTACTTTTAGACATGCTGAAGCATCCTGGGGTGTTTGGGCTCCTGACATTGTCAGGTATAGATTTACCACAGCTTCCATTAAGAAATGTTTTCGATTGTCTGGTTACTTTTGAGCTACTATTAATTCTATCGAATTTAAGGTAACATGCAAACTGAACATTTCTTCACAAAATATAAAATAAAAAAACATAGTCACAAGTGTTTATGTAGGACATTGTGTAAGTACAGTAAGCTTGATTTTTCCCTATAATTTCTTCACCTAATACCAGGAAGGTTCTTCTGTCCCCTTCTCTTCCTTTCCTAACACCTACCTGTCAAGCGTCATGCCTTCCTACAATTGTTACGCCTTAGGTAGTGCTCGTTAGTGAGATCATTCATTGAAACCATGATAGTTTCTATAACCAGTCCCTCCTTTGAAGTCCCACGGGGTATCCCAGTAGATGCAATCTTTCTCCCTGAAATGTTTTTTTTTCGTTCTTATCCAGGAGACACTCTGTCCATTGTTCTTAATTAAAATAATTTGATGTTTTTTTCTTCTTTGGTGACTCAAATATCTCTGTTAGATGATGTGTCACTGCCTGTACGTGACTATCTGACTAGAAACTTCTTGCGCGGAGGAAGGGAAACACTGCTTTTATTCCTCCCTTTAAGTCATTACATGCACAGGTTTCAGTGAGAGTGTTTTCACTGCTGGATCTGGCAAAGCTGTTCACAACCCATGGAAATAACTGTGATAGCAACATCTGAATGGGATATTTAAACCTGACTTGTAGCTTACCCTTGGTTGAATCCAGACATTAACTAACCTCTTCTGCATGACAGGTTGAAGCAATGAATGCACAAAGTCTTCCTTCCAGTTGTCCATCCCACTGAAAAAAATTCCCAAGTGCACCTTCAGATAGGGCTGGGGGTGGCTCAGGTGCCTGCGGTGGGTTTACGGGAAAAAGCTTCTCTTAGGGTATTCTACGTCTGAAAATTTCTAGTTTACCAGCCGAAATGGTCTGTGACTTACTTCTCCCTGTGTAAGGGTCTGTTCTAACTATATTCTTCAGATGTGCATGTAGCATGTGCTTTGAATCTCTTCTTGTAAGTATTGCTCCTTTACTTCTTTGAAATGATTTGTAAGAACCACTTTAAAATAAGAATATAGCTCAAGAATCTTATTGACATTTTAGAAAACAAATTTGCATATTGGTGCTTTCTGCTAGAATTGTAATACCTGTATATTGTTAAGATGATAGTGTGTAAGTATATATCGGCCAAAGAAAGCCACCAGGGATTCAAAAGCCAACATGTCAAATAATGTGTTTTACTTGTTCTTTTTTACAAATAGATATTCAAGAGTTTTATGAAGTGACACTGCTAAATTCTCAGAAAAGCTATGAGCAAAAAATAGAAGAAGCAAATCAAGTTGCAGAGAAATGGGAGAAGACAACATCTGCTACAGACCATGAAAATCTGCAGAAAAATCAAGAGGTAATTTAACAGATTAAGAATTAAAATATATCTGATGAGTGAGATGTCTCAAGCCTGAGAAAGGCAAAGCAATGATTTTTAAGATTTAAAAAGTGGCATTAATTAAGGAATTAGATTAGGATATGGAAGATGTATAGTGTCATCTTGCTGACCTTGAATATGTATAGCTTCTTCATCCTTTCAATTGCCATCTGTCAAAAGGAAAGTGAAAAACTTTCTTTTTCTCATCCTTGGTGTACTTAACCTGATACTTGGTGTTGGTGATTACCCCCAAAAAAGAATAAAGAATATATCTTCTCTGCTTGCTAATAACCACTGAGGTTATTAATATTCCAGGCATTGTATCTTGTGTAAAAATTTGAATAGGACTTTTCATATTTCTGGGACTGACATTGGGCTGAATTTTTCCATAGTCCAAGTGCACAGAGATGTTAACCAAAATAGTCTCTGTCTGAGGGACAGATATACAGAAGGTTACACACCTTTGCTTTTCTTCTGTAGCTGGTGGAAGGATTCAAAACCTCCCATTGTCACCACTGGCTCTAATCTGCCTCTGCCTGCCTGCAGGTTATTTTTAACTAAATTAGTAATCTAAACTAATTGCCTCCCACCAAGTTTGTACTTCAAAGACAAAAACAAAACCCACAGAACCAAGCGATGAATTGCTCTGTTCTGAAACAGTGAAACAGAAATAGAGTGGGCATGGACTGCAAACTGCAAATCTCCAGACCAAAATTAAAGATGGAAGAAATGTATAAATGTTTCCATTGTTGTTACAGTAACAAAGGAATTTCGAGTTTTATAACTTGTTTCAAAGCACTTTCCATAGGCATGACTGTTTTTAAGAGCTTTCCTCTTCTTACAAAATGTAAAACTCAGAAACAAATTACAGTTCTACATGACATTTTATATGTGATTCTTTAAAAACATAAATCAGAATTGCAGGCAGCTAGAACAAAACTCTCTGAAGAAATGAAGAAATTTATTGTAAAAATTAATTAGCAAAAGAAGCTTGCAGAATTAATGAGAACAAGCATTCTGATTTTGAGTGAAATCAGAACAAATGAGTCTTAACATTAATGTAGGATATATCCCATGAATGATTTAACATTTGAGTCCCAGTTTGAAGACACAGCTAGCTAATTCCTGTCTTTCTTTGCACAAAGCTCTATGCTTTAAACTCGTGAAAGTGTATTCCAGCATGTTATCTCTTAAGCATCTGACAAAGACAGTGGATCACAGACTCTTTTCATTCCAGCCTCATCAAAGTGTTTGACCCTCAGCCCCATCTTCCTTAACCTCATTGCTGTCTAAGAGGTGTGCTGCTAGTCTTTTCCAGGTGAATTTAAACTTCAACTTCTACGCTGAGAATAATAGAAGATACAGAGCTAACTCCAAACTTTGCTTATCTTATGGAAAGGACATTCTGATTTAAAGCAAAAAAAATAGGAAACTATTTCTTAGAAACTGGAATAATCATTTCAAGCCAGGGTGCTGGCAGTCAGAGTCCAGGGTACCCTAATTTTTAAATTTGCTGTCTATCCATAAATTTCATCAGTGTAATGGGAGCACAAAATGTTGATTCCCTTTAAAAATCGTACCTACATATGTTTGAAGGATCCAACTGCAGGCAAAACAGACTGCAAGTGTAGGCTTTTGTTTTTTTTCCTTTCGACAGCACAACATACTATCGGCAGTTCCGAGTCAGAACTGATTAGCACATGCTGAATGTAACAGCTGCTGTACAAATCCGATACCGTACTTTGCTTTCTATGAGAAATTGCCATATGAAAATGTAGCTGGATAATCTAATACATCACATAAATTCATACTTATGGTCTATTTCTTATGGGAAATGATGGCTTTGTACTTTCCTTTTCCATCCTCAATTACATGTCCCAAAAGTGGAAACAAAAAACCTCCCCTCTTTCATGCAGTGTTCTTCTGCAGTAAAAGCCAAAGTATGATCCTTCAGTCTAGAGGCCTTTCATGCCTTGCAACTGAAACCTTCTTTGGCTCTCTATCTGTTAATTTTCTATATAAATTGGTTCTTCTTCTGTGTTTTTGTTCCAGTCATAATCGCTGATAAAAAAGGAAAGCAGCTTTCACTGTCCAGGTCAGGTATCCTGTGACCCCTCCTTCATGGTGGTGGATTTGCTTTTGCAAAACTGTAGACTTCAAGATAACAGAAATGTTTTTAGATTGTTGTTTGCAATACTGTAAAAATTTGCCATACAGAGGTGGCTGGCCTCTAAACTGTCTCACCTGGCATCTATGATCACCATAGTGGTTTGTAACAAACTGATGCCAGATCTGACAGTGTACTGGGACTGGATCTTTATCAGTTAAGAGAGATGAAAGGATCACAACCCATCCTATAATCTCCTGTCCTTCTCAGGGAGTGCCTTAGAAGAGAGACATTTCCCAAATCAGAAAATGTAATTTTGAATGGTTTTTGTAAAAGCAAGTGAAAAGTCAGGGGAATATATTAGCTCCCCATATACGCCAGAACCAGTTGCATCCAAATTGTTGGTGGGAATGGCCCCACATAGCACCCCATGGCTACAAACAATGGGATTAACAAAACACAGTTGCGGTTCAGTGATAATTACTGCTGCTTTATTTTTTCTTCTCAGTTTCTTTACTTGCAAGCTTCTAGTTAAACTGTGTGCTGCTCAGGCATTGACCTTGAAATGAAATCGATAAATGTTTTGGTTTATGCATGTTCTAATGGCCTGTGCATTTAAACACCACATCCTTACTTTTTACTCCACCGTTAACAGCTTTTTTGGTCATTAGAATGATAAGTGATATTAAAGTTTCCAGATGCAAAATGCAATATTACCTGTCATTATATTATTCTTGCATTTCTCCCTGTACAGAAACTAAATATATGTGGCAATGTATCTGACAGAGCTGTAAATATCATAGACCAAAATAATTTCAGTGGGTGGGTGTTAGTGAATAAGAAAGAAAGAAGGACATATATGAATTTTTTTATTTTCTGTGTGTGAATCTATCCCTGTTGTTCCCTCTGGTAAATTCAACTTGACAAAATCAACTTAAATTGGTGAATAGCTTCAGAATCAATGAAAATCTTTGGGGCAAGTTCACTATTCACTAAAAATGTTTACTGGGCTCTGCTTACGAAGGCTTTTATTTGTTTCATATATTTATACAGCAAGCAGGGAATGTGACATGTGAGGTAATAAATGAAAAAGTCCAACATACTAGTCATGGTGCAGGAACTCTAGGATATAGTTCTGAAGAAGACTTGAAAAAAAACATGTTGTCCATTCGCTTGCCCTAGGGCAGAGCAAATGTATTTGAACTGTACCTGACATATGTTTGTCTAATCTGTTCTTTAAAACCTCCCATGGTGAAAAGTCAACAACTTCTCCAGGTAACTTATTTCCTCACTGACAGAAAGTCTTTCCTGACAACAGACTGGAGTTTCTCTAGCTGCAATTAGAACCCATTAGTTTTTGTTCAATTTGCAGCAGACATGGAGAACAGTTTATTCAGTCCTGTTCCAAAAAAGCACTTAAACATATGTTTAACTAATCATATATAATAACAGGAACTTCCAGCTTCTCTACCTTTCTGTCTCTCTTTTAAAATGACCTTTGTGACCTGTTCTTCCTCAGCAGTGCTGTCGTTGTAAGTAATGTGCCCATGTAACAGCAAATGCTGAGTCCTCATGAAAAATCTGGTCCTTTGGGAAAGAAAATATTTAGTTGGCTTAGACTCTTCTCAAAGGAGCTGTACTTAGAGATGTGAAACATTTTAGTTTCTAAAACAAAAAGTCTTGTGGCACTATGGAAGGCAAGTAGTCTTGACAGCACAGCAGCTATATCTCTTGCTACATACCTCTACAGCTCCATGTGTATAAAAACATTTCCTGGAAGCTACTCTGCACGATTTGTTTAGTAATGAAAATACTAACTCAAGATTTGGCAACTGCAGGTTTTAGTTCCTTGCTATTCTGGGTCCTTCTTGAAGGACTGTATGTGAGGTTTGAGAGGAGAACTTAAGAACTGAGTCACAAAAGGAACTCAGAATTATAGTGTGTGAAGTACCTCACCATGTCCAGGTATCAGTTAAGAACCATATCTTGTGGTGCACTGCATGGGAAGAATTTGATGTCCAGGATTAAGGTCCACAGAAACCAGAGCACACCTATAAATTATCAAGTAACGAATTCCAAAAATGGGACAAAATGTCATTCCCTTAAAATCTGCCTCATTAAAATGATGAAACCTTACCCTGACAGAATCAGAATCACAGAATCACAGAATGGTAGGGTTTGGAAGGGACCTCTATGGGTCATCTAGTCCAACCCCTCTGCCAAAGCAGGGTCACCCAGAGCAGGCTGCACAGGACCACGTCCAGGCAGGACTTGAATATCTCCAGAGAAGGAGACTCCACAACCTCCCTGGGCAGCCTGGTCCAGTGCTCCGTCACCCTCAGAGGGAAGAAGTTCTTCCTCATGTTCAGATGGAACTTCCTGTGCTTCAGT
>Ga0065711_1029564_pt1 | contig 35690 bp, 30 predicted proteins | sample Hoacrofraction12_FD_59098 | JGI IMG/M metagenome (GOLD analysis project Ga0065711, IMG submission 59098) | Hoatzin crop microbial communities from Cojedes, Venezuela - Epithelial fraction 12 v2 (version 2) | ecosystem: Host-associated > Birds > Digestive system > Esophagus > Crop | place...
GATGAAGAGTTAGAATGTACCCTCAGCAAGTTTGCTGATGACACCAAACTGGGAGGTATGGTAGATACACCAGAAGGCTGTGCTGCCATTCAGCGTGACCTGGACAGGCTGGAAAGTTGGGCAGAGAGGAACCTGATGAGGTTCAACAAGGGCAAATACAAGGTCCTGCACCTGGGGAGGAACAACCCCATGCACCAGTACAGGCTTGGGGTGGACCTGCTGAAGAGCAGCTCTGTGGAGGGGGACCTGGGCGTCCTGGTGGACGACAGGTTAACCATGAGCCAGCAGTGTGCCCTGGCTTCCAAGAAGGCCAATGACATCCTGGGGTGCATTAGGAAGAGTGTGGCCAGCAGGTCAATGGAGGTTCTCCTTCCCCTCTGCTCTGCCCTAGTGAGGCCTCATCTGGAGTACTGTGTCCAGTTCTGGGCTCCCCACTTCAAGAAAGATGAGGAGCTAGTGGAGAGAGTCCAGTGGAGGGCTACAAGGATGGTGAGGGGACTGGAACATCTCTCCTACGAGGAGAGGTTGAGGAAACTGGGGTTGTTTAGCCTGAAGAAAAGAAGGCTGTGAGGGGACCTTATAAATACTTACAAATATCTCGAGGGTGGGTGTCAGGAGGATGGGGCCAAACTCTTTTCAGTAGTGCCCAGCAACAGGACAAGGGGCAAAGGGTACAAACTGAAGCATAGGAAGTTCCGTCTGAACATGAGGAAGAACTTCTTCACTGTAACGGTAATGGAGCACTGGAACAGGCTGCCCAGGGAGGTTGTGGAGTCTCCTTCTCTGGAGATATTCAAGACCCGCCTGGACAACGTCCTCTGTGGCCTGCTGTAGGTGACACTGCTTCGGCGGCAGGGTTGGACTGGGTGACCCACAGAGGTCTCTTCCAACCCCTACCGTTCTGTGATTCTGTGATTCTGTGAAGAGTCACCCGCTTCTAATGAACTTGCCTCCTCAGCAGCAGTGAGTAGTGAATCCTATTTGTTATTCATGGATAAGATGCTTGTATCCAGAAACATGTTGTCTGTGGTTGTTTATTATGCACAAAAGCCTTCGGAGACACTGTGTTGTGGTGTCTACCTGCTCCCAAGAGGTTCTGCAAAGCCCTAATGAACTCGTTCAAGACAGGCTCTAAACCGTGCTCGCATTTCGTGTGCAGCTCGTGATGCACATTCTCCCAGGCCTTCATGAAAGGTACTTCAGTGGTAAACAAGGGGAATGCAAACTGCAACAACAGCAGGATTGAGATACCAGTGTACCACACAGGGAAGCCAAATACACAGCTTGCGCCCAGCAGCAGCTTCTCTTTATTATTATGGATATTACAGTAACATTTAGCTCTGACTAGGGTCCTGTTGTGCTGGGCTCTGCATACACATGTAATAAGGCAGTTTATGAGAGATTCGTCAGACAAATGTAGCCATCTGCGACGGTCACCCTGAACACCCTTTGCAATCAACAGGCACTTCCAGAGGGTAATTCCTCTTGTCCTAAAGTAGCCAGCTAAATGAAAGAGATGAATCATGTTTTAAAATGCCTGTTTTTTTCCCTCTATTAAGGGAGCTAGCCAAGCAGTAGAGGCCCACCATGCATTTCTTTACATGTATTAGAAATGAATCACATATTCTCCTTCTACAGGTGCTGAACTTGGGTGTGACAGCATTTGCTGTAGGCCACACAGTGAGTAAGCAGCAGATGATTGTTTTGCTGCCGGTTCCTAAGGTGTTAAATTCGTCCAAGGCTGCCTTTCTTCCTCCCTTAAAGTAGTCTGGAAACATGAAAAAATTATGCCTGGTTCCTCTGGAGCAGGCAATTGGTGCAGACCCACAAGGAGATTTTGGCTCTGTCCATGCTTGGAGACAGCAGGCAGAAACAGTGATTTCCCGGAGTCCATCTCTCTGTCTTAGCACTAGAAAAAGCAAACAGAGCAAGTGTGGGTCTCTGTGCACTCTCGGGTATCTGAGAAGCTGCAAGACCCTGAGTTGCTGGTGGGTCAACAGTGCAATTTGATATTGTTCTGAAAGGAACAGAAAACAGATCAGAAATTTTGGCAAGAAAATTGTCGGTGAAGGCAAATACAGAGAAACGGCTCTGAGCATTCACTTCCCATTGTATAAATCAGGAATAGCAAAAAGGCTCTGGACTTGGGCAGGATGGCTGGGAGGGAGAATTGCAAAATGCCTGCTGGAGCTTCGGACAAAATCTTGGTGTGGGCAGTTAGTACTGCTCACACCTGGACAATCCCCTTGCTGTGCTGAAAGGGCTGAGGCTCCATTTTATTGCATTAAAGTGACACATTTTAAAGAGAATTAAGTATGTTAATTGCTTTGGGATGTTCCTTCCTGATAAGTCCCTTTCAGAGCTGCCTGGTAAACGGGTCCCTTTTCAGGTCACACAGCGACTTTAAAATGTCTCCAGACACTCACTTGCTGCCTAAGAAGAAATCCACTACCCTGGCTCCATGCTAAAGAAAGGCTGCACACTCTCCGCAGTGAACATCACTGCAACCCAGAGCCCAATTACATAGCAAAACAGTCACAAAAGTATCTACAGTAGTGCAGGGGAGGAGAGAAGTCTTTGTCCAAGGATGCTGTGATATGATGTGAGCCTACTGAAGCAGAGAGGAAGAACTTCAAAACTTAGCCTGCTTAATTTTGGATCCTTGCCTCTCCAGAGCAGGAGAGGTTTCTTTGAAAGTCTCCAGTATGTAAGTTTAAAGAATACAGAATTATCCACAGGATCTCTTAGATTATGTACAAATACAATTCTCTTTCTCCTTATAGCTTCTTAATAACATCACAGGCAACTTGCACTCAGATTTGGCTGTAACTGGAAAGAGAAGTACCTCTTCCACAAGCAGCTATTGCCACTGTCTCTTCCTGCGCTTTTAAAAAATGTGTTTTCAGTCTGGGAAGTCCAGCAGAATGTCCAATCATGGTGCCATCTCAGCTGCTGAGTCCTACCTCTTTGCAAACCAGCAATCGACTTACAATTTGTTTTCATCTTCATTTCAGAGCCTATGGAAGGTGCTGTGCTTAGAGCCTGGGACTTACTCTACCAAGAAAAAAAAGTCACATCCAAACTGTCATTCCCTTCGGCAAGCAATTGTATTAGAGACGCATGAGGTGTGCTCTGAAGTCTCTTCCCATTTACCTTTCTATCTTCCGTCTGTTGTGGATTTCTCCAGCTCTCATTCATAATGAATTCTGCTGTTTCATGGAAATGACCCAAGCTGGGCTGCACCAGGATAGCAGTGTCTGTTTGGATTACCTTTGGGAAGGTGCTAATGAGAGGTGACAGGGCTATCACGGAGGCGAGCAGCTCTGGGGAAGAGCTATGTTTCAACTGAGGACATCTGGGACACCCAGAGCTGACAGTGATCACATAATGCAATTAAAAAGCAAAGTTCGGGAAGTGTCAAGCCGTGCAGCGCTTGGTCTCTGATGCATCCAGGAGAGCCTCCTTCACATCCAATTCATTGTGGGAAAGATACAGCTCAGGAGTGACATCCCTTTTTACTCATCTTCATTCCCCCATTAGAAACAGCATGCACAAACTGAAGGCCACTCTAACCAAGTATAGCTCCTGCTAAATACTTTCAACAAGATTTAAACATTATATGCAACCAGCAGGTTTTCCCGGTAAGTTCTCACTCTAACTGTCCTTAGGAGGTGTTGGGGGAGTGGGGCAATTGGCAATAAGTTAATGTTAAACTGGGCTTAAATAAAACAGTTCCCATGAGGAACAGAGGGTGCTAGTACAACTCAAGAGAAGGCTGCGAGGGGACCTAATAAATGCTCCTAAATATCTGAAGGGTGGGTGTCAGGAAGATGGGGCCAGACACTTCTCAGTGGTGTCCAGCGACAGGGCAAGGGGCAACGGGCACAAACTGAAGCAAAGGAAGTTCCGTCTGAACATGAGGAAGAACTTCTTCACTCTGAGGGTGACGGAGCCCTGGAACAGGCTGCCCAGGGAGGTTGCGGAGTCTCCTTCTCTGGAGATATTCAAGACCCGCCTGGAAGCAGTCCTGTGCAGCCTGCTCTAGGTGACCCTGCTTCAGCAGGGGGTTGGACTGGGTAATCCACAGAGGTCCCTTCCAAATCCAAACATTCCATGATTCTGTGATTTGTCACATAAAGTTGGATGCAAATTGTGGACATGGAAGCCAAGCATAAATTCAAGCAGACTAAAAATATGGTACAAACATAAGTTCTTAGGATAAATAACCATAGATATACAATATCTTTTCTATCAGCTAGGTCCTTCTGAAAAGGCTGGGAGTATTTAAAGACGTTATTACAGAAGCACTGTCTGTTGGGTATATATAGGAATTGTTGGGAGCCCTCAGAAGAGGGACACAAAGATGATCAGAGCCTGGAGTACCTCTCCTATGAGGACAAGATGAGAGAGTAGGGGCTGTTCAACCTGGAGAAGAGAAGGCTGCGGGGTGACCTTATAGAAGCCTTCCAGTACCTGAAGGGGCCTACAGGAAAGATGAAGAGGGACTTTTGACAAGGGCATGGAGTGATAGGATAAGGGCCATTCGGCTGTAAACTGAAAGAGGGCAGATTTACCATGAGGGTGGTGAGCCACTCGAACAGGTTGCCTAGAGAAGCTGTGGATGCCCCCTCCCTGGCAGTGTTCAAGGCCAGGTTGGATGGAGCTCTAAGCAACCTGCTGTAGTGGAAGATGTCCCTGCTGATGGCAGGGGGGTTGGAACCAGATGATCTTTAAGGTCCCTTCCAACCCTTACCATTCTATGATTGTATTATTCTATGAATTGAATAAACTGTGTTGTGAAGTAGGTTAGGCCAAAATCTGTGAATGTTACGAGAGACTGTTATGAAGTAAGCAAGCCTTTTCTAGCTTTGCACTTTTTGGATAAAAACAGTTCATATATGAAGCCCATGATCTGTAATGGTCTTTTGGATGGGTCATTTCAAAATGACCCTGCACTTTGCCAAGACCTTTGCTAGTGCAGATGAGTAAAATCTACCTCTTCATTCACACAACACAAGTCAAATCCACCTTTCCTTTTGTTTTTTCTTGTTTGTTGTTTTGTTCTTGTTGTTTTAATGATACACCAATACCTTGATTCAGCCCTACAAATTTACCTTTATTTAATTTTACAGCTGAGGTGAGCTTGGGCTGTATATTTTCATAAATCCTCTGTTACAGTCAGTGGAGAGCAGACAGTTGATTCAATTGTTGAATACCATTTAAAATATCAAGGATATTGTGTTGTCCTGCATTTACCAGTCAGGCAAGTTACGAGTGGCAACTGAATTACTCCCTAGAGTCAGCACAGAATATTTTTTGCAAGGAAAGCCATGGATCAGGGACTTCTCTGTGTAACTGCCAACTGAGTTCACATTCATTCCTCTGTTTGGAGTAAAAAATATTATGTGAAGAGTTAGTGACAATAACATATCATCACCTAACATAAAATCATATCGAGTTTTAGAGCTGACTTTCTAGAAAGCTCACTAGTTAAGATGGGCATAAAATGGTGGAGTGTTACATGGCAGAAAAAATAATCCACCAGTTTTTTGGGGGAGGAAAATCTAAAGTTCAGGCTGAAATAGTGTGCACATTGTTTTATCAAGTTTTCTTCTGTGATCTGACAAATTTAAGAAGGCTACAGGAATAATAATTTCTTTACCAGCTTCCTTCTACCGAACGGTCCCTATGTTTCCACATGCATAAGATGCCAGCTGGAAGTGTGTGTTGGGTACTGACATACAAATTATTAGCACAACATGTATTTTTCTTTCCTCAAGACTGTTTATATCCAGCATGGAACAGAGTGTACTATTCCTGTTCTTATTTATCTCATTAGTACACTTACATGTTGACTCTGCTTACTCCTCAACAAAATCATGCAATGGAGAATTCAAGGGCCAGATTCTCACTCTTCTTTCCTTGAATACAAAACTTACCCTTAAGCATGTCTTTTTACAATTTACAAAAAGCAAAAACAGTTTCATAAGTATGAAGATCATCTTCAAAACATTTTGATTCTGTGTTAAGAGCCTTTTAATTATGCCTTTTCATCATGCACTGTGAATGACTTTCCTGAATGGAGCTGAAAGAGGATATATGTATAACACTGTGGAAAACTCAGAAAAAAACTCAGAAAGTACCAACAGCTACACTCAATTCTGATTTAGGCTTCAGCCAAAAAAGAACATTCTGGCTAACAACAGATGAGTTTGCACCTCCTGGTCACTGCTTCATTTCAGAGCTCCCACGTCCTTCCCTTTTCCCAGCCATTAGATTGAAATGTTTTTGCAAAACAGGGTCCTTTTGATGTTGTATTAACCATACCTATATCCAGCTGAGTCTGGCTACCTTGGCTGAACAAGGCAAAAAACACATATATAAAAAAATTGCCTTTTGATTTAATCCAGATCTGCAATCAGAATGAAGTACATATAGGCTATGGCATGCATTTATGTTGCAATTCTACTTTTCTCCAGAGGGGATGAGTAGGAAAGGGAGGCAAGATAGGAGCTTTTTCTCAAGTTTCTTCTCCTCTCCACCAAAATCACCTTAAAAACAATGGGAACTCTTTAAGTATCACGTAAGGAGCTCTGCTTGGTTTCTGCTAGCTCACAGGCTATATACTCACTGGGAAGTAATTGCTTCTGGTAACCTCTGTACACATCTTTAATAGAGTTTATTTTTGTTGTGGGTTTTTTTTTTCCTTTTTTCCCTTCATACCAGCATGTTTTTCTGGTGAGAAGCATCAGAACTAATACATATTCAGTCAAGGACATAAAGGTTTCCCTTATGAGTCCCAGATGGCAGTTGTTCCTTTGAACAAGGCATTGGTGGATAAGGCTGCACCAAAAAAAGTGAACGATGGGTGTGAAGTTGAATGGTCCTGGGTCACCCTCCAGGACAGCAAACCTACTTCTTTTTGTTGCTTTTTACAGCCAGAGATTTTCTTTAGTTTTCCTTATCATAAAATGTAGCCATCTTTGCTGTGTGTGACTTCCACTTACACACAGGGATAAAAATGCTGTTATTGGCGTTGCAGGAGCACCCCATACCCCAGTACAAAATAAAGGCTCTGCTGGACTGAGTGATGTGCAACGACAAGACCCTGTTTGCCCTACAGAGCCATCAAGTAGACAAGATGAAAGGAAGAAATGGAGACCTGAGGAAGACAGCGATTTTCCCAAGGTGTCAAAGCAACATGACAGCAGAGCTAGCAAAGGAGGCAACCCCTTCAGGCACTCTGTTCGATTCCTGCTGTGGTGGCCCATACGCGTCCTCATGTTCAGGGAAGATTTGCCTGTTCTTTCTGCAGCTCCATCTGGTGCTCCACTGCTCTTTCTCCTGCCCAGCTGAGGGCAAGGCAAAACTAGGAGACAAACAAGAAATGCTGAGTGTGGACCTTGGCCTGCTGATGTCCAAGGCTGTCAGACAGCAGCAGTTATCATCTGTTGTTGCTGCTCTGAGGCTTTTTGCTAGGGGATGTCCAACTTCAGGGCATCCATGGGGGTCTCCCTGCTTAGTTTTGACCTCTGTCCTTTTTGGTGAACAGCTCTGAAGGGAACAGACAGTAGTTCTAGTTTCTAGGACTGGGGTAGGACCCCCTTTTTCACCCTGGAAAGAGCATCCTCCTCTCTTTTTCCCTTTTCTTTTCCACCGGCCCGGTTCCACATGCACATACCCAGTTAAGTCTGGAGAAATTTTTTCATTAACAGAGCTGAACTAGTGTTGCCTGTTTTCCTCTTTATCATTTTGATAAGCTCCATCTGTACCAGGGGGAGGGCAGGAAGAGTTTCAGAGTACAACAATGGACTGCTGGAGCCATCTGAGAAAGAAAACCAGAAAAAGATAATGCACACACACAAAAAAGAAAGGAGAACTGTAAGCGGGGAGGTGTGGGGTGTGTGGTGGTGCTTAGTCATGGTGTTGTACAGACAAGCTGGGTAGTAGGTTACTGACTGGTGCTCTCTCTTTGCATGAGGCCATTAATCATGACTATTGCCTGGATTGATTTACTTTTAAAGACTGCAGTAATCAGGCAGTATCTGTGAGGGAAAGTATTCAAGTTTCACATATGTCAGGCAGAGAGAGCAGAGCGAGATGGGAACAGGCAGCAGACGGTGAGCTTCAAAGCAACAGACAAATAAAAGCCCCCTGCAGCAAAGAATGCCTCAGAGACAAAACAGGAAAACTACAGCCTGTGATGCTATTCAGGAAGATTTTATTAGTAGGTTGTGTAACTCCAAGCAGGAGAAAGGGGCTGGTCTGTTTTAAAGGGGTGTGTAGAAGAGCTCTAGACTATCCTAGGCAATTCTTAATCCCTGCCAAAACTGTTTGTCATGTTGCAACCTCAATTGTATTGGTTTTGTCTGGCAAGATCCATTCACACTGGAGAAGCAATCTTACGGAGTGACATGCTTGCAGTCACCTTCCATTTCATAGTCCCATATAGGCAGGCCTGGATATTGGGTATCTGTGGTTCAAACATCACAGACTCTCTCCTGTTTTGGGTGCCCACATGCCAGTGGTTGACCTGAAATGGGACCTCTTGATCGGCTGAGTCAAAGACAGAGGAGTCAGTCCCTTAATCAGGCCCTGTATCCATTGAAAGCACGTGAAATAGCATATCTTTTGTTACAGGAAAGCTACAAAATGCGAGACATCTTTATGTGTATTACAGCTGTTCTTGGACGCCTAGCAGAAGCAAAGGCCTCCTGCAAACTGGTATTCCATGTGTATACATATATTTCATAGAATCATAGAGTCATAGAAAGTTTTGGGTCGGAAGGGACCCCTAGAGGTCATCTAGTCCAACCCCCCCACAGTGAGCAGGGACACCGCTAACTAGATCAGGTTGCTCAGAGCCCTGTCTGTTGACAGGCAATCAAAGCAAATTCAGCCAAGGCGAATTATAAGCATAGCTAGCAAATGGGAAGTCCTAAGCCATCTTGCTACCCCGTTTGACTACTATCTGCTTTTTTTGGCTGTTACAACAGTGAAAGTGAAGTAGGTTGATTTCAGTCTTATGGTGAGATTACCGAGGATAAACCAGTCACTTTTAGGGCATTTTTGCATCCCAATGCACCTGACTTAGAGAAGAACAGGTTGAGGATGAGAATGGTTTAAAGGAGATACCAAATTGCCAGCCTGAATGCCTGTGTTCTGAACACAAACAGCTTTTTCAATGTGAATAGTTCATTAGCAGTCAGGCTGTGTGGATTCCTCTCAGTATAGTTTTCCCAGTTTGAAAACAATACCAGAGGATCAACAACGGGAAAGGCGTGTGATTAACAGGCCAACAAAGCATCATCTCACATCACACCAAACAGGCAGCTCAGTGGTTCAGGGACTGGTGAGAACTGAGTTGTCATGACCACATTAATGATAGGGGATAAAGTCAGGGAAATAGTGAGAAAATGCTTTTACTATGTCATTACAGAAAAAAGGCAAAATGCAGATTAGTCCACTGTTGCTGAGAATCAGAGGAGAAAGAATAGTTGTGTTTGTTTGACTAAAACTGGGAACCCAGGCAGGCTGAAGCTGCAGAACAATGCATTGTTTTCCATTGAACAATCCAAACCCAAAGAAATTATAAATACATACATCAGAGTTCAAAATGCTCTCTTCCAAGGATGGCTTTGGACTCACTTATTAGAGACATTTTAAAATGCTCAGCATGTCACTCCAGGTAATCGGAAAAATTCTGGGCAACAGACTGTTAACCAGGATATCTGCTTTTCTAGAAGACTCCTGAGGTGGTCTAAAGGCTAGTAACAGCAGTAGAACAGGAGAAGACAACCTGATGGACTCCAGGGCCAGGTCTCTTTTTGGGGAAATATATTACAGAAATAGGTTCTCCAAGGTTAGAAAGCCCCATGAGGTGCAATTTCAGGTCTGAATTCCTAAGTAACATCTCTACAGCCATGTTGCTTCATGTCCTACAGCTGGCACAGCCATACCTGTCCTACCCTGCTACTGAGTCCTGAGCTGGTTTTAGTCAAGTCCCACACCTGTAGCACATGTGTAATCATCCCTTCATTAGAGGTGTGAAGGAGCAGAGCCTTGATCCAAAACCTGTTTCACACAGTGTGAATCTTGCTATTGATGTGCGTAAGGCTCTGGAGTGGAGGGTAAATCTGTAGAGACCTTTCCTCCCCCTCAACCCGCTGAGTAGATCAAGGCTGAGATGTTTTGCTGAGATGAGTAGAAGAGACATGAACTCCACCTGGATGCAGAAAGGCTCAGTTACAGACCTGTGTATTTGTTACATGTAGAAGAAAGTGATTCAGCATCTCTCCATCTTCCTTACTCTGCATCTTGATTCAGAGACACCATCGCATGGCACCAGAGCTGGTGTGGAAAATCCTGCTTAATCACAAGCATCTGAAAAGAGTTTTGGGTTGGTTTGCTTATTGGAGTATATGAAGGTATTTTACCTTTTAAAATTCTGATTCTGTCTGTCTCTCTTCTCATCATTTAGTACTTGGGAGCCTAATTTCTAAAGAAGCTAATGGTAGGGGAGTACTCATCATGCAGATGCCAAGGAAGCGGTCTCCTTAGCAACAGCAGCCATGGAAGCACTCAAATCTGATTAGCTCTTCAACCCATTCATGTCCCTTGCACTCCCAGCAGTGTGCTTCCTGAGGGATAAGTTGGCCTCTGTATTATTTTACATGTCCTGGGGTACAGATAATTCCCTAGTGAACATTCAAGCTCAACCTTTTCAAAAATCTTTCCGCTTCATCATTCGAAAAGGTACCTGTTGAACACTCAGCTTCAGTGTTCAGGAAAAGAGTCCCAGCAAGATACGGAAAGAAGAAAATTCTTGAATTATGCAGAGAACAGATGCGGGTGGAAGCTGGGGATTTTTTTTCAGTGCCATCTTCTGCAGTAATATCTTTCCCTCAGTGAAATTCAGCCTTAGAAAGGCAGAAGCTTACTCTCTATGGTCCATTTTTCCTCAAGAAGGTGTTAGAATCATAGAATCCATCATAAAATGCTTGGGTTGGAAGGCAGGTTTATTGGTCATCCAGCCCAACCACCCTGCAGTGAGCAGGGACATCTTCAACTAGACCAGGTTGCTCAAAGCCCCTTCCAACCTGGCCTTGAATATTTCCAGGGATGAGGCTTCCACTACCTCTCGGAGCAACCCATTCCAGTGTTTCACCACCCTCATGGTAATAAGTTTCTTCCTTATGTCTAGTCTAAATCTACCCTCCCTTAGTTTAAAACCTTTACAACTTGTCCTGTCGCAACAGACCCTGCTGAAAAGATTTTCACCATTTTTCCCACAAGCCCACTTCAGGTACTGAAAGGTCTCCTCACAGCCTTCTCTTCTCCAGGCTGAACAGCCCCAACTCTCTCAGCCTTTTCTCATAGGAGTGGTGCTCCAGCCATTGGATTATCTTTGTGGCCCTCTTCTGGACCCACTCCAACACATCCATGTCTTTCTTGTGCTGGGGTCTCCAGAGCTGGATGTAGTACTCCAGATGAGGTGTCACTAGAGCAGAGTAGTGGGGCAGAATCACCTCCCTCAACTTGCTGACCACGCTTCTTTTGATGCAGGATACGGTTGGCCTTCAGGGCTGCAAAATCACATTGGTAGCTCATGTCAAGCTTTTCATACACCAGGGATTCTCGGCAGGGCAGCTCTCAATCCTTTCATAGCCCAAGTTGTTGCAACAGAGTGATTTGCTTGTAGGGTACTCTACAAAACCATAGCTGGTGCTTCCAGATAGTCTGGCAGCAAACAACAGTCCCACAGCAACTACTGTCTCTGGCTAACGACCTACTGAGGAGACCTAGACCAGGTCTCAGTGAAGCTGAGAGATTTATATAATTCAAAGGAGGACATTTCAAGATGTAAAATAAGCCTGATGAGTGGGAGGACAGACTAGACAAGAAAGGGGTGTGAAATGAGAATGTCCTGGTGCAGAAAGTATGTTTAATGAATTAATAAAATCCATATGAAGAAAGCAGATAGATCACACTAGCAACCCTATTTAAAACATGGTCCCATGGACAGTTGCGTGAGAGAACAGAAGGACTCAAACTGAGCCTCCTGAATCTAAAAGACAGAGTGTCAGTCACAGGAAGGAATTCGGGAAATTTTGACACCAATTTTTGCCACCCAATTTCCCGTTTTCTAAAATTGCAGCCTGTGAGGTGCCATAGAATCATAGAACGGTTTGGATTGGAAGGGACCTTTAAAAGCTACCTAATCCAACCCCCCTGCAATAAGCAGGGACATCCTCAACCAGATCCGGTTGCTCCTGACCAACTGTCTAACCTCACCTTGAATGTTTCCAGGGATAGGGCATCTACCACCCCTCTGGGCAACCTGTGCCAGTATTTAACCTCATCATAAAAAATGTCTTCCTTTTATCTATTCTAAACCTCTCCTCTTTTAGCTTAAAGCCATTACTCCTTGTCCTATCGCTGCAGACCCTGCTAAAAAGTCTCTTCCCATCTTTCTTATAAATCCCCTTTAAGTATTGAAAGGCTACAATAATGTCTGTCTGGAGCCTGCTCTTCTCCAACCTAAGCAACCCCAACTTTGTCAGCACCAAAAGCCTGCGTAGTAAGATCCTTTCAGTACAAAAAAAGCTTCTGCAAGCAGGAAGGGGCTGCCTTGCTCTCTCTAGCCATTAGCAGAAAAGCCCTGAGCTAAATTGTTTGTAAAATGTGGGAGTTCTCCACCACTAGAAGAACTATAAAATTGGTCTGTGGTTTGCAGCATGGCATAAAATATTGTTCTTCTGAAGCAGGTGGACAATACAATCCGGCAACTCTCTGTGGTTGCATGATCCCCCAACAAGTGAAGCAGAGTTTCCCAGAATTCCCTCTGCAATGACACTGAATGTGCTAGCATAAAACATCTGTCACTCTTGCAGAAGATAACACAGCAAAAGTGTAGGTGGCCACTTCCCTTCTCATAGCATGGCATGAGCTACAGGAAAGTCTTCGCCAGGTTTTATCAGGAGACAGGTTATGACTCATTGTGTTTCAGGACCAAAGAGCAGCAGGATTCATAACTGACACCACTCTCAATGTCTCCTGCAGGGACACTTATTAAACCACTACCCCAGGACTGACAGTTCCTGCTTGACGTGCAACCAGTTTTGGCACGGATTTACTGAGCCTGTTAGGAGCAGGGCCAGAGTCCTAGTGGACAGTTTTCTCCAACCTTCACTGCACGGTAGTCATAGCTACGTCACATTGCTTTTTATACCTAGCAAGCTCATTAAGTCTGACGCTTGGCCTTTCACTATCTCCCCTATGTGGTCCCTTGGCACTCCATGTCCTGCCCTCAACATAGTTACTGCAGGGGAACTTTTCGGTTTGAAGATTTGTCTCTAATCTTTCAACTCTGTACACAGCCAAACTTTGTTTCAGATCCCAGAATCCACAGTGGCAAGCACAGAACAACTCCTGAATTTCTTCCTGTGGTAAATTCATCCCTTCAGCTTCTCAGATCCAGTCAAGAAGTTGAATAACCCACCAATATCTCTTTTGCTCTGGCCCAAGAACAAGCAACTGAGCAACAAAAGAGAAAGGGAAACCACCCACCCATAGAGCAGCTCTGATGGCTTTGTTTCCTGGCTGGTTTACGGCAACAAAAGCAAATCAGTAGCAAAGGAGCTGTGAGGGCGATGCTCTTCTGGGGAATGCTCAAGATGAGATGCTGAAGGGTCCTGAGATCACTTGCCTAACAGGGAAATCTCAGGCTTTGCTTCAGAGAAGTCAGGCCTAGATGCAGTCATTTTTTGTATTGTGGATATTCTTTGTATAGGGGAAACTTCTTTATCATGTTACCCCATATATATGTATGCTGTCCTGGGAGACCCTGTCTACTCCCAAAGCATTCCCTCTGCTTGTACCTTCCTGTTTAAATCCACCCTGGGAGGCTCCAAATGCTTATTATATTCTGAAATGCTTTACGAGGGAAATTCATTAGATTGATTTTTTCACTTACATCAATAATTTAATTATTTATAATACAGTGGTAAATAAATAAAACCAGTCAAAACGTATAGGTCATCGCCTGAGATGAGAGGGGAGAGAATGAGGGAGAGGGGATGATAAAGTCAGGGTCTGTAGTCCAAGGGAAGCTATATTATTTTTTATCTTTTCCAGAACTACGGTTGTATTAATATCTTCAGCAAACCTAAACTGTCAGGATGGGAATCTATGCAGAAAGCCTCTCCATATGCACTGTCATCTCTGTCTCGTTTCCATAGAGACTTGGGTCTCTGCTTCCAGCAGCGAAAATCCTGATTGACACTTTGTACCTTCCGAGAGGTAGAGCCTCAGCGTCATAGAAACAAGATCTGAATGTTTATTAAAATCCTTCATGGCAGGGGATTGAGCTTCTCAGGGTTTCCTTGTTTTATTTATTTTAAAATTTGTTCTTTATTTTTCTCCACGCTTTTCTTATGTCATGGAAAAATTGCTGGCTTGACAGATTCAGAGTCTGTGATCACATCTTGATTTCAGCGACCAGGCAAAACTGCAGACAAGCGGCTAGTTTGCATTCAGATTGTTAGAGAAAAGGCTGAGCAGGAAGGGAAAAAAAAGTGCTTGATTACTTCTGATAATCAGAATTGTGAAGGAATGAGCTGTGGGTAGGTTTGGAAGGGTCTTCCACAGAAGCAGAAAAAGGTGGTCATTTAAAACCGTGACATTGTGGAAAGGGCCAGACGATTTGATTTTCTTCTGTATCCTGAATACATTGCACAGTTTGGAATGAATTGGACCCACTGAGTGGGGCCGCTTCTTTCTTGGATGGTGAATGGGCCCGACGTCTCATCTCATGACCCCTGTGTGATGCTGATTTTGGACATTGGGTACTAAGTATGTCCAGTCCCTGAAGAGACATTTCTGGGTGAGGTGACTGGGTAAAATGAGTGAAAAGTAATGTTACCAAGCAGACTCTTCCTGATAGTTTTTATTGTTTCTAGGTCCTATTTCACACTGCTTGTTTTTAGTCAGCACAACTCCACTGTCTTGCGAGACAGTGATTTCTGCTGATACAGCTGACAAATGTTTCAGTTTTCTTGAGGGTGGTTCCAGGAGAAATCACCCCTCTGTTTTACAGAGACCTTTGGTGCTCTCTTCTTGCGCCATCCAGCTTGGTCAGGTGGGAATGACTAGCAGGGACATTGAAAGGGCCCAGTCTCTGTATCTAGTCTGATATAAGGTTCAAGCAACAAAAAAGAGTGAAAATTGTCAGGAAAAATGTGGATATTGCATAATCCTAATAGATTATTTGTGATGTCTTCTAAAAAATGATGTTTACCAGCTGTTCAAATTTCATGAACGAAAAGCCTATAGGAAGCATGTTTTCCTGGAGTTTCATGGCATTTGTCTGCAATTCCAGATGCCTGAGTTGTACATGCACCATATTATGTTTCATCAGTCTGTGCATGCTTGCTGATCTATGGTTGAATCTGTATTTCATTTGTAATGGCTGTGATGCAGTCAATACCCTGCGCAAAGCATAACCTGGGAAGATCTGAGTGCCTCATGGAGAGGCACCCAAGGGTCTGACCTTCAGTGGAAGAGAGAAAGACAAAGTGCCCGCTCTCTCAGGTATCATAGTGTGGTTTAAAAGAATGTGTCCATCGTGCCAGGGAACAGAATTTACTGGTGGTAGGTTTTAGCAAAAACATTAGCTGGGCTTGGATGTTTGTTTTTCCAGTGGTTTCTGTGCAGATTTCCAGCCTTCCAGTCCCCTCAGCACTCTCTTCGACAGAAAAGGAAGAAACCATCGACGTAGGAAGGAGACTTTTATAGTGTGTCTCCCATCCCATAATAGGAGGTTTAAATGCTTTCATTCTGTAGTTTGTTAGGATAGTCTAGGGATGTCTGCACCTCCCCATGGGACAGTCACATCTGGATGGACTGTCACTGAAGTCCTGAATGCCACTGCCAGTGACTGAGACCCATGGCCCTGTCCATGATGCTGGAGGCAGATGCCTGCAATTTCTACAATGCCTATCAGCCTTAGCAGCACTATGGGATGTGATCAGCCTCAGAAACCTTGCCCTCCTCGCTGAGTCTGAGAGGCAGAGAAGTGCCAGACCCATTGTAACATTTGCCTATATGGAGATGTGCTGGAAAGCTGATAGCATTGACTTTCATGGTGAATAGCATAGGCTGGCCTAAATGCTTGATGTGTGCAGGATCAAAGTAGGCGTTGATTCAGCCAAACTTAATTCACTTCCAGACACGCGTGTCTGATCAAGCCAAAGGGAAGTGAGACACATTGCACTAAGGTCACCTTAATTCTGAGTAAGATTGAAGATATTGACCTCAAAGTCCTCCAGGTAATTTCCTGTACAGCCATGCCTTCTCTCAGTTTGGATTTGCTTTTCTGAAAGTTTCTGTGTAAAGGCAGCCTCAGAGATGAGGTCCTTTCGAACAGGGTAAATTAGGGTCTGGTTTCTACATGATTGCAAGGAGATTTAGGAACCTTAAATGGGCCTGAGGAACAAGTGATAGTAAACGCAAAGGAAACTGATAGCTGAGCAGTGAAAGCACAAAACACTGATGGAAATTAAACCCCACAATGTCCTCTGCTTCGAACACTTGCAAAAATATTCAACTGTGTGCCTCAGTTTCCAAAACTATGACAATGAGAAGGCCCAGGCACAGGGCAGTCCTTGGGGTGAATTTGTCTGTGGTTTCCTAGTAGAGCATGGTAGGTCAGGACGGGGTCTGAAAAGAGTGTTTGTAAATGGGGGACTGACTGCAAATGAGCCAGTTTTTCTTCACAGTTTTAGGTACCACCAGGTTGCTGAGATGTCTGCTAAGTTATGGGCAAGAGCAGAAGGATGACCACTGTAGGCTGTAACTAGCCCAGGAGCCAGCTAGCTACATGAATGGGAGTAGAGTGACCCCAGGATTTCCTCTTCTGCCCTGGATTTGGTTGGTACATAAAGTCACTCCGAGGCCTTCCTCCACCAGAATGGTGCTAAAGCAACTCCTGTGCTTATCTAGAAAGTCTGCTTTGGTATTGCCCTTTCCTCACCAGGTTTCCAGCATCATTTATTCAATATGGTATGAAAAAATCCCCATAGTGCTTGTGAGTCTCTGGAGAGAACTTTTGGGCAAGACGTGTGTAACTGGGGAGCCAACATGGGGAAGAAGTTGGGAGATGCCAAATTTGCTTGGTATCTACTGTGCCTGCCTTCACTGTGGGCTTTTTTAAACTATTGTCATCTTCAACTTAACCATGGTTACAATGCTGGGACACAACATAGCCATCTGGAGGGAGGGCTAGATGAGTGCACAGGGTGGACAGGACTTAGCTGAGATCCTGAGCCAGTGGGAGATCACAACACAAACCACAATCACCGTTAGTCTACATCTGTCTCCACAGCACAGCATGCACAGCTTTGCCGTCCAGAGCTTCTTGGCTGTTCCTATTGTTCTTGTTCCCTTTGTCCTTACTTTGAGATGAAGCAAGCACAAATGGTCCCTGAATTCCAGGGCAGGCTATAACTAAACATCAGCACAGACTACCTCGAGTACTGCACTGATACCGTTGCCTAAACTGAAGACAGTCTTTAAGGTGGCTTTAAGGTGGAAAGTCTGTAAGTTCGGCTTCTGCTGGTGTCAAAATTGGCAGTGGATATGGGCCTTCCAGTGAGTGGATTTGTAATTTTTCAAGTTTGTAACATAGGCTCTGTGATCCTGGTTACAAAGATGGATTGTTGCTCAACCCTGTTGGGAAAATAACTTCATTTTGGATAAGGAAGGGATTCACACCATTCCAGTGACACCCAGAAAATTCTGTACCACTGAAATGTGCAGCATAGTACCATAGAGGGTATATTTTTTGCATTGAGGGAAATAATGGAGTTTTTTTAGTAGAATAGTCAAATCATGAGAGGGCAAAATGGGGCAAGGTGAAGTCAGAAAGGTATTCTCCTAATATCTCAATGGATTAAATTGAAGATGAAAAAAGAGATTTCTTCTTGCACCTACTCAGCATATACCTCTGAGTCCCAAACCAGTTCACTCGATTTCTTTTATGAGTTTTCTAACCTTTCTGTACTTTATTTTTCTTCTTTCCTTTGTGGTTTTTGAAGTTGAAGTCAATTTTTAAGTGATGCTTTTTAGAAAGATAAAGTCAAAAAGCTCATTTTGAAAGCGTCAAGATTCTGTTACTCTAGAAAAAAAACACTTTATGCCAGCAAGTGTTTCTATAAACTTCAAGGCTAAATGAAATCTGATTTTCGAAGGATTTATGGCTTGCATTTTTTTTCTTTTGTCTGACATTGGCTGAGCACATTCAGTGTGTCCCTACCTGGGGGCAATGGAAAAACTGTCCTCTGTTCAGCAGTTCTGTATCAGAATCACGTAGACTTTTAGTGATTTTGGGAGTCTCTGGTTTTGCAAGATACAAGTTAACAGGTTGAAAATTAATAAACGTACAAGGTGGAAAGACTGAAAAACACACTGACACTGCATTTAACTTTTGGAAATGGAATCCTAAAACTTCCACAATGTAGCCTAAAAAGTAATGAAAATGGCTGCCCCTTCAATAATTATCACCTACGTTTTTTTTCACCTAAAACTGTTTGCTGAATTAAGCCTGATTTTGCACACAGCAATCCTCCTTTCAGTTTTTAATGATTACATATTAGCTGTAAAAAAGCATGTCACCTGTCTGCAATTTGTACTTAGTATCTGTGGGAATAGGTCTGAGACAGCATCCTGCTCCTTGATCAGAGTGAACACCCAGAGCTCACCAGAGCATCGTATTGACGTGGTAAGTGGAGCCATTATAGCCGATTGTGTCAATAATGAAAGTTTCACAACCTTCCTAATTACTCATTGCTTTGCTGGAATGAGTGGCTCCAGGGGAGCAGTTAGGCTGTGCACAAACACACGCCTGCCTGAAAAGTCAATAAATATGATTTACGTGACTGACCGGTGTGATCACTTTGATTAAAACACAAGGAGATGGGGAAAAAAAAAGAAAAAAAGAGAAAAATATATTTCATACATGAATGTGACACTCTGAGAAGGTCCATCTTAGCACTTGCTTTAAGCTGTCCTGAATAAGCAAGTTAAGGAGCTCATCAGTATATACACAATAAATAGAGAAAGAAAAAAGAGATATTATGAAGTGTTAATTAATAATTTTGGAGGGAGTTTCACCAGTCTGAGGCAGTTAATCCATCGCTGGGCTATATCTGTCCCAGGTGACTCCCTACCGATGGAGCCAGGAGCAGTAATAAGGCATTCCTTCAACAAATGAAGCTGTAGGCCTAGTGACTCTCTAAGGGTTTTCATCTGGAACTGTCAGAAAGAAAGTAAATAACAATTATTGGATTGAAATCCGGAAGGCTCTGAAACAAAGTTGGAAATCTTCCAAATTTATCCAGCAGTCAAGTGTTTCCCAGCCTCATCTGCCTTTCCCACCTCCCTCAGCAGTGCACCCCAATCCTATCCTTCTTCCTCACCATTACTTGATCATCGGTCCTCCTCACCTCTGCACACTGATCTCTCATCGCCCCTTCTCTCCTTGCCTTCAGACCTCCTCAACTGCAGCAACCACTGATCTTGTATCTCTGAAGCTGTGGGGGTGGGCTAAGTGGCGATAGATGATGATGAGGACAGATTTTTCTCTTTAAAGTATATTTTAATTTTAATTCCCACAGTGTACAGTGGAGTTCTGCCCCCCTCTGCTGGAAGAGCTCAGCACCTCCAGCTGATTAGCTCTTGCTTTTCACTCTGCAAGGCACTGGGTTGGTCCTTGCAGGAGACCCAGCCTTATGGCCATGTCTGTAGAGCATGCAAAGTCTGACCTTGCTCTCCTGACCAGTTTCTCCTATACTGTCCTAGGATGGGACGACACTGGCTGCGCCTGTGTTGCTGATCTTTCCCCTCTTATTTTTCACCTCCTTACTGAAGACAGTAGTTGACGGCACAAAGGCAGAGTTCGACTGTGGACTCAAGCTACACCTTCAAGGTTTCTCACTCTTGATAAGACTTTGTGGTTGAATGAGCTGTAAAGAGCTGAAGACACTAAGGTTAGAAGCTGTCCTTTAGGCACCTTTGGCCATCAGACCTTTTTCTGCCTTTCCAACCTGAGCCCAAAAGGCATACCAGTGAGGTGCGTTTGACAATGCACATTTCGTGCTTGTTGTGAAAGGAATGAGTCCATTTGTTTCTCCAGCTGACCTACCCGAGTGCACATTAGCAGTTATGTCATACCCTGGATGGTAAGTCCTAACACCCTCTTAGTCTGAGAGACAGCAGGGATGGAGCAGGGAATGGGACTAAAATCTACCTGAGAGCAAAACTTTTTCAGAAGAGGAGGGAGTTGCAGAGGCAGAGTGCTCTGTCCCCATGGACTGAGGATCTTTGGGGCCAGAACTTTGAGTCCAGCCTGTTGCAAAAATACTCCTTTCAATTTAAAACACCCTCAGCTACATCCCCTACTAAGCTCCCTTCCTCCAGCCCCGACCACCCAGAGGTGTTTTATAGGTACTGAATCCAAGGAAAGGAGAATAACCCTGCTGTAGGAGAATGCATCACGTAGCAAAGCACCAGCCATGGGCCTCTGCACTGCTGAGTTCTGCATCTTCTGACTGCTGAAGTCTCTCTGGATATCAAGTAGAGCTGATTCAGGCTTAGTGATTTCTGTACATTATCCTGACTTGCCTAAGCTCTTCCATGCATATTACCTGTCATGCATGGGTGGGAATGTGATTGCTATCTATTTCAATAGCCTTTCTTTTAGTTGTAACCAACAGGAACCCTGCACAATCCACAGTTTCACAAGGGACCTTTTCTCCCAGCCTCACGGGCTACATTTGACTCCATCGGAGATGCTAAGCAACTCCTTTAAAACACCTCCATGTTTTCTATATCCAAGCCCTTTTCTCCAAAGGCCCAGCACATTTCTTTTTTACATCAGTCTTCTGCTTTTGCTGAGAAGGTAGATTTCATGAGTCTAATAGGCCCAAATGGCTGAGAAGATCAAATCTTCAGAGGGCAATAGATACTTGAGTCTCCCACGAACCAAGAAAGAAGGACCAGAGAGCAAGGCACAAGGCAATTGAAGCAGATATTTCAAAGTTTTATTGTATAAATCTACAAAAGGCTTTGCTACAATAGCAAATAGAATGTAGCACTATTTTATTAATAGGTTCTAGTGGCTTGGTCTGATCTTGTAACTCCAACATAACACATGAGGAATAAACTGCCTTATACAGTCAGATCTAGGGCAAGTGATGTCGGCTTACAAAGACCTTTTGGCTTCAACCCCTATCACCTGCAGTGATTGAATGTGTTTGCCTTTTGTACAAGGTTGTTTGAATTAATAATATCTCTACTAAAAATAAAAACTCTAAAGTAGTTTCATCAGAGTCAAATGTAAAATTACCTAAGGAAAAAAATATCCAGTGTTTGAAATTTGCTAAAGTTTCACATAAAAAACACATACACGCTTCTTTCTTCACATGACTCTGCCCCAGGAAAATAAACTACCAGTCCTTCCTGGAGGGGCTGGTAATATAAACCAGGGTGCTACAAGTAAAGCTCCAATCTGTTAGGAGCAATAATTGGAATAAAATCAATCCAGGACATTCAGTTCTGCACACTCCAAAAAGTCAGCTGAAAATGTACAAACCTCAGGACCAAAAGATTAAGTAGAACAGACTGGCTAATTCATTAAAAAGGCAGGAAAATCTATGGAAAAATAGAATGCCTGTTTAGACAGTCAGGTCCCATGAAAGGGCCTGAGGAAACTGAACACCTCAAAACCAAACATCATTTTGAGCTGGGAATGATTCCTGTGAAGTCTGCCTTTATAGGGTTTTATATAATTTTCTAGTCCTGGACATTTTTGCTGAACACTGTTGGAATGCACATCAGGTCCCATTGGCTTAGTTCATATGTAACAAAACACCACAGAATTTGGTTAGGTGGATTTGATTGCTCAACACACATACACCCACACTGACACACACACTCACGTAACCAGGACAGTTGGCTCTGGAAGAGAGAGGAACCGGCTGGTCCTCTTCAGCTGAGATGTGAACCAAAACTGTCTTGTTCAACTCACTTGAGCTCTTGTCGTTTGTACACTTATTGCGCTCACTGGGTCTGGATGGACACAGTCACACCAAAGCGAGCACAAGAACACCAGTTCTTGCAGTAACTCTGGCCCATGCAGATCCAGGAAGCACCTGCTGTCTCACAAGACTCTCCTTTATGGCAAGACAGCTGGCCCAGTTGTGCAGGCTTCAAGTAGTTCAGACAAGCATCTGGTCCACAGGATGCTTCTCCGAACCTCCAGAGCCCTTGAGGTTTGAAACTGATACCCGCATGAAATGAAGCTACCCTCAACTCAGGAAAAATGAGTTACAGCATTAATAGCATAGAGGGTTCGTAGCCTAGGTAGGGTCAGTCATTTGACAAAGTAAATCAGGAAAGTTTTTGTAACTAATAATCTAGTGAAGATTTCTTTAGCTGAGTCCCAGTGGCCCCAGATTGCAGAGGTATGGTAGTATCTCAACAGACAGTCTGTACGAGCCCAGCAACCTTGCTGTCCCCAAAGCCCAGACTTGGTTCTTCTGTTCTGCATCTAGGTTTCTCTTTTCATTTTCAACACATTCTTCTGTACTTGGAGTACCTGGACCAGGTCTTCTCCACCCTGTTGGAAGTGGCTCCCCCTTGCCTTCTGGCTCTTAGCACCTTGAACGCGACATAGCACTGCATGGGAGGCTCTTTGGTACATGATTTGCACTGTCTTCCTGCAGCACTTGCTTGTCCCCTGGGAAAGCAGGACGCTTGGACACAGAGAAGGAAAGTTGGCAACAGCAGCAGGGATCTCTGTAAAAGGAAAAGAAAATGCAGCAGCTCAGGTTAGATATCCAAAGTGGAGAATACAGGCGATTTCTCAGGAGATGGGGTTATATTCAGCTGTGCCCACTAGGTGTCTGCAGCCTGGAGGTCCCACTAGGTACTGGTGTCTAAGCATTTGCCAATGGTCCAGCAGAAAGCAAAGTGTGATCCACACTGACCCCTGAGCATTAATCGCTGGGGCTGGTGTTTGGGTTCCTACATCAAGATGTTGAAATCCCACCTATTTGGTCTTTCCAGCCTCTTGCAAGCATTGGGGCTGAGGTCTCAAAATCAACACAAAAAGTTTCACCAGGGCTATTCAGTATCTTGGGTCAGGGCACTGGGGAGGCTAACAAAGGCCCACAAGGGTAAGATGGGAGGTAATTACCTGTGCAAGTGCTTCCTTCAGACGGTGGATCCGGCAGTCTGTGGCAGGAGACCCTAACAGCAGGTCTGATATTGAACCCTTGGTTTTGAAGCTTTTTCTCTTTGGCTTTTCTTCCAAATCCTGAACACTGTGAAGTGATTCCTTCTCAGAGGAGGATCTGAGTGAGTCACTGTAACCAAGAGAAGATAATGCTTGTAATGCATGGCCAGCTCATCCTCAGCAATGACACCCACTCCCCCACCACTCATCCCAGGTCATTAGTAAGAAATGCTCCCTTCTCTCTGCAGACTCAGCCACTGTCAAACTAACTCACTCTGAACAAAGTGAAAGGAGAACTCCCACCGTTCCTGAGACCGACTCACTTCTAGCAACAATGCAGAGCAGACATGCATCTCCTTCGGGCTATGCACAGACCAGTGACATGTTGTCATAGCTGGGGACTCATGCCCAGAGCTTCATGGGGCATGTCCTTGGGCTGGGCTAATGAATAAGCTTCCGAAGATACTGCCCTGTTTGGAAACTTATCCCTCTCACTGTCCTTTATTTCCCTTTGGCTGGCTCTCCCTTCCCCCTTCTCCCAGTGCTAATCTGTCACGATGCTTCATGTCCCAGTTCAGACTCTTTTTTATCGCAGTGCCAGGCTCCTACTGGATGGGCTATGGCTAATTTAGGTCTGAGGATTGCAGAGAGGAGAATATCAGAGAGTTGCCTTACCTCCAGCCTCTTGGAAGGAGGCACGCCAAAGATCTTCCAAGCCACCAGTGCCACACGTCACTGCCGTAGTAATGCCAGGAGCATCTCAGGGGCATTCGGTTGCTGCATCCCTACTGCATCTCTTGTGGAGGTGTTGCTTAGTTAGTCTGGTGGTGAATGCAGATGATACTCAAGATGTGTCCAGCCTTAAGGAGCTTTGAAGAGCCAAACTTCCTGAATATGTCTTACAGCAGTTTTATCCCAAAGTCTTATCATCAGGTGCTAGCCAAAGCAAGGTGGGCACTAAGCATTACTGTCTCAACACAGAAAACGTCACAGAGTCCAAGTCCATCTCCGTATATGTCAAAGAGAAGTTGTAGAGAGTTCTTTATGAATAGACAGTTCTCTGTCCTCAGGTGGTCCAGGACAGGGATGCCAGGCTTTCCAAGAGCGTTTTGAGTCTGTCTGTGTGAGTAGAAACTCTTTGTTGTGATGCACAGCTGAAACTGTGCTGGGACACACAGCTCCTCTCTTCACTTTGTTTTGCTTTTACATGGCAAAAGCTCCCGTTGTCTCCACACGTCAGCATGGACTTGATCTGCTGCTCTGGGGATATTTGCTCTGGATTTAGGATGTGTTTGTTTGTTTCATTCAAAGTACAAGGATTTACTTCCTTTCCCCTGCCCCCCCCCCCAAAAAAAAATATATAGCTCTGGTGCCTCTTCTCTCCACCTTGACACATTCTTTTCTCTGAAAGGAAGCAGACCACTCCTTCAATAAATGAGCCTAGAATTTAATTTGAAACCCTGTTTCATGCTGAATGCACAGTATAATGTGCAGAGAAAGGGTGAAATCTGCCTCTGCACTGCAGTGGCCTTGATTGGAGTGAGCAGAAACTAAAACAAGAAGTAAACCTGTAAGAGCCTCTTGAGAGGAAAAACCTTAAAGCAGGTATCAGGTGCAATGAAATGAAAAACACTAAAAATAATCCAGATTCTTAAAGTTTTCAGTTCCTGAAGTCATAGCTTTTCTTCTAAAAAATAATTCTGAAAAATATTTAATCCTTTGGAGCAAGTAAGAACAGGACATTTCCAAGTGAACAGAAGCCCAGTGGTACATCAGAAATGGACATGGGTCAAAATAAAGATGTCTCCTTAGGACAGGGACACCTCTTCAGAAGTGGGAGGAGAGGAGAAGGACAAATCCAGATGGATAGGAACCCTCAGCCACCTGCTGCACTCCTATGAAGTCCTTGAAAGCCGCCAGTGCTAAGCGGCTGCCTCTGAAGTTGAGAATTGTTTCTAGTTTCTTGTCAGGGATCTCATAAAACTGTCCATTCCCCATAGTGGTGCAAGCAGTATCTCCAGCACCACCATATTGCATGGGTTAGGTGAGGTGGGCAACTGCATCCTAAGATGCCTCTTTCCCATTGCCTCCCTCCCCCCACAAGCAAAGTTAATTCATCTGCTATGGGCTGTTGGACTGAGCACACCTCATGTCTCATCTCAGCCAGAACCTCTCTCCAAGGAGAAGCTTCCTAAATAAGCCCCCTTCTCCATTTCATGTAACCTAGACTGCTGCCTTCCTTGGACTAGCTCATATGACAGTAGCTGGTGGGCTAGGGGGCTCGGGTTGAGTCCCATTGCTAGGCACAGGACTGGCAGTGGTTGAGGGAGGCATGCTCTGCACAGAATCTCCTGATTGAATCTCAGGAGTCCTCTGTGGGCTGGGCTCCTCAGAGTGGTCCATGGTGCCTTGAACTTCCTTTCCTCTTTGGATCAGCTGCTCTAAAGTCTTGGGCAAGGGGTAACTCAAGAAGCGCTTTAGTTTGGGCTGGAGGGTGCCTACCACATACTGGATAATTTCCTCCTCATCTGCATCAACATAGAGGGTCTGGTACAAGTCTCTCTTGCGCCAAAGAAACTGGTCCAGGGGCTCCCCCTCTTTCTGGGGCAAATCCAGCTCCCTTTTGATAGCATCCCTAGTCAGAGTCCCCTCGCTGTACTGCAGGAACTCCTTCTTGAACTCGACCCAGTTCTTGACAGAGTCCTGCTTATATTCCCACCACTTTTTAGCTGGGCCGTTCATGTGGTTTTGGATCTGAGACAGCCAGTACTCCTCTGTTCCACCCACCTGCTTTAAGTATTCCTCCAAGTGGCTCAAGAACTCCCGGGGATCCTCAAAGACCTGGGTCTCCACTGGGGAGGCTGGAGCATCCTCCGACACAGAGACCCACTGGTAGGAATCTTGGCCCTGGGGGATGCTGGGCATCTCCCCAGGAGGAGGGGTCAGCGCATACATTTGGCTCATATCAAGGGCATAGTCATAAATCTCCCCCTCACTTGGCCTTATCTCAGGGCCTCCCACCCCAACGGACACAGTCTGCTTGCCATGGTCTCCAGGGCAATATTTGCCTCCCATGGACTCCAGACGGTCCGCCCACTTCTCCAGACGGAAAAAGACCTCCTTCCAAACATTCATCTCTCTCTTGACCCACCTCTCCAGATGGGCAATAGTTTCCTGGCACCTGGCCAGGCAGGCCTTGATGGACTTCTTCCATCTTTGGTTATCAGTTGGGACATGGTCCTCTAAGTTATTCTCTAACTTCCCCACTGATTTCTGCAAGCCTTTCAGCTCGCGCTCCACCTGCTTGGAGACCTCAGACAGGAGGTGCCGGTGGGTCCTCCTGACATGCTCCAACATTTCTGCCCTACATTTCCCTATCTGCAAGATCACATTGGGCTTGTTGGCAACTCCACGGTGCCCCTGGAAGGAGTGGATGCCTGCATTGGTGACATTATCCAGCTGCATGGCTCCGACCGTGAGAGTGTCAAACACAGAAAGAACTGGGTTGTAAGCCCTGGTGCTAGAGCTGGCTCTCAAAAACCACACCACAACACTTCCCGAAAGACACACAGAGACTTCCAAACCCCCCTCAAAGGACTTTTCAACACAAACACAACCAAATCAGATATCACCGCAGAGCGAGCTGTTCGGTCCCCGTGGATCCCAGAGAGAGTTGTAGGCAAATTTCTCCCGGTGCCCAGCTGGAAACGCCAGTCTCATGTGCTCAGGGTGTCCCAGAGAGAGCCAGGATCCTCCAGGAACAAGGAGAGGAGTTGGTTCAGATGTCCGGCCACGCACGCGTGCCCACTACCTGCTCTTCCGAAGCTGAGAATCTTGAAAGGCAGAGAGTCCCCGCTGGAGAAAAACACACAGAGATGCACACAGAAGCTGGAAGCTGCTGCAAAAATCCCAGTGATTTCTCCTCTGGTAAACTTGGCGAGTCAGAAACGCTTTCGCTAGAGATGCAAAGAGCTGCTTTGCTTCCCTGTCTGAACTGCCACTAGTCCAGGCTCTTCCATCTACTTATACCCCACACAGCTCAACATGTGGGTGGTGCCCTGCCTCCTCTCGCACTCTCAGCACAGCGTTCATTGGAGGAAAAGCGAGGCCGGTGTCTGTGGCAACCCAGATCTTGGCAGCCTCCCCTCGCTTCCCACCCCCTCCCGCACGCCCCCAGACTCGACGCGAGAAGCACTTGAAAGGTGCTGGAGACAGTTGGATAGATGGATGAGTAATCGCACCTTCCGCCTTGCAGATTGCAGGAAAAACACTTATTCATTCCACAACTATTTACTCAGCAAGGTCATCATTAGCATGCTTCCCCTGACAGGACTCGCAGAGGGGGAGATGAGGGGGAATTCAGTGTGTCACACCAAGACAGACTCCCACAGGACCCCACACACCCTCACACGCATGCACACACACACACACAGAGTGAGCTCACTCCTAATGCAAATGCTCGGATATGGTGATAAGTCAGCAGGAAAAAAAGTGAAAAAAAAAAAGACCGAAAAAAGAAAAGAAAAGGGGGGGGGGGAAGGGGAGGGGGAAACACTGAAAGGAGCCACTTCGGTACAAACTGGAGCACTCTGGACTTTCTAAAGCATTGATAGGTGGGAGTCATCCCTACAGCTTAATTACACCAGACCAATCGCTATCTTGGGAATATTCAGTAAGGGAGGGGGGATGGCATCCTGGTTTTTACACCAAATTAAATCCGCCCATCAAAAGCCTGTTCCGTACTTAGCTTGAATCAGATGCTTAATCAGTTAGCCAACCCACAAGCGCAGATGAAGATACATTTGTTCTTTGCTCTTGACAGAGCAGGAAAAGCCTACCATAAAAGGAGCCTCCGGGTCTTATATAAGCCAAAGATAAAGGATTCCCTAATCCTAGAGAGTTCCCCGCCGGAACACCCTCGGAGAGGGGCTGAGGACATCCAGGGCTTCTCATCCCCTCCCAGTGACAGTGGCCGGAGGCAGTGGGATGCTTTTTCGTGAATATTACCTAAAAAGGGGGTTTCAAACCTATTGCAAGTGTGAAGGTGCATTGCCTCCACTTGAGGTGGTGGGCAGTGTGCCAGGGAAGCTTAGGATGGGTCCCCACTCCCACGGCTCGTGGCCACATGTTTCCTGGTGGGACTGTAGCCAGTCTGGTAAGAGTCACACTCAGGAGATGGCTAGTCTTTCAGTGAGGTCCTGCTCAAAGCAGGTCTCAGTGACCCCACGCATTTGGTTAAAACAGAGTCCCTCTGGAGCAAACAGATGGTGGTTAAGCTGACGGGCATGAGGGACAGTGGTCAGGACTCCCTTTCTCTCCCTTATCCTTGTGCTCCAGGAAGACAGATGTCTGATCCCTACCAGGTAAAGGCACATAGACAAACACTTCTGCCATATGGCTCTCAGGGGAAGCAGGAGGGTTATTTAGGGCAGCAACAAGCTGACACAGAAGGGCTGCATAGTTTGGCTTCAAGGTGAGGAGTGCCAGTGGGCAGGGAAGAGGACAAAAGCCTGAGGCTATAAATGCAGGATTCCCTGTTGAGAAAACCATCCCAATGCCACTTTATCCCCCTTACATGCAATGGCAGTGATGTGACAGGCAGACAGCTGTATCTTCTGCCTTGCTTACTTCTCCACTTTCACCCAGCTTTCCTCAGCATGAGATTTTTTGTACATTTGTGTTTGTGTTTAGAAAGGGTCAAATGTCAGTCACGTGAGGATTTGAGACAGATATGGAACCTTTTATGCTGCGGTCTATATACCCTGGAGAGTCTGCCTTAAACCTGCATTGCCAGTAAGAGATAACTTGAACTGGAAGACACTGCAATCTGTGTATCTCTGAATCAGTGTGAAGATATTCTGCAGAAAGTTTTTCACCTGGGATCCCCAGAAATGGCCCATACGAGACTACCAGTAGATAGGGGAGGGTTATAGACTGGATTTAACTTTGAGAGGTGATCTAAATTCAACCTCATCTTGTCCCATCAAATGCTAGAGTCTGGGATGAACCGTCTGTAAAACCTGCTCCACCAAATCTGTCTCCAGCCCCTGCTACCTCTCTTTCCTTCTCCCTTAGTTTTCAGTGTGGAAAGATTCATCAGAGTCTAAATGGCCTAATTTGGCACTTAGGTCTGGTCATAGGATCTCAAGATTATTAAGGCTGGAAGGGACCTCAGGAGGTTTCTAGCTCAAACTCCTACTCTACTTTAAGTCAGATACTGGGTCAGACAAGGTGGTTCAGGTTTCAGATATTGATAATCCCAGGACAGAGTTTTGCACAACCCCCTCTGGGCAACCTGCTTCACTGCATGACTGTCCTCAGAGGGAAAACCTTTTTCCTTATACCCGGACTGAGTGTCTTGTTTCAATTTATACCTACTGTCTCTTGTCCTCTCAACAGACACCTCTAAGTAGAGCCTGGCTTTATCTCCTTGATAACCTCCCCATAAGTACAGGAGACTGCTGTTAGTTTCTCCCAAATCCATCACTTCTCCAGTCTGGACAAGCCCTAGTCCCACACCAGGCACCAGGCAAGTGCTCATTCCAGCTGACCAGTGTCTTATACTACGGGGCCTAAACCTGGGTGCAGCAGCTACATAATAGTCTAATACATCCAGACTAGGGTGGGATAATCACTTCCCTTGATCTCCTGGCTGTACTCATACTCCCACAGTCCAGAATACTTTTTTTGCTGCCAAGACACGCCGCTGGATCATATTCAGCCTGCTGTCCCCCAGCACACCCAGGTCCATTTCTGCCAGCTGGTTGCTGACAGAGACTCTTTCTTTCCAGGCACTGAATTTGTCCTTGTTAAAAATCATAAGGGTTCTGTTAGCACTTTCCTTCAACTTGTCCAGGTTGTTCATCTCATTCAGCAACCTTTCCACAGAGCTCTCCGAATCTGTGTGCTCTTCTTCTGTGGAGGTGGTGGGGGAGACAGGAGAGGCGAGGAGGAATGGGGGTTTTCCTTCTGGACCTGCTGGGGAAAGACTTGCTGATTAAGGCACAGTGATAAGCATTTTCATTGTATTTCTAATTAAAGTAAGGTGCGTGGGCAGAGGAGGAGGAGAGAGGGGAGCCGGAAGCAAAGGGAGGAGGGAGACATAGAGTGCTGGGAGCTGACAGAGAAAGGCAATTTGAGGCAGACAGAGAATTTCCGGGCACAGAAAGACAGACGGGCATGGAAGGACAAGAGCCATGGACTGGCTGGAGAGGAGGGTCTCATAGACACAGCAGCTTTATCCCAGGGCTTCACAAAGAGGTAGCCAGACTTATGTTGAAATTAGCTGCCTGACCTCAGGGGAAGTGGCAATGGGACGGATGGAGGAGACTGCTGGGCATGTGGTCCTCTGAGTGGCCAAAGGAGGTCCAAGACGACAGTGGGGTAAGAAGAGCAGAAAGGGAGGCGGGAAGTGAGTATGAGGGAGGATGAAAAAGAGTGATCAGTGGGCAGGGATTGTTTCCTCCAAAACAGCTAAGCAGGAGCAAGGAAGGGAGAGAAAACAGAAAAAAACACACCACATAGCTCAGCAGGGATAGCCTCAGGGCTAGGGTTGTCTCCCTAGAGCTTCCTGAACAGTTTCAAACCACAGTAGATTAGGATCAGACCCCAAAAAAATAAGGAGAGAGAGAAAGAAAAGCCATCAGACTAATTACAGGCGGACAAAAAGGAGCGTGTGGTGCTTCGGGGAGTGGGACCACACGAAAGGGACCACACGAAAGGGACATTGAGTCGTAACCAGCACTGGCACCTTCCCCAGTGCTGTCTCAACAGTGGTTTGCCAAAGACACGATGCACACAGAGCCCGGTGACACTCACCACTTGAAGCTTTTCAGGATGCAGGCTTTTGCTGCAACTTACCTTAGAGCAGACCTGATGGGGTTTGGGTTTTGGTTTATTTTTTTCTGTTGGTAGCCCTTTGGCACCTCATCTGGAAGAGTGCTTTGCTCAGATCTATCTTGTGGTAAGACACCCCACCCCTTGGAGATGAGCCTGTGCTATGAGCCAGATTGACCTGGTGGGTGAGTGAGAAGGGGAGATCCCAGGGCTTGAGAAAGTTTAAGGTGCAGTTGAGTTGTGCTGTCTTTTAGTGGCTTACGCTCAGAAGAGTTCTGCTAGATGTTGTATTACCCTAATGTGAGGCCAGGGTCCCTCCCCAATTATGTGTCGTGACGTACATTGCGTTCCTTCTCGGAATCACTGTCTGGAGGACCCTGTCTTTCACCAAGGACTCTATAAAGTGCCTGAAGTTTGAATTCTGAAGGTTGGTGTGCAATTAATCCCACACTCATGCAGGAATTAAGTTTTTTCTACCGGTGTTATCCTGTATCTGCTGTGCTAGAATTTTCCTTTTCACTTCCAAAATTGCTTCCTCATTCTACAAGAAAAGAGAAAAGAAAAAAAAAAAGAAACCACAATCCCTCCCCTCCGCCTCCATGCCCTTTCAATCCCTATCGATTCTCCTATAAGTTGCCAGACAAAGCTGACCAGCCATTTGCTTGGTAGCAAAACTCTCAAGAAGGGAATAAAATTAAGAGAAACCAAGGCGTTGGGCTTTTAATTTTTTTTTTTTTAAAAAGGAAGAGAAAAAGAATAACACTTTCAATTTACACCATACGTCTCTATTCATCCATCTCCAGCATGGGAACACTTTATTGCATTGAAGCTGGCACTCACAACGCAGATTTTCACATTCAAAACATGGCTCACGTCAGTGGCTGCATTGTTCCTGGCCACCCATTGTCCCCCACGCTGGGGCCCACACGTCACTTGCTGGGAGGGTGGGGAAGCAAGCGCAAAACTGAGGGCAGCCCACTATCAATATTAACAATAATCACAATTCTTATTATTAGTGGCACTCCTTCTGGTGCGGAGGAGCCTGCAAATTCTCTCTTTTTTTCTTTTCATCTGAAAAACCCTACTTTGTGGGGAAGATGGAGTGCTTTGTTTTCAGACTAAAAATATGTTCTGCATTTTATAGGTTTTTTTCTCCCCTTATTTAATGGGATGTTTGTTATTTTTTCGTCCTCACTGGGTAGAGGAAATGTTAATGAGTGCCTTCTTGTGCTGCGTTTGCCTCCTCAAGTCTGCCTGAGGCTAAATGCAGGAAGTCAAAGGAGGTGTCAGTATTTTTCACAGCAAGAACCTTAATTCTAGCGTTGCTTGTTATGACCCTCATGAGGTCAACACAAGTAGAAAGACATCTCCAAATGAACTTCATTTTCCTCTCATGCACATCACAGATGAGCAGGTAGAGTATATTTGTTGCTAGCAAAACAAACAAGCCCTATGTCAAAGGGCCTGATTCATACCTGGTTTATGAAATTTCATCTGATTTTATGCCACGTACCTAGGCGCTGCATCTGGCCCATGATTGGCTGCACATATGATTCTTCCCCCACCTGCCCCCTTTAAGGAGGTGCCTCTAAGTGTTCTAGTAAAAGTTTCTGAATTTAGTGCTTTTTACTCCTTCTCCACAATAAACACTGAAAATCACAGGTCTGCTAAATAAGGAAAAGCAGTGGGGTGGCTGTGAAGTGCAAAGCCCTGGTTTGTCTCCTGGTGTGGCTTGACTTGTCCCACAGGTCCAAGTGAGCTGTGCTCCTCGCCATCTGCCAGGATGATGCTCCCGTGCTGATCTAAGTGGTCCACAGAGCCAGTCCCACCCTCTCCTGCAGCCCTGGCTCTGCTTTACTGTTTCTATCTGGGTTTCATGTTAACACCCCCATGGCAGTGTGAGATGAGGTCCAGTGGTGATGGCAAGGGAGCAGTGGGAGATCACAGCCACAAGGGGAAAATGGGACATTGGCCTTTTTGGTGGCAGATTGCTGGGCCATCAGACCATACCCTTGATCATGTGGTGAGCCAAAGGAAGCTGTGCAGCCCCATGTCTTTGACAGTATCAGCTACTCACATGATGAGGAGAGAGCAGCTCAGACTGCCCCATAGGTTACCTGCTTCTGCTCCTCAGAAACATCATGCTCTTCCCATGGGTGAGTTTTTGTGTTAAGCTCTTCCTTCACTTTCTTATCACCTACGCAGATTTCTTCTCCTGGACTAGGGGATGTGGAAAGTGCATTGTGGGAGGTTGGAGCCTGGTTTTCCATCAGTGAAGCTAGACTGGCACATGGGAAGCTTTCCAAGCTGCAGATGCTCTGCTGTGGACTCTGGGGAGTAAGAAGCAACGGGAGATTCCTGTGTCAAGCTTGACTTCACCTGCTGCTGGCCTCTTGCCTCCACACAAAACCCAGCACTCGGCTACTGCATCCTCCTGGATGCCTTTCAGAGGAGAAGAGGCCATAACAGAAATTGCCTTACTGTGGTTGTTAGCAGCTAGTCACAGTCCCGTGGCGAATCCACCACAGCACCTGTGAGCGACAACTGCTCTGTTCCTTTGAGGAAAAATGCCAGAGGAAGCTAAGGAGTGCTCAGAGATAGCAGGTCCAGATTTGGAGGGGGTGCTGAAGCCTCCTGGCACATGGTATTGTAGGTATCCTCCAAGATATGCAATAACAACAATAGCCATGTTTGTTTGGACACCTCCATGCTAACTTTATTCTCAAATTCCTTGCTAACTTCCTTCTGGCCAATGCCCCCAAACTGGGTTAGAGAACTCCAGATTCATAATGGGGACATGTTAAGCAAGATATTTCTGTATGCAGGTCTAGATCCCTTCACCTGTAAATGTGTGTAGTCTAGGCTTCTGTCCATCCAGAAATATGCCTGAACCATGCATCAGCTGTTGCCTCACTGAATAGATGGATAGGGGTATTTTCTGTAGGCACACACAAATCCCCTATAAAAGTGTTATTTGCTCTCATTCAGACTGAAATCCCAGACATGCTTAAACCTGCCTTTGACAGTCAGGCTAGGATTTGGCCACACAGGTGTCTTCAGACAACACTCCAGGTGGGTTCAAAGCCATGTTCTGCCTAATTTGGCACTAGGGTTTCAACCCAGGTTTCCTCATTACTAAGGCATTCCTAAAAGTAAAGGAAACGCTAAATGCATTATTATAACTCATTTTGTGGACATTGTTTTTTTATATTTTTTTCTTTCTTGTAATGATTGGACAGTGATTTCCAATGGGGTGCAGGATGCTTTGCCTCTTTCTTAATAGGAATAAGTGTCTGCCTCTTTGCAGTGGGCTCTGTTAAGACATCACAAAGGGTACCAAATGGACGTGGGATCTTTCCATGGTCACAGTAGGTCACAAGACTCCTGCTCTCAGCCAAATCCATGTCTCTAGAGCTCTGTGTGCTGACATCTGTCAGTTCTCAGCTATCTGCTTTCACAGCCATCATCATTGCGAAGCCATAAACTAGGCCACCACTCACCCGTTTTTAGCAATTGTATCACTCTGAGGTGACTCAATTTACCTTTTTTCAATTTTTTTCCTTCTGCTTCTCCTTCTTCTAAGCTATTTCCCTTATTTTCTTCTCCCCCAGGCATCGTTGTTAACAAAGGATTTTCTCTAAGCATCCCTGCTCTCTGTTGTTGATCTCTCTTAGCCACGGGGAGCCACAGCTTGAGTCAGAGCAGGAGCTGTGTTGCCTCGGCTCAAGATAACAACAGAGCAGCTGTCTCACGTGGTAATGGGGAGCCTGCATCACTAATAACAGAAAGGGTAACGTTAGGTCACATCTGAAGGTAAAGGAGCTTCATTCAGCGCATCTTAGTCCCAGTCTAATTCAACCATCTTTTCCATTTCCATTATTTAAGTCCCTGTAAATGAGAGATGGATAATTAGGGACAGCAGGGAAGCTCAGGGGAAACAGAAAAACGTGAGAAGCAAGCAGCAGACGGTACTAATTTCTTCTTTGCAAATGTATGATGCCCCAAACATCACTAAAAGACATATTAGATCAGGGCTAGCAGGAGCTGGGGAGTGAGTTGCTGTTTCAAGCTCTCCAGAACATTTCCCTTCCCCCAAAAAAACTTTGGCACAGTGTGACATCTCCCCAGCATGTCACTACCAACACAGTGAACACAACTGCTTGGTGGTCTCAGGTTGAAGATCACTGGGTCCATAGGAGCAAAGCACTGCAGGGGCTGCACATCTCTGCACTTAGAAATGTGTGTATTTGGGAGCATGTAAAAAAAAAAAAAAGGTGTGTTAGGTGGAGGTGCATGTCCTAGTTAGAGCCTGAGACCTAGAAGTTCCATGGGACAGGTCCCACATGAGGTGCAGTTTGCTCTGAAACAGCATGAGGAGGACAGGGACAGGGAAGGAGGCATCCTTTAAGGACAGAGGATTAAGAAGCTACAAGGATGGTGAGGGGACTGGAACATCTCTCCTACGAGGAGAGGCTGAGGGAACTGGGCTTGTTCAGCCTGAAGAAGAGAAGGCTGCGAGGGGACCTAATATATACTTACAAATATCTGAAGGGTGGGTGTC
>Ga0065711_1029565_pt1 | contig 35687 bp, 7 predicted proteins | sample Hoacrofraction12_FD_59098 | JGI IMG/M metagenome (GOLD analysis project Ga0065711, IMG submission 59098) | Hoatzin crop microbial communities from Cojedes, Venezuela - Epithelial fraction 12 v2 (version 2) | ecosystem: Host-associated > Birds > Digestive system > Esophagus > Crop | place...
ATCTATGACAGCATGCCAGTCATGCGAGTTGTCCCACCACGTTTCTGTGATGGCGACCAAGTCGTAGCCGTCCTGCTGTATAATGGCTTCCAGCTCCTCCTGTTTATTGGCCATACTACGTGCATTGGTGAGGTGCATACTACGTGCAAGGTGTTCAGAGTGTCCTACTAAATCCTCAAAGCCCGTGATTACTGCACATCAGCCGCACGCACTGAGGGCTGCACTGCACCAGTCACACTTTAAGTAGGGACAAAGAAGTTGTTTAAGTTTCAGGCAAAGGGCAAAGTCCTGCACTGGCATTGTTTAGACAGTATGGGAATATACCCTGGATGGTGTCAATCAACATAGTTCATTGATCATCTGTACAGCTATGCTTGATAACACAGCTGTGACTATGACATTTTTAGCCTGGTCACTGATGGAAATAAGAATAATGCAATCTTACTGCATGCCATCTCATAATCGGCTAACAAACTGAAAAGAATAATATTTATCAAGTTGTTTTTATATTAGGAGACAGGAAGACAGGACAGACTTGTAGTTCACCTGGAAAAAATTCCAGGCACTTCAAGCATGGTGATAAGGAGAAACAAAAATACTTATAAAGAATCTGCCAGAAATGCTTTGATAAGACCTTGTGCCTTCAGTGACACCAAAGTCAATTAATATAAAGGTGCCAACTCACAAGAAAACAATCTTCATAAGTTCTACTATTTACAGAACTGTGCCGTAGCCATGCAATGGTTTGCACAGAGCAAAGATTTTTAAGTGTTCATTAATATCAGGTTCTTCTTATTTTAAGACATCTTCCTGGGTGTTGAAAGTGTAGACGGCTAAAAACCACTACTCAAACTCTCCATCAGTGACCTTAGAAGGTCAGATGCTCAGGGCCATTGAGGCAATAAGTATAAAACCAGGTACTAAACTATGTTCAGACTTTGTGCCCTGTTATGCTTTTAGGTTACATATTAAAAAAAAAAAAAAGCCAACATATTAAAGTAAAATAAAGAAGGCCTCTTGAGGGTGAGATGCACCAATGCTGCAACTGGCTGCATTCCATGAAATGGTAAAATATATACCTACAAAAGAGTGGAGCTGTGAGGTTCTCTAAATTAATGTTTTTGAAGTACCTCAGATATCTCTGCCTACATAAATTCTGCACAACAGTTCCACAAAAACACTCAGGATTAAATTCTACACTGAATTAAATGCCCCAGATTCTGTTCTACTATGGGCATCTGGTTCTCTCAGCAGTGACAGAAAAAAGTATTGTAAGACAAAAGGGCTATTTAAATAAACCAGAATGTTAACACAAGAAGAAATGGATGGACACAGACTATGAACATGTTTAGGCTGGAAATCAGAAGCTTCCTAATTAGCTGTGAAATACAGAATATTATTTCAGTAGGTGTAGAGAGAACAGTAAAGCCCAGAGGTTTTAAGAAAGACCTGTCAGTTTATGAATGGGGTCATACATCCTGATAGCCCTGACCAGTGTCCGGTATCTTTTCAATCATATACACTTATAGAGTTATGTGACAGACATTCCCGGAGCTCAAGTCAGAATTATAAGTGATCACAGAGAACCACAGCACTTCACTGCAGACCCAGGAGGATGTGTGATGCTGCAAGCAAACACAGGCCATGCTCTTGCCTAGGAGGCTGGGATGTGACCTGGATTCAGATTGCTGCTCTGTTATTTGTCTCTCTTGTTTCCTCAGGCACATCATCATCCCTAAAGTTTTTCATCTGTGACAGAAGGAAATACTTAACACCATCAGAGGTAGGTACAAGGATCAATATCATATGGAACTTAGATACCAAGGTAACAAAGATCATACAACTACCTTTACAGGGTGCTTTTAATCCAAAAATCTAACTTTTTATGGGCACAGACCCCTCAGCTCTGCTAGCACACCTAGCTGGCATTTGCCTTTCAGGCCAGGTGACAGAAGTGCTGCTAGGAGGGCACAGACCAGCAAGCGAGGCAGCTCGCAGAGAGCAGGCGGCAACCAGGGATGATGCAGCGCCCATGGTCCTGCTGCCGACTGCGACCAGGCTGGAGCCCTGGACTGCACTGCGGCTGCTGCACAGAGGGAATAGGGAGTGTGTGCTTGTGTCTCTGTGTGTCTGTGGTTCTCTGTGTGTGTGTGTGTGTACATGTGTCAGGGGCAGGGGTCAAACTGGGGGGCAGCTTTGGACCCCTCTGAGCATAAGGCATTGTTGTCCTCTGCCTCCCACAGCCCCCCAGCATGAGAAACACATCTGCCTCTCTGGGTCTTTCCACTCAGCCTCCTGGTTCACCTCCATCCTCCTCCACTCCTGCCTATGCCAGGAGCAGCAGGGCTTTGGCCAGGCCCCATCTGTCATCTCTGATGGAATAAAATTCAGTTTCACCTGCTCTGCTGGGAACCGCTGAGCTGGCACCGGCTGCTGCATCGAACGATGACTCTGCCACGGTCACCATCACAGCTGCTTTTTAGTTCGGGGGCCAGTACTCTGGCAGGTTACTGCATATCTGCTGGTTTGGTACTGCCTGCCGGATGCTTTGTGATGACTGCATCCCCAGAAGAAAGCACTGGGATTAATATGCAGCTTATCTGTATTTAACAGTCAGTCAAAATATCAAAAAGCTATGCATAAAATTGTATCTCTGTTGCTACCTAAAGGAGCCTATACTCCTCTGCGTTTTTCCTATGAACACTGCTTTTGTAGTATCTTATCCAATTAGGATTTATTTATACTTATTTTGTAGGTGAAGTCATGCATCCAGCTTGTTAGCCTAAAATTCACAGATTGCCTCCAGTTTTAAACTTCCTCTTTTAGCAGTCCACTCAGATTTCTGTTTACAGAAAGTGAAGGGAAAATATAGCTCCCTGTGGGGCATTTCAGAACATGACTCTAAATAAGCCAAAGACAGTATATTAAAGACCAGATCTTTGTTACAAAAGCTTATAAATTCATGGTAACTGGCAAGAAAGGAAGGCCACAGAAAATTCAAGAAAGTAGACTAAATTCAATAAATACACTTAATTGATGGGTTAGTGGAGAGTAGACAGCACTGCAGAAACAACAGCTTAGAAGACAGATCACTCTCTGAGCTAATAACAGTTCACACCCGTATCTGGCTGGAATTCCAATATCCCCATATGGAAGCCAAGGCTAACTCAAATAATCAAAAAATCAATATAGGATTTGGACTCTAAGCCCAAACCTGCCAAAAGGTCAAGAGAATGGAAGGGCTCAGCGCTAATTAGAAGCTGAGTGCCTCATTTACATCCACAGCTTCTGCATGCGCATAGCGACAGAAAATGAAAGAAGCAAATTTTTTGCAAACTGACTCACTAGATTGTTGTCTTTGAAACATATCCTGCTTCAGAGCTTGTTAAAGTAATTCTCACCACAGGGCCTCCTCACCTTTTTAGAACTGAAATTCAAGTCTATTAAATGCCATGTGATCTCATGACGGGAGTATTTTAGAATCCTTTACCCTCATGTTGAATGAATAGCGTTGAGTGAATGCATCGTGATGCACAACTGGTCATTTTGGGGCTTGTATCTGGTGAGGCTTTTGTGATTTTTATTGTTTTGCTTTGGGTTTTTGAGGGGTTTTGTGGGCTTTTTGCTTAATCACTTGGGCCCCATCAACATTCTTATTTTGCTGAAGTAAGCAATTTCTTTGTGATACAAAATTCTGACTAAATTCTTTAATCAGCTTTTGCTGAGAAACTGTTTGTTTCCATCTGCATTACAAATGCAGGATTTAAACAATCTATCAACACAGCATAATGTAGCAAGTGATCTTGTCAGTTTGTCCTTTCCTCTCAGGGATGCAGCTACTGTATTCTGTACTTCTGAAGAAAGGAAATAATAGGATTAGAAAAACATTGAGGACAAGGGGATGTCAAACAAAAGAAAAGCATGCTGCAGTTCTAAAGCATTCTCATCTAGTATTGGGAATTGTAATCCATTTGTGGTAAAGACTTTGCCTCTGCTCATTATATGAAAAAACATAAAAGACTCATATACTTTGATACTGTAGTTTGGCCTATAGGGAACCGTAATTAAAACACATTTGAGCAAATGCAATTTTAGTCATTATTAAGCAACCTAAAGCACAGTCAGCCACACAAACACAGCATTATCTAAGGATTACAGTGTGTGAGACAGCCAGCAATCAAACAACCTTAAAAGTCCAGTGCTTACTTAGCATATCAAAAATTAGTAATATATAATGCCCAACTACTTTAGAAAAATTATTCTATACATCTATGAAAGAAATCCAAAATATGGTCCAACAGGAATAACTAATTTCTGTAAGTATTTGCAGCTATTGTGCAGAAGTTATCTCAGTTCATTATTCAAATAAATAGCCTTTGTTGTATAGCATAGAACTCCGAGCAAACCCTCTACTTCCAAACACCGAAAGCCTTCCTTTGTGTGACCATTAGACAGTTTATTTAAAAAAGAAACACTGTTTAAGTCACAGTAACATCAGATATACAGTAGAACTCTTAAATAAAACTTTCGTGGCTTGTTTTTTTGATTGTCATGAGACATGAATCAGGTTTTTTTCATGCACTTCTGTATTGCCTCAGCTTCAGATACTAGATTAAATAAGCATTCACTTAAGACTCAGTTCTGTTGAATTAGGATGGTATTGAGAAAAGTGACCTTCTCTGCATATTAAAGTTTACATAAGAAAGGTGAAGAAACGTTTGTGACCTTGTAAAAGGCCATGCTTTCCATTTAAACAGAGCAGCAAGCAAGTACAGATCATCCTTATGGGTGTTAAGGTTGTGTGCTAATCACTCTAAAGTCTGTAAATGTGAGTGAATAGGGTTTGACTGTTGGTCAGGAAATCACACAAAACAAAAGATGAAACCTACATTTACTGGTAACGTGTCAACTCTAAAAGCAATGTCAAAGCCAATTTTGAAATTCAACATTCAGGCCTAGGATATTTCTCCTATCAAGGTCAAACTAAAAATAGTAAAAACTAAAACCAATACCAAATAAAAAATACCACTTCCCCACCCTTCCGCCTCCCCTGACCCTTGAATAAAATCAACCACAACTAAAACCAAAAAAGCCTAACCACTTTTTCTCAGAACATGTTTTCCTGTACCTGGAATAAGTGAGCTGCGAGTCTCAGAGAAGAGGACTTTTGGGATTGCAAATACAGTAAAAGAGAGTCCAGTGAGACTGTGAGACTCAAGGCATCAGTCTCTCTTACGTCTAGATCAAGGTAATTCAGGCAAGAATTCACCATTTCAGAGATGAGTCGAACTCAGAGCAGAATGGGAGTAATTTGGCATTCCCCAATGCTGCAGTTAGCAAAGCCAACTGATGTTTACAGAGATTGTACCTATTGTTCTCACAATGCCATTCCTTGGCCAGTTCTGGTATGCAAACACCATAACAATATAATATAGTGACACCAGCCTGCTCTAGCTCCCTGTGTTCCTCAGTGCACATTCAAACAAGGCTTATGAGGTTTTGCCCAGATGCGTGTAAATTTCTGTGCACAAAGGTATGCAGAGGAAAAGCCGAGATCAAAGCCTCCTCTCTCCCAGGTGAATCGCAGAGCTACAGAGTCACTCTCCCACCCCACTGAGCTTAGGTATTTATGAGGAGATACAGGATGTACATCCTGTCAGAAAATACTTCTCAAGCAGGGTAAAGCTCTCAGTGAGCACTTTGGAAAATGCTGCTGGAAAGTACTGTAAATGTCCATCTGCTCTCTGCAGACAGTAGGATGTTGAGATGTGGAGATAACGCAAATGTTCACAGAGAAATACAAGTTACTGAATCTTTCTGACCCACTTGGCTGCTGGTGTATCTATAAACTAAAACACTAAAAGCAGTCATCAAATATATGGCTGCCTATCAACTGCAGCAGGGTTTGCAGTTGCAAAATGTTTTCATATTGCTACAATCAAATGAAAGATTGCTTCAGTAGCAGCATTACTGTCAGCTGTCCAACAAATCGTAAAATCATTGGATGCCACCTGGTCTTTCACAAGACCTCTTAGTGTGGCATTATTTTGAGTGTCTCTTCCTCACTCTTACATATCATAGCAAAAATCATGAAAAGCCATAAAGCTCTACTTTTCAGAGCCACTCAAGCATGCTGCAGCTGTAGTTCCACTGACCAGCTCCCTCACAGGTCTGATCGACCTCTGTTTCATAGGACTTCCACCAGACTGCTCCTTCCTGGACTATTTCTAGTGCCTGCCTAACAGCACTTTCCTGAGAACTAGATCCCCTAATCTCCCTGCTTGTTTCCCTGTGCTAACCTTAGAGAGCGTCCCCTGACTCCGCCAGCCAGTCCTTTCCCCAGGCTGCATGCCATAGAGGCAGGAGACTTAACCTCAACCTAACCATGTCACACTGGAAGTATTCAGTACCCAGAGATTAAAGCAAAATTGTTCACTACTAAAGCATGAAAAATACATGGTTCTCAACATAGGTAAGTCTTGCAAACATGCAGAGTTCGATCGTTTTAAGCTGTACCTTAAGTGTCTTCATGACATGTTGGTTCATCTCAAGGGTGACTTCTGAACTCTGGAGTCTTTTCAGCCCAGCTCACCTTAGCAAGACCAATAGCTAAGCCATGTACACACAGGTTACTCAGTGGCAAAGTTCCACCCATTAGTTCCTTTCTTTACCTGCTGTGCTTTTTGCCAGGCTTTCCAGGTGATTCTGGGAGTCTGTCTATACATAAAAAATTTGGCCTCTTTATTCTGTGTTTAGTCATTTTTCCACCCTCTTCCTGCAGATGGACAAAGTATGTTCCTTTTTGGTCAAAGCATAGCCACTGTATTTTAAATATTGTCCCAAGGCTGAAGGGTATGTGTTGGAAACCTTGGCAGTAAATGTAGATAAGCAGTTACCAAGAAGTATTCACAATGCAGCAATCTTCATAACTACAGAATAATCCTGTAATATTGATTGGAATCCATGTATCATATGCAAGTTCCTCTAATCATCACATGTACCCACTGATGTCTCTTTGAGCTGCTGCAAGGACGGGCAGCATCTGCAGTTGTTGCAAAATGTGCATTTATATAACAATATAAACGTATCTATTCTAATTTTAGCTCTTGCCAGCAGGCGAAAATGTTTGCAGCTAAAATACAAAGTTTGAAATTTTTCTAAACAATTTATTCATACTTACTGTACCACCCACTATACTCACACATGAATAAAACCCAAAGGATTTTCCTGTTAATTTGTTCAACTTATATTTAGAATTTCAAATATGTTCAATTACAGCTTAGACAATTTTCTACATTTCTTCTTATTGTTGTGTCCCTGCCCTTTAAATGATGAGACATCTCTCTGCTGTAACTGCGGTATAGACAATTTCCTTTCTCCATTAATAATCCCATTGAGAAATAGGAAGCAGCCTGGCAAGGTTAGTATAAGCTTTATTATTTTCCTAATTTCCCCAAATTGAGTATTTCCCTAGTTACTACAAGGATAAATTAGATTTACCACTGCTTTGTCAATTCGAAAATATTTTCACATTCAGAAATATTTGCATGCTATCTGATATACTACACAGTAGCAGAATAAAGTGGCAGAGGAGGATGGAGTATCCTTGAATGTGGACAGTAAACTCCTTGCTTTTCTATTCCTTCAGTTTATATTAAGTTTGAGTTAGGGGAGTTTTTGTTTTAGCTGGTTGCCATGTGAACTGGTAATACAGCATATAGCCTTCTATACCTGTTAATGTCTTCCCGTTTTGAGAAAACATAGGCAGCTTTTAATGTATCTCTCTCTCTGAGAACAGACCGTGTTGCAGATTAGACCTCATGCAAAAGAAGAACTCAAGGTATCCTAAGAAACTCAGCAAAACCGCAACTTCCACCAGGCAGATCTGCCAATACATTTAATTTGGAAACAAAACTGCTGATTTTATTGCCCCAAATACAAAATCATCACTAACAGGACTAACAGGAAATGCTAACAACGGAATAGGTCTTGAATATTAGGATTTGGTTATTCATCTGCACTTCATAAGAATTGAGCACTTATGAACGAAAAACTTCTATAATCAGTATCCATACTCTGCGCAACCCACATTATCTTGTAAATCAAGAATAAAGTAAAATTCATGGGAGTATAGAAGTGTTTGTGACAGGGATGGAGAAAGGAAAAAAATGTTCCTTGCAAGAAAACAACACCTAGATTTAATGCCAACAAAATAACAAAATTGCTAAATATGATGGGAAGGAACTCTTACATTCCAGCCATATGCTGAGATTAATCTTTTCTAGAAAAACTGCATTCCATACAAGTATATCTGGAGAAGAGCACTTAGCCGGGTACAAGTCATAGACACTTGTACTCGATTTGTAAGCGGAGGAAATGGAAGAACAAGAGGGAGAGGAAAAGCTATATTCAGAAGTCAAATTGCAGGAGCCCTTTGACAGCTATTACAAACTGAAGAACATCTTCAACACTGAAAACCTGCCATTAATCTCTTATTTACATGGAAAACACATGCTTCTTTTTATCTGAAATACCCACAGTAATGACAGGAGCTGGGACTAGACAGATAAATACAATATGTCTGGTTATCAAGAAATTTAGATTTCTTATCTAAATTTGGGTTTGAGGCTGATATTTGCCTACTGTGAGCAGACAGTGCATCTGCTTAGTGAAGCTTATGTTCCCATCATTTTTACTGTTACTAGCAGTGGTGAAGTAACATTTCCATGGGGGTCGATTTTTCAGCAAGCAGTCATTCTTAATGGGGAGCTAGTCCAGTTACGGAATCCTCCCCTAAAGCACGGATTAAACAGCCTAGAAGTTTGCAGTTGTGAAGTCCAGCAAGAAGCTAGACATAAATCCATAAAATTCACTGAAAAGTTTTCAAGCTCAAATTGTCCTGAGTAAAACATTTGAGTTAAACAAACAGGCATTTTGTGATGCAACCTTTCTCAGAAAATTTCCAGGAAGGGCTGCCTCTTGCTGCATTTTTAATCAGAGTTGATAAATACAGCAGCTGTATGCATCTGCTTCTTTCTATGCATGTCTGATCTGAAAGTGGGTAAATGGGAGTGGCCATGCTTATTTATCATCTTTAGTTAATTTTTTAAGAGTTCTGGAAGCACATGTGATCTTTAACCGTAGACTGTGCGGTCCTTTGAACATCTGTGCTGTGTGATGGAAAACAGTAAGTTTCTGTCTTGCTTAACCAGCTAAGTCAAAGTCAGGAAAACAGAAGGCCTTGACACTACTCATGCAAGGAAGATATAAAGTCATCTCCAGTTTTGTTTTCAGGGTATTTTGTCATGTAATTTATTGGCCTTGATAGAGGCTAACGTACCCAATACACATCTACTTTGATCACAGCAATAATTCTGGTGATTGGCTTGAAGTCAGCACATGGATACTCATGTCACCCAATGTAGCACTTTGAAAGTGAAGGCAGAAGAAATGCAAATATAGCAGTTCAAGCTTAACCCTGTCATTCATTAAAAAGCTACATTTTTTCTCACTGTGTTACGTGTCCATCTCACACTCTCTCTTATTTACATAAAACTCCCACTGATTACACAGATGATGGTAATTAAACTAAACCTGTCTACGGGAGTGCTGCCAAACACAGATAAATCCAGGTCCTGTTGTATATGTGTCATATAATGGGGATATCAATTTAAGTGCCCGATACTGAGCACAGAGATTATCTTATTTTAACATACCCACATACTCTCACTTTTCCTAATTATAAAGCCACAGTTTATCTACTGATCTACAAGCAGATTCTCTGCTGTGGGACAACATTAATTAAGACTGCTAGAAAAGTGTTTATACATATCTCAAGTTTATACTCAGTGGTTCTTTTAATACCATTGAGTTGTACATAAAAAAGGTGTGGGCAATGTCAACACCACGTTTGTCATTTCTTAAGAGTCATCACATCTCTATTCCTAATCCACTAATAAAACTTACTGATTCTTGAAATAATTAGTTTTACTCCTTATTTTGAGGCCTCACTCTTCACAAGCAGTTGAATGCTGTGATGCCTGTGAAGGTCCAAGTCAGGATTGACAGGAGGACTGAGTGACTACTTACACCTCATATGCTGAATGCAAAACGATTCTGCCAGCTGCTCCTGTCATTAAGGTAACATTGCGCCTCTGAAACGAGTTGGTTTATATTTTAATGGTACTCTACTGCTTGGCTTCCTATCTCACGTTTGCTGAATCAACACTATCGCAAAACAGCAAAGCCTGCCAGACATACTGAAGTTTCAATACATGATGATTCATCGTGACAGGACACTGAAAGCCCTGTGGCATGTGCAGAAAAGCTTTAAATAGTACTTAGTTGCTAACTTATTTTAATTAAAAAGGCAAATACACAAGAGAGAAGAAAACAATCTTTCTGTATCACATCACTTCTATTTGCCCCACTTACCAGCACAGGATTGTTTTGAAATTCTATTTTAAAAAAATTTTTCCTTCCCTGCTTTCATATTTTCCTTTCTTTTCTGCATAGCATATCTAAAGGCACACAGCTACTGGCTGCAAATACTACAGAGAATCACTAAATATAGGACAGCATGAAAATATGTTGAATACATTTGTCAGCACTGTATTAAAACAGAGCTGTTTAGCAGAAAGATTCCCACATTGCTAATAGATAATGGCTTTATCACCTTTCCCAAGGTGAGAGCACCCACACAGGTATCATATTCAGTGACGTTTTTGAAAATTGGTTCAGGATATTTTATTTATTTTTCCCTCCATAGAAGGCATGCTTAAAATGTGCAAATGAAGGTTACACAACTTTTTAGTATTATATTATCAGCAGAAATTCATTATTTCATTTGTAACTACAGAGGTCTGAATCTCCCTTGTTTGAAGTGTTGCCAGCACAGCTGCACAGTGCATCTCAGATTAATGGGAGCCATGACAAACAGAACGAGTTACCCCAGTGCAAACTTTCCATCAAATATGCACAGCAGGTAAACAATTGCAAACCTCCGTATTTTCTCTGCACTGTGAAGTCATTGCAGATGACATTCTGTTGTTATGTAGCAAGGGACATCAAAACAGTATGTCACATCAGCAGAAAATCCAGAAATAGCACAAGAAATATTATCACAAACTATTTTCAGCCTTTCCCAGGAAAACTACTGTGAAGGTGCGTGGTAGAGCTAAAAAAATACAACAGTTTGCAGACTTACTAATCCATGATATAGAAATGGACCAGTGTTCCTTAATGAAGAGCCTTTCAGCTTCACAACAGTTCTGCAGAACAGGAGAACAGCTGTAGAATTCTCTATCAAAAAAAGGAGTTTTGCTAATGATATGACTCCATCATTGATTTTTCCCTTCAAACACATCGGTGAGATTCATGGCACTACTTGAAAGTCTCATATCCAGAGCAAAAGTGGCAGAAACCATCCCTTCCCCAGACCTTAAAGTAAGATAGTTACTTACAATCCTTACAGGTAACAGAAACTCCACTGTGCATGTCAAGCTGTGATGAGAAATGTCGCCAATCATGTTTTAACACCATGACTATACGCGAAGGCAGCTCTTGGAATCCACTTTTAATCTGTTCTGTGCTACCAGTTGCTGCTTCTTTAAAGCCTCTTCCAGACCCTGGCAGGGTTAAATGGCTGCCTCGAACATGTTCTACAGCCTATGAAGAACTGATGAGCAGTGCAGGGAAATTCTGTTACTGGTACCTTTCAAAGCACTACAAAGTAGTTCGTACATCACCACTGCCAAAAATCTTATTTCAGAAATGACAAATTTTTTGTGTTGATTTTGGTACAAATAGTTTTGCCATTGGGAATATATAATGAAAGAGAACACGGTGGGGTTGGTAGTAGAAGAGTTTATCTTTGGAACAGCATCTCAACAATAACCAAGTATAGGTATATTCATTTATTAACAAATGTGGAGATCATGACTGTTTTCTTTCTGTTTTGTTTTCTTAACATTGGCTACTTATTGGATCTATGTATTTAGATCTATACATTTAGCTATTGTAATAACTACTAAAAAAAAAAAAAGTCCAAATTCTCTGTCCCTTGATGACTACACATTTGTACTGATTCTCCCCTGTTCTGAGCAAATTACTTGGGTCAAGTGCAAGATAATCTTAATACCATTTGTTACCATGCGGGCTTCTGGTAGATACCAGTATCTTAGGTTTCCACTATCATTAAATGGCCATGTAAGTGTCCTGGTTTTAGCAGATATCTTGCCTACTGTTCTTTTCTTTCCAAATTTAAGTCAAAAATCTTCCAGTCAAATTAGTCATACCTAAAAAGCTTACACCTATCTGCTAATTCACAAAAATAAGTAACAGATGAGATACAATGTTATATGAAATATCTTACACAAAAGAAGATATGAATATGTCCTCTACACCCATGGTATAAAGGGCACAAAGTAATGAGACTAAACTGCAGCAAGCAAGATTCAGGTTAGACAGGAAAAGCGTCCATAGAACCAGGGCAGCTAAAATACTCAAGCAGAGTGCTTGGGGGTGCTGTGTCATGCCTGTCATTGGAGGTATCTACGAGCACAAACAAAAATCTACCTTGAAGTGTTCTAGGTCTTGTCAGTCTTGCTGTGGGTGAGACGGACTAAATACTCCTTGCAATGCTTTCTTTCCCCATCATTCTAGAATGTGCAGGAAACACGGAAAACACAAAGTTCAAAAATTGGACTAAAAAGAGTTTATGATACCCTCTAAATTAGTAGCTGAACTGATCTCTAGAGCCTACTTTGTTCTTTCAACACCTATTAACAGAAAGCACACCCCCAGGGAACTGATACTTCTAAAGCAGAGAGTGGGAGAAGGAAGGGCAGAGAACAAACACTAGATATCACCAACACTACAACTGATAAGAAATTCATCTTCTACTCCTCTTTTCTGGCTGGGATTTAGAAACTTACAGAAGTGACATGGGTCAGGTGAAAAGAAGGAAGCATAAAGAAAGTCCCACCAAAAATGCTATATAACACAACATTCCTTAACATTATGGTCATTCATAATAACAAGGTCTAATTAAAATATTAATGACAATGACACTGTCTTATACCTGACTCAGACATAACTCTTCTACCCACAGTTTCAATTTCTCTAGTGGTTCTCTGCACACCATTAGATACACATTTTGATGTCAGAAACATTTGAAATGTAGTAAAATAAGAAGAACCTTGAAAGCATGTACATATCCAGGAGGAGGCAAGTAACCCAAAGAAATCTGAATCTACGATCCATGGAGCCAGAAGCCCCATGGCACCATGGCAGCAACCACACAGCCTGCTCCACTCCATCGGAGGGGATCACCATCTGCAGTCATCCCCGCGGGCGCCCCTTTCTGCCTTTTCTGATCTGCCAGTGCAGGTTCACTGCCTTTTCTGATCTGTCAGTGCAGTCGTTTGTGCAGCAGCACAATGATAACAACTCAATTCAAATGTGTGATCCAAGCTACAAAAGCTTCTGTAGTCATAACTCGGGTAGGAGTAAACTACTATTTACATTATTTGCACTAGCCCAGCTCAATCTGAGTTCACTACAATCAGCACACAACAACATGAGCAGCTGAGTTCGTTACATGGAGCCATGAAGCCGAAGAGTGACCCAGGTAGCTGGGCTCATACACTTCCTAGCTGGCCCAGCAACATCTGAAAGAGGACGTGTGTTCAGGCCACCAGAGAGCAGGGAAAGGTGATTGTGCCTTTCTTTCCCACTAGTGGAATGCAACTTGGTGTGACACGTCTGTGTTTAACAGCATCCCTGTCCCGCAACATTGTTCTCTGTGCATGTGAAAATAAATGTCCATCCACAAAGACATTCTCCCACATCCATTTTCTTTTATTCTTTTATTGCTTTAGAATACTTTACCGAGAATTCTTTGGTAAAGATAAATTTCTTCTACTCACTCCTAACCTCAGTCTTTTAAAAAATTGTCATTGTTGAATTCTAGCTCTATTTTCAGGCTACAAAGTAGTCATAAGATTAAAAAGTTAAGAAAAGGCAGCTAATTTTTGTGCGTAAAGAATATTCATGAACAAATTGCCTGCTTTATGGAGACAAGGAAGCTAACAAAAGTTCTCTGATGACAGTTACAAAAGAAACAAGATTTCCATTCTTCAAAGCCACATGGAAAAGATCAGTAGAACGCTCTGGTATTCAATACTTTAATGTAAGCCTCTATTATTAAATGTTAGATTTTCTATTAGAGAAATGATCAGATTAAAGATGGGTTGATCAAAGATTTAAATTTAATTTGGCCACTTTAGATACTCTAATAAAGATGTTCTGTTGATTCTCAAACCAGTAGTACTTAAATTCAGAGCATTTCAGGGAATGCCTCATCACATCATGAACTACGGTATGTTCTTCTGTACTGAGCAAAAAATTCTGTCCCTTTAAGGAAAAAAAGAAAATCACACAAGATTTTATGCTGATCTCTGCAGGCTAAAACAGTAATAAAATTTATACTGTACCCTACCCTTTGCATTTTCTCAGACTAATTGCTCACTACACCCACTGACTCATGTTTCTAGAAAATAATATTTTAACAGACTTTAACCCATACCTTTTCAACAGCACTTTTTATTTTACATTTTAATGTAGAACGCAGTTCTCAGCAGAGGATCAAACCTGTATCAACAATGCAAGCTTCATCCTGTTTCCTGTGTAGTATGTGATGGATAGGCCTGTCAGGATAATGCGGCAATCCCCTTTTTATGTCAGCTAAAAAGGGAACTCCTTGGACACCAATATCAGCTTTCTTTATCTTACCCTGTAAAAGCCTAAACTAAAAGAAATAACTAGAACACAATGGCTTTCCTGCCTTGTTTTAGTAAAACAACAGTACAACAGGTTGCATTCCAGACACCTGTGAAAGAAGGATATCAACAGCATGAAAATTTTAGTTCATAAAAGAGCTAAATGTGTATAGCTCAACTAATTGATAGGACTGAAATTATACAGTAAGTGAACAGCATGAGCAATTAGTCTGTCTACCAGCATTTCAAATACAACATAGACATTCTTAGCTCAACTGCATAACTAACATAATTCTGAAAAATGATTTTCCATTGCATCTATGGCATGTTTCACCACATATTGGGCAATTTGATTATTCGTGTTCTCAAGCCAATAAAATATGTAAATCTGACCATCAGGTATCCTTTACTTCAGTCTTTATTTCTTCAGTTCTCTTCTATTCCTTCGAAGTGGCGCAGACTAAATGCTCATTTATTTCCACTGCCCCAAAGACTATGCAGTCTAACTTAAAATACGTAACGAAGTAGATGTCTACACAGAGACCCTTTATCATTCCTGTCTCTGCATTGTCCATGGAAACATGACACTTGGTCCACACGCATCTCAATGAATTTAAAATCTCTCTCTCTCTTTCTCTCACATGTAGGTAGGTAAGGGTATCTAAACCGAAGTGAGAAGAATCAGGGCCTTAGCTGTAACCATAATCAATATGGATTAAATTATTCTACTTACCAGCTACATAACACTGAATCTGAGCACTGGAAGATATCAGAATCTGAACCCAATCCAAAACAAAAACTTGAATCTGAATCTTAGACCGGATTCTGCATCTGGATCAGTCTTTAAAACACCACCATAGCTAATCCTCAATTGACTCTGAATTCTCAGTTTGGGTTCCAAGTGACTTTCTTTAAAAAAAAAAAAGAAAAAAAAAAAAGTCTGTTCCAAATGTTAAGGTTAAGGTAAATTACTATAAATTCTCCCATGGCCCTACTGATGATCACAACGGGTGTGATTGTTTCAACGGTCTAGAATTACAGAGGAAGGAACTGTAGGCATTATGTTGGATGATCCAACACATAATAGTAGCAGCAACAGAACAAGTTGAATGTCAGGAAAGATTGCATAAAAAAGAATGTCATAAACAGTGAAACAGGTTCATAGAATAATCACAGAGGCAGTAAGACAGAGCAACCTAATGTTAGACATACAAAGGCACGTCATATGGTAGACAAATATACATAATACTCCTATAAGAACAGTTTTTCTTCATCTACAGTTATGCACATACAATTATTTCCTCACACGTATATGTGACAACAAAGGTGAAAAATGCACCTTGTTTATATTTAAAGCTGCACTTGCAGGTGTTAGGGCCAACCTTGACTATTCTCATGCTTAGAATATTGCTGCTTCCTAATCTCCCTTATCACCTGAGTACGGGGAGGGGAGAACTGACAATACACAATGTCTGATAATATGGATTATTTTAAAAACACTTCATTTCTGAATTTATTTTCTGATCAGTCAGATGAGAATTGTAAAAGTTTACAATGCTTCTTAGTTCATATGAAAGGATACCACCTGAATTCTCAAAAGCCAGAATATTTGATACCAATATTGCAAGAGACAATTCTTGAAACAGACTGATAAATCCACATAAAAGAGATTAAGTGTGATTTTGAGAAGAAAAGCACATACACTATGGCAAATAGGTAGAAACACAGACATTGCAATCTGTGCACGAAGCACTCTTCCCCTCTTGATCATTACATCTCAGTATCCTTTCACAATTGTTTATTCAATTTTTTATGATTTGGAAACTTCCTTTTTATTATATATCCTAAATAACTCTCTGAAACTTTGTTTCTTAACCCATTAGAACGACTTCTTTACCACAAAAAGATTTGAGATATCTAGGTACCCTCCTTAAAACCCCAAAAATAGCACAGAGGAAAAATCTGCTCAAAGCAGAATAATTTTATAGTTTTCTCAACAAGCAGGAGATATCAGAAGCACAAGTAGCATGAAAAAGAATAGAGGCCTCTGGAATTCTAAAAAAGTGATGTAGCCAGGTTGAGCAAGAAAATGGCTGTTTCTCCAACTTCTGCAAAAAATGGCAAACCGCTCCAGCAGAAGGTAGGTAGTTCCATTTGCAAACATGCACATTACTGTTAGGAGTCTTTTGTTTTTAGTAACTTCTGACTTTCACAAGACATATACTTAATGTTGGGACCTTTTTTTTGATCTACTGCTCATCAATCACTTGTGCTGCACTTCAGGTTTTTTTACTTCAAAGCACATCTATATTTCAACATATATTTTTTTAATTTTTCCTTTACCACTCAGTCTTTGAAATGCTTTTACAAATTCTATCTTCCCTCTTTCCTCCTGTTTCCACTTGCTCATGTTCCAGACAAGTGTTCTAAGTGTGAGCTCTGGGAGTGTGAAGAGACATGCCCCTTTCCTACCACCAGGAAGAGCCCTGGGTAGGTCTATCACGAATGTCTCCATACAACCGGGTTACAAAAAAAGACTGTAAGTCTCTCGGACTCAAAAAGGCCAGGATCATTGGAATTTAATCTATGATAAATAACTTTTTATATAGAGAAAATTCAAAGCAATCAGATAAAGATGTGTAGAAAGAAAGAGAGTTTTTAAACAACTCTCCCCCACGAATAGGTCTTTGATGTCAGGTTTGACTTCAGCCTACTCAGCAGCATAGGAAGGGACAGGGAACTCTGCACAATCCCCACCAGCCCCTCTAAAACCTCTCCCCAGTCTGCTGGGGCTGGTGTTGCACCTGGCTGTTCTCAGCCTCCTGGCAAGATCTGGATTGTCCTCTCCCTCACTGCTCAGGAGCTGGCAGTAACAGAAAGTTGTGATATCCAGTGAAAATTGCAGAACACAGAGATTTCCTTATATCTTGCTCTGAATGCCCAATACTTATTCTTTCATGAAATTTTAATTTGCATTTCTATAAATATGTGAAAACAAGATTTTCCTACCTGAGACATGTCACCTATTCATCCACTCCCAACATGTAGTATCAGTAAAAGCAATCCTTTCTACCCATCTATTGACAGCCATGACTGTTATAGGTTCACCGATTTGAGTCAGCTTGGTTGGCCAAAATTGTTATTACTAATCCATGACATAATTAATCACAGATTTGGAAGCTTCTCTGTAATTGCTTTATAAAGTTCTGTGAACACATTAAACCCAGTGAAGTAATTGGAACTTTTTCTCAGAAATCCAAAATTCATTATACAGGGTGAACTTTTTTTTTTCCTGTTCTCAGTGGTTCATAATAAATGAATAAACCAAACTTCAAGATTCCTGTTCAGCAGGAATATCCTGTCACCCAGCCAGTGACCTGTTGCAACATCTATTATTGGATGCACTATTTAATTAGGATACACACTCAGGAGATCTGCTTAATCAGGATGTCTCCCAGTGAACACATTTAAGTCCAGCAACATTCATCGGCAATGACTTTCATAATGGGAACTGTAACTTTCCTTAATTGGGATGCCTTAGGGTGAGTTAGTGTGTTAACTCGAGTCTTGTACTACTTCTGTCTCCTCTGACAACAGTTTTTAGATTTTCTCAAGCTATGACAGAAAACACATGAAATATGTATCTGCTGCCTCCTCCTAGCTCTAACTGTGAAATAGTATCAGAAACAACAGAGCTAAGGAGTGTGGGTTTGAACCCCCTTCAAGCCAAGTTAAAAAATGAATTTTCAGTGAATGTTATAAATTCCAAAGAATAACATCAGGGAAAAATCACATTTAAAATTAATAACTCAATTTTACGGAAAGTTTTCATATAGACCTGAAAATATCTTTCTGCAAGGGAAAAAAAAAATCTCCCTGCTTGCATTGGGAAGGCTTCTGTCAAACACAGCTTATGTTGTTTGATTTGTACTATAATTCAAGGTACCTACTGCAGGCCTGTAGAACCAGTAATGAGGTTAGCTTAACAAGAGGGATAACACTGAAACATCATAAATTAAAAAAAAAAAATCAATGAAACATCTTATTTTAATATGTTTCTACACAAGGAGAGAAGAAAAGTTTAGGAAAAAGATTATCCAAATTGCTCAGTCGTAGGTTAAACAAAATACCTAGTAAAAATGTGGCCTTATAATAGGCACATAATTTGCAGAGCACAAATGGCAAGCAGATACCCAGCTCTTCAACAGTTTTAAAGTCCCAGCAGAGACACAGTCAATGTCTGCATACAAACTAAATTTTAATAGGCGTATTGGGCCCAACACTTCAGTAAAATGCTTGTGCCTGGCTGAACATTTTGTCCAGTAACACCAATGTAAAAGGTGTTACAAAAAGACCAATGTGAACACTAATTCAGCTCCTAGGGTTTCTGTATCTGAAAATTGGGCAAACTGGGGCTTCATAGTAAGAACTGATATTAGAACTACAGTTTGAATCACAGAGACCCTATTATACATGTTATCAATCACTCTCACCTGCCAAAGAATATAAAGGCACTGAGAAATTGCTAGACTCACTAGAAATCTTGCCTATTTTGTAAAAAGGCTATTTCTTTTATAGTACAAGTCATAAGCATTAATGATACCCTTTAATCTCCATGTCTTAAAGGATCAGCATTTTGGGGAAAATTATTGTAAAATAACAAGATCATTTGAATAGGATTCCTTCCCTGCATATAAAGGTTTGCTGCAGATATTTCACACCTTTGCTTTTGACTAGACTAATTATTTCTTCTATAATATCTACAAATTCTGTAACAGCAGTTAGCTGATCACTATTGCAAAGATGAGGTTAAAAGAATGTAATTTGAAAATTTACTTTATTAGCTCTGTCTCAAATGCAGCATAATTCAAACCAGAAGATATGAACCCAGAGCACTTTTACTTTCCTTACTCAGAGACAATTTTCTTGTGAAGTTTTAAATAGTAATTTGAAATTAGTAGTGACCTTTCTTTCAAGTTTTGCCTCTTCTGCTCATAGCTCTGTCATTACTCAACAGCTTTCAACACCTGGAAATGCACATTCTTTTCATTTCTAGAAGGATCTCAGTTCTGATGGTATTTTGGTATATTCACTTGCCTAAAGCCAGTTTTATCCTTTTAAACTGTGCACTGTTGACAGCTTTATGTCTGAACAAACCATTCTAGATCTTGCATCATGTATATTTCACCAAAAAACAAACAAAGTATGTATTTAATGTTGGCAGATCAGTGCAGCACGTCCCTGACTGTCAGGGCACTCACACTAACTATGTTCATATACAGGGTGCACTTCTGAGTCCATCTGTAGTTTTATTGACCCTTCTTGACTCTGGAGTGAAATCTTTAGTCCAGTTCACACTGGAAAGTGTGAACTCTCTCCAAGTGGAGACCAGTGACGAGTTGTGTTCCTCATGGGTCAGTATTGAGACTGGTGCTGTTTAACACCTTTGTCAACAATATGGACAGTGGGACTGAGTGCATCCTCAGTAAGTCTGACAACACCACCAAACTGTGTGGTGTGGTTGATGCCTTGGAGAGAAGGGATGCCATCCAGAGGGACCTTGACAGGCTTGAGAGGTGGGCCCTTGCAAATCTCATGAAGGGATATCAGACTGCAGCTCATGTACTGAGCCTCAGTGCCACCAGCTCCTCCAGTTGATACTGGGGAATCTGTTCTAGCCCAACATCTGGTGCATCTCGCTTCTTTCTCAGACCTGGTTCAGGCCCCAGTCAAGAGTCACGACCCCCTGCAACACAGGACTGCACCATCTCACTGCTCTAGCCCACTCCCTCCATCTGTTTGGGACAGGACATCGAGCAGTAAACACCCAGGAGGTTTTCCTCTACCTTGCTGCTCCTGGGATGACTCAGTTTACCTTCATGGACGGGCCTGTTTACCCAGCTCACATACTGTACAGTTATTTGGTTTCATGCTTATTTTTGTTCTTTTACTCCTTTTCAAAACACCTTTTTTCCATGTCGAGAACCACTTTAAGGTCATCAATAAGGCCCAGTCATGACAGCTCCTGCTGATTAGAAGAGACCCAAGGCTGAAAGCCATAATCTGTCACATGATGTCAGAGTTTAGAGCTCATTGAGAAAAACTACTCTGTATCCACACGTTAGAGAAAAAGCAAGCAAGCAGCTGTGTTATGTGCCTTGATTAAATTGCCTCTTTATTCATCATCTATTCTATCAGCCTCAGATGAAGAAACATTACCGACAGGCAATTTTTAAAAAGAAGAAAGAAACAAAATCTGCAGTCTTTATGTGCCCATACTCAAGTGTCATCTCCAAGAAGAACATCTATGGAAATAATTTGAGCTAGAAATATGCTGCTCATTGACAATCTAAGATAACCAAAGGCTTATTGATCACACTCCTCCTTCTCCTCCACTAAGGGAAAGAAACAATGACAAAGAGCTGCTGTTAAGATGCACCATACTCAACAACAAGTACCACGCACAAAACTACAAAGTTTGGGATTAGCTGGGTTACTGTCAGCACAGTATCAGTGAATGACTTTTTTTTTTCAGCACTACCTTTGCCTCCTAAATTCTATAACTGATGGAAAGAAAGCAAAGGTAATCTCAGATACTTACATCCTGGGAATGCAAAGTTGCACAAAATACTGTGTGATTGTACAAGCATATCCTCATAAGCAGATGTTGTTACTTGTTCACTTGAGGTGTGAGCTGGCTGGATATAAGCCGGTTCTAGGACAAAAACTACAGAACCATGTTATCTGGTTTATTATTTTGGATTAGCACTATGATAACACATGCTGCTGGCTTGAACCTAGCTATCTGAGAGCACAGATGGAACAGGAGCACAACTGTCCAAACTTGCACATGTAAACATGGCCTGCATGTCTTTGCAGATCTCCATTTGAGGAGCCAGGACAGGTACTCCATGGGATATACACAATGAATCTGATTCTCCCTTCACTAACATTCATACAGGAAGTAATGTCACTAAAGACAATGAAATGCACCCACGAGCACAGATATTAAGTGCAACAAGAACCTGGTTTAGTAGCATCTTCAAAGTATATTCATTGTCCCCACTGTTCTAGTGTTCATTTGTTTCCTGCTCCAGATTCTGGGGTTTTTTCCTTGCATTTTAGTAAGGCCCGGATGGATTCTGACAGCATAGTATATGGCCAAGTGCTATATTTTCATGCCTGGACACTTAACATCACATTAAGGCAGCACTTCATGGTTCCAATTTTCCTGAATATAAATTAAATCACTAAGAAGAAATTATATGGCTAATTTCTTGTCAAGTCACATTGATATTTGGTGCAGAGGTTCTCTGTGTTGTGGCTCTGTCCAGCAGGATACTGAGGATGGTCTGGATGGAAACAGTATTCTGAGCTCTTACTGGTAACTGGGGGCTGGGTTGCAGTTAATCAGCATATTCCAGGAAGAAATCAGCATCTTGGGACATGAAGTAACTAATTCATTGTCCGCCCTAATTGACTGTGTTTACTTCCATAGACATTTGATCAATAAAGCCCACACAAGTAACAGAATGAATAAGATTGGACGCCTTTGGTAATGTTCAATGTCTAGCCGGAAGAAACTACAAGAGAAGTGGTGGAGTTTTAAAATCATATTTTCACCTCTGCGGTGTTTTCACATGACGTATGCACTGGTTTTGTGAATGACTGATCATATGTAGCTCTATCACACTGAAAGAGTCAAATACATCCTCCTTGTTCTTAGCTGTGCACCGAATCAGTTAAAATATGCCTCTTCCCAGGACTTCTTGTAGATTCTTCTATGGATTTCCTAGTTCCTGTTAACTTTTATACATCCAGAGAGAAAAATCTCCTATTTGATTACCTGATGCATCTTGTTCTCACTGCATTCTTTATGACATATCTCCTAGTGTTTTACCTACTCTAACCATAATGGCAGGATCTAATCTGCATTTTGGTGTCTCAGGTGGAATTTATTTTTAAACCAAAAGCAGGAAGCATGGAGAAAACATTTGTTTCCTTCTTGTCTCTGTGGGCACTTCAACCTTCTAGATGCCATTGTTAGTGATGTTACAGTTCCCTGCTGCCTAGAGCCCCACTTCTGCTTATGCTTAGGACTGTCTCACCCTCAACAGGCTTAAACAGTTCAGCATCTATGTCAAATGAAAGCTCTATTAAAATCAAACCTGAGTTCTGATTCCCATTAAAGTCCCTCAAGGGGTTTGAACCATAAGCGCATTTCCAGTCTAACAGAACAGGGCTTTCCACAAAACTGTTACAGCTGTCACTTTCAAAGGTGACATGGTTCGGTGAATAGCCTACCATTTTTTCTATAAAACAGGCTACAAGAGAGACACTGATATTCCATGGCTACTTCAACCTTCATCTCCCCTCAGGTGGACCGAGGACAGCCTTCCAACCTCCAGCCTGTGAAGCGGAGAGTGCCCACTCCTGATAACATTTTAAGAGCAACAATTACGCTCTGCTCCTGCTGAAAGGACTAAAAAAATTCAGTGATGAAAACTTAAAAGGAAATGAGCCCCAACAAAAGTTTTCAAAACCTGCTGTTTCACCTCTTGTCAAGAAAAACAAAAACCTTAGTAGTGAAGAGGAACTTTTCTTTTTTTTAGATTTTTTTGAAGCTGCAGAAAGAAACTAGACACAATTTTCTTTTGCTAGGTGTATAATGACCCCAGTTTAAGAGATTATAGAATAGCTCTGGAAATGATAATCCGCTTGTTACAACAGAGGCCTGCTTGCACTCAGTAAAGGAGGATTCAGTAAAGGAACCCTAACAGTGTGTGCCTTATTTAGTGAGCCTACATGATCAGAACATTTTTCTTTCATGTCTGATCACTCTCCTCTTTCAGCAGCCAGTGTTGGATGTTTTCTAAAATGAAAAGGTTTATACTACTTTTTTCACTCTGTTCCTATTCTAAGCTGCAATCCATTGATTTTAAAGAAAATCTAGAATTTATTGCTAAAGCCTGGTATTATCTCCTGCACAATATACTCTACATCACCCAGAAGTTTCTAATTCAAACCCATACCTTTAGGCTGAACTGGTAAATTCCATTTTCTTTTATTTTCTGCTTAGTTTCTGCATTCCCAGGTGCAAAGATCATCTTTTTGTTCAACAGCTATCACATCACTAGTGCTCTAAAGCATTCAGATGGAAATATCTCCAGACTTGGCTGGAGTTATTTGCTTAACTTTTCTTATCTTAGGTAATGCTACTGGTAAACCAATTTTTTCTCCCTGAATTCGCCCAGCACCAGTTTTAGCTATCGCATACTGTAATATCCTTTGTTCTACAAAGGATATCATCGCTTCCTGAGTTATGCACTGACTAGTTCAAACCACTTCTTGACCTTCTCTTCAGTGAGCTCCTTATGTCTCGCATCTTAAGATATACTATAAGTATATCTTAAGATATACTTTCCAGCTCTTAAACTTTTTCTTTCTCTGAACCATTTGTTTTAACTGCAGTGTTCAAAACTGAATACACTGTTTCAAGATTGGAAATGATTACTGGGATGAAATTTAACAAGTCCAACTGCTGGATTCTACACCTAGGATGGAGTAATGCTGGGCACAAGTATGAATTGGGAGAGGAGTGGCTGGAGAGCTGCCCTGCAGAAAGGGATCTGGGGGTGCTGTTTGTCTGCAGGCTCAATATGTGTCAGCAGTGTGCCCTGGAAGCCAAGAGGTGGGGTGCATTAAACACTGCATAACCAGCTGGCCAAAAGAGGTGATTATCCCGCTGTATTCAGCGCTGCTGCGGCTGCACCTTGAACATTGCGTACAGTTCTGGGCCCGACAATTTAAGCAGGATGTGAAGGTCCTTGAATGCCTCCAGACATGGGCAACGAAGCTGGTGAAAGGGTTGGAAAGCATGTCCTGTGAGGAGTGGCTAAGGACTTTGGCTTGTCTAGTTTAAAGACGAGGAGGCTGAGGAGAGACCACATTGCTCTCTACAGCTTCCTGATGAGGTGACGTGGGGAGAGAGGTGCTGGTCTCTTCTCCCTGGTACCCAGTGCCAGGATGCCTGGGAATGGTTCAAAGCTGAGTTGGGGGGGGTTATACTGGACGTTAGGAAGCATTTCTTTACCAAGAGGGTGGTCAAAAACTGCAACAGACTTCCTAGAGAGGTGGTCAATGCCTGAAGCCTGTCAGTGTTAAGAGGCATTTGGACAATGCCCTTAATAACACGCTTTAACTTTTGGTCAGCCCAGCCCCACCCCCTTCTCAAATTTTCACTTTTGTACACAGGAAATACATCTCTGTTTCTGGCCAAATGATGCATGTGGCTATTTTAACAAGTTTACACCAAATTATCAAGTGAATTAGTTATGCAGGTTAAAGTCCTTCCAACTATACACTGTAGATCTTTCACAACGTCTGAGTTTACATACCAGTATAAGGCTCATATTAAGGAGGCTAGACTCTGCATACTGAATCATTTTCCAGAAGACACCGATCTTTCCCAGACTTCATGGACCACCTGAACAGATTAGCCGTTAACCTTGGCTAAGTAAGTTGACAAAGGTTAGATCACAAGATACTCTTTTCCTCATCCTACCTCCACGTGCAGTCTTTTTTGTACAACAAAACATCTGTTAAAATAATATCGTGGTTCTGTGACATAGTCTTCACTTCTCTTACTTCTGCAGAGCTATCTGAGAAAGCAGCTAGGATTCATCTGCAAGAGACTCATACCGAGACGCAAAAGACAACAGCAAGCACATAAACAACTAGAACCCTAAATTGGCTCATAGCTTAATGTCGCACCAGACCCTTACCCATTTTTGCACAATTTATACACCAGACAGATTTTCTCAGCACTTTGTCTGACTTGGAAAACTCTATAAATTCAACATATTAGAATGAAAAGTCCAACTTCAAGTCCTGGTTAGTATTTTTGAAGAATTGTTTTGCAATATCCACACAATCAATATCTGCAAACACCTGTACTATGTCTATGTGCTTATATGCACAAACACACACAGAGAAAGGTAAAATTTCTGTGGAATTTGACAATTAAGCTTAAACAATCACAACTGGGGGTCTGATGTCATGTGCTATGAGTTTTATATATCCCGGGTTATTAACCTGATCAAAATAACATCAGCACTGAATAAAACAGCTTTGATCATTTCATCAAGTGAAATATTTAAATTGGATGTAGGGAAAGAGATCAAAAAATCAGGTTGCCTGACAAGTTCTCCCCATTCCAGACTCCTGTTTTAACTCATTAATACTGTTCTACTCATTCTGCAGAACCCCAAGTGTTGGTTCAGTGTTGTTCAAGTGCCACAAGTGTGCACGTACAGGAGACTATTCTATTTGTATAGGTCTTACAAACACGCCTACCATACAAAAGTATTTGTTCAACCACATAAAGTAAGAAAGACTTAGATATCGAGTATTTGTTAAACAAATACACTTTTTTTGCCTATTTGGAAGAGGATTGAAAGATAGGTGGAAATCTCCAAAAACACCTGCTCAACAGCTTCCTAGCCTTGCTCGTCACAGCAATTCTGACCAGGAAGGTATAGCATCTTACAGTTCTTGAAGCTCAGAAGCTTCTTGAAGCTGAGAAGACATCAATGGGAGTTGATGATGCTAAGTGATCAGCCAGCACCTTAAATAATTGTATGATGCACTGCATATCTCTAAAGTCTGGTCTAGTTACAAAAAGTAATATGAAAAGACTCGTAATGAAACTAGACAAAAATCATCCTAAATAATATTAATCCTTTGATAGTGTACAGACTGATACATACTGGTTGTGTAAAAAGCTCATGTCGCACATTACAGAACATAAAAACATAACAAAACGAGTGCTTTTTCACTTGTGTACATGAAGACATTTTTGTTGAGTAATAGTGCATTTTTGTACAACACACGATGCGTTTTTGCATTTTAGTTGTACGCCTTGTCACAATTTATCATACAACTTGATGCTTTTTCTGTTGTTGCTAAATCAATTTAAATACTTCTACCTTGCATTAACAGCATTTCATGTAGCATAATCCATAAAGACATTTCAATTTTCATCACCTTTTATCCCTCTTCCCCACTCCTCTTCATTGGAAAGATTTGGAGGAATACCGTTCTCTTAAAGACATCTAACAGATATCATTTCATTGGTCTGAAGTGCACAGTTCAGACTGTTATTTAGTCCAAACAATTTCTATTATAATATTTTTGCCTCAAGACTTTAAAGAAAACAAGTTTATATGCTGCTCATGTTCATTTATTATCTTTAATTTAGGTACTAAAAAAAAGAATCAATATCAACCTTCATTCCTTCTAAAGAAAAGAGGATCAAACTTTCAAGGGTACACTCACATAGGGAATTTGAGTATACACAAGATGCATACACAGAGAAAAAGAAAGAAAGTAATTTGTTTTTCAAGGATTCATTCCTTTTTCAGAACACTTTTTTCCCCTTTGACACTAACCAGCTTTTTTGGAGGGCTTCTCCATAAAACTGATATTCTTAAGTGGACAGTCTTACCTGGTAGGTGGGGTGGGGTTAAAAAGGGAAAGGAAAGAAGTATCTAAATATAACAAAGATGCTGTATAATGATAACTCCAGATGGCTGTGTCTCAAACGAGTATGTCACCTGATCTCCATGCACACAAAATCCTTTTCTTGATTCCTGTCTTTATCACTAAGGTCCTGGCAACACTGTTAGAATCTCCTCACCTCCAATACATCAGGTTCTTACAGATATACTAATACTGCTAGGGTGGCCACGTCCAGTCATCCAGAAATGTTTGCTGAAGAATCAGTGAACAATATTCCAGATTTATCATAGGTGAAAAGGCAAGGGCAACTGTGGGGTGGTCAAAATTGGGTGGTCAGCCTCATCTTTTCTGTCCCTTAGAGCAAGATTCAGACTATCTTACATCATCTTAGCTTGAAATATAGAGATTTTAGGCACTGAGGAGCCTCAAGAACAACCAAGAAAACCAGTCATCCTGAACTTATAGATCAAGTCCCATAAACACATAGAGAGCTCAAAACTCTTTGCATATCTACAATTATACATCTGTGCATGCTCAGAAGTGGAAGATTCCTGCCTCGGGTCTACTTAAGGATCCCCTGGTCACCTTCAGGCAGTAGTAAGTCCACCTTTGAAGTCTGCTTTAGTTGACATGCTCTGAGCTTATCGTAACACTACCAAGTGAAACACAAGAGTCATTTAATTCCAGTATTTCTTCTACATGACAGCTGAGCAGCTAACATACAGATTGACACTCTAAGAAGGTAGATGGTCTGGAAAGTTGTCCTAGCAGTCATATAGATCCTCCTTGATTCTTAGACATCCTAGCTAATCTCCTTTCATTCTATACCTCATTTTTTACCTTCCATACTTTTTTGTATATTGATACGATTTTGCTGGATTTCTATCAGAAGTAGAGACAATTTCTGCTCTTTAGAGATGTTGTTTTTTTGCCATCTTCTTTAAAAACAGAAATTAAGAAAGAAAACAATAAGAAGAAATTGAAATTATTTTACTTAAATGCTTTATGTAGAATTTAGTCACACAAAATGGACATTCAGAGCTGTTTTAGAGGCAGCAAGTGCCTAGTCTCCTGTAGACCCAGCAGCATCGGAGATACTGACTCTGCCCTGGCAGGTGAGGCATGGGAGCAACAGGAGACCCATGCCTTTTGGGAGTCATAGCTGGAGAAAAAATGACCTCCCCAGAAGTAACTACAGATCACTAAGTGCCTCTCCTTCAGCCACTGAATTCTGCCCTTTTTCTGATAATGTAAAACCACCGCACAAAATGTAAAATGATAAGGTAACAAGTAAAAATACCACATACCAAAGTAATTTCTTGTAATGTAATAACACCATATATGTTTCTAAACAAAATTAAAGTATAAAGGAGCAATCAATGGAGAAAAATCAAAATTCTATTTTGATAAAAATAAAAATTTTATTATCTCAAAAATGTTTTAAGTGCCTACAAAGCCATATTTTCAAGTGTAGGAAACAACAACAACAATCGCCATCACCACCACAAATAAAACACATTTCCATTTTTTCAAGTTGCATTAAGCAAAAATAATTTCCAGTCTTTACTCTTCCTTCTCAAGGTAATAGTTTCAGGTTCTTCACCACTTTCCTGACTTTATTTAGCATCTTCCTAGTTCTGAAGTGCCAGCACTGTAGCACTTCTTCTAGCTGTAGTGTTAGCAGCAGTTGTCAGAAAGGGGCATTATCACCTTCTGTTCTATCTGTGAGGCCTCTAAACATGTCGCAGTTCTAAACTGTTTTGACTTTTTGCTGCCATATTTCACAACAAACTTTTTATCTAACTGCCTATTATTGCCCATAGGTCTGTTCTTCAACATTATTGATTTCCATCAATCTTCTTCCTGTTGAAGATGTTTGGGATTATTTTTCCCCAGATATAATCAATCTTCTTTCCCACTCATTCTTTAAATCTTCTCTAGGTACCTGCCAGTACAGTTCTGTAAAACACTATCTCAGTGGTCGCAGATGAAAAAAAACACATTGTAAATGCGTAATTATTGTTTTTTAAATTCTCTCCGGGAAAAATAAAGATGATTTTCACTATGAAGGAACAGAAGAATATTATTCAAAGGGGTAGAGCTGAATTACAAAACCACTTGCAGCCAATGACACCTTTCTGAATTTCAACAGAAACAGTGAGATTGCTCCAGTAATTTCGCCACAAAGGTGAGTTCAGGCTGAGTGTGAATGGAGGAGTTCAGCCCACACTGAGCATGCAGTATGACATTGCCCTTCTCACCAGGTCATGTCAGGCACAACACTAAGGTAGCAGGAAGTTAAGAAAGCCACACCAGAGACCCACAGATTTCTGAAGTAACAGGAGGGAATTATGGGACCAACTGCTGAGGACTGAGTCCCTCCTCTGGCACCCTCCTACTTAGAAATTTAGAAGTTATACAGAATCCTATTTAACATCAGTACACACAGAACACCTTAGCCTTTCCATACTCATTTCCATGAAGAACAAATGTAATTGCAGTGTATAACCAGAGTAGCCTTTTTACTGTTGCAAAATAGTTTTTTAGCATTCCTTTATTTGATGGCTATGAAAACCTCATGTTTTGGAGGTGTGCAGTATTATAAAATAAGAAAAAAGTGCCACAATAAACATAGTCTGAGAAACAGAATTTCCAGTGAGATTTTTAGAGCCATTTCTTGATGTGGCGTTAGTATTAACCAATGTAATACCTTGACAAATCTCTATGGCAGAACTGTTCTGTTTCATTTCAAATCTTACTTCTGTAACTACTCTGCTAACGCAACTTGAACAAAAAGAATAATTCTGTCTCCTTTCTTTACTTGCAGTTTCCTTACTGAGCTTGATGACAAGAAATTATTTTTTAGTAATAAAGTTTTAAAATTTTCCATAGAAAACCACATGACATACATCAAACTGTGTCTTATAGTGCAGCATAAAATCTATCTGAACTAGAGTTTCTCTACAGATTTCCACTGCAAGGCCCATGTTGTGATTCAGGTCATCCTGAAGCTTCTTTAATGAGTCCAGAATATGCCACTATTTTCACCAGTAAGGTTGTAATCAAAACAAGATGGTGAAAGCCAGTTATCTTCTGAAAAAAAAAAGGCACCGAATACTTTTTAATAATGGTGTCTCAACCCCAGCAAGATATTCAAACTCAGCTGTTCATTTTGAAAATTCTCCTCTTTGAAGAAATGTTTCAGTCAACTTTTTATTACAATTTTTCCTTCTCCACAAGGCAAGATAGTATCTTTGAAAAATCCATCAAACATTCTCCCTCTTCCCTTTGGAGGAACTCCTCAATACACACTTTTGTTACAACTCCCATGAAATAATCTGTTGATTATCAATGTCCACCTGCTCAGTAGAAAAGATTGTATAGCTACATATTAACTAAAAAGAAACATCTGAAATGCACAGAGAGTGATTTATATTCCTCTACATTCATTATCATAATTTACTTTCTTCCAGTCCAGCCGGCATTTATTATAATTCACATTCTGTTTCCATATACTATAAAGTCATGGGGCAGGGACAATCTCTGTTTATCAATACAGCGAGTAATATGTAAGCATCCCAAATTTGACTGAAACCTTTGGGCATTATTAAGAGCAAAAGAGAACTACAACTATTTCATGAAATTAAGATACAAAAAGACAAGATTGCAGTCTTATGAAGCAACTCAAGCAAACAAGCAGTTTGATTGACTCATAAAGGTTTTAAGAACATAAGCACAAAGCTCTTTCTTGGTTTTGGATGATCTCAAAGTGTCTTAGAACAGACTGGGAGAACAAAACTGGCAAGTAACGAGGCACTTCCCTTTCCAGATGACATTAACTCTATCTTCTCTGTCTTCATTATAAGTAGTGCACTTCATACCCAGATTAACTTTGTTAACGTGAAATGTGAGATCCCTGAGCACTTGCAAACTGAAGCCATAAACACTTCAAACAAGTGCGTGTCCTAAATACCCTCCAATAGAACTCAGAACAGCAGCAAGAGCATTTGTTACTTCTTGTTTTAATGCGTATTTTACGCATTTTTAAGATTCTTTCTACCTCACAGTCTGTGCTCCCCTTTTTTTTGGTGTTATCTATGCTACAGATTCTCACACCTACGCTATCAGTGCTCTCTAGTACAGAACCAGAAGGAGCATGACTGTTTCTCACGTCAAGATGACAGCTGCACCAGGCAAACATTAGAATGCAAACCAAGCCATCATGACACTAAAACCAAAGGAGTTAGAGCAGTGTGAAAAAAATAGTTTCACAGTAAAAATTCAGGCTTGGACTGTATAGGTCATCTGGTTACCTACGGAACTGGGCCACAGACAAATTACAGATGTGCTGCTACATTAATGTAAAGGCTATTTGCCACTGCTCTGCAACAGATGCTTACATACATGCTCCAGCGACAAGTTACTTTGCATTTAGGGCAGAAGCATGTGTCCAGACTGCTACTGTCACATTATAAATGGTGCTTTAAATTTATGTCCCCTCATAATTTATCCATGTGCCTTTACCTGAAGTGATATATTCCAAATGATGAAATTACAAAAATGGAGATACTTACTGGAGAGCTTGCAACTCTCCCAGAGGAATATCATCATTCAAGTCTTGAAAAGCATAAATAAGAAACCTGAACAGATCTGAAGGCGGAGTTGGGAGATTTTCAGCAGTAACATTAGGAAAGCTTAGCAGATGTTTATGTTTTCCAAGTACAGCCCAAGAATAATGTCCATCATTCTGCGAAAATGGCTACTGGGTCACATCAACTTCTTGCAGCTTTAAATAGTTGATTATTGATGAAATAGAGTCACTGCTCTGCATCAGAAAAGCAGTCCTGTTATAATTAGTCTTCAAAAAAGAAATTCCAAAGGAAAAAAGTAATGACTGGCACGTAAAGGAGATCTGGGAACCGATTTTCAGACATGCTTAGTTCTACCACTCCCATAGACTTAATTTGAAAATTCAGGCACTCAGACGAACTGAAAATCTGTCCTGCAAACCACATTCAAAGATCCCAAATTGCTCTGAAAACTTTACGACTATATTGGAAAAATGGTATGAATGCACAATCTCCCTTATTACTAAAAGTGCAGCCTCTTCCTAACCTAGAAGAGAGGAAATTTATAGAACATAATCTTGACAGTTATTCTAGTAGGAAACTGGGACCGATAGGCTCTGCTGCTGGCTAAACAGGACAATTCCTCCTGCTCAAGCAGACTCATATACAGTTCAGCATCAACTTACCACATTTTATTCCACCTCTGTTGCTCCTATTCTTTCTCCAAGATGCTTCATTGATCTCAATTGACATCTTCTGAAACTGTGTCAGAACTACGCACAACATTTGCTATGGGCCTTTACTGGACTTTGTGATTCCAGCAAGACTAGACCTAGTCCCCAGATTTGAAACTGAAAATAAATAATTTATGACAGCTCATAATCTGGTAAGAAAGGTGAAATATCAGGCTTTGTACAGCTGAAATCCACAAAGCATTATAGGTATGTGGTTTTGCTTTGTTAAGAAGAGGATAAAATCCATTGGCAAAACACACACTCAGATCCAAGCCAAACTGCCTGTCCAAAATGATGGAGGCGTAGGTAGCCTCCCAATTGATCTTGTCTGTCCTACAGGCAACCCTGCCAATAACAGGACTATGTTGTTACTTTTTAAACTTCATAACAGGGGCTCCTTAGCAAGATCTGTTTCTTCATAATTCATGCTTTCTAAATGTATTTTAAAACTTCTTCTTTAACTTGCCTACCTTCTGCTCTCTCTAGACTCCATTAGAGGACATATTGTGTTTTCCACCAAGTGGTGACAGGTCTATCGCCTTGAGAATGCATTGCTCAAGGCAGCATTTACCTCGAATAAACAGGAGCCAATTTGTGCATCAGATGAGAACAACAGAGCAAAAGCCTTTATTTTCATGAAACCATCACAAATACAATTGAGAGCTCTGACAGACATTCTCTAGCAAATCTCGCTGTCAAGGTTTAAATATTGTTATATTCACTTGATCAGTGGTCTCCAAGGTTTTTTGATCATGCACCCTTATCAGTAAAAAATTTTCAAGCACACACCCAAGTATATTTTTATTTATAAACTACACACATGTACTACTGTATTATTAAAAATAATATACTGTTGCTGTTATTATTACCATATTGATAATAATGTCCTTATAAATATACACAAAACAAAAATTTTCAAAGGGTAAGATAAAGACAGAATAAACACTACTGTTATTTTTTTATTTTATTAATACTAAAAAAAAAAAAAATTTTCCTGCACCCCAATGGGGTGTGCAAACCACACTTTGCAGACCATTGCACTGGACCACCCGGCTTCTCTGCCAGATAAGATCTGTTGGAGATATTCAAGACCCACCTGGACAAGGTCCTGTGCAGCCTGCTGTAGGCGACTCTGCTTCGGCAGGGGGGTGGACGAGATGACCCACAGAGGTCCCTTCCAAACCCTACCATTCTGTGTGTGTGTGTGTGTGTGTGTTTGTGCTATGGTTACACCAATACAGAGATAAAATGTAAGTACAATGCATATTTATAAGAAGTTTATCAACATGGAACAATTGCACCTTAGAGGTGACTGAGACCCAGAAACACAATATTTTCTGCCACCCTTGTTATAGGTACTCTGTTCTATAGCAGTGGGGCTGGGCAGACAGCTGTAGAAAGCAGGGGAGTGCATCCTAAGCAAATCAAAATCAGAGTCACTACTGAACATCTGTTAGTGCCGAAAGGCACTCAGCTGATTGTTCCACATAGACCTCCTTGCCCTTATTTTCATTGTGCTGTGAAGCAGTGTGTGTAGAGTGAGACCGTATAGGGAGAAAAAACAGTCAAAATGTTCCACTAGCCCTAGGCCTGAATATTTTGTCTGTTCTCCAAAAAGTGCACACAAATCAGGTAATCACAAATGACAGCAGTATTAACTAAATTTCAGTGTCTAAAAATTAGATAACATAATACGAGGTAGCCATCCAGGCTGTGCTTATCATCATCGGGGAGAAACCAGCCCTACCAGAGTGCTTCTCATCTGATCCCATTACAAATATTTAAGTCAAATAATTTGGCGTCTGAAGCTTCCTTTATCTTTCCATGTTGTCTGTGAGGCAGATTATGATAACTCATCCCAGCCCAAACACATGGTGTTTGAACCCTTAAAGTAGGGCAGGTGAATACTACCTGGTAGACCTACCTGTTCCACTGCACACGCCACAGACGTGGACTTTTATACTTGGAAATGCTTGAGACAGTTTCCGTCACTATATATAACCAGATTCATTTCTCACCCTACATTCTTCTGATATGAACACCAACGGGACAACAAACACTACCGCAATAACTGTTACTGTCACCCTGTTTTCATACGGTTTCTTATTATAGCTCTTCTTTAATTTGTGTCTGTGGCATTTAGAAAACCCTGTACACCAACAATATCAGTATCCAGAGAGATGTCTTGTGCATTCATAATGAATCACAGCTTTCTGACCTTTAAACAAGAAGAAATAGAGGAATAATTATTCATGGGATTATATACATTTTGGTAATGTCTACAGAGCCATACCATTTTACCATATCCTTTGGACTCACTATTTGCCCTGTCAACCCCTGATTCAAAAAAAAATCAAAAAAAAACCCCACAGTGAACATATGCAGCACTCAAAAGAGTTACTTAACAACAGCCTTTGGTATGACAGTCAGGAGGAAAAAGAAAAGTTAGGAGAAGAAAGTTAAAGAGTAAGGAAGGATAGCAACGAGGAAAGGGAAAGAGTGGGAGGAAGGAAGGGACAGGCAGTGAGAATAACAGTATGAGATGGCACGTAAGAATAAATACACAGGCTGCTAAATGAAAACAGCGGTTTCCAGTGATGCTCCAGCGCGTCCGGAGCAGCCTGTGACCAGCAGTGAACTCAGTGCTTGGCAGGCTGAGATGGTGGGTTTCTCTCTACCACCCAACAAGGGTTTTTAGCTATGGGCAAAAAAATTTATGGCACTTCCATGTATCAGGGCTGCTTCAGGAAGGTCATATTTTGCTACAGCTCCTCTCCCATTGCTTCAGGGATTTTCTTTTCCATCCCAAGAGAGAACGTGTTATCTTTTCCTCCTAAGTCCTTGCTTTAGGGGTTGTGAATTACAAAAATGTGGCAGGTGAAGGTGAAGCATGTGGGTGAAGGCGAAGCTCCATCCAGGGGGGTGCCTAGGATGAGTCAGACAGCCCCATGTATTACAACTGCCTCAGCTAAGAAACAAAGGAGGGTCATTGTCATAGGTGATTCCCTTCTGAGGGGAACAGAGGGCCCGATCTGCCGACCGGACCCATCCCACAGGGAAGTCTGCTGCCTCCCTGGGGCCCAGGT
>Ga0065711_1029566_pt1 | contig 35686 bp, 22 predicted proteins | sample Hoacrofraction12_FD_59098 | JGI IMG/M metagenome (GOLD analysis project Ga0065711, IMG submission 59098) | Hoatzin crop microbial communities from Cojedes, Venezuela - Epithelial fraction 12 v2 (version 2) | ecosystem: Host-associated > Birds > Digestive system > Esophagus > Crop | place...
AGCGAGGCGGGCGGCCTGCCCGCGCCGGCACCTGCGGGGATGGAGGAGGGGTGCGGGCGGGCCCTCGGTGCCTCCACGGAGGGAGCCCGTCTGCTGCGGGCAGGGCGAGCGGGGAGCCCTGCCGCAGCCCAGGGTCTGCGGGGAGGGGGTGGATTCGTTAGGAGGCCGAGTTGTTTGCGTCTATTGCTTAATGGTTAATTTTTCTTTTAAATGAGGCTAGGACTTGTTATACTCGTAAGGGTGTATTAAATCATTTTGTTGATATTCTGACTTGTAACGTCATCTTCTGCGAAGAAGAACGATGTATTGCAGTGAAGCGTGAAAGCTGCTGCGGGTGGTGCGGCTGTGGCAGCGCAGGCACGGGGTGGCAGGTCCGGTGTCTGTTGGCCTCTGACAGACCGGGTCTGGGTCTCATCAAACCCTAACCCCATGATAAGAGATTATTTCCAAGTGATGGCCTTTAGATTTTTTTTAGCGTGGCCTTCTATATGCTCTGGTAACGCATTCTAAAATCGCTCCGCTGCAGGAATGCGCGGTTACCTGCTGAAATAACCACGCGCCTTTCGTGTCTGCGGGTGAAGCCGGCGCGCAGGGAAGGGTCTGGAAGCGGTAGTACAGTTGTGCAGCGTGCACTTGCTATCTGACAGGCCTGTAGGGTGAAGTGCTACGAGCCATGCTGCTCGTCCTGAGTTGCTGTAGCTGGGGTGGGATTAAGCTTGGCTTTGCTGCTGAGGAGCATTTTTTGGGGAGAACTTGTATAATAAAAGTTATATCGATAACCTAGGCAGGGTCTTCTGGCTTCTAGCAGGCTGTCTGTAGCCCTGCTTTCCTGTGGTGTCAGCATCTGTGTGTGGTTTGTGATGGTTCTGCAGGGTTTGTAGTGACACTTTTCTAACCCAAATGGAAATAATTTCATTGATAACCACCTTGTTAAAAGAACAAATGCAAAATACTTATTTTGCTGTGTAGATTACCACTGTCTGTAGCATTATCTTTAGATTTTTAAAAATGCTGCCATGATTGGTTTTTATCTAGCTAGTTAACTGTTGAGCATTGGATAATTTTACTTCAATATCAGGTGAAAATCAGGCCAGAATTTGTAGCTTGGGTGTACCCCTGGACTGTTCTTTAGCAAGCAATGCTGAGAGGAGAAGCTCCTGAGTTGGCCAGAGCTTCAGCTCTGAGCGTGTTCCCTCCTGGTAGTGCCACAGCCTGGAACCGGGTGTTGAGAAGGTTCTGTATGCTCAGGTGAAACTCATCCCTCTGGGTAGCCCAGCTCTTAATAAAGTATTGTGGAAATGCGTCTATGATACATTATTTAAGATAGAAACCTTGCGTGTGCCCTGCTGCCAGGTCTCTAATGACATGAGTACTCTTACGTAATGAAACTCATCTGTCACACCACGAGTCCTGATAGTTTCGGGCCAGCACTGTTGTCGAACGTGGCTGTTCTGATGAAAGACTGACTTATCTATTTATTTCTATTTTTTATTTGTGCTTTTTTCACCTGTTCCTATTTAATGTAGAGTGCTGGCTTAAGCAGTGTCTTTTACAACTGCACACAGGAGCTGGTCTTTTGTAAGACTGTGTGTCTGGCCTTCTGAGCCTGCACGCACGTGGCTCTTGCCCACAGCGCTTCAGTTTGCCGTACCTGCTGAACTTCCTCTTTCTATTTCATTGAAAAAATTCAGAGGAACTTGAATTCTCGGGGGCACTGTTTTCATGCTGAAACTTCTGACTTGCTGTTGGAGTAAACTTTGAGAGCAGAAACATTGATACTGTGAAATTTTTGCTACCCAGAGCTGCTTTGGCGTATTCCAGGCGGTTCATAGGAGGTCCCCATGCACTCAATAACACAATTTCTTGAACTGTGCCTGACCTACATTGTCCAGGAAACTTGTAACACAGGTCTTGTGCAACACTTGCAAGTCTGCAGTTGATGCTTAAGGAAAGGCAAGGTACCCAACTGGAGCCCTATTCATGAAAAGGCAGGTGATGGAGATGAATGGGAAAGCTCTTGCGAGGCTATTCTTGGAAGTTGCTTTTAATTAATGTGGAAGATTGGCATTCAGCACTATGTGTAGTATGGTACTAGTTCTCCATGGATCTGCTGCTGCAGGTCAGAAAATGGTCAAGTGACTGCCAAGCTTGTATGATCTTCAGCTTCAGCCCAGTTGCACTCTGCATTGCCCTACTCCAGGCACACTGGCATGATCTGCTGCTGTTGGCATCTTGGCTAGGTGATGTGGGAATGAAGAGTGAAAGGCTCCAGAAGCCCTGCAGTGTTGTGCTCCTGAATGCCTTGTCTCTTGGGTACCCAATACCACGTGCTTTGTACCCCCGGTTTGAGCTAAAGATCTAGTCTGGGCAAGCAGTTAGCTTACTAGGGCTAAGTAAGCTTTCTGGATAGTTACGAAGTGAAGTCTTAAAACAAGATAGTAGTCAGGCTTCAGGTGTTGTTTGTTTGAGTCCCATGACATGGCTCTGAAATCTCAGTAGTCGCAAATATGTAGGATGTTATCTGTGTATAGTCTAGTGTAGGTGCCTGCCTTGCCGCAAAAGAACGTCAACAACACATTGTGGAGAAACTCTTTCCTTGGGAGTCTCCAGTGAGAGAAACTTGATTCCTGTGCTATCAAAGCTACCGCACTCACGTTATAAAACTTTATAGTGCTGCTACTTTTTTTTTGAAAGCAGCCATGAGGAAGCAGTCCCGTGGGCATGTAGAGGGAGATCAGGGTTCGGTATGTCGAATGATTGCAAATCTGGTTGCTCGTATGCAGGTTTTAGGGGTTCCCTGACCTGGTGCCTCAGTGTACTTGGGGGTGAAAGTAAAACACAACTGCTTGCTGTCTTAGGTGCATGGAGCTTTTCTGAGGCTACGAGTTCCTGGTGGATGAGAAGGAACCAGAAGGAGCTAGTTGTTAGGAGGTGATGAACTGTAACTGCCAATTAATTTAGCCACACTATTCTAAAATACTTAAAAACTGAACTTGGACTAGGCACACTGCTGTACTGGTGTGACTGAAGGCATTAATAAATACTCCTCTGAACCTAAATATATTAAAAATTATTTTGTAGACTTGTCTAGGCAGTACAGAAAACTGTCAGCTCGGGCTGTGCCCTTGATGCTGAGACAGAACTACTCTTTTGAACTAGGAAAGGAATTCTTGTATGTATTGGTCATTGGTGGAGCCAACCTGAATGGCAGCTGTGCTGTTCAAGTGTGGTGGTACTTGGATGGCTCTCAGAATCAGCCTAGCTATGCCAAAGAGCTAACTGAATAAAACTGGATGGCTGAGGCATCGTATGATAAAACTTACACATTTACTACTTCACTCAAACAATGACAATCAACAAAATGCTTCCATGTATTGTGCTGGCAGTGAGACAGTTTAATATATCCTAAAACACTAAATCTCTCCTATAACAGCAGTAGTTTGAAGCAGTTAGGTCTTTTGTTGGTATTTTAAGTCAGGAATTAGACAGGACTGCTGTGCCTAACGCTGTTTTGGTGGGGTTCTTGCCCCCTGCTTCTTAGTGCATCTGAATTCCTAAAACCAGTGAGCTTGTAGTATTCTTATAGAGGGAAAAATCTGTAACAAAGAATGCTGTGAAGAATCGAAATGGCTTGAGGAGTGTGTGTGTGTGTGTCTACTAATTGGATAGGAACAATTAGTTAAGCAGTTCATAAGCTGTTTCTCTTGGCAGAGAGCAGATACTGAAGTTGACAGGGCTGCTTGTCTTGGTGGTGGTGCTTGTTAGCACTTTGTGCTGGGACTGTGGTGACTTCACCAAAGATAAGAGATGGCAGTTCCAGACTCGAGTTTCAGCAGGTACAGTCTCAGCTGTGGCTTGCAACTGAAGCAGTTGCGCAGCGTCTGTGGCTGCTGAGACCGGATGGCTACCTCTGCCTATCAAGGGTGAGGCAGAAAATAGGAAGGATATAGAAATAGAAGAGCCTTTAAATCCTATAGAGGTCTCTTATCTGTTGAAAACATAACTTCCTAGCCTGTCGCCAGCTCTAACTCTTACCTTGTGCTGGTAAACGTGAAGTACTTTGGAGCTACTGACTGGTTGTGGGACTCCCGTGTTACAGAGCTGCAGTCAGTAGCTCTAACAGATCAGCACAGATACAAATCTTTTCTGACACTGAAGTTTGCTTTGCTGAGTCTCATGTATGGAACCAAAGGAGCGGTTGAAATGTAAGCCTGGTGCCTACCTTGTTCAATCAAAGCCTAGTGAAGCGTGGCTTTGCGACAGAGCTAACGTGATTCACTGCATGTCAAGCAGCTCTGCGCGTCTCAAAAGACTGGGGATTTTTCTGTTGATTGGCGTTTCCCAGCTACGTGAGTTCTAGCTGCGTGTAGATAAAGAGTCTCTGAGCACAGACTAAGCAGCTGCTTGTGGCTGCGAGAACAGTGGTTACATCCTGTTGAGTATGAGAGGCGAGGTGAAATGCACGCTCAGCACTTCCGTGCCCTTCCTTGTAGGCAAGGAGAAATTATTTGACAGCTAAGCAAACTGTCACAAGAAAGCGAATGTTCCAGGAAGGGGTCAACAAAGAGGCTCTTGTCAGCAGTTTTGCCATTCAGTTTGATGTCAAATGTGCATGTAATATGGCAACTTCTCTGGCTAAGTTACCAAGAAGGTGCTTCAATTATCTTCCATACAAAAATAATTTTACTAATCAGACTTTCACTTACCATGTTACAATGATTCACCCCTCAACCCTGTTCAGATAAATGTTGCCATAGAATTTGGTGGCTCAGTACAGCCTGCAGTTGACTGAAGTATCGAACCATGAGTTAGACGAGTCCTTCAAGGCAACATCTCTGCTGAGTTGCTGCTTTCTCTGGCAACTTGGTCCATGGTTCCACTCTAATGGGGCAGCTACTTCACAGAACACTTTCTTCTCAACATGCTTTCAGGACACTGGTATAACTGAACTTTCCAGCAAATGTTGGTATAACTGGAACTGTAGATTGGTTGCCCAAGCACAGCTAGTAAGTTCTGCTTTCATATGCTTGAAAGCCAAGGAAGTGTTTTTATAGTATAATGTAGGAGTATCTTATGTTTCCTTCTTTTTTCCCTTGTCTTTTAAACTTGTGCCTGAATTGGTGAAAGATAGCAGACCTAAATGTGCGGCGTTTTTTTTTTTCTATGGTAAGAGGAGAAGGGATGGAAAGTCTGCCGTAAACCCTCATACTCTTTCAGTTGTAGTGTAAACTCAGGAGTTTGTACGTAGAATAATGTTGATGAAAGCCTCCAAAGAAATACCTGCTGATCATGTTCCCTAATAGTAATCTTAGTCTCTGTTTACTTTGAGGTTTATAAACCCTCCTGCCTCACTCATCTGAACTTTAGCCTGTTTGGGGAAGGAAATAACCTATAGCACCGGGAATGATCTATGCTCTCAAGAATTCTGTACATCAGGTCTGACTGCAGCCAAGAAAAGTTACCATTGGCCTTCTCAGCTGAGCAAAGCGAGCGGTACTCTTGGCTGGTGATGCTCTTGTGTAATCAAATGCAGAGACTGTCACGATGAGAGTCAGCTTCCTGCCTTGGTGCTTGGAGCGGGCTTGGTTCATCCACTCGGAGCTGTTGAGAAAGAAAGCTGAAATCGTAGCAGAAAGAGCTTGTGTACTTAAAGACCTCACAAATGGTCATGCCTCCATCAGAAAGCTGCTCCAAGCTTTCTTCAGAGCTCCAGTGCCCATCTAAATCTTTTCAAAGAAATATCTAGCCTTTGGAAACGGTCTTAAGTTTAAAAAAGACCACACTACTGGTTAGGGCTGGATACCTCAGACATGATCAAACTGCTGTCTGCTAGGTGTCATGATTAAGATAAATCTGTCTTGCAATATCTAAGCAACTTTGATTCAGTGATGAAGTCCAGACCTCCCTAAGAGGTCCACCATCTGCTAGGACTTGCTTCTTCGATTTGTTCTGTTAACAATGTCCATTTGAGTATAGTGCTGTGAGTTACTGCCAGGTGGAGTACTTGGCACGCTGAAACTGTCCTCCTCTACCAAATGAACAAGGAAATCGAGTGCTTGATAAATCATTTTCCATTGGTGAAGCTTGCAGCCCTAGCGAAAGGAAATGCCATGTGCTAGTAAGTCTCTCCAGCTCTACCAGATGACACTTTTACATCTTCAAACCTTCTCTGCCTGCAGAAGAGTGCTCAGGTTGCGCGTAGCCCTGCCCATCCAAGGTACAAATACCAGTCCCAGGCCTACAGAACACTACCCAAATAAAGGTGTGAAAGGGAGGATTGAACTTAAATCTGAAATCTTCGAAGTGAATCCATGTTGCTGAAGAAGGTGTGGTCAGGTTCTGTGGCGTTGGACCTCAAAAATGCACTTAAATCTGAGTGACAAGAGTTCTGACCTGTCACGGAGGTAGGGTTTGATTTTTTTATTTTTTTTTTTTTTAATTAATAGCTATAGCATTAAGACAGTTTTCTGCTGGGAGAGCTGATAAATCACTTGTCTCTCTTCTGAAAGTCTCCCGGCTTTATTGTCAGGTGGATGAAGGGAGCTGTGTTCGAGTGAAACTTCACTGTGTTAAGTCTCGGGAAATGTAGGTGTTCTGCCCTGGTAAAACAGCTTCAGCTGGTCAGCCATGGTAACTAGCTTGATGCCTAGCTTCAGGAATTACATTTATATCTGTTCTGCCTGCAGTGTTATCTCTCTTACAATCTTTCGAAGAAGAAAAGCTGGGTAGACCTTAAATTTACCAAGAGATCAGTGTTAACTCTCTGTAAACTAGTTGCAAAATGAGTCCTTAAACATTAAAGAGCCTGAACATGTTTTTAGTATTGTTTGAACCTGACCGAAGGGCTTCAAGTGGTGAAATCTTCTTTTTCAATAGTGCCCTTTAGGACAAAGAGCTTAAATGCAGAGTGACCAGAGAACCATCCACAAAAGCTGAATCATCTTCTAGCAGTTCTCTCCTTCAGCAGACCCAAGGAGCTAAAACTGACTTGCTTTTGCGTCTTGACCTTAAACTACCAAGATCTGGCTGTCTTGATTCACTAGGTGATACAGATCATCCGTAGAAGTGCCTTCTGTGAAGCTTGCTGTGTTAACTTGGTGTGCCATAGCTTAGATCTTACTTGTTCCTCGCATGTGCTGTCTGAAAGCTGGGGCTAAGGGGAAGTGTAGTAAAAAACCCTCTTTATCAGAAGCTGCAAGTAGGCAGGAACAGAGAGGCCGAGGCGTGGTCACCTCAGAGCTTGTACAGAGCACAGCTGATAAAAGCTTAGTGTTTTGTTTCAAGCTAGTACAATAAGACTAAAACAGCTTTGAAGGTCTAGCCCTTCTCAGGAGACCTAGGGCTTGAAGTTCAAACAGTCTCCCAGAAAGAAAAATACCTTAAGTATTAGAAATGAGAATTCCTCTAATGGTAGAAAACCGCTCTTGCATTTTTAAGGTGTATCCAGCCACGCGCTGGATATCTGTATGTGAGGTGAACTAACGGTTCTGCATTTCCATGGTTAAAAATGAAATGTCAGTATGGAAACAAAATTGATTCTAATACACTAGCCGGTTGCAAACACAATGGTGTTAGCTAAACTGTGTGTTGTTGCATGCTATACTGGAAATATAATTTAAAGATACGGGTTTAAAGGTTTGCAGAAGCAGACAGTGGCTCAGCAGAAAAGAAGGTGGTTTATGGTTATCTTCTGTGTTAAGTATGGCTGTGGATGAGCGGTTTCTGATTTCCATAGTGTCCATCTCATATATGTTAGCTCAGCCTCCTGCGTGGTGTGCAGCCTTGCTGCCAGACAGGACTAGGCTAATTGCTAGACAGGTAGCTTTTTTTAACTCTATCAGGATAAAGATAAAGCTCAGACACCTCACATGATGCTAAGCTTGAAATAGTGGTAGCTGCCAAGCTCAATGGACTAAGTTAGGACTCTGGAAGCAAAGCTGGTGAGGGTGAGTATGGAAGCAGCAACACAGCTACTGGGGCAGGCAAATTCAATGTGGCTTAAACCATGTGAGTGGCTCAAAAGTCGAGTTCTAAAAACAGTAAGCTGTAAATGGACCTTGAAGACAAGGTACCAAGCACGTGAATGCTGCAGGGCTGCTTCAGGAAGCTGACTGGGCCTAACTGAAGATGAGCAAGAATTGGCGTGCCGTGCTGTTTTTGGATAGCATGGTGGGTTGTCACAAAAAGATACGTGAAGCCAAGTATTGCTTGCAACTTTCACAAAAGCTGTTTGTCGCCATACTGAGATAGTAACTTAATGCTAAACCTTTTTTCTTTTCTAGCTCCAAAATCTGGGCATCAACCCAGCGAACATCGGGTTCAGCACTCTGACAATGGAATCTGACAAATTCATCTGCATAAGAGAGAAAGTAGGAGAACAGGCTCAAGTGGTGATCATTGACATGAATGACCCCAGCAACCCTATTCGAAGACCAATTTCAGCTGACAGTGCTATCATGAACCCTGCCAGTAAAGTCATTGCATTAAAAGGTATGGAAGTCCTGATAAAGAAGTGTTTGAAGTGGATGGAGAGCTTTCTGTAAGACTAGTTTATGACTCGCCCAAGTCTCTCGGCAATTTGTGTGGGAGGGTCCCTTACCAATTTTCCACAGCTTAATGGGAGCTTAAGTTTAATGCATTTTCAGTTCTTCTGAAGGTAGCTGGGCAAGTAAGCTTCAGCTGAGGCTTCCTGCTGTTTGCTGATCATTAGGATGAGTTTTTTGCTTCAGTCAGAATCCCTGCTCAGAAGCTGTAAGCAAAGTTGGAAGGAAAGTGCAGGCTTTAAGATACTTCTGGAGTCTCAAGTCTGGAATCGCGTTAGAGGGAAGTGAGACCTGATCTCCTGAGGGTGTAAGGTCTATCAACTAAGCCTCTCGTTACAGAGAGGAAAATGAAGACTAGGGAGGAGGGGAAATATTCCTGAAGGCCTTAGTCTGGCCTTGCTGGAAGAGGCCAGCGCACCAGTTTGTGCATATTTATTGTATCAGTCAGTGATAAGAAGAGTAAAACTATGCAGGGAAGACTTATGTGGTGAGTAAAGCACAAGGTCAGCTAACTTGGTATCTGGCGGTACAGAGAACAAGCATTCCTCTGGAGTCTCCAGAAGTGTCGATCTCTTTCCCTAAGAGGCCCAAGAAGCTTTAAATACTGTCACTCTACAAACACATGTGTTGCTAATGGAAAGATTTATATGTACTCAATGTTACTTAAGTTTGACTTTAATACTGTGTTACTGTTTTGTCACAACTTTAATGCTTTCTTGTGTGTGCAGATGGTGAGTTATGTCAATTGACTGTACTAGTTCCTGTCCTGTCTTATGAAAAGAAAAAGTAGAATAAAATGGCTCAGATCTGTGGTGCACATGGCTGAACAGTGATGTTTAAGCAACTGAAAGCCTAAAATTCAGAGGTTTTTCATGCACCCCCCAAACAAGGAAATCTTTGCGATTCAGAAAATTAATCCCCTCAAGAACCTGAAGTGTACTTAATCCAGGATCTTGATATTAAGCTTTTTATAAACAGGACTGACCCTTTCAACTTAAGTGTAGATTTTTGCCACTTAATATGCCTCGCGTAGCATGTAGGATACATGTTACCTGAATGCCATCTCCCTTGACTCTAAAGCTCCAGCTGCACTAGATATGGCAGCATACTGCTAGCCTGTAGCCTGAGTGACACTGTGTTAGACAATCTGCTCCAAGCTCTGGAGAAACTCCTGACTCTGCATCTTACCTCACTAGCTGAACTAGTGGTGGCTTCAAACTAAATTAGTCCTTGGTGAGTGAAGGCACTTGCCTATATGGCACTGTGACATTATCAAGCTGAGTTACACTTGGTAACCGAAGGAGATATTGTGACCTGCACCTAGTTTCACGCGATCTTTGAGGTTCCTCTTGGGCTACGCTAGCATGTGCTTAAATAGCTGTCTCCTAAAAGTAGTAGAAGTTGGTCAGAACCTTCCTTATCTTCTCAACAGGACGAAATGCTTTCTTACATGCCACTGGGTTGTAAAAACTGGTAGAAACGTCTGCAGGTGGCTGTTCAGGGTCTATGTATGCACCATTCTATGTAATTCTGCTAGAGCTTGTGTTGGTCACTAGATTCCTTTCCTTGCACAGCTGCTGTTAGTCTGGTTTGCAGCCAGTAGCTGTGTATCCCATTAGTGCAACCTAAGGATTTTGGTTAATGAGTCTGAATTACAAAAGCCCTCTGCCAACTTGACCGTTCCATGTTGTGCTTGTTTTATACTTACAACAGATGTGGACATAGTTTTTAATGACACTGGCGTAGCTCTCCTCATAACTTTCAAGAGTCTCAGCATTATTGTAACCTAGTTTTGATGTATGTGAAGTATCATACAACTTGTTTGTGTAGCTGAAGCTCTTGTCTCCTACCCAGTTGTATTCCACATCTGTTTGACTGCTCAGTAGTGGCAAATTGGTAAAATTAGCCCTAGGACTGTGGTCTGGTTAAAAGTAGTGGCTGATCACTGAAGATACTGCCAGAATATAACAGCATTTTCTTGAAGGAAGTCAGGAGGGTTTAATGTTGTAGTGCAGCTATTCTGCTTTTAACCAGTGCTTGACGTAACAAGTCAAAACTGTAACCTGGCTAACACTGTTGTGTTTTGTAGCTGGGAAAACGCTTCAAATATTTAACATTGAAATGAAGAGCAAAATGAAGGCTCATACAATGACAGATGATGTCACCTTCTGGAAGTGGATCTCTCTGAACACTGTTGCCCTTGTAACGGATAATGCAGTCTACCATTGGAGTATGGAGGGGGAGTCCCAACCTGTGAAAATGTTTGATCGCCATTCTAGTCTTGCTGGCTGCCAGATCATCAACTACCGTACTGATGCGAAGCAGAAGTGGCTGCTGCTGACTGGCATATCTGCACAGGTACTTTACCACTAGGGAGGCCTGCTGTCGAAGGCCCAGAGCTTGTCTCGTTTCCTCCTTCTATAGGAGCAGGACTGATGTGTTTGTTTTCTTTCCTAAAACATTGTTGGGAATGTAAATGCTGGTCTTGGTCTTCAAATGACAAACTTAAGTGTAACTGAAAATCTTACAGTAGTGGTATAAAAGCTAGTGCAAGGTTAAGAGTCTTAAGTGATGCCTTTGTAAGAGAAAGCATGGCATGGTACTTCAACTCAATACGACAACATATTTATCAGTACTAACTTAAATTACTGTCTGAGTGCCTGTTATTCTTGTTCTGTCTTGTGTAGCAAAATCGTGTTGTGGGAGCAATGCAGCTGTATTCTGTAGATAGAAAAGTGTCACAACCAATTGAGGGACATGCAGCTAGCTTTGCGCAGTTCAAGATGGAAGGAAATGCTGAAGAATCCACTCTCTTCTGTTTTGCAGTAAGAGGGCAAGCTGGGGGTAAGGTAAGACTTGGTTCTAAATATACTGCAATATTTAATAACTCACCCTGGTTATCTGCTTCCAGGAAAACAAGTGGTTTAATACACAAAGTTGCCTTTAGGAAAAAAGTGAAGGACTGTATGTCAGTCTGGGTGCTATATATTTAATGTATATGAAGACTAGTGCATAAAGAGTTCCACAGCAGGAACTACCTGACGTAGCAGGTGTCTGCTTCGAGTCACGAAGTGAAGTGGCATGTCATGACCAGCCTAATTAGCTGCTTGAAACACGTGACTCAGCTTCACAGGCTAAGCTTAAGAGAAAAGCTGTTGTAATCTTTCTTTGATGCTGATGCCCAGTATCAGTCTTAATGTATTTCCAAATTATTGGATGAAAAAAATTAAACACTAATGTTACAAGGCTAACTAGTGGTCTAGTGCTAACACTGGAATTATGCTACTTTGACAACTAAAACAAAGTAAAACCAAAGCTAGATTCAGAGAAACATCAGAACTGTCTCTGCAGAATGTGAACAAAGTTGAAAGAGTGTGTATAAAGTGACCTAACTGAATCCTTAAATTTCTAAGTAGCTAGGGGTAACTAAAGATGATGCTTCACTGTTTCCCTTGTCTGTGCTACATGAATACAGTACGCCACGCCTTTAGCTAGTGAAAATGTTTAGGAAGACTGATGTAAGTTTATCTTTCCATAAGCTTGGGGTTAAGGCTCGGCAGCAAAAGAATTGCCATATCTTCATTGTTGAATCTATTGTTACAAAAATGAAATACAAGAGCTAACAGACTAATCTTATCTATTGCACAGTTGCACATCATTGAAGTTGGCACACCACCGACTGGGAATCAGCCGTTTCCAAAGAAAGCAGTGGATGTCTTCTTCCCTCCTGAAGCACAAAATGACTTTCCTGTTGCCATGCAGGTAAGACAGCCGCAAACAAGAGCACAAGAACAAGGCTGTAGCTTCTCTTGGTGGACGTGACACTGTGGCAGGGCACTGGAAGACAGGTAGTCAATGTATCGACCTGAGGCTTGGCACTAAACTGCTGTGATCTCTGCTCCTGCTTCAGTAGTGTTAAAGTAAAGGTGGAGACTGAAGCAGTGTTCAAAGGCAGCATGTTCTTATTTATAGAAGAAATATCCATGTATATTTAACTGTCTTTTTCAAGCTCTTAAAACATCGTTTTACTGTGATAGTGCTCAAGTACTCAAATTTTAAGTAAAAATACAACAGCAGTTCTAGTTGTCCTGGAATGGCACAGCTATCTGCTGACTCTTAAAAGCACATACTCGTTTTATCCAGTACCACATTTGATTAATCTATTCCTGTTTTGCAGATCAGTGACAAGCATGATGTGGTGTTTCTCATAACAAAATATGGCTATATCCACTTGTATGACCTGGAAACTGGCACCTGTATCTACATGAACAGGATCAGTGGAGAGACCATATTTGTTACTGCGCAGCACGAAGCAACAGCTGGAATTATTGGTGTAAACAGAAAGGGACAAGTAAGGAAGCTTGGCCTGGAAACAGTTTGTTTAGTTGATCCCACTGGCCCTTAGTGATACACTGTAGTCTTCGTATCAATGTCCAAAAGTTTCCAGAAATTAGCGAAACACAATAATGGGAGGAGGAATACGGTAGTATCGGATAGTTGAACAGGAGTGCAGCTTGTCTCACCCCTAGTTTGTTCTACAATTCAGGTTCTGGTTGCGTGATGTTGGGGGTTTTGCTGTGGCAGTCAGTGGATCTGAACACTGTTGTACTGTTGAGGGTGAAACTAGAACATGGCTCTCTAGGGGCAGATTGTATCCTCTTGCAGGGCATATGCTGATGGCAGTCTTAAATATATTTAACTTTGAACTCTGTTCAGAACATCTGATGTCTGACAGTGTTCTGAGCCCCAAAGAAAATTTGCTACTGTATCTCCATAGACATCTAACTTAACTAGTCTAAACCAGTCTACTAACATTGTACAGCTATGCCTTTAGGCTGAATCGATTTCAGATGGCATTGCTTGTTGAGCATGGGTAATGCAGAGCAGACTTGTTCCTAGTTTATCCTCTAGGAGTGGTTACTTAAGACACTGAGTACAGGTTATAAAAAGATAGTACTTATACCCCTGTGTTTCTGACCGCTGTAAATACCTCCCTTTAAACGGACTGTTAATCATCTGCCTTGAAGCAGTAATTAGAAGGTAGAGGTTCTTTCTAACCAGGGGTCTGTTTCTTAAATAAAATGGCAAGACTCCGCAGTTATCAAGGGATGAAAAAACTTTCTGTGTACGCCATGGCTTTCCTTTTAGAGGTTAGCTTAGCCCTTGGCTCACTTCTTGTATTTGGACTAACTGAAAGTTTTCCCTGATCATTTATTCAGGTGCTCTCAGTGTGTGTGGAAGAAGAGAATATTATTCCCTATATCACAAACGTGCTGCAGAATCCTGACCTAGCTTTACGAATGGCTGTCCGCAACAACCTGGCAGGTGCTGAGGAACTCTTTGCCAGAAAATTCAATGCGCTGTTTGCGCAAGGGAACTATTCGGAGGCAGCAAAAGTGGCAGCTAATGCCCCAAAGGTAATAGACTGATACTCAGAACAGTACTGAACTCTACTGGCTTAAGGTTCTTCCTTCAGAAAAGCTCGCTGAATTTTGTAAGTGGCAAGACCAGAATCTTATTACTGCTCCTGTCCTAATGTAGTACTTAACGTACCTGTGAAGAACCCGTATGCTATTTGGCGAGAGTACTGATCATATGCTGGAAGATCTTAAAGCTTGCATGAAGCCCACAGAGGGGGAGAGGAATAAATGATGAAGTAATGGCTGTGAGGCTTAATGTTTCTCGTACTTATCTTTACTGCTCCAGTGATTAAATAAGTCTCTGAAATGTCAGCTTCTAGCTGGGGCTGCATCTAGAAACAGGACAAAAAGGACAGACTAAGAGCAAAGATCATACTAAATTCAGATGAGAGGAACTTGCTTGCAAGGACAAGGGTGTCTTTATGATGTAGGACAGTCCTCTGCACTGAAATCTTTGTCACTACTGAAACAAGTCTCGTAGGCTACCATTGCACATCTTCTGCAAAACTTTTCAACAGCAATGTCAGAGCTGATGTTCAACTATACTGCTTCTGACTTATTCTGGGCTGGCAAAACATAATGTCGCTGTAGCAAGCATTTCTAACTTCAGCTTTCTGGAGAAACTCTTGCCAAGCCACAATAGCAGAACAGAAAACTAAAGTGCATCTCTATTTCTGGCAGGGAATCCTGCGTACTCCAGATACCATACGCCGGTTCCAGAGTGTTCCAGCTCAGCCGGGACAGACTTCTCCTTTACTCCAATACTTCGGCATTCTGCTTGACCAAGGGCAGCTGAATAAGTACGAGTCGCTGGAACTCTGCCGACCAGTGCTTCAGCAGGGACGCAAACAACTCTTGGAAAAATGGTTAAAAGAAGATAAGGTAAATTTGGGGTAGATAGCTTTAGAGTCCTGGAGGCGCACAACTGCCTGGCAGCCTTCCCTCCTCCCCCTGCTCCAAGGAAAACTCAACTGGGCGACTCATGGATGTGCAAGTGTGATCAAACAGTTAAGCAATAGGTGTTCACTCTGCCTGTAACTATGGCCCATATTACTGCGAGAGAATTGGTCAAATATTTTAAGAGCTTTGCTCACTCCGCTTGAAATCACAGCAGGGTGAACTTGGTATGGAAAGCTGCTGAGCTGCTGCTGTTCTTTCCCAGACCTTCTTTTGATACTGACTTGCTTTGAGCTGTGGTTACATTTCTGTAATTAGGTGGAGAATCATGCTGGTACGACGTATCACCTAATTCTTTTTAGCTCTACAAATGTGTTTCTGGCTCCTGTAGAGCAGCGTAAGGAACAGAGCCCACTAGATCACTGCTGAAAGACTCTGATAATGCTATCACGCTGGGCCTTACTTTTTTTTTTTTTTTTGAGAAGTTCAAACGGAAGACAAATGAGGAAGAAGGTAGTAATGCATTTCAGCTTGGCACTGTCAGGGGGGACTGACTATATTTATATCTTCAAACAGCTGGAGTGCTCAGAGGAGCTGGGAGACCTTGTGAAATCTGTAGATCCTACACTAGCGCTTAGTGTCTATCTGAGAGCCAACGTTCCAAACAAAGTCATCCAGTGTTTTGCTGAAACAGGACAAGTCCAGAAGATTGTTTTGTATGCTAAGAAGGTGAGAGGAAGTTAAATTGCCATATCTGTCCTGTATTTAAAGTAATTGTGGGGGAATCTGAGAGCCTGTGTAGTACCTGCTTTGGCCTAAGGTTTTGTTATGAATAATTACTGCTAGACTTCACACACGTATCCCTTCATGCTTCCCTATGTAGCCTTTTCCAAATGAGGAAATCCTGACTGGGTTGTGTAAGCTACTGACAGTAGCTTTTACTGAGCTCTGTATTTAACAAGGCGTTTGCACTTGCTGAGTTATTACTTCTCGTTATCTCTTCAGGTTGGATATACTCCAGACTGGATTTTTTTGCTGAGGAATGTAATGAGAATCAGCCCTGATCAAGGACAGCAGTTTGCACAAATGCTTGTTCAAGATGAAGAGCCTCTTGCAGACATAACACAAGTAAATAATTTAATTTTATTGCTACAAAATGTTAACTTCGAGGCCTTAAATTGGTGAAAGAAGCTGTCAGAGAAAGATTTTGAACTACGAGTTTGGATTTACCTTACCGGAACAATGTTGTTTCTTGCCTAGTTTTGAGAACGCTAGACGATGGCTTGGTGCAGTGCCAGGCTAAATGGTTTAGCTTTGGAAGCTGCACTTGATACTACTTTGTTTTAATATGCTTTTAGCTTGTAACTGGAAGCCTAACTTTTTTTTTCAGATTGTGGATGTCTTTATGGAATACAATTTAATCCAGCAATGCACAGCCTTCTTGCTGGATGCACTGAAGAATAATCGTCCCTCAGAAGGTCCCCTGCAAACGCGTTTACTTGAGATGAACCTCATGCATGCACCTCAGGTATGCTTTCAGAGTTACATTGGAGCAAGCTTGTCTGTAGCTAACCTAGCCACTGCATTGTGGTCTATATCAAATGCCAGTGATGGTGTTACGAACCAAATGAAACTTTTCAATGTTCCTTCTAGGTTGCAGATGCTATCCTGGGAAACCAAATGTTTACTCATTATGACCGGGCTCACATAGCTCAGCTCTGTGAGAAAGCTGGGTTGCTACAGAGAGCACTTGAACACTTCACAGACTTGTATGACATCAAGCGTGCGGTAGTTCACACTCACCTTCTCAATCCTGAGGTATGAGATCAAATATCCTGAATCTAGCAAGAGCCAGGCCGTTAATGATTGCTTTCAACATTTGACTTCAGCGTGTAGCGTGTTCTACTTGGCTCTAAAATGGCTTATGTGTCTTTGCAGTGGTTAGTGAATTATTTTGGTTCCTTGTCAGTAGAAGACTCTCTGGAGTGTCTGCGTGCTATGTTGTCTGCTAACATTCGTCAGAACCTGCAGATCTGTGTCCAGGTAGCTTCAAAATACCATGAACAACTGTCAACACAGTCTCTTATTGAGCTGTTTGAGTCCTTCAAGAGCTTTGAAGGTAAGTTCATGCTTTTGCCTCTATCAAAAGGAGCTAGTGCTCACCTCATCATACGTTGTATGTGAAGGACTGTCTCTCTGCTGAAATCTAGGAAGCCATATTGAGCTTAAGTACTTAGGCCTCAAAGCTGTCTCGAAACCTGACCTAAACCTTAAAGTTCCCCCATTAAGGGAGGGGGCCAACATTGTGTTGCATACTTCAGTTTTCTGAAATGCTACCAAAAAGCTTGAAGCTGTAGCCCACCCAAGAAATTAACTGAAGAAGCTGCTGGCTTTTTTCCTTGCTCCTGTGTAGGGGGTGTATGGAAGGCACATACTGGATGTTTTAACAAAGCTGACCTATGGCAATACATGAGTAGTTATCAAAGTTGCATATGACAGGCTAGTTATGTAATACGTGGGGAGCAACAGCAGGCTTAACTCAGCTAGGATAGTCTGGTCTTTGTAAAACAATTGCAATGCTTGAATCTTTTTTTAAAGGTCTTTTTAAACTTCTGCAGTATTCAGATGCAAATTTTCATCTAATCATAGCTTGGAAGGCTTGCCTAAAAGCTAATATTGATCCAGCTCGAGTGCTTTAGCGGAATAACGTGTTGACTATTTCCCTCGAGGTTTGTTTTATTTCCTGGGCTCTATTGTAAACTTCAGCCAGGACCCAGATGTGCACTTCAAGTATATTCAAGCTGCATGCAAGACAGGACAAATTAAAGAAGTGGAAAGAATCTGCAGGGAAAGTAACTGCTATGATCCAGAACGTGTTAAAAACTTCCTCAAGGTAATGTTTGGATGGCGCTGGACTGTCTGGCCTGTCTGCGGTTCTGATAAAACATGGCATGTGTCACCAGTGAAATGAGGCAGCTCTCTGAAAATACAGATGAATCTTAACCTTTGCACTTAAGGATACATCTGTCCTCTTAAACTGCATGGTGGCGGTACCTCCTAATAGAGTCTGAGCCTGGAACAATAGCTAAAAAATGGAGACTCTGCAGATCATTTCCTCGCTGCTGTTGGTGAGGTTAGCCTGGCTTGAACTCTTAAACTGTAATAATAGCACCATCTCATCTAGAACTTGTTACAGATATCTGCTGTAAAGTAGGAAATGGGTAACTTGAAGGTTGAGAACAACCATAATACCAAATGAGTTCATAACTTAGTGCTTACGTACAGTGTAATCAGCTTGAACTGAGCAACTACAGAAACAAACAATGAATAGTGTCAATTCCATAAACGCTTTCAGAGTTCAGGGTTAATCTATCCCACTCGTCTTGCTTGTACACGCTTACTGAAGTTTCAGCCAGGTGAACTGCAGTTTAGCTCTGCTAGGATATTCCAGTCAGTGTAAATACATGCTGACTGTCTGTTCCTGCTAGGATTCGGAGCATTCCTGAAACGTTTCTGAAGAGTGGAAGATGATGATGTGCTCCAAGTTCAGATTCAGTAGCTGGTTGTTAGTGCTGAGCTTATTGACAAATGTAACGCTGCTAGAAATGTCTGAGAAACAGTGTAGGAGGGGAAAATTTTATCTGGGAACGTTTCCTGCCTTCGTGTTTGTCAGTTACGTACCATAGTCTTAGATTTTGCTGATCATATCTGAAGATGACAAAACTCTTCAAATGAGAATTCTATAAAAATAACCTGGTGTCACCGAGCTGTGAGGTATGTAGATTGATCAAGCCACCTAAGAGAAGTTATCAAGCTGTCAAATTCCTGATGAAAGCTATTGTTTTTTGTGCTGTTCCATGTCTGGAATGTGCAGGACATGTACCAGGTAAATCTGCCAGTACAGGCCTCCCTGTGTAAAGTCCTTAAGTGTAATCTATATGTAGGATTGTATTCTGGGATGTGCATGTTAGAATAAATGATCTGAAATACGCATCCGGAATACTGTCTGTCACATAGACTAAGCTTCTGTACTGTAATCATTGTAATCTTATGCTGAAAGTTGGAACGCTTTTAGATAACTAATCTGATTAGCAATTAAGGTAGTACTGCTACTAGCTTGATTCTTACTGTTCTCTAAATCCACATTTAGAAGGTTTCACAAGACACATGGTACTGAAAGTCAATTCTGTATATATAAGTTTTTACATTATGAACTGCAACTTAATCCAGTCTTGGTTAAATACCTTTTGAAATCCCAGAGTGCTAATCCTGCACACCAAACACCAATGGCAACTAAAAATGCTATCTATAGCTGAGGCTTGTAATAGTTGTACTGTGTTGGAAAACTTTGTAGACTCTGCCGTGCAAAGGAGCAGGGTTAAACTTCAGAAAGCTGCTTGCTGTAGGCCCTGAAGTGGGTGTGAGTACCTTCTACTTGCTACATATTGCAAACAATGAGTTGAACAATAAGCTGTCATTATTTGGTTGGCAGTTCAACTTTGGCTTTCCAAATTCAGCTGGTTTAACAGTTTAAGTGACTGTATTTGCTTAAGCTGGAGAACAAAACCAAATTACTGAAGCTCTTCTCTTTATAGGAAGCTAAACTCACTGACCAGTTGCCACTCATCATTGTATGTGATCGCTTTGACTTTGTCCACGACTTGGTGCTGTACTTGTATAGAAATAATCTCCAAAAATATATTGAGATCTATGTACAGAAGGTAAGTTGCAATTTGTTGCTTGGCTTTGATGAGTCACACTGATCAGTCTTTCTAGTATTATATGCAACTATAGGCATTAAGTTTGTAAGTATGCTGCAAACAGCCTCATACTTTGAGACTAACATTTAAGTACCTGTTAGTGGCATCTAGTAAGTTAGCCATTATGCGAGTCAGATCATGTATTTATTCTTCAGTCAGGCTGAGCGGTAACCCTCGCTAATGTGTCTCTTGAAGGAGGAAAGCTTAGTAGAATAACTTTGGAGTTCTTAGGGTAATTTTAACATCCAGCATTTTAGGGGGAGGAAGTTCTTCTTTATGCTTCCAGCAGGGATAAATTGGCTTGCTCAGGAACTTTCCCTATGGGGACTGAGCATGAATGAGCCACTGAACTGTATTGTGAGCCCCTGCTGACTCCAGAATTGACCTTCAAGCTTGTCCAGAGTCTCAGGAGGCTGGGGAGTAAAGGCAGGAAGTTGAGGTCAATCTTAGCAAGCAGCCTTCATGTGTGCTTCTAGGGAGAGGTATTGACTTGCCTATACTGCATGACAACATGCTGACTTCTTTAAATGATTCTGTTTAGGTGAATCCAAGCCGTCTGCCTGTTGTTATTGGGGGCCTGCTTGATGTGGATTGCTCTGAAGATGTGATAAAGAACCTTATCCTTGTAGTGAGAGGTCAATTTTCGACTGATGAGCTTGTTGCAGAAGTTGAGAAAAGAAACAGGTATTAAACTTTGACAATTCTCTTAGCACTGACAGACTGTTTGTGGTCATACTGCTCATCCATCAATGCGTACCCTCATTACGTAGCTAAAGCTGGGACCGACGTAACAAGGTGCCATTGGGTGAGCCAGCAGCAAAAGTCCACTTTGGTTCTTGGCTAATGTGGGGACCTTGCTTAAGCAGCCTCCAGATGATGAGAGTCCATGTCATGTGATGTTCTTCATAGTGTCAGAAAGTTACACCGTTACAATAATGAACCAGAACACAGGTCAAAATGGAGTACTGTAACTCTGGCTTAGTTGGTGACTCGTATCCCACGCTGAAGCTGATTTCTGTAGTGAAGGAACCATGCAAGTGGATACTTTCTTATTCACTCAACCTCTCTAATGTGAAAACTGCTTTCTTCTAGGCTGAAACTGCTTCTGCCCTGGCTGGAAGCAAGAATTCACGAGGGTTGTGAGGAGCCTGCAACTCACAATGCACTGGCCAAAATATATATTGATAGCAACAACAACCCAGAAAGATTCCTGCGTGAGAATCCTTATTATGATAGTCGCGTTGTTGGCAAGTACTGTGAGAAGAGAGACCCTCACCTGGCCTGTGTGGCTTATGAGCGTGGACAGTGCGATTTGGAACTCATTAATGTATGTATGCCAAGGCAGCTGACTCGTGGGTTAAGTTTGAACCTGAGTATCGTGGGATAGGTAGTCAGGTTTATGACTGACAAAAGCATTTATTTCCTAAGAAGTTATAAGCTAGGAACTGCTCACTTGTAATGTTTAATCTGCTTCTGCAACTTAATGAGAAATGGGGGACTCCCCTGGACATCCTAGAACGGGAGGCTAATGGAAGTATCAAAGCCTGAGATTTCTAGTCTGCATCTCAGGCAGGGTTATTTGATGCTGCAACACAATTAGCTCATCCATTGTAGGTTCAATAGCTGTGACTTCACTCTGAATAAACTTTGCCTTTCCCTAGGTGTGCAATGAGAACTCCCTCTTCAAAAGTCTTTCCCGCTACTTAGTTCGCCGTAAAGACCCTGAACTGTGGGCCAGCGTGCTACTGGAAAGCAACCCTTACAGAAGACCGCTAATTGACCAGGTATAACCGACAAAGCATTAAAAGCCTTTACTGTCCTAACTTGACTTGCTAGTACCTGACTTAACTGATTTGTCAATGCCCTGACTCTGGCTATAGGTTGTACAGACTGCACTGTCAGAGACACAGGACCCTGAGGAAGTCTCTGTTACTGTGAAGGCCTTCATGACTGCAGATCTTCCTAATGAGCTTATTGAACTGCTGGAGAAGATAGTTCTTGATAACTCTGTGTTCAGTGAGCACAGGTGTGTAAAGTCAAAACTAAGTCACAGGAAACTTGAAGTGGTACCTGGTGCAGGTGTTAAATTGGTGTAATGTGGAACAGCAAATAAACTAATACTTTGTCTAGAGGGGAGGGTGACTTTCTTGATTGTTACTTGATATGTACTAATATTTTCTTTCTCCATTTAGGAATCTGCAGAACCTTCTCATTCTTACAGCTATTAAGGCTGATCGCACCCGTGTCATGGAATACATCAATCGCCTGGATAACTATGATGCTCCAGACATAGCCAATATAGCTATCAGCAATGAGCTTTTCGAGGAGGCTTTTGCTATCTTCAGGAAGTTTGATGTCAACACATCAGCTGTACAGGTAGCTAAAATCTCACTCTGTAACAACTCCTTGTGACATGTGCATCCTCACGCGAGAACTTCGCTGTTAACTTGTGACTTCAGTACTAAACACCAATTACCAAAGCAACTAAAGCTACTCAGCATATTGTCTTATGAAGTAGAACAAGCATTGTGTGTTGAACCCTCTAGTAAGTGAAACTTTGTAAGCATAAAATCACTTACGCTGTGTGGGTTGTATAAAGTAGTCCTTATTTTAAAAACAGCTGTTGGATCCATTGGAGAACTAACATAAATGACAACTCACTGTCTTGTAAAACTGACCTTTATAGATAGTGGCTGATCATGGTAACCCTTTCTTTAGGTATTAATAGAGCACATTGGAAACCTGGATCGGGCGTATGAATTTGCTGAACGCTGCAATGAGCCTGCTGTGTGGAGTCAGCTGGCTAAGGCACAGCTTCAGAAAGGGATGGTAAAGGAAGCAATTGACTCATATATTAAAGCAGATGATCCTTCCTCGTACATGGAAGTTGTTCAAGCTGCCAATGCCAGTGGTATGATTAAGTTTTATTTAAATCTTTGATGGTGTTCACCTCTTTTGCATGGTCTGTTGCTCAAACTGCAGTTCTGCCAAACCCATATCATGATGAAAGTAGAGGAATCTGGTCCTTCAAAGACTGCCCTAAACGAGAATGGGAGAAAATAGTGTATGCCATTTGCAGATAATCAGTGGTCTCGTGACTACTGCCTCTAGCTGGCTGGAGACTTCTGTCAGAGCAGGTGCTACGAAGGAGGTCTTTGCATGAAGTTAAATACCGGAGTTTTAGATAGGCCCCTTGTAAGGTGACTTTATTAATGTGATGTCGCATATGCAGTATGAAGGCTAGTCTTGATTGTTGGGGAAGAGCTGTAGAAATATTTATGTCAAACTAGGGTGAGTTGGTAGTATAGCTTAAGCAGAAGTGTCCTCAGTGGCGGGAAGTAAGCGTTCTGAGCTCTGTTTCATAGGAAACTGGGAAGAACTGGTGAAGTATCTCCAGATGGCACGCAAGAAGGCCCGGGAGTCATATGTGGAAACGGAATTAATCTTTGCTCTCGCTAAAACAAACCGTCTAGCAGAGCTAGAGGAGTTTATCAATGGACCCAACAATGCACATATCCAGCAAGTGAGTGAGACCGAGTTTCAGTTTTGCTGAATCACAGCTGCAGGCTCCTTAAGCCTTGCTAACCAGAGAGGTGTTGGGATTTCTGTCTCTTTGGATATGCAGATAGATCTTGGACTTCAAAGGCATTTCTGTTTTGATAATGGCTTGAAAGCTACACGTTCTATGTAAGGCCTTCACTGAAAAGCTGCAAGAATAACCTAGTTATGCTCTCCTGTAGGTTGGCGATCGCTGTTACGATGAAAAGATGTATGAAGCAGCTAAGCTGTTGTATAACAATGTGTCCAACTTTGGCCGTTTGGCCTCAACGTTAGTTCACCTAGGTGAATACCAGGCAGCTGTGGATGGTGCTCGGAAAGCAAACAGCACTCGCACATGGAAAGAGGTAAACTCACAGACTGTGTAAGTTAAGGGACTTCAAAGCTGTAGCCTCTTCAGAAGCTTTGGTTATAAGCAATAATGCAATTGTCAATTCCAGGTTTGCTTTGCTTGTGTTGATGGAAAAGAGTTCCGCCTGGCCCAGATGTGTGGACTGCATATTGTGGTGCATGCTGATGAGTTGGAAGAGCTAATTAACTATTACCAGGTAATTAAGCTGATTCCTGTTGTACAGTCAAAGTCTAAATTTTTTCATGGCAACCCTGTCCAAAATAGTCAGGTTGGTTCCTAATGCGAGACATTTCTAACCGTCTGTATCTCTTAGGATCGTGGCTACTTTGAAGAGCTGATAACTATGTTGGAAGCAGCACTTGGACTTGAGCGAGCACACATGGGGATGTTTACAGAGCTAGCAATTCTCTACTCCAAATTCAAGCCACAGAAGATGAGGGAGCACTTGGAGCTGTTCTGGTCCAGGGTCAACATCCCCAAGGTGAAAGTCTGAGGTCTTTAAATTTGAACTTAAAATGCAGCTGTCAGGATTGTCTGTATCCTGGCTTTTGCAGTAGCAGCTCTTGAGATTATTAACAGCACTAAAGCTTCGAGCACTGGTTTACACTGATAGCAATATATGTTAACTGGAATTTCTAATATGCCTTTTACTTAGGTTCTGAGAGCTGCAGAACAAGCCCATCTCTGGGCTGAACTGGTGTTCTTGTATGATAAGTATGAAGAATATGATAATGCCATAATCACAATGATGAATCACCCAACAGATGCTTGGAAAGAAGGCCAGTTCAAAGATATCATCACTAAGGTATTACTTTCTTAGTGAAAGGAGGTAAATTTCTTGCTATGGTACACTTCAGTTTTTTTCCTTCACTAGTAACCTGTTTAAAATTCAAAGTTCTTGACATTGCCACATAATTTCAAAGCAAGTCAACTACAGTAACTAAAGAGATTTCTAGAGACAAGAATGAGTCTTGGATGGGTGGCTCAGTTGTGCTGGAATACCTAAGGTTGTTTCTGTCTTTCATTTGGATTCCTCTACAATCACGCTTCTGCTCTGAATGTGCATCCTTACTCATCTCTAGGTGGCCAATGTGGAGCTGTATTACAAGGCAATTCAATTCTATTTGGAATTTAAACCTCTGTTGCTCAATGATCTGCTGATGGTGTTGTCCCCTCGGCTTGACCACACTCGTGCTGTCACCTTCTTCACGAAGGTAATTTTCCTACTATCCAGATCAAAGAAAAAGTTGCAGTTGGAAAAGCATTTAGCTGTAGTAGTATTTTAAGATGCTTAGCTACTTTGCTGCCTCACAGGGAGGATGCTAGGAGACCTCTACAAAAAGTTATCTTGACTTAAATTTATCTACTTGATTCCTTGAAGGTTAAACAGCTACCACTGGTTAAGCCTTACTTGCGCTCTGTCCAGAATCACAACAACAAATCAGTGAATGAGTCCCTGAACAACCTCTTCATTATTGAAGAAGACTACCAGGTATGTCTTGTCTTGAAATGGTAATATCTGGAACGGGTATCGACTCGCATGTTGTATATGCTTCATAATAAAGCAGCTATTCCTGAATTTCAAAGCCGTATTTAAGCTGGCTTCTATGTCAGTATTAACCTAATAGTCCGGCTGTGTGTTTAAAGTCTAGAAACACAGGTTTCTTGCTTGTTTTCAGTAGATCTTGCCTGCTTGCTGTTAACTTGCTTTCCTTAAGTACCTGTTTTTGCCTCTTCAAACTGAACTAGAGGTGACTAGCCAAGGATGAAGTGGAGAACTGTTAGTGGCTTTCTGGGAGCTGCTTGGGTCACTTCTATTGGGGACAGAGTGCTACTTCATTAGGAGTGTGACAGATCAGCTTTTATTGAAGGCAAACAGCGGGTGCTAAGGAAAGAAGTCGCAGAAAGGGCAAACAGTTACAGTGTCTAGCTGTTCTGCTGTTCTTGGAGATCAGCTGTCTGGTATTCAGACACTCTTAACCTCAGCAATCACAGCTGAAAAATACTAACTGGAATACCCTAAACTCCATGTGTGTCAAACACCAGTTTCTCAAAAACCAAAAAAAGTAGATCTCTCTGCAGGTCTAGCTAGAATACTTTATTCTCCTAGAAGTAGGAACACAGAATGAAGATGTATGGAAAATGTTTGCATCTTTATGAATGCAGTTGTACTTGAGGTGTGAATAACTTCTTTCTGCTTAACTCAGGCTCTTAGGACTTCTATAGATGCTTATGACAACTTTGACAACATTTCTCTTGCTCAACGTTTGGAGAAACATGAACTAATAGAGTTCCGAAGAATTGCTGCGTATCTCTTCAAAGGAAACAATCGCTGGAAACAGAGTGTAGAACTCTGTAAGAAAGACAGACTGTACAAGGTAAGACTACTCCACAGGTCTGGCTTAGCACACTTGGCTTGTTTGGAGACCCATGACTTTCTGGTACAGCTGCATCTTTTTGGATGCGACTAGGTGGTGCCTGCTGCTAATCTGGCAGATCTTGCTTCAGTGTGGCAGCAGACAGACAGATTTCTTGGAAACTAGTCATAGAATGCCTCCTCTCTGCTAATGTCAGCAATAGATTGCAGCTTAGTGAAATACCACATCTGGCAATGACTGTGCGATGGCACCTGAGGCTGAACAGGCTCTCTCCTGTTGTAGGATGCGATGCAGTACGCTTCAGAATCCAAAGATACCGAGTTGGCAGAAGAGTTGTTGCAGTGGTTCTTGCAGGAGAACAAGCGAGAATGCTTTGGTGCTTGTCTCTTCACCTGCTACGATCTCCTGAGGCCGGATGTTGTCTTGGAAACAGCGTGGAGGCACAACATCATGGACTTTGCCATGCCATACTTCATTCAGGTCATGAAGGAATACTTGACCAAGGTAAGAGCAGGTGCTTCTCCAACACTGACAGCTTGTTAGTCACTGGTGTATGCCTTGAGACTGTCTGCTTGCTACTAACATTGATGTGGGCTTTGTCAAATGTCTGTCTGTCCATGTCCACACTTACTTTTCAGTCCATCTGGGGAGAGACTTCGCCCTCTAAGAGACTGAAACACTTTCAGGCTCCACCCTATCTACCAGTTACAGAACCTACATCAGTAGTATTTGCCTGACCATGGGCAGTGTCTTAAAGTAGTTCCAGGATTCAGGCTTTTTACACGCCGTGTCAGTCAGGGATCCCAGCTGGGATCAAGTGCTAACTAAATTCTAGACTGTATACTAAAAAAGCTTTATAGCTAGATCTGAAGTTAACTCAGTCTGCTGTGCATTTAACCTAAAATGTGGCTCTGATACTTAATGACACTAATTATGACTCAGCTTTTGTGTGAAGTCACTTAGGATGGGGAGAGTACTTAATAATGCTGACAGACCTGAACCAGGCTGGAGTTACATACCAACTGTCACTAGCAAGATTTGCCCAGCTGAAGCTTTTAGGGTAGCTTCCAGTGAAATGTTGTGAATTCCTTAATGATTAAAACTCCTCCTATGAGAAGTAAGAGCTTAACTCAGTGCTTCAGTCAATGAAGACTAGGTGCCTGTTTGTCTAGATTTGCCTGGCTGTCACTTCTAAAGGCAGGACTACTCTGTAGTCCTATAGCAGTTTTCTGTCCTTAAATGCTGTATTTTGGGGGAGGTGGGGAGCTATCTAAGCAATAGCATTCTTGTCAGATATGCCTGATGTACCAAGCTGATACTAGGCCTCTCTTCAGAGTGGTAGTCTTGGAGTAGGATTCTTAAAGATTAAAATTTCATCATCTGCTAAAGGATTAGGATATAACTGTAGTGTAGCTGATGAAGTCAATGCTGTAAGATCTAGCAACAAGAAGAGCTGCCTTTCTAAAGCAGATACTTCTGGTGTATCTTTGTTTTTCCTCGCTTGTACCTTAATTATTTCTTCCCTGACGCTTTTGTTTCTACCTTTTATATGCTAAATATGGAATTTGATTTTTCTAAGCTGCACCTTCTGAATTCCTTTGCAGGTTGATGCAATAAAGGAAAAGGTGAAAGTTGATTCTTGTTTTCCATCTTTAAGTCTGGAGGACTAAGTCTAAGGATTCTGCATGAGTTTTTTTCTTTCCTATGTTTACTACACTGCTGCTACTGCTTTTCCCCCAAACAAAATATCACTAAAGCATTTGCAAATTGTTTAACTCTACAAGTAGCTAGTGCTGTAGGATGAAAGTAGATTCATTTGCTACTAATAAGCTAATAGATCCTCAGGAAGGGCACACAGGTGATCAGTTGGATCACAGTCAACCTGGTATTGAAAGGATACACAAGTGCTACTATTGGATGGCCAATCTGACTGGAAGAACCTCCTACAATAAGTAATTAAGTCTGGGACCACTGTCTCTGAACTGTAAATCAGTATGTCATTTGCTAGCTGAAGGACTGTGATCCAGTTTCTGATCTCTTGACTGTCACTCATGCGTGCTGACAGTAGGCAGAAGAGACGCTAGCTGCTGCAGAAGAGATTCTTCCTCGTTCAGGTGTCCAATTCTTACGGCGCTAGTCTAACCCACATGCTGCTCTAGTTCACACAGCAACTTAGACAAAGTCTGTGGTTCTCTTCCCTGTAGTAAATTTCTTGTAGTTGTGCAAAAAAGACTGCCTTCCAAGCTCTTCAGCTTCACTAAACTTCTCTTGCTACCTCATTTAAAACAAAAAAATTAAAAAAAAAAAAAAAATAATGCTTATTGTTCTTCTGAGGCTTGCCTTTGGCTATGCAATTTTCCCCTTCCAAAGGGCAATCTCTAAGGTTTCTGTCCATCGGCTTCTGTACAAATAGCACTCCAGTTCCTCTTAGACCAGAGGTCAGCCCTAGTGTGGGTTTTCCATTAATGTGGCTGAGCAAAGGGCGAACAGGCAAATGGCTTGAAGATGGACTAAATGCAAACTGTTGCCTGGTGACAAGATGTCTGTAATGACACCACTGGAACTCAAGGCTAACCTGACTAAAATGCGTAGTGTAAGGTCCTTCAGCAGCTAGTAAGTGAGGCAGTAAGAAAGCGTGTGTGTGAAAAAAGGTAATCGAACTGCAGTGTTTGCATAAACTACGCATGTGTAGCAGTCATTGCAATTACATCCCACTACTCCTTAAGCTACAAGGCATTGCTGTGGGCTGCGTGTGGTTTTTTGGGGGGAGCCTGTATGGCAGTCATCTTCAGACCTCACTCTTGCTTCAGTACTTTTGCCTCTTTTTCATGCACACATAACACAGTAACATTGAATGCATGTTACTTTTCCTCTGCAGCTTATTGCAGTCCCTGTGGAAAAGCCTTTAAAACAATCTTGCTACAAGTGTGTAGGGTAGTGAACCTGGTGATGCTCAAGCAAGTGGTGTAAGAACCATCCTGCAGGCTGGTTTCAAACTTTCACTTGTTACTGTAAATATTTGTTTAACTTTGAAGGGAGGCATCAAAACTGGGTCAAAAAATGCATTAAGTGTCCTGGGCTGGAGGCTTTCTAAGTGTGCGTAAGCCAAATGCCTCTGCTTAGTAGCGAACTCTGCACATTCTCCTTGGATTTGCATCTCTAAACTTGCGCTTCTGTGTTCAGTGTCTTGCTATTTGAGTTAAAAACAGTGCAGTTCTCAGCACGGTGTCTGGAAATGAGTCTTGAAGCATTGGCATACACTCCTGTGCACTTTGACAGCAGCAAGCCAGATACTGGGGTGAGGCAACAAAAAGGCTTGCCATGAAAGCCCCGTCAATGAGTGAACTCTTAAAGCTCAGGACTTGTGCCACTTCCCGGATGCAAGCCTCTAATGGAGGTTACAGATTAACAGGTTTATGGAACACATATTATAGTTCACAATTAAATGGAAGAAAGCTGTTAGAGCTGCCTGCAAGTATTTGCTAATGTAGCACAGTTAAATGAAAACTGTTCAACTCGTGGATGCTGGTGTAGCTGAATAAGTAATGTCAGCCCTGTGTAAATACAGGAAACCTGTCCTGACACTCCTTTTTTTAAGGACACAAATTGAAAGACTAATCTTGTTTGAGTGGTCTTAACAGTCTTAAAAATAATTGGCATGACTGTCTCTGACTTTATTCTAAATCTTATCTCCCAGGCAAAATATCAATACCTAATTTTGTGGTTATAGTTTCAGGGCCTGCCTTAGACTGTAGTACTGCTGAGTTTCTGTGGATCTGTGTTAGTAACAAGCAATATTTCACTATAGGATAAGTTTTTTCTCTTGCCTTTCTGTAGGGGTGGGCTAACAGCACAATGGCACTTGCTGTGCAGCAGAGTGAAGCTGGCTAGTCTTGTCTTGTCACTGTGTGTTAAGCTCAAACAAGCTGAGTGTTCCTGGGTTTAGGCTGACTGCCACACAGTTCCAGAGTGGAAAAAAGCAAGTCTTATACACATGCATTCTTTGCATTTGAACTTAAATTGCATGAGTGAATGGGTTTGGAAAGTGAAATCTTGAGGCTCAAGTGACATGTCGGATGCTATTGCAGTCTGCTGTGTACAAATAACAACTTCAGATTACTTTGCCTCCGTGTTCTATTCAGGGAAAACTTCTCCAGGTCTGGTTGTTACCTTAGAAATTGCTCCAACACCAAAGGTCTCCAACTGATATTGTGCAAAAATTGGAGTTTGTGTCCTGAGGCTGTTGGTTTGAAGTAGCTGGAGCAACACTGACTGAGCTTACTGATGTCAAAGTAGCTCTAGTCCAGTATGGGACCTCTCATACAAAGCTTCAGCCTGGAGTGAGCTTTCAAAGAAGTTCCACAAATCCCTTAATTAGGGGTTTTTTCAGGAAACGGACAATCTTGACTGCACCAGTACCAACATTGCTACTTGAATTGATCTTAACTTGTAAATGGTCTCCTTTTCTTGATGGGTGTTAACATACCACTAAGGCTTTTCCACTCCTCTGCCATGAGTAAGTACCTCTTTTAGAGGAGTTTTTTTAATTGTTGTTCTCAATTCCAGGTGGATAAACTGGACGCGTCAGAGTCTTTGAGAAAGGAAGAGGAGCAAGCTACAGAAACACAACCTATTGTTTATGGTAAGGCTCTAGTTCCTGTGTTGTCAGTAACACATTTTGCTTTTAAAACAACACTTCTCTAGTCGTGTTTTTTTCCCAAGGAAGTCCTTGGAAATAGGAACATTCTTCATGTGAAATCAAGTCTTAAAGGAATGTGTTCCAAAATACTAGATAAAGCACCACTCTAGTGCTGCTGCTGCTAAGATTGGATGTGGGCTGCAGGATTTAAGATTGTCCTAGATCGTTAAGGAAATGCTTTCTAAAGAAAAGGAGCGCGGGAGCTGTACTTTTCCAGACTTCCAGCAAGTGCATTATTTGGATCTTGCTCAGCACGCTTTGTCTGTCTTGGGTGTTTCCTTTGTATCCAGATTATTCCACTAATTCTAGTAAAAGTTACAAAGATGAGTTCCATCCAGTGATAAAGGAGCCTCCAGTCTATAGCTGACATCTCTAGTCACGTCTCTAGAAGTGCAATAATTGTGGAATATTAGCCATAAAGCCACTGGGTGTGATGTTTCAAAACCTAGCTCTGAGTACTGATGTAACTAATCCAATCCACATTGTCCCCAAAGCAAAAAAAAAAAACCCAAACTTGTAAGAGTTGTCTTTATGCACACTTAATATTCTTAATATGTTTGAATTGCTGCTATAAGGCTGAACTAGTCTGGAGACCATGTCCTGGCCTAACTCGCTATTGTAACTGTAAACTATTGGGCTGTCTTACTAAATTGTTATCGTAAGTAGCTGAAACTCAGACACTTACCAAAGATGTGATTCTCCAGAATTAATTATTCCATTGTAGTGAACGTGGCTGATGAGAATGTTTGAGAAGGTGTTTCTGTACTTCAGGACTGTGGGGGTCAAGCCTTCGCATCAGGCTCACCGTAGCGTAGGACTCTGCCCTTAAATGAAGCAGAGTTATTAATGCAAGTGGAGCAGGAAATGCTATTCAAATGCCAAACTGATTCTGGGACTGGGTGAGCTCAGTGCTGAAAGAGTAGGAAGCTGTTCCCTTCTCTCTCTCTTCCTCAGATTTCTAAGAACACAAACTGCGTGTCCCAAGTTTCCAGAATCTGTTAGTGTCCGCGTACTTCATTGGGCAGTATTTTTAGCCATATACTCTGTCATCCTGAGGCTTTGTGGGGAAATACTTGTCCTGGCTGCTGAGGACCCAAAATCGGGTCAATAGGGACTTGTTAAACATAGAAATGTCTACAGGGAGGCTGCAGGAATGCTGCTGACTGAACTCTGAGTACTGAGGAATAAAGATGAAACTGTTGTCTTCCAGGTCAGCCACAGCTAATGTTGACAGCAGGACCCAGTGTCGCCGTTCCTCCGCAAGCACCTTTTGGCTACGGCTACACTGCACCTCCGTACGGGCAGCCGCAGCCTGGCTTTGGGTACAGCATGTAAGACGCAGCACAAGTCAGTTGGGAGCTAGCATATTTTCTTACTGAAACTCCACCGTCCTCCCCGCTTTAACTCATAACAGGGAAAAGCAAGAGTTCTGCCTCGTGTTCTTGTAACCTTTATTTCATGAAGGACTGTTTTTTCTAGCGCAAACTATTTGAATCACTTACGTTAAATCTTTTTCACATTCCATGTCATTTAGACTTTACTTCAAAAGGGGAATAGTTTAAACAACTTTGTTCAAGTGGGCTTTTGCAGGACTGCTTATTACCATTAAGTCTATTGTGAAGATTCTGATTTGCACTCTATAGTGTTAAACTCTAATATTGAATCTTAAGTTCATTGTATGTGAGCAGCTTACAGTATGTACTGTCTATTCTAAATGCATTTAAGTCTCACTGTATATTCGGAGAAAGCTGAAGCGAAGATACTTGTATTTGACCTTGCAAGACTGCTGACAAGAGACAACACTAATCAGCATATCCTACCCTGGTTGGATTGCATAGCTCTAAAAGAATTTAAAATGCGTACAGACAACCTTGCCTGACTTAAAATGGGTAAAAGTTTGGTTTTTTTCCTTAACCTATGCAGGTTTTTCCAGTTATGCATATAGAAAAATGCTAGTGTCTTTTTGCTCACTCCATATGTAACAGATGACCTTACGTTGTGCTGTATCCTGTGCTTTTGTGGGACATTCCATTCAGGAACAGAGCACCATGATTCCAATCTGTGTATTTACTAACCCTGCCCTGAGGTTTGTGTATGTTGGATATTGTGGTGTTTTAGATCACTGTTTTGAGTGTACAGAAGAGAGAATTCAAGCATATTGCTGTTCAGTTTTGTTTGTGCAATTTGAAATTACTCAATTTAAAAATAAATTACTGGACTGTGGACATGCTGCATAGTGGTAGCTTCACTTTACTGTCTTCAAAAAGGACCTTCGAACTCGAACCAAGTATTACAGTGCTAGTAGTATGGGGCATGTGAGGGCCTACATTCGAGGGTGTGAGGAGCTGTTAGGAGAGCGGCAGTGGAGACCATTAGTGCTGTCTTGCACGGAGGGGGCACGACAAGAAAATATGTAATGCTTTTTCTATAGAGAGATTATGCCAGAGAGAAGAAAATAGCACTTTTCACTAGTTGGCTGCATTGGGGCCAACTACAGCATCTTTGCCCAGATGATACATTAGGATTGTAGTAGGGTGTGTCAGTTAAATTGAGATCATGTTCTAGGTATGTAAGTTGCCTTAAATATATTTAGCTTCAAATAAAACCGACTTAAATGTTTCTCTCCGAGTACTGTCATATGTGAGTGTAATGAGTATTAGAGCCCTGGCCCTCCTTGCGATAGCTGTAGGAGCTCCTGTCTCAACCAGGCGTTAAGTTCTGAGGCTGAATCCCCTTCCTGCGTGCCCCCAGCGGTGCTGTGCGGTCCTGTCAGCCCAGCCCTGCAGCAGTTGGGGTGTACAGGGGGGTGCAGGCAGCTGGGGGGGGCTTAACCTGCCACAGGCTCTAGGTCTAGGTTCAAGGGTGTGTTGGAGTAAAGTCCGCAGTGAGGAGTGTCAGAGTCTGTGTAAGTGTTATGCCTAAATAAGAGGTGCGGTATAAAAACTTCTGAGTTTATTACGCCTGGTTACACTTGAATTTCAGCCCTCCAACATTCCTTTGGGGTCTGTAAATTCGACTGATGGAGATAAATCCAGCTGCATTTCTACAAAATACCTTGTGCAAGAGAGCACAGAAGGAAGACGTGGCTGAGAGGCTGTAAGACACGTGCTCAGCAGCAGCGTTCTCACAAAACAGCTCTGTAACAAAACTCGTGTAGAAAGTCCACTGCATTAGAAGTGCAGTGTTTTACAGTTAGAGCTGCAAACGAGCTGCAAGGGTAGAATTTACAGAACCCATGATCGGTGTGATGTGAACTCTGTCCTGCAACATCCTTAACCCCAAGACAACTTGTTAATCCCCAGTAAAATGGGATTTAAGCTACTCCCTGCGTGACAAGCTGTTTGTGTGTAGGGTAACTCCCCACACCTCGGCTAAACTGACTCCTGCGAGGGCAGTAGCTACACAGATGCCTCTGGAAAGGAGCACAGCTTACAGCCCCTCCCACAGCTCTTTGCAGGCCTGGGCTGCAAAGCCTGTTTAACTGGGTCTGTCTCATACTGGTTACAAGCTATCACACCAGTTACTCTGTGACAAACTCTGCAGGAAGCTGGTTACAGCTGCCCCTTTCCATGTGGGGTGACTGCTTCAGCAGCTCATCTTTGCTCAATTCAAGAATGTCTGTTTTCCAAAACGCCTCCTGTGAGGCAGAGAGGGGGAACCTGTCATTTTTAGCATGTGGGACAAATTCACTTAAACTTTACTAATGCTTCTATTCAGCCCATAAAGCAGACAAATTGCAAAATCATCCATCGATTGCACAAGTCGTAAATATACTGGGTTCCTTCTTAGAGGTAGTAAAAGTCTCCAGCTCTACTCTCCTCAAGCTCCCCTGAGCCCAGCATTCTCTCTCCCCCTTTAGAACACAACACAGAAGCTAGAGAAACTCACACTTTATGAATTCAAATCTCTTACAAAAAAGGGGTAGTTTATTTATACTGAGAGAACATACAGAAAAATCCCAAAGCTTGGATTTTATCTCTTCAGTACTGATCTACGCCAACGCATTCCGCTTTCTTTGGTCCCCGGTTTAGAAGAGTTTTAGGTGACCAGAAACTTTATCTACCACGTCAGCTGGTCCCGGGCCAATACCGAGGACGGTCTGGGAGCCCGGAGCGATCTGCGTACGCCCCGCATCCTGTATTAAGCTCACGGTGAGTCCGAGGTGCTTGGCGTCCGCCAGGAGCTGGATCAGAGTCTCCTCATCCGGCGCTTTGAGGACCACTTTCGGCTGCCCGCAGTACTCCCACTGCTTCAGGAGTTCGGGGTTTCTTCTTTGCACCTGCCGGTAGGCGGAAACAGCCGCGTGCGAACACTGCGCTGCCACTTTGCCCTTGCCCATCTTCAGATCGTTGCGGACAACCAGCACCATCTTGAACTCCCCCGACTCCCCCATGACGTCAGCTTCGCTCCCCGCGCTGCTCGCAGGCGTTCTGGGCGGCCTCAGGAGCCTCCCGCGGATGCCCCAGCCCAGGCAGACCCCGCAGGCGACGCCGGCGATGACGCTGAGGAACCCGGGCTGCGAGAGGTAATCCATGCCGGAGTCCGGAGACGGGCTGGGAGGGGAAAGGCACAGTTTACTGGAGCGCTGTTCAGCTCGCGGGGCTGCGCTGGCTGCCTGCGGGCAGACAGGGTTTGTCAATAGCCGAGACCCGTTCCGCGGGGAGGGGGCACTCGCAGGCTCTCCGCGGTCGGCTCCTTGCCCGGCGACAGCTCCCCAGCCGCAGACAGCTCGCCGGTGGCGGCGCGCGACCTCCCGGTGACGGGCTTCGCCTCGGGAAGCGGAACTGAGGAAAAAAACAGCAAATTACGTGAAAGTTACACCTAAAAACGGCGAGAGAAACGGTAAAATGGCGCGGGCTTCCAAGCCAACGCCCAAAGATCGCTCGAGAGATGCTACCCGGGCCGGAGCGAGGCCACCGGCAGCCACGGCACCACCGGGCCCCGCGCACCGGCAGCCCCCGGGGGAGGCGGCCGCACCGGGCAGGCCGGCCCCGGGCACAGCCAGGCCCGGCGGCAGGAGCAGAGCGGGACCCGCGGGCGGAACGGGCCCGGCCCACGGAGGCCTCAGGACACCCCGCC
>Ga0065711_1029567_pt1 | contig 35686 bp, 31 predicted proteins | sample Hoacrofraction12_FD_59098 | JGI IMG/M metagenome (GOLD analysis project Ga0065711, IMG submission 59098) | Hoatzin crop microbial communities from Cojedes, Venezuela - Epithelial fraction 12 v2 (version 2) | ecosystem: Host-associated > Birds > Digestive system > Esophagus > Crop | place...
GGGACGGGGAATGGGGGTTACGGTCAGTTCATCACACGTTGGCTCTGTTGCTCCTTGTCCCTCAGGGGGAAGACTCCTCACACTCTGCCGCTGCTCCAGTGTGAAGGTTCCTCTCACGGGAGGCAGTTCTCCACACACTTCTCCAACGTGAGTCCTTCCCACGAGCTGCAGCTCTTCACAAACTGCCCCAGCGTGGGTCCCTCCCATGGAGTGCAGTCCTTCAGGAACAGGCTGCTCCAGCGTGGGTCCCCATGGGGTCACAAGCCCTGCCAGCAAACCTGCTCTGGCGTGGGCTCCTCTCTCCATGGGTCCACAGGTCCTGGCAGGAGCCTGCTCCAGCGCGGGCTCCCCACAGGGTCACAGCCTGCTTCGGGTATCCCCCTTCTCCAGCGTGGGGTCCCTTCCACAGGCTGCAGGTGGAGATCTGCTCCACTGTGGACCTCCATGGACTGCAGGGGAACAATGTGCCTCACCATGGTCTTCATCACGAGCTGCAAGGGAAGAGTCTCTGCTCCGACATTTCGAGAACCTCCTCCCCCCTCCTTTCTTCACTGATCTTGCTGTCTACAGAGTTGTTTCTCTCACTTCATCTCACTCTTCTCTCTAACTGCTGTCTCCACTGCAGTTTTTTTTTCTTCCCCTGCTTAAATATGTTATCATAGAGGTGCTACCACCATTGCTGATTGGCTTGGCCTTGGCCAGCGACGGGTCCATCTTAGAGCCGGGTGGCACTGGCTTTATCAGACATGGGGGAAGCTTCCAGCAGCTTCTCACAGAAGCCACCCCTATAGCCCCCCCGCTACCAAAACCTTGCCATGCAAACCCATAACAGTAATATCAACAGTATGAGGTTGGTTTGTTCCCAGGCTGTGCAAAACACCTGAGATATAGTTTAGTTATTGGACCCTGAATTCACCCCCAGTGCACTGGATAGAAAAGCACTGGAAGTGAGGTATGATAAGGGAAATCCACCCTATACCCTGTGTTCTGCTTCTAAAGGGCCATCCCGTGCTTCTGCCTCAGTTTCCCCCACAGCATTGCTCTGGGGCTTGAGAAAGCAGAAATGGTTGCGCCAAGGGAGCCCTGTATCTTCTGATGCTCAGCCTGGTGGCTTTATAGGATTCAATCAATTAATTTGCTGCAAGTGGCTCATAACACAGGTGTTCATCTTCCCATGTGCATCTCAGTCAGTGCGAGGACACTCGCTGTAGCTGTTGCACGGAGGAGCCTCTGAAGAGCTGTTTGGTGACTGGAGGATTTATATTTGTACAATGGCCTCACTGTAGAGTTAGACGAGCTACAGACATGGCAATACTTATAGTCTATAAAACAGCAATTATGCTTGTTGTTAGATCATCCCATTTGCAGCCTGAATCCTTTGCCTATGGTGCATGCAAAGCAACCCAGTGACTCTCCCGAATGCTGGGTTAATCTGTACTAATCCATTATGTAAATCACCAGGACAATAACCAGAGACAAATGTTAAATATCTTAGAAGCACTCGGCCTTCCTTAACAAAATTCGACCCACAAAAATCATGGTGTAGTCTGCGGATTGCTTGGAGGACTGTGTGGGAAGAGCACCTGCACTTTACAATTTGTAGATGCAGTTTGGACCCCTGGGGCACCTCCTAATCTCGGCCTTTTCATGGAGCCACTACTGAAATGGTGCCTGTACATGCAGCAAAGTGCCTGGACTCTTTGAAACAGGACCTCTGCCCCAGACAAGGTTATTCTGAAGCAGCTGTGGTTGCCCTGGGGGCCAAGCTTTATACATTGAGTCCTTCCAAAATGTGGTCTTTGTGACCAAGACCTTAGGGAAAGCTCAGGGAGAATAAAACTTGACTGGTACTATTGTAGGTGATGAAACAGTGCGTGTATTTTTCTTACTTAAAGCTACTCATGACATCTCTGGGTAGCAGCAGCAAGCGGAGGCGGTGAGTGAGATCCCGAAAGGCAAGCAGAGCACGCAGAGGATCGGAGCGAGCCACCCGACCGCAGGAAGGTCTGATGGTCTGTGCTGGAGGGTCGTGCCTGTGCATCGTTCCTGCCCCTGGACACAGCACATCTGGCTCGGACATCGCCGAAGGTGCTCAGGTGACTCTGAGGGTATCACTAAAGGAGTCTACCCACACTGCTCCTTGTTGCAGCTCTTAATAGGAGCATGGATATTCCTTAAGGATCCCTTATCATGAATTCCTCTTAATTCTTTATCCCAGTACTCCCTGTTACAGACACTGAGGAGATAACTACTGGAGGACACTGTCTTCTCTACCATGAGGTCTGGCTGTGATCCGTGAAGATCTGGGGAGTCCTTTGGTTTTATGGCTTGTTCTCCTGTTGCAGCAGGGAGAAGCAAAGCCACAAGGGGATGCCAGATAGATTCTCGAATCTGCCTGGATTTCTGCTTCTCGGGAGAGAATCTGGGCTGTGGCAATGAATATTTTAAAATGTGGGGCTTAGGATTCTCAATGGCAACATGTTTTAGCAGCGCGCTTCAAAGCAAATACAGATATGGCTGTGTGTCTGTGCTCTTAACTGTCTATCGGCATTTCCAAGCTCTGCTAGAGGAGCTGCTAGACTTTGCATGATCTGCAAGATATAGATGGTCTCTTCCTCCCCCCCACCATCTTTTTATTCAAATAAACCTTAGGATAATTACATGCAAAAATCCTGTGCTACTGCAATGTTGATATTGCACATTTAGAAATCATTGCAGAGGGGATGCATGTAGGCAGAGCCATAAGGACGGTGGCAGCTGGCTGCCGGGCTGGCACGTAGCGATTCGCCGCCAGTCACAGTGGAGCCTCAATGGGTCCAGACGCTTCCCACAGTCTCACACTTTGCTCGAACACCAAATTTGCCTCCGTGCTTGAGGTACCCGCATGTGCTTAGCCCCTCCATGCATCTCAGAGGAGAGGCAGCCATGAATTCCTCAGCGGCAGCGCTGAGAGTTATTTTAAGCGAACCCATTTTGACTTTGCTCTGGAGCAGATGAGAAGTGCTCAGGCAGCCAGCAGCAGGGGCTGGGGTGCTGTTCAGGACTAAGTCACCTGCATCGTGTAGTCCAGCCGCGGGTGTCTGGGTGTGCTGGCAGGCTCTGAGCTGAGCCGCAGGGGTGGCCAGCACACATCTACTTTCAGGTGGGCTGTCCCCTGACTTTGCAGGCTGGCATTACTGAAATGGAGGGGTCTAGAGCCTGATAAAAAGGTCTGCAGCATATGTGACAATTGCACAGAGGCAAACAAAGAAGACACCATGCCTTCTGAAGCTGTAGCTGGAGACCAGGGCATCTCCAACAGTTCCAGACCCACTTGTGAGAGCACCTGCATGCCGCGCTGGACCACTGCCGGCCATCAGGAGAGCCCAGACACCCAGCTCACAGCAGGGACACTGACATTTAGGTACCTGTGAGTACCTGTCACAGTCTGGGAACCAACAGTGGTAAAGGCACATCTCCTAAGCTGCGTCGGAGGCCCATGTCCACTCCTCATCTTCATGCCACCAGCGTGCACATCCCTCTGCAGCCCAGAGCACCTGTGGCTCAGCAGATGCTTTTATTTATGCTCTGTGGGTGCGATGTGGCAGGAGGCAGGCGGGCAAGCTCACCTGCAGCCCCACTTTCAGTTCCATACAGAGTGGTTTGAGAGAAATACAGCTTGGCTAAACTTTGGTGGGAAGCAAGGGAAGCATGTGATGGATTTGAGAGAAGAGCCCTGGGGGGTAGGCTTGGGGAGGCAGGAGAGCAACTTGTGAAAACGCAGAACATTTTCATAGGAAAAAGTGGCTCCGCTATTTGCGCCACTCCTCAAAAAGCAACGGAGCTGTAGGAAACCTGCTGTGCCATAGAAGTGGTAATGGGCTGGCCTCCAGCCCCTACCTTCAGCTCTCCCACCGGGCTGAGGCTGCTTCCCTTCTGCACAGCCAAGGGTGTGTTGCTGTCGTCATACCTGGGTTTGATTTTGCCAGTCAAAGTAACTTTCATACCAGATGGAGCTTCTGTGGTTATTATTTTTTTTTCACCTTGACCAAATTTTTCAAACAGTTCTCTTAAAAAAAATGAAAAAGTGGGGAACAAAACATGAAGACCTCTCAGAAATCATGTGGAGGCTTTGCAATTTTGCACAAAACAGATTTTCTTAAAAAAAAACCAAAACCACAAAACAAGCAAGCAACCTAGAACTCAGTTTTAGTATCTATACATAGTTTCTTGCAGAACCCTGCAAATTTGTGCCCAAATAATTTTTTTGAAAAATTAAACCTGTAAATTTTTTTTTTCCTCACAAAAGGAACAAAACCTCTAAAAATTATCCTCTAAAATTCCTGGAAATCAGCATTTGCCATTTGCTGACTGGTTCTGTAGTACCTTCCACCAGGAAACAGGCAGATTTTCCTAGGACATCTGTGTGGACCCACCCCCATGCATCTTGCAGCTGATCCAGGTTGTCCTCTCTGTGGGTGACGAAAGCATTAGGAAGCCCCCAGAAATCGGCATTCAGACCAGGATGGTTGCTGTATGCAGCTACACTAACATTGCCTCACCTCCCTTCCCTTCACTGGGGTTTTTTCTTGCAGTACTAGCTTTACTTTCTTGCTTGCATCTTAATCAAAAGCGTGTGAAACTACATTCAGAAAAAAAACCAAAACAACACAACAAATGTTACCTGTAGTGTTTTAATAGCAAAATGAATGCAGGTGTGATTTTTGTGGTATCGTGAAGACTTCCTTCCTCCACAAATAACCCATAGGTAGGGGATGGGAGAAGGAACAACCAGAAGGTGAGACAGGCTGTGGGGTTCATTGTTCCCACTGCGATAACTGGAACTGGCAGGTGCCTGTGGTCTTGTCCTAGCCCGTTCTTCTAACCCCAGTCCCCGTGGGGCAAGGAGTTTGCACCATTTGCACTGTTATTTCAGTGACCATAGCACTGCTGCCAGGTGCAGGCTGGAAACCCAGCGGTGCCATCCCTGTCCCCACAGCACCCTACTCTCAACAGCTGATCCCAGAGGCTGGATGGCATCTAAAAGCTCCTTGTTCTGTATTCATCTCTCAGTTTATAGCACAGGCATGAGATTTGTCCATACAGAAGGAGAAATCTCACTGTGAAGGTGCACTTGGAACTCAAGCTCTGTATTTGGGGGGGGCCTCATACACTTGTGGGAGGAGCAGGTGCAAGAAACATGGGAGAAACCAAGAAATGGCAGGATGTGCCAAGCATGAGGTCAGCGTGATAGTCAGCCAGGAGCTCATGCCTGGTGCTCAAGGCTCCTACAAACAGCCTTTGGGCATTGCTGCCTGCTCCGTGCACAGAGCAAAGCTCTGCAGTGGAAGCCTGGGCTGCGGACATACACTGTCTCGGTGCCTGGAGAGAACACCTCCTGATGCTGATACGGGTTTGAGGCTTTGGTGGCCTGCGCTTTGATCAATGCTTTAAAAAGTGTGTGTGCACGCACATACACAATTATTAGGATCACTTTGCGACTGCTATGGGCCAACTTTAAGAGTTTCATAGTACCTGGCTGTGAATTTCTTAAAGACCTGCATGTGGTTATGTATTGGTTGCTGTTCAATTAGCTGTAAGGAGATAAGACAGGTATCACTAACGTTTAAACGGAGTAGAAGAAAACAGCAATTTGCATAAATTAATTAAGAGAGTGACCTTGTTCCCCAGTAGTCCTCAGAGACCAAGTGAAAAAACCCCAGTTTATTAAGTCACTACTTAGTTTGACACCTGAATCAAGCTCTACCCAAACCAAACGACAAAATTAATCTACAGCAAAATGCACCAGAAGTCCCCTCACTTCAGTCATTTATTTTTTAAACTATCCCAGCAATTTATTTTTAAACATATCAGTACGTTATGTTCCATGACATTTCACATCTACAAAAACACCATATGTATTGGCAAATGATTACTCATTGAAAGTGCCGTATCATGGATGCAAGTATATCTGGCAGCCTGGGTTTTCCCCACCTCTTTTGGGTCTGTGCCCTTATTGTTTCACGGACACTTTCTCATCGGGCAAATTGGCTGAGTGTCTATTTTATCCCATGCTAAAGATATATTTGAATTTTCTGTGGACGTTTTGAGACCACACCTTTGCTCTCTGAGCCGTGGAGAGTGGTGAGCATGGTCCACTAAAATTCAGAGCTGCGCTTTGTCACTGGAGATGTCACTGGAAGGCGATGCGATCCCACCTGGCCCCAACATGCAGACAGCAGGTCCTCTCTGACCTGTGCCATACTTCTGCCATAATTTCCACAGCGGCATTAGAGCTACTCTGCCGAGCACAGCTTCGCTGCATCAATGGCTTTAGTGTGGCTCGAAGACATTATTCACTGTAACTTAGCGATTATTTCAGAGCCATCCCTTGATGCTCACAACCCACAGGCAGTAACTTTAATAACAGAGCTGCAAACCTCCACCACTAGCTGTCTCATGGCTGAGTTGACAAGAGCAAATTGGTCTGAAATATCCAGGTTGTAGGGAGACAGAAAGCAAGAGGCTTTATTACTAGCAGGGGCTGCCTAGCTGCGTGTAGGATTACTGGAGCTCAGCTAAGTTTCTTCTACATTGAGATCTCCTTCCTCTTTGGGAAGCTGCTGTGATCTATTTTCTCTCTGCCAATCATTTATCCAAGTAAGTCCCAAGGCACATTATTCCAAAGATGAACCTGAAAAAGGTCATGGAATTAGCCCTCACACGGGGAAGTGCCTGAGCAAGAAATGTCCTCACATATTGCACACTTTTGGCAGCTTCCCATTTGTATTGCTGGCCCAGCTGTTGAAAGGGAGTAGCAGAAAACAGAAATAGGGCACTGTTTAGCAGATCATCATGAATAATAGACAGTATGAAAAAATGAATCCAGGTGCTTGAAGACAGAGTATAAACCATAATTAAAACCTACCAGTGCTGCTATGACAGATGGTACAATACGTACCCTGAAAATTGTCCATGAACATTTATTTAGTATCTGAGAACACTGGCTGCCAACAGGCTGTGGTGCTGTTACTGGATCACCACTTATTGGTGACATCCAGGAAGAAATTCTTTGGATTGCCTCACGATTCCCATAAAACCCACAGACCGTCATGTAATCTGACACAAGGAAGGCCAAGTTCATCACGGAAGTACTGATGTGGATGCAAGTAGGATACCCAAGGCAACATAATTTGCAAAGCTGTTTAAAGTTAGCATGCAAACATGTCCGGAAAAAATCACAAGAAGGTGTTTTGTTTTGTTGTAGGAACATGTTCTGGTATTTTGAAGTAGGATTTGCAATCCTGGAGCAGGACAGCGTGTTCTGCAACACTGACATGAAAAGGTTGCTTAACCTGTTCCTCGTTTCAGCTTTAAAAAGACAGCACAAGAATAACTTCCGCACGTCCATCATTCTTCCTTTGTGCAGGCTACAGCAGGAACTGAATTCTTCTGCTTTCCTGCTAATATTTCTTCTGCTTTCAGAATTTATTTTCTGGCGTGTATTTCTCCCTCATCTATTTATGCCATCCTGCTTACACCTTTTATGTTATTTTTCCTGGCTTTGGTGAGTCAGAGAAGCTCTGTAGCTCGTGGGTAGCAATGCCGAGAGTTGGACCGTCCCCGGGGAGCACCCGGGCTCCACTCCGACGGCAGACGGAGAAGCCTCTTGCGTGGGGCCAGCACTGCAGAACAGTGCTTTGCAAATGTTCCTGCTATTTGTAATCAGCCGCAGTTGTCACACTTTGATATTTGTTCTTTATAAGCACGCCTGCAGAGCTTGCCAACAGGAATGTTTTCTACACAAAGATGCAGCAGCATGTGTTTCAGACATGAATTTTGAACTTATGAGTATTCACGCTGTAAACCTGAGGAGTCTGATGTGATTAAGAAGCAGATCCACATCACACGGCTTGTTTGCAGTCAAAACAGTTCCAATTCTGAATTATGAAAATCATAGAGCCCGAGTGTGGTCAGCCAGCAACTCCTGGCAGAGGTGCACGTCCCCATACCCAAATTTACCTCAGGGTTAATCTATTCACCAAACAGGACCAGCCGAGCAGGCAGTGCGATGCATGGAGCAGAAAGTTATTCAGCACAGTGAGGTGAGGTTAATAAACCCCAGACTGAGGAGAGGAAAGCTTTAAAGTCTCTGCCTGCAGAAGGGATGATCACAGCACTGTGGGATGCTGTGCCTGGAGGAAATGCTGGGAAGGTTCCAATGAGGTGGTGACGGTTAACCATAACCATGCTCGGGTTTAAAAGCAGTGTGGAGATTTCTGGTCATAGCCCACCCTGGCAGCTCTCATCTAAGCTCCCTGACCAGCCCTGGACCCTCAGAGCTTTTCTCAGCATGTCTCGGCTATGCCACAGCAAAGGCACCATTATCTCTGAGCATCTGGGTGTGGGAGCCCTCAAAGCACAAAAATACTACACCATTCTGTGAATAAACGGTGGAGTGAAGGAGAAGCAATGTTCAGTAGCACAGTGCTGGGTGACCTGGCGTGGAAAATGACCCCATCATGCCCAATACTGTTCAGGTAGGAAAAGAAATCTGGTCTCTCTCCTTGTCGCTTTCATCAGATGGCAACGTCTAGGTATTTTGGCAGAGAAAGCTGTCCTGCGAAGAATGCAATACACAGTTAATACCTGGAAGAAGTCAACCAAGAGGAATAAGGAACTCCTCCATGCCCGGTGCCCTTCACCAGGCAGCGTACAAGGCCTGTGGTGATACCTTGGCAGGGGTTTGCTCTGTGTGTTTTCCAGGGAGCTCTGCCAAAAAGGCACATGGTGGTTCTTACAAATACTGCTGAAAATGATCCAGGTGAAATAGTGACCAGGGAGATCAGGACAGTACCTTTATGTCTGTAACTTTAAATGAGGAAACTAGCCATGGAAGGACCCTCATGTCAGCTAAGGCCATTGGAGGTGCCTGGAAAGTCCCTGGTCAGCAAGGCTGGTGTGAACTCTACGTCCCCCTACAGATTCAGGCTACAGCTGGGTGATAGCTCCCGCGGATCCGCAGATTTCTGGCACTGTGGTCCAGAGCCAGGATAGGATCCCCAGATGCTTCAGCAATGCTAACGCATGTTCCAGTGCCTGGTGTCCAAAATCTGTGTAGGTTATATTGTCTCAGGTGCTATTTTCTCTGGCTGTCCCCTGCATTTTGGTGTCTGCAGGGTGCGTGTGCTGTCTGCTACTGTGCAGTGTTTGCAGCTCAGTGACAACTCTGGCACAGGATGCTTTGGAGCAGGAGGAAGGGTGATGGATTGCTAGAGGAAGCGTGCTGGCATTCAGCCTCTGTTCCCCCTGCATGGATGCATGGGGGCAGGAGCAAGGAATTGATCTGGACTCCTACCAGTGAGCAGCAGTTTAGGAAGATTCTCCATTTTGCTTGTCGCAGATTACGGCTCCCATCTGAGACACAGCTGGCGTACAGGTGCTGCTTTTCCACCCTTTTTCACTGCAAGGCACCGAAGGAAAAGGGTGAAGTAAGAATGTTCTCACAGCCAGATCCCTGGCTCGGCTCAGCACTGGCAATTAGCAGCTGTGGCAATGGTTCTGAGGACCTGCTGCCTCCCAGCTGCACATCCTTGGCGCTGAGCAGAGGGGTCCTAGCTTGGCCGTGATATCTGGTCACCCTTACCGCATGCTCAGCCTGCAGCCACATGAAAGACATCACCAGGCACATGGGGCTTGTTACTGAGTCAGCACGTGGGATGCTGGGGTCATCTTCATAGTTTTCTGTCTCATTATTCTTATGTTGGCCACAATGAATGATGGGCTCTTCAGACCCTGCCTACGAGTCCTTAAGTCCTCTCCAGCCCGAGACTGACCACAGAGGGAGGTCGGAGTATCGTAGCCATGTAAGGGCTGCTGCAGTTGGTGAGCTGTCTGCACTCTGGCCAACACAAACCAGCCATCTTTTCATGCACATCACCGCTCCACATCAGTTCTGCTGCTCGCACATGAGCTTTAGAAACGCTGAGATGGGCACGGAGGACAAATCATGGGCTGTCATGTAGTTATTTCTCTTCTCTTGACTATTCAACAAATGCTGCCGTCTGTTGTCTACCACCCATGCAGGACCTGTGAAGCTCCAGAGACCTAAGCAACAGCACTCATCTCATCTGCTCAGCTATGGTAGCTAGAAGATAGGTTGACTGTATGCAGAGCTATAGGGATAGAGTCTTGGAAACAGCATCACAGAGACTTAGCCAGCTTAATTCTGCATTTCAGCCCCTGGAAAAACCTATCGGAAGGAAAATGTGTGGGAAAGTCTGTCAGAGTTGCTGTTTGGTTGCTGGCACATACTTCTAATTAATTTCTTCACTGCTCTGCCAAAGCAAAGCTCCTGTCCAGAATCAGTGCTGCTTTCTGCTGAAACTGCTCAGACTTGGGGGTGCATGTCATGCTTTCGCTTGGTCTGAGGACCCCAGCAATTCCTGCGTCACTGACCTGGAGCAGACCCCAGTGGGGATCTGAAGGCATGCCCTGTTCTGCACTGGCATCAGCTGAGCCTGCGTGCTGCTTTCTGGGCCAAACAATGTGGCAACAAGCACTGTACGTGCAATGGCTGTAGGACAGCCTGGCCCCTTGCAGGCAAGAGCAGAGCCAGCTCCAGGCTGATGGTCCAGCTCAGATACCAGCCCCTGCAGGAGTCATCCCAGGTAGGATAGGACATTTCACGTCTTTTGCAGTGATGATCGGCCCAAGAGTAGTGGGGTCAGTGCTGTCCCTGATAGCAAATGCACAGGCACGGTTATGAAAGTGGCTGTGAGAACAGCTTGCGACAGTCTGTCATCCCCAGCTTGGAGGTGAAGTGCTAGGTAGCTGTTAGGAAACCCACTTACTGAAGAACAAACTCATTGCAGAACAGTTTGTTTGACCCAAACTCACAGATAAGGTCACTACCTTGCTGTGGTTTTGTCACTCCCCCACAGACACTACATTGGGAAAGCAAAGTCAGCTTGGCGTCTCTTCTGTGTGGAGGGAGCAGGCAGAAGACCTTTCCTTCAGTTCCAATGTGGCTTCTGCCATTTGGACTTCTGTATGTCCGGATATGAAAGAGACGTTGAGGAAGCCATCCAGACCGGAGTGGAGTTGCATGAGGCACATCTCAGCATCATCATGAGCAAAAGCCTCATCCTACTCCAGGAACAGTCACAGTCGCTGTGTAGGAGGTACCAGTTGCTGAGAAACCACCTCCTCACCATGTAGTCTGCAAATGAGAGTTATTCTGAGATACTTTACCTAATGGTCTTCATCGTACAAGTGAATACCCACTAGAAAAAATGACTGTACTGAATACAAAGCTTCTGGCTACCCTGACTGCTACTTCTTTTCCTGCTAGAGGAACTCCACGGCTGGAGCTCTGCAATCAAAACCAATTTTCCTTCTACATCTTGCTTTTCTTGCTTCTTCAAATTGGTGGAGTGGCTCTGTGCTTTCAATGGAGTTGCCCAGAGAAAAAAGGCAACCCATTTTTCCCCATTAACATTGCAGTGCACAGGAGCCAGCCCTGGAGCAAGGTTATCACCTCAGCTTCCCCCCAGCTAGGACTATGGGAACATATGGAGAGGGTAACACTGAAGTTTTGCTCTCCACATGCTAATACTTCATTTTACATGCTCCTTCATGAAGGCAACAGGGCAAAGCAAATGAGCCTTGATAGCCTTACCCAAATGAGTTATCATCTTGGCAGTTTATCCACCGTTCCTCTTCATGGGTAGCTGCTTTCCTCAGAGGGAGGGATGAGAAGTTTTGATTCATGCAGGCAGGCACTGCTAGATCAAACATCAGATCATGGTGACACAGACAGGACTCTGCTGGCCTTCTTCCCACAGCCTGCCACAGCCATGACTTGCACCATGAGCGAAAACTGCTTGGGTACCTTGTGAAGACACCCATAGAGTCACAGCACTGAGGTGAACCTGCCCAGATTTTTTCTCTTCCCTAAAGAGAGATAAAAGGACATTTAAACTACTAAACCTGGCTTTCAGAGCACTACAGTAATTAGTTGTTTCAATGGAAAAGATTCAAAATGACTGGACCAGGCAGAATAGGATTTTAATAGGGTTTGCACAGAATCACCCCCTTCCCGTAGATGGGTAATTGCTCCAGCTAACACTGCCCAGTCCCTTCCCTGTGCCTGATATTCCCAGACCAGAAGCATGACTCTGGTCTGATTCAAACTTTTTCCAGCCACGCTCCCCACTCTCACAGCATCCTGCCACAGGCTGTGTTATGCAAACATCTTCCCCTGAGCAGGCCTACTCCCTCCCAAAGGACGGGCATGCTTTCTCCTCCTCGCTGCACACTCAGCTGGATGAGTTCTCGAGGACTGTGACACGTGGGATGTGCAAAATGACACTGCCCGTTACCCACATCGTAGTGGCACAAGGGAGCTGCTGCTGGTGCAAAACCTCTGGTTTGCATCCTACCTGGGCTGGTTTCATTCAGGTGTGGTTGGAGCTGAAGAGAAGGTGGAAGCATTGCAGAAAGATTAACCGGATAAATGTGGTTAGCTGGTTATGCACTGAGGGACAGCAATACCGTAACTCTGCTAGCATCGTGGCAGAAACTTTAGGCTAGTGAAAGAAAAGGGGTCAGAGCATCACATAATTTCTCAGTGCACACTTGCAAGGGCTACTCTTGTCCTCCTTATGGTAGGAGAGAGGGTAAGTCTCTCAAATTTAGGACTCTTTCCAGCAAACTCTTCATACCTGTACCTTGGACACACCAGGTTTGCATTCTCAGCCTAAGACTGGGTACGTTGGCAAAGTCAGAACACTGGTGTGCTGCTGTCCCATACGGGTCCTTGAGGGCTAGGAACACTTCTGACTCCAACAGAGGGTGACTCGTGGGTTGAATACCTGAATCTGAATTGAAAGCCTGAATGGAAGCTTGTCTTTGGGGCTGACCAGGCTTTGCAGATAGCAGTGCCTCGGTTATAACATTCGTCCGTCCGTCCGTCCGTCCGTCCATCCATCCATCTCACCCAGCAACAATTCTCCTGTTTCTCCTCCTGTATGTGTTTTCCTCCTCTCCTCACCACTCCGTTTCCCTTCCCCAGCCCAGGCTGCAGCAGTAGCGGCAGAAGTGAGGTGGAATCAGCTGCCCGAATCGCGGAGCAGCAGGGAGCTGACACATCAATCACAGCTCTGCTGTTGGAATTAATGAGAGCGCCACAGGTTCGGGCTGTCACTCACTACCCTCACTTTGCTGCTTCCATATGGCTGCCAGCCGACAGCCTCACGCTTCCCAATCTCTGCCAATTACAGCCTCAGCACTCCCAACCTCCTCCTATTAGGCTCACAGCTTCATTATTCTAATTAAGCCAAACAAGCTGAGCCCTCCCTTTTTCACTGTTGATGCATGTCCCTTGCATGCATCAGAGATACACTGCAGCAAACCCCCTCGTTGGGGCACTTTATGGGAAAAAGAGCAGCTAGACAGCACAGGAGCGTCGGGATGCCTCCTCTCCCGACTGTTTCTCTGGTCCTCGCTCACTTAGCTGGGCAGTGGGGGGAAATGTCCCCATTTGGCAGCAAGTCTCAGAAGGGTCCTTTCTTGTCAGAGTAATTGCAGGCAAGGCTGGCTGATCTCAGCCAGCCTGGCCTCCAAAACTAATTAGTCAGGGGATCCTTCAAAGCTAAATTGCATTTCCACCTTTTCTTTTTTTTTTAAGGTCTGCATGCTGCCCCAAAGAGATGGGAAGCAGCACCATGTGGGCAGGAACCCATTGGGAAGGAAGGAAAGTTGCCTCTCTCCTGGCTGGCTGAGGGAAGCTGTGGTTAGGAGAGGTTTGCACTCCTCTGGGGCACAGCTATGCCGCTGTTTCCCTAGGTAACCCCCCCAATTTTGCTTTGCGTCCCACGGACCCCTTCCTGGCTGGTATGACTTGACGCTCTGGGCAACAAATGGCCATGAATCCAAAGGTGAGTTTGAGGAGAAACCTCAGCCATTGACAGGGAGGTGGAGCAGAGCGTGCCATGCTGATAACTAACGTATTTTATAACAGCTGGGAGTTTCTCTGCCCCGAAGTTTCATTGCCTGACACAGAATGGATGAGTTACTCTGTCTTGGTGCTGACAGGGATGATGGGCTGCAGGGAGCATAGGCAGCCCCCCTGGAAACAGGGGGGACACAAGTCCTTGCACTGTAGCATAGGACCCCACTCCTTCACCAGCATCTCCTCCTCCATGTCTGGGCTGCGCAGGTGCACATGGACATTCCTAGGATTCTCTGAGCCAAAAATGAGGACAGTTGGGTATACTGGAAAGGATGACATAGATGGTGCTCTACGCAGCCCCTGGGTGATAATCAGCCATAAGCAATCCCGGATCACTGATCTGTCCTAACTGGGGCAGCTACAGGACTTCATAGTTCTAACTCCACCAGTGCTGGGGCTCTCGCTACTGCAGAGATATTGGCAGACCCACCCCCCACCTGCATCCCCCCACCTGGCCTGGGGAGGTCTTGAGTTTTAGGCAGGTGCAGGGACAATAAGCTGGTCCCTGCTGTGAGGGGAAGAGCTCCTCTGCGGATGTCTCACTGGTGCGGCAGCCCCACTCTCCTGCAGCTGGCACTTAGGATTTGCTGACCTTTGAATCCCTCAAATCGGTCTCTCTCAGTGTTACTCCAAGCAGCGCAGCCAAGAGATGCAACTGCTGGGTGGGTGCCAAAGCGGAGCCTGGGCTCCAGCCGAGGTAGGGAAATGCCTCTTGCTGCTTGTGGTCCGGGGGTGGAGAAACAGCAGTGATATTTCTCCATCTCTTCTCCCCCTTTGTGCTCTATGACACAGAGCAGCATCCAGAAAAGCCTTTGTAAACAAGGTGGTCCTGTTTGCTTTAAGACAGGGTTTACTTTTTTTTTCCAAATTTTGATCTATGTTTTTCAAAAAGCTTGATTTCTAATTTAATTTCCCATTTTCTAAACAACTCTGATTTTTTTGTCACTTCCCCAGTGGCTCTTCTCCCACTACAGCCAGAAGTAGGAGCAGGAGGCTTCCCAGGCAAATTGGGAATGGTTTATGTCACTAAAATCCAGAATATTTCAAAAAAATAAAAAAATTTCCCCCAAATTATTTGCTGTCCAGTTCTCGCAGATGCCTCCACCAAATGCTCTGAACTTGATCTCAGTCCCACCTCCCCTGACTCCACCAGCACCCCACAGCCCAGCTCTTCCCGGTCCCTGCTCTGTGTCACCACTACGGGTTCACCCTTGCACGTCTCCTGTCCCTGCCTGCCCAGCTCTCCTCCCAGACAAACACAACTGTGCCTGCAGCCCCAAAGGGCACTTAGGTGCCATCTCTCTGACTGGGCATGAGGGACTGTGAGGCTGCAGTTCAGACCCGACACCAAAACTTGTGGCAGAGCTGGTGACCCCACAGTGGTCCTGATGCCACCAGCCTCTGCCGGCCTGGCAGGTAGAGGGGAATGTAAGCAGCAGAGACATGTTGGCTATGACACTGTTAGCATTTTCCCAATGAGTTATTACCAGGTTAAAGGGTTGTGATAGTGCCAATATCCAAAGCTGGGTTATTGTGTTATTAATGTGCGGCTGTCACTGGCTATTAGCACTGTGATCAATCCCCGGTGACAAGGGCTGCTTAGCCTGTCACACTTTGTTTTATCTTCCATTCTTAGACTTTTACTAACTCACAAATTGCTAATCCAATCTCCTATAACCCAGTTAGGGGAGGACATTGTCTCAGTGCTGCTCAGATGCAGGAGCTGGGGCCCTGGAAGGGAATGTGCTGGTGACAGGGTAGGCACACATTTCTCAGGGGTGAGAGAAATATGTGTTGGCTGCAATAAATATAAGCATACTACTGTCCCCATCTCCTCAAGGAAACTCTCCCTAAAGTGATGGCTAAACCAGTTACACAAAGCTAACTTCATGGTGTTCTTCAGGAGAACATCTTGGCTTAGCCTTTGGTACTGGCTTACCTCCAGGTCACATCCATATCCTTGTTGCCCCATGCTGACCTGGGGGTGTCATCTCCATCTCCATGTGGCCTACCCCAGTGCCAGAGGACAGTGTTGCAATCTGTCTAATTGACTCCATCAGGCATCTCAGAAGCCTCAAGAGCTTTGGCATCTCCACCCTGGAGCCTTCACAGGGAAGAAATGACCTTAAAACTGCAGTCCCAAGGACAAATCTGCACATTGGAGCAAACCATTAGAAAGAGTTGGCAGCTTCTCTTTGACCTCAAGCTTGTTTCATTGCCCATTTATTGGAAATGTTGCATTTTTCTTAGTCACTCTGTTTCTGATCACTGACTACTGCAATACATTCTTGCAGGAGAACTCAAGGCAAACTGAGAATGAGGGCTGTTGCATTTTTGCTCCAACCGTTATACATGGAGACTGTGCTGCCGTAATACCGGGGCCACAAACTGCCCAGAAAACCTGCTCAAAATGCACCACAGCCCACAGTCCTTCTCTTGAGGTAGAGACCTGAGGAATTTGGATTATAAAATGAATTTCTCTCATTCTGCCCTTGGCAGCTCACGAGGAGTTGAGGGTAGAAAGCAGACTGACAAAGCTGGTGGAGATGGTTCGTTAGGGATGCCTGGAGTGTGGGGAATGTGGGAGAGGACTGATGTAGCTGGCCTGTGGGTAAATGCACAGGGTAAGTGTGGGTGGACTGGGGGTGTCCAAGAGTTGGGTATGGGGTCAATGAGGTTGGAACAGTGCTCTTGGAATAATGGTCTGCATGGTGCACCTCATGCGGAGAGGAGCCTGGGGCACAATTCCCAAGAGCCCTGCTCCCAGCCCTGGGAGCGTGTGTCATTACTGCACAGGTTGTTCGGGCTGGCGAGCCAGTAGTTTTGCCGAGGTTGCTACGCATACACTGAGAAACTGCTTTTTGCTTCCTGGCCAAGACAGTTTTGTAACATCTCTGCATGCAGCAACTGCTTCTCTGCCATGGGTGAACTGAATTCATATGTGCATATCCTGAAAGTCTGCAGTAGTGCCTTGAGGCTTGCAAAAGGCATCCTATCAATAAATGATACTGACTCCTGAGCAAGAAAGCCAACTAGCAAGTTCACGAGTCCCAGATGCTCCCAGCACACGAGGGAGAGCTCCCGGAGGACAGGCAGGGAAAGGATCCGGCTGTGCTGAGCACAGGGGCTCCGTGCTGGGCTCACAGTCTGGCAGCTGGTGCCTCGGCATGCAGGAAAGCAAAGGGGAGGAAGGCATTTCCTACAAGGCATGACCTCCCTCTGTGCAAACAGAGGTGTTTGACGTGAGCACTGAATTCTGCCAGGAAGGCAGGAGGACGCTGTGTTGAGATCTAATCCGTGGTGAGCTTGTCAGCAGGACCAGGGACATTTGTGGCCTTTTCTCTAGTAACTTCAGGCCCCTCCACAGATCGTGAGTCCTATATTTAGACTTTCATATCTCAGCAAGACTCTGTGAAATAGCTTCAGATGTTACCAGAGGCAGGCCTGGACTTCCAGCCCATTGCAAGAGCTGGGTAGGTATGTGGATGCCGGGATGCCTTCCCAGAGCCCTGCAGCATTTCACAACCTTTGCCGTGTTGGAGAATAGTTCTTAGCAGTGATGACCCCTCCATGTGTTGGTATGTTAATGTATGATGTACAAGCACCATACCAGGGTGCTGCTGATTGTATTCCAGCCAGTTTTTAGGAAATGGATAGAGCCACAAAAGCACTAGAAGAGCATTCAGGCCAGTTAGCACCGGCAGGAGGACTGCAAGGGTCTTGGTATAACATGCATTAGGAAAACAAAATAGCAGGCACGTTCAATTTAAACTCCCCAAGTGATAAACATGTCAAAATGGCTACAAATCATGTCTTTACTATCAGCATCCACGTATATGAATATGAATGTTAAATATTCCAGGGGGAAAAAATTACAACACGAGGTAGGTTTTCACAGTCTTCCACAGCTGCTTGGTGCAACTGGGCAGGTATTGTTTCATTTTTTCAGAATACCATGGTGATATGAAAACTGAGAATTTCACGTGGAAGGCCAAAATCATCACCAATGTGTCTCCTTTCAACTGAGTTCATCCACTAGGCAATGCATCTGTTGAGCCTAACATAGTTTTTACTTTGGACACCACATTTACTCATTTTTTTATACCTGGGCAGGCTTTTCATCCAGACTTCAGCTACAATGGAGAATTACCCCTTTCCCCAAGCCAATGCACACATTGCACAAGTCCTTGGCTGGATTCATGTGTGTTAAAATAGAGAAAAATCAAACAAATTAGGAAAAAAAGTTTAATTAAAAAAACCCTTGGGTTTTCTCTGTGTGATGGGAAAAATAAATGGCCCTGTTGGGGGAGAGATTCACAGGACTGTGCTGACCTAATGGTGAACAAGGTGTTGGTTTAGATGTGGCTTCATCCTGCTCAGGGATGGGCCATTGTCCTCTCTCCTTGCAGCTGGAGATTCCAGCAATTACTTGCTTTAGAGAAAGACGATAACCAACATTCACTCCTGCTGGGCTGTGCAAGTAAGCACCATTAATAATCCAACTAGTGAGTACCTTTCCCTGCAAAAATCTGATTGCAAAGACTAGCAATGTCTGACAAAAAAAAAAAGGTGACAATTCCCGCTGTGCAGCACCAGTGCCCTCCCTAGCTGAGGACGTCGTGCCTGGAGACCTTCCTGTCCCTGGGGAGCTGATGCTGCTTGTGGTGCTAAGGTGAAGAATGAGCACACCTGGAACTGTGCCTGGTGCCGGGAAGGGATAATAGAAGGTCTTTTTTCTCCCCCAGATACTGCAAGGTCTGCTTAGGAAAACAGCTTATATGTCAGCCCCAGTGTCACATTGGGTGTGACAAGGCCAGCACCGTGCTTCAGTCAACAAACAGGGCTAAGCATAGTTCAAGCACTCTGTGTTCCTGCAAGCTTTTAGATCAGCTTAAACTGTTTAAGCAGCTGCACTGCAGTTTAAGATTAAGCTGGTCTTTTGAGCAATCTAAGCAGTTTAAAATACTCTAAAGGCTTAACATTATAGCCAGTTTAAGTTGCTGTAGGGGCTTAAAGCAGTGATGTGCAGCCCGTATCTTAACAGGGTTTTCCACAAAATGTGTCTTTATAGCCTGTGATAAACCCTATGGATCAGGGCACGTGTGTTTGCATAGGGCATGCTCATCTGCCTGCCTCGCAGGCATTTTTTTCTGACCTTGCACATCGCTGCTCAGATGCGTGTTCCTGGCTCTTTGCTTGGATTGCTGCGTCTCTGCCAGTTGGAGAACGCTCTCGCTTTATCTTGCAGCACCCTTTTCATCTCCCAGGCACACCAGATGCACCAGAAGGACTTGCTTCTTCAAACCTACAACCAAGGACACAAGAAAAAACAGCTCAGTTTGTCAAACTCTAGAAGCCCTGGCCCTTTGTCTTAATGAGGCTTCCAAACCTGGTGAAGGAAGAAGAGACATCTCGCATGCACACAGCCTGATGCATCCTGAGCCCAGCCATGGTCAAACAGGAGCCTTCAAAGCAGCCTAGCAGAAGGGACAACTCTCCAAAAGCCTGATTTTGTGGGGCCTTTGAAATAGGAGCCCTTGGGGTGCTGTAAGACTGCCCTTCAAGGACTAGAGAGGCTAAAGGAGGCTTATGTTGCTTCAACTCTGCCTTATGACATGCTACAGTATTAAGGCATTAAAGTCCTTATGTGACACTAAGGGTTTAAGGTCTTATAGAGCTTTAAAAGTGGCTTAAATGCTCTCTCACCTTTCACGTGGGACACAGCACTCCTGGCACAAGTCAGGGGGATGGCAGTACGTTGCTCGCACAGCAAGGGATTTGCTCCAAGTGGTGCCACCCGGGAGGGTCTGTGCAGATGCAACCTTCAGGGTCTTGCTCCTTTGACCATGCCATTCCCATCTTGGCCACCAGCATACCGCCTTACAGGTAGTGGCAGTGTGGGAGAGAAATGGCACTTCCAGCTCCTCAAAGCCTTTTGCCGAAAGGCAACATCATAAGCTCTGAGCATCAAGTGCCTGTTAAGAGATGAGGATGGTGTTCTCGCCTGCGGCCCTACATCTCACTGCCACTGGTGATGGAGAGTATCACTTCAGGTTTTCTGGACCAAATGCATCCCCACGGGTTTCTCTACCCCATACCTGGCAGGATCAGTGCTGGGCTAACCCCCATGTTGCTGAAATAACCTGTCTTTAATGCTTTTCAGGTGGTAGGATGCTTCCCCACAGAGTCATCTCCTGTGCAGGTGCAAGTTTGGTTTATGTGATGCTATGCTTGGCACTGTCGGTGCTCGGATGGGAGGGAAATAACCTTTGCAAAGATTTTAGTGAGTGTTACTAAATTCTGGTGAGATGGATGCATCCCACTTACGGGGAAGGGGATCTAGAGCTCAGGAGCCCACCATCACCTGGTTGAACTTTGCATCCTCCCGTCCAAGACTGGTAATGTTGGCTGCAGAAAACCTATTGCTCAAGGCTGGATGGGTGGTGTTTGTGTGACCTGCCTGTCACCATACAACAGTTAACATCCTGGCAGTGTGGGATCCCATAACCTCCCAGAGACAGACAGATGCTTCCAGAGTGCTTTCTCTCTGCTGCACTGCAGGTGTGGAAGGCAAACATGGTGAAATTGCTCTCTGGAGTCCTCTAATCTCACCGTCAATTATGGAGACACCTTGGATGACTGTGATCTCTGCAGATGGGCACAGGCTTCTGTGCTTCTTTTGCTACCCAGCCGACAGTCAGATGAAGTGGGACACCATCAGACATCCTCTGTCTGGTTTTGTGGCCTTCCTAGAGTATCCGTCTCTACCCTTGGCATGTCCACCTGATGCTTTCAGACCATTAATGACATTCATGTACCCATTTTCCAGTCACAATAGGGAGCATCTGGGTTTGCAAGTAGAGAGAGCTCACTTCACTGTAATGCTGGGCTTGAAGGGCTGCAAACACCGCAACCAGGTGGTTGGGGCGTGGGCCTGGTACACTACAACCTGGACAGCCCTCGAAGTGCAAACTCTGCTGGTAAAAGTGCCCATGCATCTCTCCAGTGCCTGTCTGAGTGTGGGTTAGCTGCTGCACAGGCTGGATGTTGCTTTCCTTCCTTTTGTAGAGTTCTGAGCTCTGTAGAGGGTGCAACATTTTTACAAATTCGAGAGACCTGCTAATAACCCTGTTTTTCTAAAGGCAGTGGGTGAGTTTGTTAATTTTGCATTCCTGTGTCCTTTCTACCAAAAGAGAAGTGACCAAGGTATAAAACCAGAGCAGCTGTAAAACAAAATTGCTTAAAATGCATTCCCAAGGCCCCATTTTTTAGATGACATAACAGAAACTGGGGCTTGCAAATTTGCACCTGGCAAAAAAAATTGTTTGCTATTACAGCAGGTGAAGTGAGTGGACGCTTCGACAAATGCCACGTCGCATTTTTTCTGCACATCTCTTTATCCTGCGTATGGAATTTGAGCACGGAGCTCTCGACCCAGGCAGCCCAGCTGTGCTATCACACAGTCCTGAGAGGGGTAGCTGAGTCAGGTCCAGATTGGTTCGAGCTGGCTTTAAATTAACTGAACTGTGAGGTTCACAACGAGGATACGTGGAGGACCTCCTACTCACTTATATATTTTGCAATTTTCATGCTGGGATTCTGCTGTCGATGTCACTATCCAAACAGCTACACTTGAAAGTGACTTCAATATTAAAAATTATTTGTTATCTTAATAAAAGACTGCATTTCAGGTAAAAAAGTGTGTCTAATAACCATCATTTTCCCTTCACTCTGAAAATTTGGCCACTTGAAATGAGCAGCTTTTCTGCCTCCAGCAGTGGCAGAGGCTGCACAGGGACGTTAGGAGCCCCTGGCTCACTCAAAATTCCTGCAGACCAGATTGCTCTTTCAGATGCTTCCACATGGATGAAGTCTGGGCTCCTGTGATTTCAATTCTCGTACCTTTATTGGGTCTAGCTGCACCCAGTGGATTTTCAGGACAGGAGACTGCTTTCCATGATGTTTCTAAGCAGGCTCTGGCCACCTATATACCATTTGCACCTCTCAAAACTTCCTTGGTGGGGAAGTGGGGTGTATTCGACACCATGGTGGCAAACCCTGCTTAACAAGGAGAGTATTTGTGTTTGAATTCTTTGAAACATCTCCCCTGTTCTGTTATGTTAACACCAATTTAAACCAAATCCTTGAGAAATACTTGGAAAAACAATATATCTGTTGAAGATTTTGCACCAACTGCTATCAGCAGTGGGCAGAGAAAGCTCGTTATCCACTCCCTAATGAGCCACCCAGCAAGACAAGGAAACCTGAGCCTGATAAGATACCAAAACTGAGCAAACTGAAACACTCTGGTTTTCAAAGTGAAAAAATCTGGAAGGACTCAACAGAACAGACACAGAAGGCTTCACATGATCAGCTCTACAAATCTTTCCCCTGCTTTCCAGCCATCTAACTGTACGTTGTGTCTGACCAAGAGCTGCCACGAGCCCAGCTTCTCCCTCTGGAGGTCTGGGATAGGAACAAGGGGTAGATGAGATGGTGTGTCTTCCTAAGGTACTTCCAGCCTGTTTTATGCCATTTCTGTGCTGTAACTGACAGAGATGAGCTAGCTGGGACCCAAATCAGGTGCAGAGAAGTGTTCTGGGACCGGCTGTCCCTGTGATTTCACTGGGGAGGAGCGAGTCAGATGGAGATGCATGGAGGTCCCCACTAAGTCGCAACAATCCTGGTGAGATGCTTTTCCAGGTGCCTGCGTTTTTTCACAGAAGTTTCACCCCAGACACTGCTTGCTGAACAGAGGTGCCTTTAGAGGCCAACTGGAGCTTGAAGGACCTGCAGGAGGTTTCATCCCTGGGTTTGCCCAGAGATGCTAGAGACTTTGCTGCACCTTTCTCCTCTGCTGTGCTGCCCACACTGGTCTGCTCTGCATCCTTTCTGGTGCCTCCAGACCCCTATTTCACATCCCTCACTCAGTCCCACCCCTCTTTCCCCTCTTGTGAACCCCGGCCGGCACCAGGGACCTGCTCTGCATGCAGGACTCACCAAGGTGGGTTTCCCTAACTGGAAAGTTTACCTCTGCAGTTGTAAAGGCAGAAATACACATAGGCAGATGTGTAAATGCAGAATTTGCGTGTCTCTGTGGCAGATTTATTTGCTGGGCATTTCAGCATTCGGTGTCTGCTGCCGGACCAGAGGCGCATCCCCAGCTCCCGTATCCGCTTCCTCAGAGATCATTTGTGCAAATGTGCTACAACATTTTTCAGGTGAAAGTTGCGTGTTACTTTCTTTGCCGCTACACTTGCTGCTAGCTGTAAATGGATAAGGTGCAGTAGCCAGCTGTCGGAAGCTCTGCTGTCTTCCTCCTTACAAGAAGCTTTGCCCCCAAAGCTTTTCACTTTCTTGCGCATCTGCCCAACCGTCACCCCCTCCTGTCTAGTCACAGGCTTCCTGTGACCCCGTGTGCTGGGTAAGAGAGACCTTGTCAGAAAAATGATGCTGCTTGTATGTACAGTCACTCTAATGATGCCTTAGCCATCGACTGTGGTTCAGCCTCACCCTCAGCAGAGAAGGACCCCTCCTCTGCTGAAATTGCAGCCACTCTCCACCTCCTAGGTGCTTTCTGACCCAGTGGGAGGAGATTTTCTGGGTTCCCAACTTATGCACTGCACAGCCTCCCTTCATTCAGCATTCACCTCAAGGACAGACAGGGCCAAAAGCTGTAAAACGCTGTTTTATCCCATCCCTACTTGTTTTGCAGTGCTGAGGCTTTGTGCTGATCCTGCCTGCAGAGCCGAACATCACGCTGAAGAGCAGGATGTGACCAGGCAGCTGCAGGTCATGCCTGCAGCCAGATGTGACACAGACCCTCCCAGATGGATGCCTCATATGACGGGGACCTGATCATCGCAGAGCAGCAATTGTGGCAAAGAGACACAGGTCTTGCAGAAGGAGGGGGCTGCCAGGTTAGGTGGGTGTTGAACATGCATTGGGGTGCACCCAGTAGCTCTGGTTCCCCCACATCTCTGCTCTCCTCCAGCCCCTGCCACTGGGTTCGTCCCTTTGGAAACCCAAGGATTGGGAGAGCTGATGTGTCCCAGCACGTTGGTCCACTGTGGGGATGATATAAAGCCAGGATGTACACCCTGGACTGCAGGTGTCTCCCAGACCCCCGATGCTTGGTCCAGCCATATCTCACAGGCAAGCAGCAGCTTTATGTGTTTAGCCCTGCTGAACTGAGGAGGGAAGATGGAGGATGCTGCCACTCTCTGTATGCTTCAGCTTCTCAAATGTGCACTGGCTCTTGCACACCTGGACATTTTGGTGCCCGGGCTGTGGGCATGAGGCTCCTCTGTATCTCTGCAGGTACTGGCACCCACTGCCCCACTGGCAGACACAGATCAGTGTTCAGCTGGAAAAAGCAGAAATGATGAAGTGTGAAAGAGCCGAGCGTGAACCCATCTCTCTCTGATGGTGCCCTGTGCTATGCTTGCAGTATTGGCAGCCTTTCACCACTGACAGTGAAAGGGATATCTAGTACTTATTTTTAACATAAATGCATGTGCTCGAACGCTCTCTGCCTAGACAGAGCGCAGCTACGACCGCGACACCCCCTGACCTCCCGCCGCACGCACACGTGTGGGTGCACAGCCACGCAGCCCGCAGAGCACACACATGGAGGTTCACGCCCAGCCGTGCCTCTGCATGCGCAGGGGTGTGTGTACGTGCGTGTATGCACACATGCACCCACACAGACGCATGTGCCCACACACGATGCACACATATACAAACACGCACACACAAACACATGCACGCATTCACACACATGCACACACACACACGTACGTGCATACACAGGCTCCCCCATGGGCACTTCTGCTCTCATTCACCCCTGGCTCCAAGCACAACCCTTCCACATGCCGACAGCCACCACCACCCCCAAGTGCACGGTCCCTCCCGGACTCCTCTGGGAGGAAATCCGCCTTCCTCCACCCAGCAACAGGGCAGTCAGGTCGCCCTCCCCACCCTGCCCATGGTGTCAGGCCCTGCTGCATGCCCAGACTGTACCAGGTTTGGTGTGAGCTGAGCTTTCCTGTGCTGCTGGCCTGGCGCTGGGTTTTCTCACCATCTCCACTGCCCCAGGATGCGGTTGCCGTGGCAACGAGTGAGCCGAGGGCCTGGACCGCTCGGCAGCCGCCCTGCAGAGAATAGCACTCCCCAGCTCCTTTCCCACCCGTGATGGACAATGCTGTGCATCCCTGGCTGAAGGAGAAGCTCACAGGGTTATGCACCACTGCAACATCTTGCACTTTTGCCACTCGGCTATTTCATATTCAGATTCTGACCGGCTGCAAAATAGGCTGCAAACCTGAGGCTGCAAAGCAAAAATGTAGGGTGAGCTAAAGGTGGTCATTTTTGCTTCCCACTAATGTTACTGAGATATTATCTGACAACACTGCAAAAAGAATGCCATGCAAGTTGCATGTTAAAAGTGTTTCTGAACCCATTATATAATTGCTCTCCATCATTATAAGGATCAAAGTTAGCCTGAACCATTTGAAAAAGTGTCTGGAGACATAGCCCATAAGCTCTGTCTCATAACAGACGTTTAGTAGTTAGGTGATTAATATGAAAGTGCTTCCTCCTTCAAATATCAATATTAACTTGAACTTTGCCTTAAGTAGGCTTGAGCCTATATTTGAAAAAGTATATTGGTTAATGTGTTAAATAAAAATCAGTCATTTCATACAGTAATCTTTCTGCTATAATCTTTTCCTTCGACTTCTTTTCATTTTGGTCCCTCAAGTAATGATTCAAGACCATTTTTCTGCACAGGAATATACAAAAGAAACTGTAAGTCACCCACAGCCTGCGAAGGTGAATTTCCAATTCCTGAGGCACCAGAGGAAACAGTGGGCAAAGAACATATAGGCTGAGGTAGTTTTACATGAGTGATTAATAGAGCTGGCTCATCAACAAATAAAAGTGGATCAAAATGAAGAATGCAAATATTTCGTAAGGAGAGAAAGGGCTAAATGAATCGGATAAAGTGTATGCTGTGACTTGTTTGGCTGCCTGTAACTGGAAGGCTGCATTTCTATGGCCCAATGTGCCTTTTTTATTTCCTTTTCCTTTCAACAAAACTGCCAACATCGCGAGGATCCTAGCTGTGTGCTGCTGATTGCTTGGTGTGATATTTTACTCTGTACCACTGGGCTGTTATTAATGAACTGCCAAACCTAAAAAAAAAATGGAGCTGAGTGTATCTGCATAGCTAAATAGCTTCTTTTAATTTGCTGTAGGTCTACAGGTTACTCGGTTTATTTGTTAGAACGAACTTCAAGACCCTTGCTCTCCATCACGCATCACGAGCCAAGGCCAAGAGAAAGAAACACTGCAGCAGAGAATCACGGTGAAATATAGCAAATGGAGATTAAAAAAAAGTTTTGCCCATTTCAAGCAAATTTTTGAAGTGGATAAAATGAATCCTTTCTGCATTTGCCCCAGAGGGATGGCTGCAGGGCTGGATTCAGGTCTCAGTGTCCGCGGCATGCATTTGCAGAGAGGAGGCTGGGCAGGTTTCTGCAGGAACCAAAGAGAAGGGCTAGCACCTCTCAGGGCTCGTGGCACCCCAGGGGACTGGGGCAGCTCAGCAGCAGCAGTGGTTTGCAGAACGCACATTGCATTTCAAGAATAAACGCTGCAGGGGACTAACACTGCAGCCCCTGTTCCCAGGGAGACCCTGCTGATGGGGAAGGACGTGATGGGTCACGCAGCCTCTCAGGAGCATTTTAGGAGATTATCCAGGCTACCAAAGTGTACATCAGCTTAATTCGGGAAGGAAACAGGGTGCATCTCTTTAATGATTTGGGTGGAAAGAAGAAGATAATGTTGTTTCACTTCCCTGGCTGCTTCCACAGCAAAGCAGGATGGAGTACATCTGACGAAGGGACATCCCTGAAAATACCCCTGCTGCTGCACCCAGGGGTCCTGGTCTCAGAGGGGAGGTCAAGGTCAGCCCTGTGCTGTTTGATATAGGGCAACAGAACCGTGCTCTCACTCCAGATTTCCTCCAGTTCAGTACACGGAGTGCTGAGATGATTGGTAGTGTTTGCTTAAGTGCAGGGTAGCTGTGAAAAACTTTTCTCCTTACAGGGGTCTGGGGAGGCAGGAGGGCAGCCACAGGCGAGGGCAGCCCAGATGACACATTGCTGGAGCCATGCTTTGCCAAGGAGTTGTCATGGAGCACTCAGAAGCCCCAAATCCCAGAATAGCAGAGGTTGGAAGGCATCTCTGGAGATCATCTCATCCAGGCCCTGCACAAGCATGGTCACCCAGAACATGTTTCCCAGGGCCACGACCTGGTAGATTTTGAGTATCTTGAAGGATGGAGAAATCACAGCCTCCTGGAGCAGCCTGTGCCAGTGTTCAACCACCCTCACAGAACAAAATGTCTTCTTACATTCAGACAAAATTTCCTGTATTTCAGTTTGTGCCCATTGCCTCTTGTCCTGTCACTGGGAACCACTGAGAACATTTACAGATGACATGTGCAAGGGCTGTGATTCCAACAGGTCCAGGGCATTTTGGGACAAAACCAGAGAGGCTGGGTATAAACCAGTCTGGTGACAACCTTACTGGGCATGTGGGATCCCAGAGCATGTGAAATCACATAGCTGAAATGCAAAGGCAGAAGATGCAAATCTGTTGTCAGAGGAGCAGTAGATGGGGGAATGACTCCCATGCCTGCAGAAGAAACTCAACAGGTCTGGGTACCCCTCCTTAAGCAGGGCTTGGCACACGTAATGGCTGGGTTGAGCCCTCGTGTGCCTTATGGGGTCCAACGTGGGCAGACCTGGTCCTGGGAGAGGACCTGACCTCATCATGCGAATGGACCTGTATGAACTCAAGAGGGTACAGGAGTCTGGAGAGCTTCTCCAGAGAGAGACTTCTGCACCCAGAATGTGTCAAGACATGCCAGATGAATCCTCCCAGCCTGGCCTGGAGTCCAGCCATTGAATCTATGGGGACACAAAAGACTGTCTGGAGGAAGAGAGGAATGTGCCCTGGGTGCTGTTTGTCTGGCACATTGCTACGGTGAGTGAGAGTGCAGTAACTGAACCGTGTCAATAATATAGCAACAGAGCATTTCTACCAGAAAATGGCATTTAAATGCCACTTTGTTGTAATAAAGAATTTCCATGGGAATACATTGATTTCAAGGAAATATAATTTTGAAAAAAAGGGAAGACATTTTGTAAGCTTTGAAAGCTCAAGCACCTCTATTGCAGTAAATACATCATTTGTTACTCTACAATTGACTTTTTTTCTCAGCTTAGTCAACATCATGTAGTTATATAATTTCATTGAAGTAGTTAGCTAATATGCAGACTTGACTTTTGGCAGCTGTCTCCAGTATGGAGGGAACTTGCAAGAGAGCCAGGTATTTCTGGTGGAATTAATTTTATATGCAAAAACATTGCTGTAAGTGACACTTTACTTGAGACGAGAACTGGTGCAGCAGGAGATACTGATGCCACCAGACTTCCCAAGTCTCTTTCCCCAGCCAATACACTGCTCAAAATCTCGGTCTTTGTTTTCTCTGAACAGAAGGCTGCAAAGTGTTTCTTTGGCCACCCTTGGCTTTTCACTGATTGCTTCTGATTATTTCTGTTGTGTCTCCCCACTCTCAGACAGGCAGGCCCATAGACCTCTCTAACAAAGCAACATCCGTTTAGCTCTTTCATGCGCATAGCTCGACTCTTAATTAGTCTTAAACACGGCCCATGCTTTGGGCAATAGCTCCTGTTGGTTGCATAAGAGAAATGAATTCTTTCCCTGCTCGCTCTGACTGAAGGATGGCAGCAACGCCCAGCTTTTGCAGTGCTCTCCCTGACCACTTAAGGAGCAAGAAAGTCCTGGAGCCTCTGCAAGCTCTGGTCTGCAGCCTCCAACCCGCTCCCAGCTGTGCGGGTCCAGCCTCTTGCAGGGATGAATCCAGCCTTTGTCCTCCTTCAGCAATATCAGCCTGATACAAGCACAGCTAGAAGAACAAAGTGCACAACCACTGTCCTCCTGGCTCTTTTAGGAAGATACACATAAGCCACAGATGTGCATAAACACATTAGCAAGGTGCTTCGTCCACTCAGGGTGAAGCCAGGCCAGCGTGATTCTGAAAGTCTCATCTAAGGAAAGCAGACAAAGACTCCGGCTGTTAAACTGCCGGAGTCTCACTAGACTATAAGAAAGGGCAGCCAACATATCTTGGTCATCAGGATTAGCATAAGGGGATTACAGCACCTGCTAAAATCTCTCTGAACTTCAAAGGCTCATGGCACATCATATTTTTAAACATGTCCCAGAGTAATTAAGCAAAGCAACTTTAAAAGAAAGGCATTTTGTCAGTCTGAGGAGCTCCCTTGGGGTTTTCCTTGTTGTTGAGAAGGTTAGCCTGATTATGGCAGGAAGACAGACGTTTTACAAGCTCCTCACCGCAGCCATGTCCTCGCTGCAACACCGTCTGCCGCAGTAAGGCTCTGGGTCCTGGAAAAGCCCCTGCAGCAGCCGATAAACCCACGATCTTTGATAGGAGAGTTAGGCATCTGCAGCAGCTTGGTGCCTCCTCCTGCAAAGAGCCTTATCACAGCTCTCCATCCACCACAGCAGCGTGGGGGTAAGGAAGGGGGCCAGGATTCATACAGGGCTGTCAGGTTGATGGACGGATGCTGCTGGAGCCCAGCTCTGCTAAGTCTTGTATACACGCGCAATGTGCCTCTGCATGGAGCAAATGCCTATTTGCAGCATAGCCCTGCTGAAAGGAGCAGAGGCGGCCACTTGAGATGGACACATGTCACAAGCACATTTTGAAAACTCTGGAGATCAGGATGGGCTCACCATCGTTTGTGATCCTGTGCCTGGTATTGGTGCTGGGCCAAGAAGCGTGGCAGCGTCAGGACCCCTGAGACCTGCTGCCCAGCAAGACTCCTCAGGCCTCTCCAGTCTAGCGCAGAGATTCAGTCCTAGGCTGAGAAAATAGCTTTTCTGGATGATTTCCGATTTCGAGCCCAGCTTCAGCATTGCATCAGGTAGAAGCGGCATCCTGCTGAGCTTTCTGTGACTCACCCTGCCACCCACTTCTCCACGAAAGAGAATGTTAGGTCTTTAACAAGTGAGCTGAGCACTGGAAATTACTTGTGGAGTATTGATTGGTGTCCAGACTGCAGGGAGAAGGGATTTTCAGTCATTATCTGGAAGATGTCAGGGCCTTGAGGCTGATCTTAAAACTGAACAAAAATAGAAATTATTCCTTTTGTTTTGTTTGGGGGTTTTATTTCCTTTGCATTGAATTCTTGGTTAACATTTACAGGAGTCAAACCTGGATGCTGCTGCAGAAGGGGAGGTACGAAAAATCAGAGCAGTAGCACTACACCAAGTGCATGTGGCCAGAGAAGGGGCTGAGGAGCAGAAAGACCAGCACTTCTTCTTTATCCCATGTGGTCCAAACGGCATGTGTGGGTGCAATGAGATAAGGGGGTTCTTCTTCTGACTCTAGACCCGGTAAGAGAAGACTAGGGCAACTAGTAGCCCATGGAACAAGCTGTCCCTCCTTTCAGCAGGAATGAGTCACAAAGAGCTCTCGTGTCCAGCTCCCCAGCCTCTCACTGCTCCTGCCCAACCACTCTGTTTGCTCCAATTAGGCAAGAACAATGTGTGGAAATGGAAGGAGCTGTGTGCAATTTCCAGCAGCTGTTAACTACTTTTCTCAGCTCCCAAGATGGCTGAATTTGAATCGATCTGGCTGCAGAGCCCATGCTAAAGTCTGCACATCTTCACTTCATGCTTTACATGATATTTTGACCAAACCCTGAAGGCCAAGGACCACTGCACATGTGAGTGATGGGGGAACTGTCAAGGTCAGAGGAGGGAGGTGGGGACTCAGCTGGGGCAGTTCCTGGACAAGTGTCCCAGGAGGACACATTTCCAGTTCCTGTTGGCAGAAGTGAGCATTTCCAACCAAGCAATTCCACCTCTGCCCGGACATTTTGCTTGAAACATACTGCTTACTTTTTCAAAACCTGTTTCTTATTTCCACTAGCAGCCTGTTCAGATGTTAACTGGTGACAGGCATTTTATCCCAGAGGCTGAGTGTGTTTTGTGTGACTAAGTGGGGAAACACAGAGACGCAGAGCCTTGTCAGAGGTCCCTGGTCTTCAGGAGAGACCCAGATCAGCCACGAATAAAGGGATATTTCCAATCCAACAGCCAGCAGCTTTGAAGATCCCAGTATTTCCTTATAATCTCAGTTAGGAAGCTTAGGCAGAGCCAGATGGCTTTCCCCTGCTTCCAACCCTCTCCCCCATCGCCATCCTGCAGGGTTTCAGGGTCCCTTCAGAGCTGCCCAGCTCTGACCCAGCTCTCTGTGGCTGCTGCTTGGGTCAGCTCCAACATGCCTTGGAGGCAATTAGCAGCGACGTTGCACGTACCTCTGGGGGACCAAGAATCTTTGCTTTGTTCAAAACATGCTCAGGAAGTCTGAGCTCTCTGAAGCTCCTTGAGCCCTGGCCCACAGATTCCACGCCTCAGCTTGCGTTGCTCAATGTTTCTCTCCAAAAGCTCAGTTCACCATCCTGCAGGAGTGACTCAGTGGAGGCTGACCCTCATGGCCCCTCACGCATTTTCCTGAGCCTCCATCCAAAGATGCCACATACCAGAAGCATCACACGTCGCTCTGGGAGGCAATACAATTTCTATTTCTCAGCATTGCCAAGCAGATTTTTTGCTCACACCTTGGCAGGTGGATTTCAAGCCTCGCCTGTGCTGCAGTTCAGAGCCCTGCCTGCACAGAGGAAAAGCAGCCTTGAAGGTCTGGGCATTTCTGCAGCACCCAAGCTCTCTTCCCGAGGGGCAGCCAGGCATTTCAGCCTCCTGCCAGCCAGGATAGGCTCCCTCGGATGAGCAGAGAGATGGGAAACCTGCCCGAGGCAGGCTGTGCATACCCCTCCTCCCCAAGCCACACTGCTCATCAACCTGCCAGGGTAGCCTTCAGTGTAATATCAATAACTCTTTACTATCAAAAAATAAATACCATATAAATGTACCAATTCTTCCCCTGCACGTGCATACACACAAACTCACACTCACCCACACGATCGATCCCTGTTTAATTAAATACTGGCAATGACTATCATGTGGGGGCAATTCTGCTGACTTGGGCACTTCGGGATTTTTATGCATTTATTTCTGCTTTGCTTTTCCATTAACTTATTTTTCCCTTTGTAATAAGGGGTTGTCAGTGTAATTTATACAGCAGTGCAGGAGGCGCAGGCAGCCCGGGGAGCCATTCACAGCTTGCCAGGGATAAACACAATTACACATTTTTAAATGTCAGACTTCATGAGAAGAAATGAAAAAGGTAAACTATATAAATCTCAGAAAGAGAGCTGCTCTCTCTTTGAGGAGCAGCTTCCCAGCAAGTTACCGTGTCCCCACATTCATGGCACAGGCACGTCCTTCTGCATTGCTGGGGTGCAGAGGCACAAAAGAAAGGCCAGAAGAAATACACAGAAAGCGACAGTAGCACTTGTGTTTCCAGTATTGTTACCGAGTAATTTTTTTTAAAAAAGCGATCTGAAAAGCATCATGCCCTGGCATATGTTCCTGTCCCACAACCTGTCCCCTTCTCACCCAATACAGGCCGGCTTGCACAGGGGAGAGCCTGCTCTGCTCCCTACTCATTTCACAGTCAGCTGCTTTGATCTCATATGTGATTAAAAGAGGATAGTTCAGATGGATTAAATGAGAGCCACTTACATAATCTGTTTAAAATTCCAGTAGCACATATTCAGAGAAGAGAAGAACAGCCACCAACTCCCACTTGTTTTGCAAGCTAGGTGGGAACTTCACTGCCACTTCCCCACTCCTGGTGGGCTCAGGGCAGTGTAGGAAACCACCCACAGATGACTGCAACCTTGTTGTGTGAATCATAATTGATGCCTGCTAGAAAGAGAGAGGAGGCCTGGGGGTGGACAGAGGAGGCTTATAATGCCCAGGCTCTCCCTACTAATGAGCAGCTGTTTGAGCTCTGTAAAAGTTGATGGCATGATGGGGGTCTGATGTTTTGGGAGAGTGTGTGTTGTTGTGGTCTAGGGTGTTTCCAGGTGGTTGTTGGCTAGGGTATGTCTCTTATCATAAGTCTGGGATAGGAGCAAGGGGTAAATCTTGGGTAGGAGAAGGTAGTGGGTTAGCAGGATCTCGTTTTAGGCTTGTAGCCTTGAGGAAGGAATGGGGGTGAAGAAAGGATCTGCAAGTGAAAGGATGGGGCTGAAAGTCTTTAGAGAGTGCTTGTAGGGGTAGGAGAGAAGCTGGAGCTTCTTGTTACCTGCATACCAGATGGAAGTAGCCTGTCCCACCATCAGGGAACCTTGAAGGTCTTAGGCTGTGGAGGAAGGCAGTGCAGCCGGTGGTCTTGTAAGGCCCCAAAAAGGTGCTGGTTGGTTGTATAGGTACTTTTCTTGATGGACTGGGAGGATGCTGCAGCAAAACAAGGTAAAGAGACAGAAAAGATGTATCTCTTGATGCAGGGAGAGGGAGGTGACCTTGAGAACACAATAAGCTGGATGGCTCACTTCAACACTTGGATGGCATTGCTAATGGAAAGCCACCAAAACGGGCACGGCCACTGTTGAAGGATTGGTGAGTGGTTATGGAAGTCAGAACTACTTCTAAGGACTGGATGCAGGAGCTGGAGGGATGGGGGAAGGTGGGAGATCACATTCAGTGCTGGTAAAGCCAGTGCATACTGGACCTGGACTGGACAGGGAACAATACAAGGAGGAGGAGCCTCAGGCCTGCAGGAGTGTGTTACTGACCTGGAACCCCATGGACAGACACTGATGTGGCAAACATAGAGTAGCCATTTAGCCAGCAGCTGAAAGATGGAGATGCAAACAGGGAGTACTGGGGATGGGTGACAGTATAGAGAGATAGGATTCAAGGTCCATTCTGTAAGGTCACTGTAAAAATCTAGATGTAGCTCTTTGTGGAAGGGAGGAAAGTCCTTGCAGTGGGCTTGGAGGCATGGTGCTGTACAGCAGTCCCGGCAGTGGAAAGCTGGTCTGGAGAACAGAGTACATGGCAAATGAATAGGTGAGCTGGCTTTTTGGCTGTTCTGGAGGCTGTAAAACCTTTTCACAGGAATGCTGCTAGGAGTATCAAAAAGAATGAACTTGTATTTATTTGAACTTGAAGAACACTGGTATGTTAGACTATATTGACCTCAGAATCATAAAGGCCTGATCTCTAACATGGCTTTGGAAAATGGGATGCCAAGGGCATTTCAAACGCCAGTGTTACATTCCTGTAATATTAATTTGGGTTGCAATTTCCAGAGTAGTGTTTCTCCACTAAGGCCATGCTAATGAGTTGCTCAGGGCCTGCTGACATGCAAGTGTTTCAAAGTGTAAGGGCCATGAAGAAATAAACAGGGCTTCTCCCACCAGCTGGCTGTAAACTGTTAGTTTGATGGCTTTGTGCAAGGGCATGAAGATGAAATAATACTGCAGCAACATTACACAGTAAACTCAACTTAGTAAATAAGTGATAAAGGGTTTAACATAGCTTCTGATGTAGTCAGACTTCAATCTAAATACTAGTTATGCATAGGACAGCTCATGCTTAGGCAAAGGTAGCTACGAGTGATACAGAGCCCATTGCAGGTACTACTGAGAAACTGCACTGAAGGGGAGAGAATGTTGTCTTCATTGAGGGTGATGACGGGGCTCTCCAGGGAGTGGAAGAGACTTTCTGAGGTGCCAAGTGTAAGGCAAGACCTGGAGGGATGGGAATTCTCTCAAAAGAATTGCAATGAGTTTTCCTGTAACAGAGGCTGATATGATAATGAGGCTGTGGTGTAGATTTTAAAAACAGTCTCCAAAGGTGCTTAAAGTGACATGGAAAGTCTAGCTGTTCTTGTTCCAGGTGGACCGTTTACAAGCCTTGATAATGACCTAGCAGATGTTTATCTTCCTTTCAGGATAGCAGGAGGCTTAAAGTGTTGCTTGCATAGCAGTGGGAATTTGGCTGGAGATGAGCCTGACGGAAGTGAGACCTCTACCATCAGACAGCAAAAAAATCCTCCCTAGAGAGGCCTAGAGGCTCGGGAGCAGAGAGGACTGGTGGAGACAGTTTTTTCCATGCTGTCTGAAGACCAGCAGTGTGTTACACAGACCAGCTTGTCAGATGGGGGATGAGTGGCATCCATGGCTGTATTGAGCTGATAGTAGTCACTGCTTGGTGAGGTCTGACTGGCTTTCAACGTGTGAAAGCTAGATCCTGTGTTCTAGGACAGCATCTACGTCCAATGCCCCTTACTGGTGTTGAAAATGGTGGTCCCCTCTGCTTTGTGGCTTCAGCGAAGACACAGTGATGTTGATACTGTGTTTTTGATTAGTTTAGGGTGTTCTGATGTAGTTGTTTCTAGAACTGAGAGTTAGTCACAGGAGGACCCCACTGTGGGCACACATGCTATGGAAGCTACTTCACCAGTCTGGAGATGGATGAAATGGAAGATGTTATGGAGCCCAGTCCAGTTTCTTGCCTGCTCTCGGCACTGATGGTGGAAGACGGGTTAACCATGAGCCAGCAGTGTGCCCTGGCTGCCAAGAAGGCCAATGGCATTCTGGGGTGCATTAGGAGGAGTGTGGCCAGCAGGTCGAGGGAGGTTCTCCTTCCCCTCTACAC
>Ga0065711_1002207_pt1 | contig 35676 bp, 20 predicted proteins | sample Hoacrofraction12_FD_59098 | JGI IMG/M metagenome (GOLD analysis project Ga0065711, IMG submission 59098) | Hoatzin crop microbial communities from Cojedes, Venezuela - Epithelial fraction 12 v2 (version 2) | ecosystem: Host-associated > Birds > Digestive system > Esophagus > Crop | place...
TCTTTCATAATTTAAAAAAAAAAAAAAAAAAGGTGACCTGAAACCCCCAAATTGTTACAATCAGAGGACTGGAGAGGGAGATGAAAGCAAGGGAATCTTTTTTAGCCACTAATAATATTTTTGTTCCAATCTCAGTATGAATCTTGTAGTGCAGAATCCATCTCTACTAGTATTTTTGGAAATTGTACTATCACTTTTGCTGAGTCAACATCATGTTTCTGTGTCCATACAACTGATTATACAAGAGGATCTATTTCTGACTTTCTGAGGGGAAGGTGGGAGAGAAATGCGTTGTGACTGATCTTTAAGAAAAACATTCTGCTTATGACAAGGTAAACTTTCTGGGACTCTTGCATATAGCACTGATCACACAGTGTTATTAAAGATGAGAACATCTTTTCTGATGTATTTCATGAATAAAGTTAGCTTCTTCAGCTTTTTATTCTAATAAATAAGGTCTCTGATGCAACTTTGTCTTATTGGAACACTTTCTTAGTACTTCTTTATTAATTGATTCTATACCCTTATAATGGGAAATTTTTTTACTGTTGGTTGGAGAATAAATCCTAGTCACCCTTAAGTTGATTGAGCTTCACTGGCAATTTCAAAAGAGCCTGAATTTAATCCCTGGATCTTAAACCCACAGCTCGCCAGTGCTGAGGAACAAGTGGTGTTAGTGGGAAGCAGCCTTGTAACCAAGAATTCTTCTTATGTTTTTAGGGTTTCATTGGACCTCCAGGTGTGGCAGGACAACCAGGACCTGAAGGAGAAAGGGTGGGTTTAATGGAACATTAATGAAATATTAATGTTGGGGTGGTAATGCAATATATGTTAGAATGGAGAAAAAACTTACAAGGTCTAACCATTCAAGTCTTTGCCTAAAAGCAAAACTGATGTGGAGGAAATTCAATAGATAGGTCATATCTAATTAGTCTAGACAATGAAATGCACTGGTGCTAGAGTTAAATAGGGAGCAGCTGTAAATTATTGTTTTAATTTAATCTAGAGCTGCAAGGATTAAGGGTACTTTTTTCATACCACCAAGGACCATATGAGTATTTTTCATTGAGGCAGTTTTGTTCAGTCAATAATTAATATGTGTCAGTTGTCAGATGATGTTTGCAATAAAACTAGTCATGGAAATATTGATCTCTGTCACTCTGTGCTTGAGCTGTTTCTTGCTTCTCTTGAGCACAAAGGATGTCTGGCCATGCACTCTGATGGAAGCAAGATATGGCCCTTCCTCACACCTGTTCTGATGTGGCCACAGTAAAAACAAGCAAAGTTTGTGTTTCTGCTGCTGTTATATAGGACATTGTCTCTATGATTCTTTGCTCAAATCTTTTTGTTTGTTTGTTTTTTTAATGGTGCTGCTTCTCACGCTGTCTTTTCCAAGCAAATGAAGGTTTAGTTACTTGAATTTAAGCTATTGAAGAAAAGAAGACCTACTTATGATGGGTTATTTATTTCTCAGGGCATCCCAGGCTTCCGTGGAAAAAGAGGTCCTAAAGGGAGACAGGTAAAGCTTCTAACACTTGTTACAATTTCTGCTGCCAATGTAAATACACCTGTAATTCACTCTGTAATTTTAATCGGCTGAAAAATGTTAGTTTTATTTTTTCCATAGGTGACTTTCTATTGTTTCCAGTTAGCACTTTGCAGTACTGCAAATTCTGTGCAGGTTATAACTACTAGATGTTCTGAAGTGAGAAAAACTTAACATAATGAACCTTGTAACTGGTTACTGATATAAGCTCCCTGAGGGTTAAAAGATGACAGAAACACAAAAATATATTCTGTAAAATTAGTGTTAGCACAAGGTATAGATATGATGCAAGTTTCATAAGTCTGATTTTGGTGTTGGTTTGAATGCAAATCAGCTGTTTCTAATGTCTGATGTTTCTGGAGTGTGGTAAATTAAAGCTGTCATCTACTTAATATATATTTCTACAGCTGAGAATAAACACAAATCTGCCAAGTGTACATTATCAAGGTTTACATATTTTCTGTGGTGTATCTTAAATGCCAAGTGTTTTGTTTTCTGCTGCAACCTAATTATTTTAGGTCTTTGAAGCTGTCCTGGAGTTTCCAATTTTAACTTGCTTGTGGTTTGAGATTGGAAACTGCAATAGCATTCTCCAGTTGTGCACTCAGTTGAGCTCAGCAGTTCGGATGACTTTCATCTAGCATGTTGAACAAGCTTGTTCAGCAGTAGTAGTGTGATTACCATCGTTTGGCCCTTGATGTATGCTATGAAAGTTGTGGAGGATTCTGTTTAATGATATTTTGGTTTCTGTGTGATCTAACACCCGCCAAAAAAGGCACTAGCCTTCAATAGAGTTCCTTTTGATGTAAAGAAAGGCAAGCAGAGTATAGTTCCATGAAGTTGATAGACTGCTCTTTCTGAAGCTGCTATCAAATTGTTAAGGTATAAAATCAAAGTAAGAATCTGTTTTTTAGTTATTCAGCTAGAAGGATAGGGTGCTCCTGTGCTTGTTGACCATGATGTAGTTTGCTTATAATTTGAATCAAATGCTACTTTGTGCATCTGAGTGTTGGGCAAGAAGGAGTCTGTGCCATCAGTACCTTGCAATAGTTGACGACGTGTTGTGCTGATGAGCCATGTGTGGTGTTTAAGAAGAGAAATAACCTGGACAGAAAGCAAAGGCTTGTGCTCAGTGTGGAAATGGAAGAGAAGGTGACAGCAAGGTACTCTGAAAATGTGTTTTGCATTATAATCTCGTTCTCAGTGCCAGGTTTCACTGAGACTCCTGATTGCTGGTGTAGTAGTTTGTTTCAGTCAGTAAAAGTTGGTGCTGTGCATGCGGTGGTAAGCAATTATTTTTCATTTATAATAAGACCACAACTTCTATCAATGCCAGGCTATGCTCTGATAAGGACTTTTATTTCGTAAATCAATTCACAGAGGTTTCACATAGGTGACAGGGCACCAAAAGCACCTCTGCACAGTGTCCATGGTTACCTTCATTCAGTACCGATTCCTCTGTAGTGTCATTTCCTCAATCTCAAGGTTCATTCCAGATCTTTTCTATGATCTGTAAAGTGCTAGTTTGACTAAAGACTACTAATACAGGGACCAAACCAGGAGAGCAATCACATGGGAACCTGGCTTGAAGTACTTTGCTGGATCACAGGCTTAGACAATGTGTATTATTTTAACCCCAGACAATGATAGCTGTGATGACGACGTCTTTCAACACACTGCCCTGAAGTTAACAATGCTGGTGCTTTGGGGCAGAGCATTGTCAATAAAGGAAATTTGGCATGGAAATTTCATAGTGCCTGAAGTCAGGCTCCTCAGCTTGAGTTCTAGAATGCAACTTACTTTGGACAAAAATTCTGTCAATAATAATACTAGGGGAAAAAACCTGCCTGACTGGCAGAGATCCTTCTGAAAGAAAACAGATCCCAAATATGACCTCCTTTTTGGAAACTAATGTTAAAGTATAAGTGGATCATACAAGGAACTGTACACTTATGATTCAAAATGCTACTACTGAGAAGGTTTATTGAATAGTTATTCATATTTGTAACATCTCTGGCATACTTGGAATGGAATAAAATATTCAATTACCAATATCTTTATTGTGAAGATTATATAGTGAGGATTTGTTTGTATTTTAGATTAGTTTTGCATACAATATGCTTTAAAGAAAATATTTCCCAGTAAAAGCATATATATTCAGTTTTGTTCCATTGTATACTTGTAATAAGAAATGTGGTGAGTTCTGCAGTATTTTTAATGCATTGTCTGTCCTGTTAGTATGATGCATAGTTTTTTTACATACATAGTTTGACCACATTTGAGGGTAAAGTTTTTACATAGTATTCTCCTCTATGGCATTAGTTACAACCAGTGGTTAATGTGACAGAACAGACCTTGTAAATTATACCAAGAATTTATTAATCAAGTCTGTTGTAACTGTAACAGCAGTTCAGGTTCAGTTTTATATTAAAATTATGAATAGTCGTCCTTTTTGTGCTTTATAGTAACGTTAAATGATAATATTGATGTAATAAAACACTTGTTGCATGGTAGTATTATTGTAGTACTTCCAATTTTAGACTTTTCTGACTGTTGTCCTATGTTGCATTTTCCATTAATTTTTCTACTTACTTAAGATAGTTTTATTAGCATCAGTTAGAAGACACATGCTGTTGAGAACAGGATTAAGATGACTATGGGTAATCTGTCCCTTTTGTAACCCATGCTGTGCTGGGTTCCTAAACCATCATCTGTGACCTGCATCTATGATCTGGTGGCTGGTAAAACTGTCATATTGCATCCTCCATTTCACTTTAGATGCCTCATTTGTGTGTTTAAAAACAAAATTTGTATTCATGTGTGTTATGGCAAGTTCGCCTCTTCCAACCTCTACCAATAGTAGGCAGTGCAACCAAAATATTGTGCTATTAAGGAAAGGGTAGTAAATTAATCTTAGTCTGCAGACTATCAGCTGGTAGCTTTTACCGACATAGACACTGTCCATACCCCTCTTGCATGTGTGAAGTTTTACAGTACATACTCAGAGTTGTGCAAAAATTTGGCCTGTGGTGTACAGATTGAGACTCAATGAAATCTGCTATATTGACCATTAGCCTATGAACCTCTACTGTTTAAATGATAAGACAGTAGTGATATAAGACAGACCTGTACTGTCAGATCTTACCATTATGGCTATAGATTCTTATTTGTGAGTTCCGTGATCAGATCCTGAATAAAAATTTCATTGTTGTGAGAGGCATTCGTATCTTTTGCTTTACTGAATTTGCATGAGAATGCAGAAAAAAAGGCCAGCCAAAATCAACCCAAAAGATGATACAGGGAATGTTAAGCATGTCTCAGATTAATTCACAGTATCATGCATGGTGATAGGAAGGAAGAGCCTATTCTTTCAACATATTGTTTTAGCAGTGTGTATGCATATATGTACACACATAAAAAGTTGCCTTAATTTTTGTAGAATTCTGGTTTAAGTTATTAATAAAGCCAAATATGGCTTAAGCAGTGCTTAAACTGCTTTGGCTTACGATACAATTTTTCGACCTTCTTCCTGGAGTTTTATATTTTCTTCCTGACTGCTGTTCATATAATATTGCATGATGATGCATATGTCCCTTCCACTAAGGAAAGACAATGCTATACGAAGTCCTGAGCTGGACAGCTGTGTGGATGTCCTCCAAACAAGGTAGATTAAAAAGGCCAAATTAATTGTACCTTTCACTGGCAGCGGGTTTGAACAGTCTTACAGATGAGAAAGGTTAATGGCTCAAAGAACTGCTCCTGATACACAGGGAGGGATAAAAAGACATTCAAACATTGAAAAGACAAGGAAGAGTATTTCACGTAAAAATTATTGTAAGGATGGGATTTATTCCTTTTCCCTGTGGCGATGGACTAGTAATGCTCTGGTGCTTGGTGGCTCATCTCTTGAGGTCCACGCATCTCTCAGTTATCTCAGTATTCTGATACTGTGCAAGATTTTTCAGTTCCAGGAAAAGTCTGTTCCCTGTGAGTGCCTTAGCTTGGATTTTTCCAGGCAGAATCGCTTTCCAGCTTGGTATTTTGCAAATTTTGTGATAGGCTCTTCTGTGGACCTTAGAATGTAGTTAAAAAGGATGTTGACTTCTCTGTATATCTGTGCTCCATCCCTTTTCCTAACTTTATACAATGATAGGAATCATGAAAATATTGCCTGGTGCTTCTTCAGACTAGCAGTGTGAGTTTGCTGTTAGCTTCATGTGGTTCTTCCAGACAAATAGTGAGATTTGCCCAGCAATAGCACACTGATAAAAATTAATTAAAAAAAAAAAAAAAAAGGCACAAAAAAAACCAAACCACTTTTCTCCAGCAGCTAATGTGCTTCTGCAATGGGCAACATCAGAAAGAAGTAAAACAATCTGCAAAACCCTGAAAGGAAGCAAGAAATGTTAGAGTAAGTGAAGTGGTGGATTTCCATTTCATTTTGCTTTTCAAGCAACAAATGGAAATTCTGTTTCAAGCTTTGATGCTTGACTTGGCCAGTCAGATTTCTTCCCTGTGCTGATAATCTAGTCTCTGAAATCTAAACTCTGACAAAATGAAGGAAGCTTTTCCATGTCCTGTTTGAGTTATTGTTTCAGTCTCTAGATGCAGACTAAGGCAAATGTTCACATTGGTAAGGACAGTGTTGTGCCAGAAAGATGAAAAAATTTATTTCTAGTGAACGTGTGTGACACTGACATGTGCAACCATTAATATTTGTGTAAGAGTAAGGAGAGAATAAAAGACAGATGTTTTAGTGAATGCTTTAGGAAACAGAAGAAAAATATTTGAAGTAAAAATAGGAAAAGAGACTCCATGCAAACACTTCAAGTAATACTTGCTTAATATTGCTCTTAAAGCGTTCAGTCATCTGTTTTTGCCCCACGCTTAAATTGTCCATAGTTATATCTTTTGTGCTTATGATTTTAGGAGATGAACAAATATCACTGTTCTATTCTATTAATTTGAACTGTTCAGCTGAAACTTTCTGCTTTTCCCATTGATCCATCTCACTTCCTGAATCCACTTGCTGATGTCCGAATTTCTAATACCTATAGGAATTTAGTGTTCAAACCATCCTTTGTTTTTGTTAAATAAAAAACAAGCATTCTCTCTTCAACTTCAGGGTTTTCCAGGTGACTTTGGAAATAGAGGTCCCCCTGGTCCAGATGGGAATCCTGTAAGTATCCAGTTGTGAGTTGATTAGCATGGTCAAATTTGTAACACTCAGTAGTAACTCCTCTCCCAAATGGAACGGAGACTTTTGCCTCAAAAGCAATGTCTTGAAGTCTCCAGGAAAATTTTGGACTGTTACTTTTCCATGGAAATTGCTAGATAATACTGTAATAAGCAGTGGTATGAAAAAAGAGAGAGGAATAAGAAAGCTGCTGAGAGAACACAGATTCTGCTGCTGCATGTGCTGACTACCTTGAGAATCAGATGTCTTGCTGTCCTTATTGCATTACTGATGAATGTTTCGTCTTCAAAAATTCTGGCATTAGATATGACTTTGCGTTGTTTATTTAAACCACTATTCTAAGATCACCTTAAGAAAATGGGTTTCTGCATGCATGCCAAAACCCTAGCTTTCATATGCTTATGCATTTGATAGCTGATTTCATCATTTGAACTGGTACTGAATACAATTATACTAGTATGTCGTTTAGTGCATTATAATCAGTATGATAACAGCTTTGTCCTTGGCAGTGTGTGCAGGCAAAAGTGCTCTCATGGTATGGTATTCCAACTGTGGCAGCCAGTCCCTTCACTGGCTGCCCTCAAAAGAGCTTTGCTGTCATACTGTAGTTGTATTCTGTCTCTGGCTGCAGACTCTGAACTCAGGTTACCTTTGATATGAGAAACCAGTGAAAGGGCTTTGGGCCAGACAAGTGAACAGCAGTATGTGCTGGGCAAAAGAGCAGCTGATTTGAATCTGCTTTTATCATTGGATGCTCCTTTGGAAACTGCTGCCAGTTTGTGTCTAAAGGTTGTTCTAATGTGGACCAGAGTCTGCAACTGGGTCTCCTTTTTGAAGGCCTATCCTTTCCTGACACCTATCTTAGAAATTAATTTTAGAACAGCTTACATTAATTTTGCTGGTGGGTTATCGATGTTAGATGTCAACGTTTTAGAACACAGGAAAAAAATTATTTTGCATTTCTGGTCCCTGGGGCAAAGTTCCCCTTGTGGAAATGTCAGGTGAAGTCAGCATGGTGCTTTTCAGCTTTAAAGCCCTCTGAGGGGTAGTGAATGTCACCAGCTGCTTTGAAAATGGTATAAAAAGGTGAGTTCTTCCTTCCCTTCCTGGTACGCCCAAGTATCCCTCTCCTGATGAAGCAGATATGATCTCTCCATAAGATTAGCAGAACAACAGTACTTTAATAGAAACAAGCTCAGAAAGCCTGGATCTGAAATTACAGACTTGCACTTTACAAAGAAGCCTATTTTAACACAAGCATTTGCAGACGTGTTCCTTCTAACCTGCCAAGACAGCTGCTGATCTTGCTGCCTGCTCAGCTAGGCAGCAACCCCTCTCTCCTCCTCCCCAGAAAATGCCCTGCAGGGCTTGTTCAGGCAAGGGGCCAGAGCTGCAGCTGGAGGGGGCTGCAGTGCTAACAGGATATTTACAGAGCCTGTTTGTGGGCTGGCAGTGGAGAGCAGGGGCTGCCCCGGAGGCCCGTGGTGGCAGGAACTTGCACGGAAGACATTTCTTCCCATATGCTGACTTGACACTGATGACATTTGTCTCCATGCCCAATTTCTTCTGCTTAACAGAGTAATGCACTTCCACAGCACCCTCTCAATTCTCTGAGAATGTCAATCTGTCTTGGAGGATGTTGCTAGAGCATTCAGCTTCCCCTGTGGTTAGTTTGGAGAAGGTTGGAGAAGGTGCGTAGGCACCAGAGGAGGTAGGAGAGCACAAAGGTGTCCTCTGTGCCATGCCCAGCAGCCATGCCCTTTTGGACAGCTTCAGAATGGGCTCGTATTTACTTGCATAAAAAATTCCCTTCACTGTGGGTGCTGACGGGCTGCAGTGAGCTGTATGTATGATTTCCTTCAAGTAGCAGGTCTCAGGTGTTGGGACAGCCCACATGAAACATGCTGACCTGGAGGGCTACAATACCCCTTCACACAGGGTGACAAAGAGACTTGACATCTGTTTTCTGTGGTGTTCAGAATTTTAGCCTCTACTGAGTTAAACTTGACTTCGACAGAGGCAGGAGTAGAGTACCATTGAATTTGTTACTTCTACATAAAATACAAATACTGTAGGTTGTATCAAGAGATACCTTTTCATAAAGAGAGTGTAGACTTCTGTGAAATGAGCCAGTCTATTTATCTTTCAAAGGAAGCTTAATAAATTCTTGTGGTGGTTTTTTTCCACCTGAAAAGATTTATTTTTTCTTCTTTCAACTTTAAATATCATGGTAACAAATCTCATATTCCTTTGTCATGCAGGAACAGTTCTGTGATGTAAATATCATTAGATCTGATTCCACAATCAGAAATTTCAATAATCATGTTCCCCTATATAGTGATAAGCTGGCATTCTTCAGGAACTCTATATAAAAGTCCCAGTTGACTTGCTTTGCAGATCACTTTTGTTTATCTTATCGCTGGGAATTTTTTAAAATGGTAAAATTCAGACAATCTAAACTTTGTTTTCTTTGAAGGGAATTGTTGGTGGTGTTGGTCCTCCTGGATTTCCAGGACTAAGAGTGAGTATGCTTTTATTACTTGCTTTGATATGGCTTCATTAGAATATTTGTCGTGTATGTTTGTGAAACAACAAAAACAAATATAAAAATTCAGATATTTAAACAGATTTTGGTTTAGTTAGCCATGATTTTAACTAAAATCACTCTACAAAACTGTTGTCAGATTGCTGGTGTGGAGTACGTCTATACTTTGTTTGGATTTCTATACTTATTTCTGATCTGGTGTATCTGGGGTTTTGTTCTCATTTGGACTGGGGTAGAGTTAAGTTTCCTCTCAGTAGCTCTGTGTTTTGGAAACGACCTCTAAGATCATCAAGTCCAACCATCAACCGAACACCACCATGACTACTAAACCATATCCTGAAATGCCACGTCTACATGTTTTTTGAACACCTCCAGGGATGGTGACTCCGCCACTTCCCTGGGCAGCCTGTTCCAATGCTTTGCAACTCTTTCAGCAAAGAAAATTTTTCTAATATCCAATCTAAATCTCCTCTGATGCAACTTGAGGCCATTTCCTCTTGTCCTATCACTAGTTACTTGGGAGAAGAGACCAACACCCACCTCACTACAGCCTCCTTTCAGGTAGTTGTAGAGAGCAATAAGGTCCCCCAGCTCAGCCTCCTCTTCTCCAGACTAAACAACCCCAGCTCCCTCAGCCACTCCTCATAAGACTTGTTCTCCAGACCCTTCACCAGCCTCGTTGTCCTTCTCTGGACGTGCTCTGGCACCTCAATGTCCTTCTTGTAGTGAGAGACCCAAAACTGAACACAGTACTCCAGGTGTGGCCTCATCAGTGCCGAGTACAGGGGCCCTACTCCTGCTGGCCACACTAGTCCTGATACAAGCCAGGATGCCGTTGGCCTTCTTGGCCACCTGATCACACTGCTGGCTTGTGTTCAGCTGGCTGTCGACCAACACCCCCAGGTCCTATTCTGCCAGGCAGCTTTCCAACCACTCCTCCCCAAGCCTATAGTGTTGCATGGGGTTATTGTGACTGAAGTGCAGGACCCAGCACTTGGCCTTGTTGAACCTCATACAACTCACCTCGGCCCATCGATCCAGCTTGTCCAGATCCTTCTGCAGGGCCTTCCTACCCTCAAGCAGATCGACACTCCCACGCAACGTGGTATCATCTGCAGAATTCCCAAGGGAGCACTCAACCCCCTCATCCAGATCATTGATAAAGATGTTAAACAAGACCAGGCCCAAAACTGAGCCCTGCGGGGCACCACTCGTGACCGGCCGCCAGCTGGGTTTAACTCCATTCACCACCACTCTCTGCGCTCGGCCATTCAGCCAGTTCTTTATCCAGTGAAGAGTACAGCCATCCAAACCATGGGCAGCTACTTTCTCCAGGAGGATGCTGTGGGGAACAGTGTCAAAGGCCTTACTGAAGTCCAGGTAGATAACATGTCATTTAGTAAGAGAAGAATGTTGATAACACTGAGGTTTTTTTAGTTGTTGCTATGAAATCAAGGACTTCTTTCCAATTTCTCTTGTTCAGCTAGTGAGCAGGTGTGCAGGAGCTGGGGGGGAGCACAGCCAGGCAGTGAGCCCCAGCTGGCCAGTGGAAGTATTCCATATTATAGACACCATGCTCAGTTTATGAATGGGGGTTGGCTGGGGGGGCAGAAGTCTGCTTTTCTCGTTCCCATGAGTTCGAATCCTCTCTTGTCTGGGAATTCAAACTTGTTCAAGAGTTTCATGAAATTCACGATTTCCGGGTCCCACGACTGCTGCTGTGGGATTGGCTGTGAATCGGTCATCAGGTGCTGAGAAAAATTGTATGGTATATATTTTGTTTTGCATATTTGTTATTATAATTATTATCATTATTATTAAAAGTACTAGTATTTACTTTCTTGTGTTATTAAACTGTCTTTATCTCAACCCACGAGTGTTACCTTTTGTCCATTTCTCCTTCTCATCTCACTGGGGGGGGAAGGAGAGGGGTGAGCCAGTGGCTGTCTAGTGCTTAGTTGCTAGCTGCAGGGTTAAACTACAAGAGATTTTTGTCTGAAATAACCAAGTTTGCTATTTTATTGCCCTAAAGCCAGAATTACTTTTGGAAAAAGTGCAATACTTTTGAACATTTTGACATCCGCAGCCAGTATTCATCGCTGTAGATGGCTACCAAGTTCTAAGCAGAATTAATTCCTAAGCAAAATTACTTTATCTTGTCAAGAGTATCATATTAAAATTTTTACAAATCTTTTTAGAATAAGGTTGTCATGCTCATTATCGAGCTGCAAGCTGTAGTTGTATAAATACAGTTGTGCCAGAGAAGTTCTCTGACATGAGTGAGTCCTACGGGAGGTGGGAAAGACTGATACTTTCATACCATGTAGTCTTACTCCCTTATTTCAAGTAGTTCATGTGTTTACTGATGGAGGACCTGGATTTGATTCTTGATGTTGGCTCAATCAGCTGTGTCCATAGTTCATAACGTGGGAGAAAATAGCATGTTTACACTTGAATTAAGAAAGCCATGATTGTCTCCAGTGGTGGGGTTTTTTTTGATATCTGGAGGTCTGAAACATTCTTTGTTTAGTAATAAACAGGGGTTTATAAATTTACACTGATTGTCATCTAACTTTTCTTTGAAGCATGACAGTTGAGTTCCATTATTATCATATTTTCAATGATATGTTCATAATAAAAAATACTCCTATAAGAAGTCCATTGCTACCTGATTGGAATTGTTATGGCATTGCTGTAGAAGACACACAAGCTTGGTCAAGGAGCTCCTGTGGCTTCCAAACTTCATCATGCAAACATGACTCACTGTGTTCTTGTCAGTTGACATATTGGAGTCAGTTGAACCACTCATGAGACTAGAGGTTGCAGTCTTGAGAATTAGCTTTGAATTTTAGTTTGCTTTTCTTTCTTATATGACCATCTTTTGGAATATTATCTCAAGGACTTCAATAACTGTACAAACGTATCTGAGGTTTTTAAAAAAGCCTACTATATACCACTTCTAAAAAGATAACTTTTACTGATTATTTTGACTAAATCTTAGTCAGCAGTTCAGCCCTTCCTAGAATTCATGAGCATAAATGTTTGCACGGTCAAGGCTCTGTTTGCCATGTTACTTACTTGCAGTCACTTACACAGGGAGATTGAGTATCAATAATTTTTTGTGAAATGCAGAAATTATTTTCAATGACTAGTCCAAAGCCTTTGCCACTTGTACACAGCTGAAATATAACCATAATGAGAGCTATTGCTTGGGGGGGGAATTGATGGCATATTTGGATTTTGACCTGCACGAAATCAGTAGTTATTTTGCCTGTGAACTCCATTTGAGTGGCCTGCCATCTCTTGTTTACATGTAGGACTCTTTTGCACAGTTCCAGATGTGTAAAAGAGCATTGATTTTGTGCCCAAGTGCTCTACATAATTTGTATTCAAAGTGAAAACAAGAAAGCAAAGCACAGGAGCTGACATTTCTTTCTTCACTATGCACATTTGCTAAGCTAATTCTTCCTGTGTTTAGTTTTCAGTTTTGCTATGTGACAATTTGGAACAGGATTTTTACAGGGAGTGCGCTGATATTCACATCTTTTGTTGGGATTGGAGTTTGACCACCAGAACTGTTGAAAAATTTACATCATCTGCTGCAGCTCCATTTAACTTCAAAGAATCAAAGATCTTTTATGGAGCAGAGAGCTCCTTTGATCCCCGCACTTTTTTGTCGCTGAGGTGTATGTATATGTGCTGAAAAGGAATGACATTTTTGGAAGCAGAAATAATTTTGCAAATGAGCTTCTCATCTTAATAGAGTTTAGTGCTTTGGATAACAAATGTGTGAATAAAAATAGGTGTGGACAAGTGCTTATGAGGTAAAAATGCAGCTCCGTAAACCTAGTGTGATTGTGCATCCTTCCAACAGCTTAATAGATCTTACGGATGTTTTAGGATGTTTTTAAAGATGTCTTCTTTCATTTAGCCAAGATAAATTAAAAATGCAGCTTAGGGACAGTTAACTCTCATGTTTGATAAGACCTTACTGGTACAGGAAGATTTTGCAGTTGAGGAAAATGGCCCAGCAACGTTTCCTTCAGATTTCTGAACAGTCTTTGTAAGCTTCCAAAGCATCAGCAAATCTCTTTGGGCTTTTGAAATGAGGTCAGAATGTGGCTAAAGAGGACTTCGGTATCTAGTGACGTAAGTCTTTTGTAGATACTAACACAGTGAATAGGCATGATCACTCCTCTGTGTTTCTGCGTTACTTCTATTAGTTACTTTGGTTCCCACTTTCCCAGTCAGTAAGATAGTGGGAAGAGCTGTAGTTTGTTCCAGAGTTTCTTTACAAGGGATTGTGCTCTTTAAACTGTAGCAGAATTTCACCAAGAGCCCAGGGGAATTTCAGGTGACCCCAGCATCCCTGAGTACAGCTTATGTGGTGGATTCCTGTTCCTTGACCACACCTGCTCTCCAAATGGGTTTGTGCATCCTGGCCTCTGTTTTCACATGATCCTTACCCAGGCAGATGCTAGTGATCATCCAAAACTGAGTAAAGAACTACAGACCTCAAGGTTTGTTCTAAAATACTTACTGAATTATAACACATTATACTATTACAAGATGCAATATTGAACGTGAGATTAAATATGTTATTCTGCAAGAAGCCAACAGCATTAACTCAAATAGCTTGTCCAGCCCAGCTTTATGCAGTGTCAAGAGCTAATTATATTTCTGTGTTTGTTCATGAGAACAATGGCAAAGTGAGCAGCATCAGCAAGCTGAGTCCAAGAATTTGTTCCTTCCATGATTTTTTCAATATACAAAGCTGTTGCCAAGTGCAGATTTTTGGCTGGCTGAGCAGTCAGTCTCTCAAGATTTGCTAGGCCATGAGTTTTGATAAGATGAAGAATTTCAGAAAATTTGCGGCTATAGTTATCAGAGCTAGCTTTTCTTTTTACGTTTTTTTTTCTTTAAAAAAGCCAAACTAATACCAGGAAGCATTAGTTTTCCTTTTTGGGTATCTTATCTTTTTGACAGGTAAAAGCAAATTGTTTTTAGTTTCACTTGTCACACAGAAATGGTTGAAAAGGTCCACTTTATGTAGCTGAAGTAATTTTTGTTTTCTATCTATAGGCAAGTTTTAACCAAACTGATAAGCATGTGCTAACATATAGTGAGGCTGTGGTAGACAGGTGATGATTTAAAGAAACTGACAGACTTACTAATTCAACCCTTTTCTTAGAAATGAGATAATTTTTTAGTTTTATTTTTGTGTCGTTCCAGTTCTTTGCTGTTAATTAAGTCAGCCAGTATCTCTGGAGACTGTGGCAGGAGTTTCATCAACCTGCAGTTTGTAAAGCTGTTTTGGAACTTCTTCCCATTGCTTTTGTAAGCTAAATTTCGCAGCTCAGTATCCCTCTGTGATTTTTTCCTTCAATCCTTTTGTTATCAGAAGTATGCATTTCGATGTACAGTATCATTAATATAGAAATGCCTTGCTGAACTAGAACATATAGCACAAGAGACAGCAATGTAAACAATTTATCTTGGCATCAGCTAACATGACAGGATATATCATTTAAGCAGTCATGGAAAGCTAAAGCAGTATAGAGTGGCAATTTTCCTGGGAGCTTTACCAAGCACCATTGAGATGCTAAGTCGTCAGTCTTCCTTTTACTTCAGTGAGCCATGAGTCTGACGATGGCTGCTGAAGAATGTGTTTGCTGACATTGCTGAAAGAGTCTCCAGAGAATAATGAATGTGTGCTGAACTGGAAGTCAGTAGGGGTCCATCTCGTCTTTTCTATGTCACTCTCAGCAAGTGGCATAAGATTTCTGTATTCATATTTGTTGCTATATTCTTGCATAGACACAGAGGTATAACAGTGCTTTTTTTTTTTTTCCCCCAGAGGTAGAATAGGCAGTAAGTAGATAGACTTTTCCCTCTGTAATATAGTTTTAGCTATGGCTAAATAATTTCCATGTTTAGCTCACCATCTTTCATTAGTATCATTGCTGTTGCTGTGTTGATCTTTTAAGATTTTCATTTTTTTTTCATTTCTGGTTCACTTTTTCGTTTCAAGTCATAAAACTGTCTGTATAAATCCCAGAAAGGAGAGATGTAGTAAGGCTTTGAAGGTACATGAGAACAGAAAAAGTTAGCATGCCCATCAGAACTTCAGGTAAGTTTTCACACAGTATTTTGGAAGAATGCCATGTCTTTTTTTTAAATTGTAGAAGTCACTGAGAGATGAGAAATCCTAGAAAAAGTCATTTTTTATGACACTTACTCACAGCAGAATAATTCCTATAAGCCAAATCCAATGCCTACAGAGTAGTGATGTCATGTAACCTTAAGAACAGATGGAATAGCCACCGATGGTGCAACTGCAGTACAAGGAAAGCTTCTTTATTCTGCGTTGCCTGATGCACTGCTACCTTCTCATGTACACATAATCTGCAGGAAAAGAGCGAAGTTTGGTTTCCTGTATTTCTGCTGATGTGGTTGGGAAGTGTAAAGGTGGAGGACTTGTAATATGGATACTTCTTTCCCCAAGAAATTAGCCTGAAAAAGATTTTGGTTTCTCTCTGTGGTGCAGAAAATGCCACATTCTGTTACCAGTCTTTAAGTTATTCCATTTCATCAAATGTTTTAAGCAGACACCTTTCTTGCTGTTTTGTAGGGAGGCATTGGGCCAGCAGGACCAAGTGGACCATCAGGAATTCCAGGGCCCATGGTATGGTGCTAAACAATCCCACAGCCCAGTGCCTATGCTGCTTTCCAAATTATAGACAAACATTGGATTTTTGTTTTCTTCGTTTTAATAGGGCCTCCCAGGGAGTGTGGGGCAGCCTGGAATGAAAGGTGATAAGGTGATTTAAATATTTCCATTATCTTAGAGATATATAGTTCTTTCAGATTCCTTTCATTAAATCTTGAGCAAAACAATGTACTTGACAATGCCTTACCTTTTTCCTTTTGATTTCTTTTCTCTTACTTTTAGTTTTTAAAATTACTTCAGTCTCATGACTTTAGACAAAACCCTCTGGTACTTTAGACAAACTTATTTCTGGACAGAGCACTAACTACTAGGCATAACAATATCCAGTGCTGTGTCTATAAGGTTTCCTGGAGGGGGTGCTTCAGAGCAAGATCTTGCAACGTCATTCAAAGATCTGTATTAGTTTTAAATACTAAATATTGAATCAATCTTTCTCATTCTCTAATGCTGATAACTACCCCATTTTAAGCCACATACATTTGTCTGTATAAAATAATATGTTGTTTAGGGTGAACATGGCCTTGCAGGAGAGCCAGGAGACCAGGGGTACCCAGGAGACAAGGTAATTTATTGTTGCATTGTTTTACAAAATTGTCCAATTTCAGCAAATTCGTCAGGCTTTGGAGTCTCTTAAAATGCAGCAAGTCAGTTGCATAAAAGTAGAATGCAGTAATAAAAGTTACTGGATACCACCAAATTAACATATTTTTAAGAAATAGTGTGGTAATTAAAACAGTTGTGGAAAGTAGTCAACAGAGACAAGTAAAGGACATGGGCAGAACTCTGGCTGCTGTGTGTTCAGAGATGCATCAGACAAGAAGAAAATTATGGTATGATTTGAAACCTGCTAAGACACTGTTACAGAAGATGTTTTTCCCTTGGACCTTGAGGTTCATCTGCAGCTCACCTGGACCAACAGTGGTTAGCAGCAGCACATGGTCTGGCATGCTCCTTCATGTCGTGAAACTGAGATAAATAAGTATATTCTTTCCTATTTGGCTAGTACATCAGAAGTCACTGAAATAGCACATCCTGTGAGAACTCTTCTGATGAATGTTGTATGTCAGAAGACATTTCTCATCCTGCAGAATTATTTTGAAGCCTGTTTCACATGGCAAAGTGTAGCAATCTGTTTCTTTGAGCATGACCCAACAATATGTTTTCATGTGTATTTAATGGCTTTCTTTTTTCAGGGAGCTCTTGGTTTACCAGGCCCCCCAGGGATCAGAGGAAAGCCAGGACCCCCAGTAAGTTTACACATCAATTTTTGCTCTCAGTGCATCACTGTTTGTTGTTATATTTAATACTTCTTTTTGTCTTATGTTCATGGAATCCTCTAGAAGCTACCTAATTCAAAATGCACAAAGAATAAGGTCTAACCTGCTTTTATTTCTAGTGACTGGTTAGTGAGCGAGTCAGATCCTAACATGTGTGATTTTATTACATAAATCAGTATATGTGTCACATTTTATTATGGGAGTGCTTAGGATATTAGGTATTCTGTGACAGTCAGTTTGTGTGGGAATAGACATGTTGGTAATGTTTGAAACAAATCCACTGAGAGCGTTGTGAGCTGCCAGGATGACCGTTTGGGCTAGCTGGATTTGGAGAGAGTGTGGGAAATCTCATTAATAATGGCCAGCCGTTTCTCACAGGGATGGGAATAGTCACGAATTCCAGTATTTACTGATTTTTAGCAACTTCAAAGGCATCTATGCAGTGCTGCCACTACTGCTGGGTTTTTTAAATGTTGAGGCAGAAAAGATATTGCACAGGGTTACCTGGCTTTTTCCTCACCTGTTTTTAGCACTACAATCTGCTTCTTTTTGGGGTACAATTAAAAGATGCCAATACTTAACACTGTTAAAGAATTAATCACTCCAGTCTCAATTTTCTCAGGTGCAATCAAGCCACTATCTGATAAACCTACTTAAACCTCATGAATGTCATAGGCCCTTATACTCAATAAAAAATACTTTCTTTGTCCCAGAGAATTTATAATATAAAAACTAATTCTGAAAAAAAACTACACAAATTTGCTTAAGTTTAGATGGGAAAACTCAGCTTTTTTACTTTTAAAGATATAAGTATTTTCATTAAAAATAAGCATGTGAATTAGCCTATTCCTGAACAGTTGTAGATTTTAAGCACAAGCTGAATGTGAATAACTTCTTGACTTACGTTAAATTAAGATATGAGACCTCAGTCCTGTAAGTAATATAATGTTTAACTTTCTAGAACACATTTACAATAAAATCATTTACATTAAAAACTAAAACAAGGTCAGGCTTTAATTTTGCTCAAGGAACACCTGGATGTGGCAGCAGCAAACTTTTAAAAATGTGGAATAACAGATATAATTTAGAGAAATATTTTGGTCAGTTTTTAGTTGTGTATTTGTGTATAATGGAGTCACTATAACATGTGGATAGCACCTAATTTTAGTATTATTAATCACAAAACTGCCATCTCTGGCCATGATTGGATACTTAAAACTATATAGGTAAGTATGTAAATGGATATCCATAACAGTTATTTCCTGGAGTTTTGGATAATACATAGTTTTTATGATGAAAACAGCTAGATGTTTCAATTTTTTTTTAATATGACTTTTTGGACCATCCCAAAACTCCCAATTTTATTTGTCTAAAGCTAATTTGCATTTTTTGTTGTGGCTTCAAAGAGATGATCTTTAAGGTCCCTTCGAACCCTTACCATTCTATGATTCTATGTTAAGAAGAGCTATTCTTAATTGAATCCAGAAAAGGCAGTTATAAAACTTCCTGTTTAGTGAAAATGTCATCTCAACACTTTGTGGGCTTTCTTTTTAATAAATGTTTTACAAATTTTTATAACAACCTGTCATTAAAAAAAAAAAAAATTATCATCAAAGATCTAATGCTTTGGATTTTTTTTTAAGGGGAAAACTGGAGATCCTGGATCCCATGGACCATTGGGTCCTCCAGGACCAGAGGTAAGAATTTTTTTGATAGAGGTAAATTGAATGTCAGTTAGTTCTAAATTACAAAAATCAGAGGTAAATGGGTTTGCTTCACAAAAGATTGTTGTCTGTCTTGAATTAGAAAATACTTTTTGTTTAGTCGTACCAGATGAATTCATTCTCTTCCATAAAGTATAAAAGATTCTAGCTCATAATTTTTAATGCAAAATATTAATATACAGGATCTTTGAACACCAAGTAGTTCCTCATTTGCCTATGTGATTAGGATTTGCTCTCTTTTGAACCCAGTTATTATAGATTACACCTTCAATGAAGCTCATGTGATTTCTCAGGCACACTTGCATTCATAAATTCTACAGCATGTTTATAAATGGGACTTTCCAAGCCTGCTTGCATATTTCTCTCTTACAAAATAACTGTTTGCAAGGAATGCAAAAAATAAACACCAGTTACATAGGAAGCATTGTCAAGCGCTTGAATCTAGCAGTGCAGTTGCCTAAGAACTGTATAGTACTATGGAAGACTACACAGAAGCTAAGTCAGTCTCTGAATTGTTCCATTTTGTGCTTTTTAGCATTGATACCGTGGTCTATAGGAAAAAATGCTGTGGACTGTGTAGGAAGGACATATACAGACACGTATATTTGCTGGAGAGATAAAAGCAGAAAATGCAGATTTTTCTTTTTAATCATGCATCCATTAGAGGAGGCTGCTTTTTTTTTATGTATGTCTGGAAAATATATATTAGCAATGATGGTTATTCTGGCCTTGCAAGATACAGTAACTCTGGGAGCATATCTCCTCAAACAAAGCCTCTGTATTCCTACCTTTTATAAGAGGGAGCCCAAGGCCTCTGATCCTCAAAGAACAAATTACTGTGTTTTATTATTTTGTTGTTATAGCTCCTCTAAATCCTAAAGAAAACACTTGCTTATTTGAGATGAGCCCTCATTGAGAGAAAACTCACTGGGAGATGTGTTGTAGCGACACAAGACGGTCTTTTCAGGATAAGCCAATATGTTTCAGTCCATGGGGACAGAGTATTTTCGTGTCCTTCGGTTAGAATGAAAAAGACACAAAGCCTGTGCGTGCTGCCCACAGCTGCCTCCCTCTGTGGCTCGGGGTTTTCGATTTTGTGAGCCTCTTCACTGTTAGCAAAACAGATCTTTGCATTATCTCTTCTCTTTGTTTAGCTGTCAGCAAGGGAGGCCTGTGACAGGTTAATATCAAGTTGTTTGTCTTGAAGCCTGCGTCCTGGTGACCCTGACACCTATCCCAGTAGTCCTTTATAGTTCCTTATTCCAGCCCGGGTACACTATTCCTTTGGGCCCGCGGAGAAATTCGTCATTTGGGCCTGGTACCCTCAGGGAAGATATGGATGGGAAAACATACTATCTGAAAAGCTCAGCATTTCCTTTTGCTCAGGGGTGTAGAATTACTTCAGCTGTTAGAAGGCAAATAAAGTGCTTTATGTTAGATAATTAAAGCTTGAATGTCCGCGTATTTTTCTTTGAATAATCATCTGAAAAATGTCAGGTTTAAAATCACAAAGCAACGCTTCTCTTAACTTTAGTCATGCAAGACAGATCCAAATAAAGTAAAAGAAGTTTTGCCTTCTTTTACTTCATAAAAACATGGTTACCATATGGCAAAATAGCAGAAATAGAAGGGAGGTAGGGCAGTAGTATACCAGGATCTTGAACAAATTGGAAATTCTAGAAGTTCTATCGTAAAAGGATTTTAAAAAAACAGTGTAAAATTGAAGATTGTATCTTATTCTCCCTGTTACTTTGTCTTATAAAAATAAGCCAGTTATTGTTGCCAGAAGCTATTTAGACACAACTGGATATATGAAGTATGAGCAATTAGTGCAGATTTTCCTACAAGAAAAGCCTACTGTCGTATATCTAATCATGTCTCTTCCGAAAACAGACAGCTAGCAGGTCAGACAGGGCTGATTTCCTTGTTCCTATTTCATTATCTGAATGGTCAGACTTCCCCTGAGCCCATGTAGAAAAAAGATGTTACATCCTATACTAGATGTTCCCCTTGATGTTTCTGGAAACAGGAGAATGTGAAGAAATGTGAAGAAATAGTGTCTTAGAAGGGCAGTACTTTGAATTTGGTATGGACATGACAATCCATACCATATGCCTTCTAGGAAAGATTTTACTTGAAAAAAAAAAAAAAAAAGGCTATACTGGGATTTGTTGGGCATTGCTGTCAGCAGGAGAAACAAGGCTGGGCTGTGTCTGCCGAGTGGCAGAACGTGTCAGATCCTACTTCGAACTATGTCTCTCCCCTTTTGTCCAACACTAAGAGAGTAGGATTTATAAATGTGCCCTGTTACCACATTCAAGTTTTTTTGGGGTACATGTGAAACAAGAAACTGGGGATCCTTTAGTCTCTCCAATTACACATTTAATTTTCAGTATAAAGAATAAGCAGTCATATCGCTAATTTTCTTCCTGTGTAATTTGCTGTAAATCAGGCACCGTAGCAGCTGAAGTCTATAGTTGTCTCTGCACACAACAGTGGGAGCAGGCTTCATTCATCCTCCCGGCTATTTGGCTTTTTATAGGCGGGTCAGCAGTGAATTGCTGCCTAAATCTTTCCTCTGCAGCTGTGCAGCCTGGGTACACCAGATCAGAGTTGAAATAAGCTACCCACTCATAGCCAGGGTCCATCTGAGAGCTGCAGTGCTGATGGGCAGGAGCGAGTAGAGGGAGGGACAGAGGTCTCATGCTCGCTCTCTGGGCAGCCGTATGACGGTTGGCTGCCAAGCGCATTTTTTTCAGTGCAGAAGTCCTGCGGTGTCAAGCCAAATTCTCTTGTGGGTGTGTTGCCGCAGAGCCAGAGTCTGTCGCGTGCCTGGATGCGTGCTGCTCACAAAGCACCGGATCTTTAGTGAGTGCTTTATGAAGCATATTCTTCATCAGTTTACACATTTTCCTGCATTGTCGTGCATCTAAAAATGAACAGCCAAGATTTCAACTTTCTAGAGAGCTTTGTTTTATTGGTATGACAACTGGAAAGTGCCAGTCTGACTGTTTTAACCCACAATGCCTGTGTTTACTGTGCACAATAAAGTATGTAATGCTTATTGTTAATGTGAATGAAATTAGACAAGGTTTTAGCAGGCTTCCACATGTATTCAGAATATTTTGTAGTTAAATTTTTCTCTATGATTCACATTTAATTATCCCCCAAGAATGAGGGTGATAGTTTCTTTCAGATGTGCCTTCAGATGTGCTCTGAGTATTATAAATGGGTTTCATCTGGAGCAGAGGGAGCATTAGTCATTATCTTCAACAGAACTTTTTTCATCTGTGCAGTATTTTGATCTGAAATTGTTAGCTTGTTCTTTCAGGAAGGTACTCATATGGAGTTCAGCTGCTCTGTTTTGTGCTCAAGGCAATAGCATTACGAAGGAAAAGGATACATTCAAATAATAGTAAACAGTCAAAAAGGCACGTACTTTTGAAGTGAATCGCTGGCTGCGTTGAGTTGTTAATTTTTAAAAAAAGTTTCTTTTTAATGCATGTTTTATCTTATCACATGGTGTTTTGAGGTTGTGCAAACAATACCTTGAGTGCGGTGATAACATAGCCTCCTATTTCAATATTGCATCAAATAACTTGCATGCAAATGAGTTGAAGGAAATATAGAAATAAAGACAGTTTTATAGCTGAATTAATTGCATGTTCTGGCATACATCTGAGGAACTGTGCTTGTAGAATTGTTTATACTTTCTGCTTGCCTTTGCACAGAATCTTTAACTGGTCCTTTCATAATTTTATTTTACATAAGTACGTCTTTCTGGTCTTTCTTTTAAAGAAATGTGTATTAATTTTGCAGAATATTCAATTTACCTTGACTTTTTAATAATGTTGAACAATGTTTGCTCAGGTGACCCTCCTGTGTTTTGTATTTTCTTCAGAGTGATTACGATAGTTCAGTCTGTGCCTGTTAGGTCCTAGTCTATTTCCACAGACCTTTGCATAGAATTTGTCGTCTTGCAGCTTTTCCTTTTTCAGGCAGAGCTGTGATGAGACTTCACTAGAAAAGAATGGGCATGCACATAAACAAAACTTGATTTGTGTTGCTTTACTAGGGCATTATTTAACTCCTAATGTTCTGAATCTGCCAAGAGTAAGGCAAGCTAATATTTAAAGGTTTGTTTTTTTTTTTTAAACACCTGCACTGCTTTGGCTTTTGGGTTTTGGTGTTGATCTTAGAAGAAACAGTAGTCTTGCAAATAAATTTGAAATTTCTACCTTACTTTTTGGTCTGGCCTCAGTCTAGATGTAGTCTGATCTGTATGCGTGCACAGTTGTTAGCAGCATAGAAGCAATGTACAGTGATATAATCCTCCTGCAAGAGAACATAATTCCTCTTGCACAAGGATTATTTCACTGACTGTTAGTTACTAGTCTTTTTTCTAAGGTTTAAAGTAAGGAATAGTTGATTTTCAACATGCATAGAGTTGTTCCTGATGACTTTTCTCTATACTCAGGCTTTGCCTAACCCCACTGTCACTAGTATCATTAGTAGCATGTCTGAAAGAAGGTGCATTCCTCAGACCTTAGCAATTTTAAGTGTTATTGGAGGGCTTGTAACACAAAAACAAGCCTAAATATTTTAAACTAAATACATAATCTGGTATTTCTGTCACTTGTGAAATGCCCACATTTGGTGCTTGTTCTCACCATAAGTCAGAATAAAATCTTAAAACGGAGATCTCTCTGCTTAGCATTGTTATATGTATTAGAAAGTTCCACAGAAGTAGCTGTGGATGTTGAATGCCTGGCTTGATTTTTGAGTCTTGTGAAAGTAATTGATCAGGTGGCTAAGGTGTCCCGTGGCCGTGATTGCCCAACAGACCACCTCTTCCATGGCACATCTTGTGTGTTGACTACTGGAAGGCTTCAGGGCAGACAGGGAGACTGTTAAACGGAGTTCAACAGCAACTGTAGCTCTAACCAAACTGTGCCATGCTCCCTCTGGAAATCCTGTCTGATCCTTGGAGTGGGTCTGCACTGAAGTTCTTACCAAAGCTCTTAATCTTTCACACTGTAGATTTACAGAATGCTTCAAGACTTGGTCCTTAATATGTTGATTGATGGCTGGTGCTGCTGTGCTGGTCAGTCAGGTGCATCACCAGCTGCCTCCTTGGCCATCAAGCAGCCAAGCAGGTTCGTGAAGGACATGTGGTCCCCCATGGTGTGGGGCCTTGTTCACACAATAAAGCAGGCTACACAAGATACTGCTTGTTGTAAACACAATGATTCTATCATGTGTTGCATATAATAACTAGATGTGCTAGATGACTTTAAAGGGTGATGCATCACACTTGGAGAACTGGTGACTTTAAGTCTCTCAGGAAAATCAATATCACTAGTGTTTCAGTGAGCATGGCTGAACAGATCTGCCATGTGCAGTTAGACAAAAACACGAAACAACTTCAGCATCATTTTACTGACATTTTAGCAACAGTAAATAGCAAAGCTTTCCTGTATTGTATGCTGTAATCCATGGTTGCCCTGTTTACTCTTCTCTGACAAACTGCAATTGTACCGTTGTAATTTGTACTGTTAGATTCCTTTCTCCACACTTTTGAAAATCAGAATTGAAGGTTTGTAGGAAAAAAAATTAAAGTTTTGTGTTTGTCCTTTAAAAATGCTGGCATTAAACTTTGGCTAGATTGGCACACACAGAAGAAAGCTCATTTCAAATCTTTTTTTTCCTTACTATGTTCCTCTTTATCCTCAGCTGATGCTCTCACACAGTTGTACAAATGGCAAAGAGCAAAGTCCTGTAACTGTGTGAATACTGACATTTCTAAAATTGTGTAGAGAAAAAAATAGATTTTTTTCCATTGACCTGTATCTCTGCATAGCGTGTCTGTTCAGAAGAATAATAAACACTTACTGAAGAATACAAAATCACAGCTCTTTCAGTTTAGAGAGATTTTAGTTTTATGCAGAAATCTTTCTTTTGTAGGTTAATAATAATTAGTAATAAAGGTTTAATAAGGTATCTTGTTGAAGTTCAGTAGCTGCGTCCAGTTGGTATTGCTTCTGAAAATTCATTCTAAGTTCTCATTCAAATGAAACACAGCATGTGATTGAATGAAATAATACTGGAGCAGGGAAACTTGGCAACTGAAGGGACTATCACAGTCCCTGGAGAGGTTTTTTCTTTATGGTGCCCTTCCATCAGCGCTCATGTCCGATCCCACTGAGGGCTGCTGAGGAGCTGGAGGGCGTGAGGGCCAGTGACTAATTGCAGTGCTGGCAGATGTCATGTGGAAACAGCTTGGAGTGAGTGGGATTCTGCAAATGTAAGACAATTCCTAGTGGAAATGGAGTGTAATTTCCAAACATTTCTGATATTCTGCTTCCATGTCAGCAGTCACATAGGAAAACAAACAAAAGAAAAACAGCAGCTTTTGCAGATCCCTCATCTCTGAGGCACTGACTTCAGTACAAGCAGACATGCCCTCACATAACAACAATCTGATCAGCTCTGCATTTTTGCTAATTAAAGATTATATAGATAAATGAGAGCAATGAATATGTTAATGTTATGTTTAAATGTATTCAGTACAAAGCACAACACTTTCACAGCAAGGTTAAAGCACATTTGTGCTGAGACAGCTGGTACTTCAGGTTTTTCTGACACCACTTCTAGTTAGATGAAACTGAGTGAAGTCTAAAGTGCTTTGCCAGCAAAAGGCCACATGTGCAGCAAGATTTTGAAAATAATTTGTAACCTACCAGCTGCCAGGCTTCTGGCTGATGGGAAGATAAGAATCTACACTTTGCATTTCCTTAGTAGAAGTCATAATATGGAGTGATGTTTTGTTCTGAATAGTCTCTGCTGAAAACTAAATTGCACCTGGAAACTATACATTGATCTCCTGCCCTTTCACTTATGGAAGAATAATGAATTTTTAATATGGAGTAGCTTCACAGGGAGCTGGCTGCTGAACAACTCTTGGCAAATTCAGATATACGTAGAGAATGTATACCACCTCACTACTTGGAATCTGAATGGCAAATGCCATTGCTGAGGTGTTTTAAGAACTGCTTTCTGGTTCATTCATTTTCTGGAATTGTCTTAAGTGGCTATCTGTGTCCTGGATTATTACAGTTGTCTCATGGGATATTAATGTGAGAACGTCTTGGAAATAGTATTCTAATAGTACCATAGCATTTTCTCTATGGTAGTGTCTGAGAAGAAAAGGCTAAATCCAGCTTTACAGCAAAGACAAAAATGATCATGATTTTAAACTTTTAAATGCATTGCTAGTGTTGATGTTCTCAGGCCAGTAGCCCACACGCATCCAAAGATTTTGCCTGACATGGAAAGGTTTCCAAATGTCACGGTTGCTCTAACTGTGATAGTGCATGTCAATGTTTACATCTCATAGTTCTTACTGAATTCCTTTTAGAAGTATTTACGCAAATAAATAATGTGGACCTATTCCCTCATAAAAATATAAGAATCTTTCTAAATAGACATTTTTCTTGACAAGATTGTTTTCAGGAATGTTTAATGCCATGAGGGAAATTGTGTCAGCATTTAGCACTTGTTCACACATTCGTAAGTTAAAGATTTACAGATGTGCAAGACAGCCCATCCCTTGATAACTATTTAATGTCTGTAAATAAGCATATTTAAAATTAAGAAAGGATGAGTTAGCAATTTCCAAAGAATTGAACTAACACTTCAGTGTATTGCAGTAGATAAGCGTGGTCAGGATTTTTGAAATATCTGCTTACAAACGGTAATCGAAATCCAGGCTGAGGTGAGTGAGGACTTTGGGTATCAGTCTGGATACCTTGGTCACAGGTGGCTAATATGCTATGTGCCACCTAGAGGCATGCTGGAGTTGTTGCACAGCTCTGCTGGTAGTTGCTGCTTTACAGCAGAAAGAAAGAAATTACCACGGTGAAGTTTGGTGAAATGCTGTGTGATAGGGTTGTTCCACTTATTCTGAAAACTCGGATCAGTTCTTTTTTGCTCTTTAGTGGTTTGCTTTAGTGCTTATTAGCATTCAAGTGCTAAAATTTATTTTTTTAAAAGACATTATAATTCTGTGTCATATTTTGTGTTCTATGTTTATTTTTTATTTGGTATATAAACACACCTAAAAATATTTACATCCCATCTAAATCTCTGCTTATAAGTCTCTCTGCATCCTGTTAAGAACAGGTTAGAGAAAACAAACAGAAGAAAGCCCTACGAGTAAGAACAGTGATGCCCTAAATACTTTTTAAAATTTTATTATAATGTGGTAGTTGAGGGTGAAATAACATTTTCTTTTAAACTTCTTGGTTTAGTGTGATTTCTCTTTACCTTTCTGGTAAGTTTTTTTTTTGTGATTGCTGTCAGTTAATTATGAATAATCATTAGAAATAGTTCTTACCTGTATTTGAAGCTCAGCTGTTCTGGAAGAATAGAGTATGGTTAATTATTATCCACCTAGTGGATCACTCTACTCCTTTAGTACCTCTTTCCTGCTTAGAGAATCTAAAAAGTGACTCTTCAAGCTGTAATGATGACATGTATTAGCCTGCATTGGTACGGAAGGGTGCCAGAGAGAATTTCATGCTGGAAGTTCTTTATGAGATGTTCTTTAAATTGTTCTGAACGTGTATGACGCTTTCATTCCCATTATTGGAAAAGTATGTGCGCAAAGAATGATTATTTATAATTTTTAATCTGCAGTGATTTTCTGTTAAGGAAGAAGGAAACTTGTTTTTACTAGTGTTAGGCGATGAATGTGCACAGATGTAGTAACAAATATTTTACTCGGAGGAAGAACTTTTCAGTGGCAGTCTTTCTATTTTCAGATAGGCAAGATTTAATGAAATTTAGAAGTTTATAAAAATAACAAAATCAAATACTATCTTGGCAGGTGATTGAGTGAGCCCTGTGCTAACTAAAATGTCAGTTACCAGTGCTTTACTTTATCCTACAAATATAAAGATTACTTTCTTCACTGGTTGTTTATGAAATTTAGCTCACTAGTGTATTGTATAAGAATTTGCTGTATCATTTTTGTTTCCTTAAAACACACTCCTGCCTTATAAAGCAATCTGGTTGTAGGACTGGATTCCTCTGACATAGAGGCATCCTCAAGGTGTCCCGCTCAGTGCCTACTGGCCAGATGGTTGGGGGTGATAATTTTAGTTGATTCATTTCCTTTGCATATCCATTTTTTCTTTACCAACAGCTGCACCTGTACCACACACTATTTCACAAAGGCTTATTCTGAATAATACTACACGCTGGTGACCTTCAGTTACTGCCAGCCAGACCTGGATTAGCACCTGCTGATTTGGAGGCAAAAGGCTTTCTACCCTTTTCTTAATCTTGCAGTGATCTTGTCATTAAAGTGTGGCTGAGGATTAAAGGGCTTCAGCTGCTCTCTAAGCCTTTTTTAAAAAGTAGTTGAATTCATGAGTACAGGACCTGGTGCTGGCTGCTTTGTAGGGTTGTTTTATGCATCAAGACCAATCTAATGGTTTACTTTCAAACATTGCTTAGTGGGTAAAAAGTCTTATGCTAAGAAAAATGAAACCCATACTGACATCTGCTAAATTGAGTTTAATGAAAGCTGCCTGAAATCTGTCACTTATCCAAGTCCTTTCAAGGAAACTTAATGGATTTTGACATTTTGGGGATGGTAGAACAAATTTATTTCTTGGTTTTGTGATTCAGGTTTGTTAAATGAATGAACAGAATCAAAACAAATACAGTGGAAACATTCCTACTCTCTAAATCATTTGTCTGTATGCTTTATTTAGGGTTTTCCAGGAGATATTGGTGTACCTGGATTAAATGGCCCTGAAGGTCCTAAGGTAAGACTGTATGAAAACTTATTCATAGTAACAACAAACAGTATAAATCTCTGAGGAAAAGCTCTGAGAGATGGACACTGGCATTATGAGAAGATAATCTTACTGTACAGGTACTTTGCCTCAGGTATTTGTATGAGGAAGTTAATCTAACATTTAATGCTGTCTGTGCAGTTAGGAGGGTGATTACTGTGTTAGACAGAAGCATGTAATGGCAAGTTAAGTGCAAGGCAACTTGGAGAAAATGCTGTGCCACTAGAAAGTAGCATATATTTTACCTATATTTAAACAAAATGCACACCAAATGCATGCAGATATCTCTAGTCTTACCTGAGTAATACAGATTTTTTAAAAAATAATTTTCAAAGAAGTAGTAGCTAAGCGTATGGAAAAATGGGTACAATTCACACACCAGATTATATAATGGATAAAATAATATGTAACAATAATCATGGATAAAATTTATCTAGCAAAAATGACTGTGCCAGATTAATTTAGCCTCTTCTTTAGTAGACTAAAATTTTAGACCAAGCTTAGGCAATAATTCACATGTGTAAAGTTTTCAATGAAACTTTAGATAAAAGCACATATGGCAAATTTTTGTTTAAAATGGAAAAGGTAGAGACTAATACAACAAGTGCAGATGGGTCAGAAATTAACTCAGAGGAAGATGATTGAATAATATCTAAAGATTGACTACTTGTTGTTGAAAGGCAAGTAGCAATTAAGTTCCTCGCTCACCAGCCTTGGGACTATTCCTACATTGTATTTTCACTGATAAATAGGCACAAGTATGATGGCATGAAATTTGTATATGAAACAAAGTCAAGCATCTTTAGATGATTTTAAAAACTGCTCTTTGTACTAATTCATCCCACTTCTGTTACTTCAGACTGATGCATGCAAGGACTAAGACAATAAATCCTACTATAAACTTAGAGCTTCACACCTGGCAAGAAGGAAAGGCACGCCAGATCTCTCTGAAATAAAAGCACAATAAAGTGGTTAGAAATTAAGTGAAATCCTAGAACACATGAGGCAAGGTGTCTTGTTAATGCCACTGCACAAAGTACGAGAAGACTTTATCTAAGTAGTACACACAGTTCTGGGCATTTGTATTCCAGAAGGACTCAATCAGGTGGGACTAGATACAGAAAAGGATACTTGAATGACTGTATTCTGAGAGGCAGTTTGTTTATCTTTCCAAAATGAAAGGCCTTTGTGAGCTTTGTAAGTAAACCAGAGGGCAGAAACTGGTGAAGCAAAAGAACTGTGCAGGACCAACAGTATCATTGGTCCAAGCACAAAACATGCAAGTTGTCCATGAATAAACAGAGATAGAAATTACAAGATCTCCCATCAACAGAGTTGTGAAATTCTGTGGCAGACTGCTCAAGAAAGCATAGGACAGGGAGCAATAAAGAGTTCAAAGAGATAGTCATGTTTGTACCTGGAAGATTGTAACAATCCCTGGATGCCAAAGTTAATCATTCTTGAAAACATCTCAGATAATCCAGTTGCCAAGGCCATAGCCAATCTTTTCTGCATCTCACATGTTTCAACTGTGTCAAGAGCCTTGTCCCAAAATAGCTCAGACATGAATTTACTAGGAAGGCTGAGAAATCAGTATCTGGTGTGGCAAATTGGGGAGAAGTTAAAATACAATTCCAGAGACAGGTATGGACTTTTTCTTTAGTTCTGATTCATTACTTTGCTAACTTGTGAGTATATGTGCATAATGTTAGCAGCCTTATATGAATGAGTTTTATCTGACCATTGCAGTGGCAGATGCTCCTGTGTTTCTGGGTTACCAGGGCACTTAAAAAAACCCTTTTGATGCAAGACTGTGTCCAGGGGAAATAGGAGAAGAGAAATACAACAGTTCTTGAACTGCATATCAGATTTAATCCTCCCAGCTGATGCATCTAATTCTTGCTGCCCAGGTTCTTCACTAAATTGGATCTAATCTCTGTTGCCCAGTTTCTTCACTGAGATCATATTATTCCGCATTGTATCCAAAGTGTTAAATTTGATGGTTTTGTTAGAATTGGATTGATGTTTAATACATACATTACTGATCTATTGGCTTTTCACAGATTCCAGCCAAAAAAAGTACTAAAAGGTAGCCTACAAAGTTTAAGATTCTGTATTCCTTTGATACAGAAATTACATAGCTGAACAAGGTTCAGTGATCTCCAGCACATTTTGTCTTAGAGAAAAAAAGCTTAGACAGCCTGCTCTAATCAGGGAGAATTGATGTCTTACATTTGTGAAGGAACATTACCAAACTAGAAAAATTCTTACACTGCTCCTGGTACCAAGGGAGAAAGGCTACATAACACTGGAAATGTCTGGCTTTTGGGGTTCCCAGCTGTCTTGTGTTGACTGCAGTTTTCAAAAAATTTCCTCTAGCTTTTATTTATAGAAAACATTTCTCACTGTGCCGCTCTTTTCCTCATGTTTTTGTTAATGCTTCCTCAGAAGCAATACCCATTTTAAAAGCCAAGAAAGCAGGGTAAGCTTTATTTTTTAGCAACTGGCATGGGAGAAATTCAGCATTCTGGTGGAAAGTTTAAGCTCTGTGAGTGTGATCAGCCATCTCTAAATACCAGTAGAAGTTCTGGATTGTCAATTTTCCCTAAATTAGTACAGTAATCAGCAAATCTGACCTCTCTAAAATAATGTTCAAAGGAGTCATTATGTAATTTGGTCTACAGCACATTACTCAGCTTGGAAACAGTATTTTAGAAGAGGTTTGATCTTGATCCACCACCTATTAAAAAAAAAAAAGCACACTTTTACTTAAAAAAAGGGAATAAGAATGTTTTTAAGAAGTTCTGAAACAATTTAGTTTGTTTCCTATGTTATTCTTGCAAGCATTTATGCTCTGTAACCAAGAAAAGTGAGTGGAAAATATGGTCAGAATATGCTGACTATAACTAGTTTTTCCAGCACTGTGGTACAACAGTACCATGCAAGTAGCTGAGAACTTCCTTCCTCTGCTCATTTACGTTTGTTTGGATAACACATTTAATAGAAGTGACTATTAGGAGCTTCACCTCTTCTGGAAGGGGTGCTCAGCTGGGAAGTTATAGATGTGAAATACAGGATGCCTCCATTTGCCGACTCCCCCATTTTTTTCCAGATGCTTTGGCACATGTCTGATGACTACCTCCATCTTCTGTTTGTTGCCAGAAAACTCATAAGGGAGTTGGAAATTTCATTTAGTCTTAATATTCATATTACAGTCTGGGACTTTTTTCCAGTATCCAATTAAGTGCAGTGGAAGGGTGTGTACAGTAGCAGTGTTGCTAACATTTCCCCTGTGTAATTACATTGTACTGAAAGCCATATCTCCTAATGTCCTTTGCTATTAGAATAAAAAAACAGTTCTGTCAATGAAAAAATTTTGTGACTAGCTACACAAGAATATTACTTATGTAGTGCTACTAAAAGCCCTCCTGTCACTTTGGTGGTGTGTCAAACAGCAGTCCACCCCAGTCTTTCCCAGACTGCTGGGCTCTTTGATGAAACTCAGTACCTTGAGGTGGCGTGTTCCGTTTTCTGTTCCATTTCACTTTGCGTGCCAAGTAAACTGTTACTGGAACAATGCCTGCACCTTCTGTCTAGACTTCAGCTTCATTAGTAAGCAATTAATAAGGCTTACACTTGGAACTTTCCCACCATTGCTTTCTTCAGAGGCTAATCATATCTCTCCTAAAGGGCAGTTTCTTTGTTCTTGTCACTTTATCTGATGTTGTTAAGCTTAGCTTTCCCAGAACATTAATAATATGTTTACACAGATTTTTATTTTTTTTGTCCTACATCAGGTCAAGTGCTTTTCCCAATTACTACTATTGTAATTGGGATGACCGAGGCTTTTGACACACTGCTAGCTGCAAAGTTGTTTTAACAGTTTTGAAAAAGTTGGTGTGAGCAGTCATGAAAACTCGGAGTTGGCAGAAGATAAGGTGCCTTATCTCTGGGAAACTGATTATAATCCTGACAGAAGAGTAAGGGCTGAAAATCACCAGTAGTTTTGGACAAGCTAGTAGTTCAAATTCACTGTGTAGTTTATTTCCATTGCAATGTTCTCATCACATGTTATGCTAAAGACTACCTAAATCAAAGATCTGTAAGAATTACCTTGGTTCTGCTTTAATCTTAATATGATGGTGTGCTTTACATCTTCAAAAAGAGGAATTGTTCCTTTGTGAGCCCCAATATTTTCTTATTTCCTTTTCAAAAAGACAAAAGAAAAAAACTTCAAACAAATCTATGTAGTAGAAGTTTGTAAGATACTCAGTTTTCCAGCAGATACTCAAATTCTGCTGCATCTTCTCCTGGCTTCCTAAGGGAAATCTTAAGAACAATGGTAAGAAATGAGGTCTGCTTCCTCAGTTTTGCATTTCTGTCCAGGTTTGTAAGAGGAAAGGAACTAGACCAACCTGACTGTTACTTGATATAAGTTCTCACTCTGTGTGTTTGTATGTTTAGGGCCTTCTGGGTGACCGAGGGCCTCCAGGGCCACAAGGCCCCAAAGGAGTCGAGGTAAGATGGAAAAATTATCCAATCAAGAGATTATGTTTAAAAAAAAAAGGTTGTGAGGGGGGTTAGACAACAATGGCTAGGTGTTTATGGTGTTGTCATCCAAAATTTTTAATTTCTTTTGCATTTTGGCAGGTATTGCAAAGATGTTTTAGCAGCCTTACAGGGCTGCGCATCCATTATGCAGTTTATTTTAATTATTTCAGTGGAATCTCAGATAATATGTGTCCCAGTCAGATGTGGTTCTTTTAGTTAAACTGGGGAGATGAGGGTGGTGGTATGGAGATAGAAACCATATATCAATTTAATTACAGTACCCTAGACAAAACCAGGATGTGTATCTAGGATACTGTAATTAAATTGATAAGGGGGAGGAAAGTGGCTCTTCGTCCTATAAATTTATTGAGTATTCTTCATCATCACAAAAATAGAAACACGTCTCTTAGGCTAAAAATAATTAACGTTAGAAATAATGCAATCAGTGATTCTGGGGATAGACCTCTAGACTCCTAGGTAGCTTAATTATGGGCTTCCATGACAGATGTGGAGTGAGTAAAAGCTAATAGTGGCAAAATGATCTGTTTTGTTAGAAGGCAGGAAGCTGCAGATAGAATTTCTTAATTTCTTTGTTTCCTATGGTTTGTCATTAAAAAGGTTGTGTACCACTTCCTCCAAAACGTGGAGAAAATCTTCCATGTTGAGGAGGATCAGTGAACCATAAAATGACATCCTGGCACTTCATTGATACAAATCCATGCTTTAATACAACTGTATAATGAGTGGACCCTGAAGAGTTAACACTGCAGTTCCCCATCATGCATACTTATATCAGTGCACTGCACAGCACAGGCACAGTGTCTCATTTCCTCTCTTACACACCTGACAAGCCTGACCCCCAGCCTCCCTTCATCCCTGAGAAAAGACAAGGATAAACCCTGGCAAAATGGCTTGGCTAACTTAGTGGCTGTGCCATAGCAACTTGGAAGAGAAAAGCAGGAATGTTCCTATGCTTTTACAGTCATGAAGTATGCTAGCATGAAGTAACTGCAGGGTAGACAGAGCTTAACCCATCATTGCAGAGTCTCTGCCTGCTCAAAATTGTGAAAATATTGCTGTAATGGTAGGTATACCAACAGTTTCACAGCTTTTCTGGTTGGATCTAGTGGCTACACAGAGCATGGCTTTCTGGCTAAGGTATTTGTCTGAAGTCAGATTAGTCTCTCATATAGAGTTTCTATCAGACTTAGACTCATACAAACACATAGGAAGCAAATTTAAGATTATATAAATACAGTTATTTGCAGAGTTTCTTTTTTAAAGCTAGACTTAGTACAAGACTATTGAAGTCCTAATTTCTTTTAGGGAGAAGTAGGACCAGCTGGACCTATTGGAGCAGTTGGCCCAAGAGTAAGTATAAGTGATTTTGTTAGGGCAGACTATTTTTCTGCAGAAGTACTGCTTTAAAAGGTGAATTTACTGTAAGAAGTGACGGGTTTAAAATGGCATCTCCTGAATAAATGTCTCTTTCCTCAGCACATGCTTAAAGCAGAGCTGGAAAGAGAAATGGTTTTCCATACAAATGATTTGAAAGGAAATCACAGCCATGGTGCACAAAATAATTTTTTTTAAAAGAAAGAGTCAATAACAAACTGCTTATGGTGCTCTTGTGAGACAGATGAAACCACCAAACACTTCCTAAGGACAGAACCAGCTGATATATCAAAACATTTAAATTCAGAAAGAACCCACCATGAGACTTGGCTCACAGGAAGAAATATAAAGGACTGATGCTTTAAGAAATCATTTCAAACTGATCTTGTAGACAGTTGCTGAGAACAGTAAAGCTGGAATGTCACAATGCTGTTTATGCTGACATTTTAAAAGATAAAAGTTTAAAACTAACAACCAATTTTGTTAGTTACAAACATGTACTAGTGTCTAAGACTATTTTAGTGGACTTAATGCTTTTTTTTAGAAAAATCGTAAGCTAAAAAAGAATACTAGCTTACACTAGGGACGGCAGCAATATGATCTTCTGACTTCACTTGATTTGCTTGTGTGTGGGAATCACTGGCTTGGTCTTCATTTTGGGTGACTTCCCATTTCTGTGTGGCCTTGGGAAAGTCTTTCCAATTTTGTTTCCCGGTTCTAGAGTGGAAGTATTCTTATGTCATTTTTCCTGTTTATTAGCTAGTCAAAGCTGGAGATTGCTTTCTGTTAGAAATAATACTAAAATGCTTATTTGCCACATGGATTAGGTGTTTAAACCCCCCCCCCCC
>Ga0065711_1029569_pt1 | contig 35674 bp, 17 predicted proteins | sample Hoacrofraction12_FD_59098 | JGI IMG/M metagenome (GOLD analysis project Ga0065711, IMG submission 59098) | Hoatzin crop microbial communities from Cojedes, Venezuela - Epithelial fraction 12 v2 (version 2) | ecosystem: Host-associated > Birds > Digestive system > Esophagus > Crop | place...
GGGAGGGTAGGCAAGGGCCGGCGGCCGGGAGCTCCGAAAAGGCTCCCCCCCCCCCCCCCCCCCGGTACCTCTTTATACTGAGGTCAAAGAGGGGGGAGAAAAAAAGAAAATCAACAAAAAAACCCAAACCAAACAAAATAAAAAAAACCAAACCCAAACCCAACAAACAAGCAAAAAGCAAGGCGGGGTGTTGGGGGGGGAGGGACCCCCGTGCTCAGTCCCCCGAGGATCTGTGGTTTCCCTGGGCTGGCTGCATGGAGAGGAAATCCCGGGAGCAAGAGCTTCTGAACTTGATCTCAACTCCGGGAGTCTTGTCTGAAGTGCTGATCTTCTTCTCTAGCTGCTCAGCCATAGCGCTTTAGCCCTAGCCACGATATTTATATATCCATGTGCGTTGGTACCTATTACATCACCACCTACCGCTGTCTGCTGCAGCCCTCCGGTTTAGCTGAAAGTCAAATTATCACCCCTAGATGCTTAACAGCTCCGAAGCGTCTTGAAGGGAAAGGGTGAGCAGCCCTGGTGCTAAACAAGAGGGACAGCACGAACTTTTAAAAAGAAAAGGTCATGTTTTGCGTTCATCACAGCAGCTTCCTTCTCTCTTTCTCATTTCTTTCTTTTCTTCCTTCCTTCCTTCCTTTCTTTCTTTCTTTCCTTCTTTCCTTTCTTTCTTTCCTTCTTTCTTTCCTTCTTTCCTTCCTTCTTTCCTTCTCTCTTTTTTCTTTCTCTCTTTCTTTCTCTCTCTTTTCTCTTTCTTTCTCTATTGTTCTCTCTTCTTTTTCTCTCTTCTCTCCTTCCTTCCTTCCTTCCTTTCTTTCTTTCTTTCTTTCTTTCTTTCTTTCTTTCTTTCTTTCTTTCTTTCTTCCTTCCTTCCCTCCTTTCTTTCTCTCCTTCTCTGTTTCTTTCTCTTTTTCTTTCTTTCTCTCTCTCACTGTCTTTCTCTCTCCCTCTTGTTCTTTCTCTTCTTGTTCTCTCTCTTTCTCTCTTTCCCTCTCCCTCCTTCTTTTTTTTTTTGTCTTTCTTTGTCTTTCTTTTATCTTTTTCTCTTTCATAAGTGCTTATGAATGCTAATGCAGGACACAGAAATCAAAGAATGCCCAGCACACTTTCCCCCCAACACAATGTATGACTTTGTGGAAATCTGTGGAATTTCGGCTTTTGCTGTATCCAAGCGACATGGTTTACAGTTTGCTGGATGCAGAAAAATTCCCTTCACTAAAAGCCAAAATAGTTGTTGCATGGGAGGTTTAAGAAATGAAGAATGAAAGAACTTGCATTAAAAAAAATTAACAAAGGGCCAAGGCTTTAATAAAGAGGAAAACATTTAAAGAGGCAGCATGTGCTCAAAAGCTGTAAAAATGTTTTTTGTTTCTAAATAGCCCTGTAAGAAATCAGAAAGCACAGCACTGCTCTGGAGTATGCGACATGTGGAGCTCCCTCTTGGTCACTGTGCTGACACGAGTTTATTCCTGAGCTTTAGCGGCTGCCCATTCATGCAAGCGTTGCTGTGCTTTTCAATGCTATGAGTATTTTCTAGTCTTTACTATGCCTGCATGCACTTAGATGCTGCTGTTCTGTCTTAATGATGTAGTTGTTCTTAGGTAATTGCTTAATTTGGTTGAAGTTCAGGAAAATGAAGCTCAGCGTTTAAAAGTAGAAGTTTTGACCCTATCAATGTAGCATTACTTTGTTTAGAGCAAACCCCATATGTTTTGTCACCTCGCTTAGCTTAAGCCTCGGCCCTCAACAGGTTTTCAGAACCAACAGGTGAGGAGACGTTAGGACAATTTTGGAAGGTCCTGAATTAATACGAAAGGGTCTGAGGGGAGGGGGGGGAGGTGGTTTGTGACTCAAGTCCTTTATAGCCCGAGGGCAGTTTAGTCTTTCACGCCAGTAAAGCTCTCCTGCTGTTCCAGCAAAGGATGCGAGAGAAAAGAGAATTGCCCCAAGCCAGATGACAGCTCACCTAGGTGCGAAAATCTCTGACCTTCGCTAAACCTAAGCAAACTTAGATGATGTGCTTTCATTTCTTCTTGTGAGGTGCATATACACAGAGTGTGTGTGTGTGTGTGTGTGTCTTTCTCCTACCACACCTCTCAAGACAGAAAGGACTCTGCCACTACTTCATGGGTGATTGAGATCTGGTGCTACAGAGGTAAAAGACTCCACCGCACAGTTTTATCTCAAACAAATTAATTTCTGCGTGTGTTTGCAGACAGCAGAATTTAGGTTTTTCTCTGTGGAGGTTCGCAGGCTGGTAAATCCGTTGAGGTCAAGCTCACAGACATTCACTACATATCTGTTTGCACCGGGTCCATCCAGGAACCCTCTTACACCCGACAAGGCCAGTGGATCCCTTCTGGGTAAAGGGGCTGTGCAGCAGGCAAACTCACAGTTTGGGAAACTGCCCTGCTCTGCAGGGGCTGTGCTGGATCCCAGGGTCTTTAGAACAGTGTGATCCCACCTCACTTCAAATTCCGAGTTATTTGCTGTTAGCAAACAACAGTGGATGATTTTGGGATTAAGTTTATTTACCCTCTGAAGGATAAGGCCAAGGAGTGGTGCTTCTGCCAACACAGCTACCCGGCAGCTTGCCTCCTGCAACAGAAGTACAGTCCAACACCCACAGCTAACGGGTTGGGGCCAGGTCTGCTCAGCCTTAATGCCACTGACAGTGATTGCTCCTGACCCAAGAAACATGAACTCGGAGGCCTTAGCCCTGTGAACGTGAAAGCACGTTAAGCCACAAAGTTAGGGATGTGCATTGGAGGCCCAAAGGGCTGTGGCGCCTTCATCCCTTTGGAATGTGTGGAAATGGGTCCTCAAATGCCCTGTTAGACTCTGAGGCCATAGGTTTGCAAGATCAGGTCCTAAGCGATTACACAGAACGTCCAGAACATCCGTGTGTTGTCACAATAATTGATTCATTAGGATGGCTTCTACAAGCTCATTCTGAAACTTGTTACAGAATTAAAAGGCACTTTTTCCATAAAGACTTCAAAAGAACTTTTCTGAGGGGAAAAGCCACACATCTCCAGCTAAGAATGAAACTATGAGGTTTGGGTTTCGCTTTCAAATTTTATGTATTCACGTGTGTGAGCTTGTGTACAGTCTACCCACGAAATATTAGCCCAGATGCTTCAAAGCCTTCCGATCACCGAGTTGTTCTTACCTGTGAAAAACCCTTCGGGATGAAAGCAAAGCACAACTGCAGCATTTTCAATTTGCACCAGGTGTAAATGACAGGTGGAAACTTCTGATGTTTGGAGTCTTTATGCTGCAACACAGACATTGTCAGCTGGAAATTATTGTCACAGGAAACCATTAAAGCCGTGTATTCCCTACGGAAGCCACGAAACTGTGGTGCCCAAGGTCTCCGGGGCAGAGCCTGGAACAGACCCTCCAACATGCCTTCAGCTCACACGCGGTGAAGGGGAGCTGGGTGTCTCCAGGTCATCCCATAATTAATTCTTCTGAATCTTCCATGTCATGCTATGCTCTGCTGCTGTGTGCCCCCTATGCCTCGTGTCACACATTCTTTCACAACAATAATTTGAATATTAAAACAGGTAAAATGTCTTCATCTTTGTATTGGCTCTATTCCCCAAGAAGCATATGGGGATGTCACAGTTCAAACAGCTCCGCTTTCCAAATTCCTCTAGGCTTAAAGTATAAAAAAGAAGAAAAGATTCACAGAATTCAGGTCCACACCCAGGTTCAGGCCCCATATCATATATGCTGAAAGAAAAAGGGAAAAGGAGGAGAAATCTGGAATAACTTTTCACTTTTTATGGAAATTATTGCACTGGCACAGCAGTCATCCAAACATGACTGTGTATCTAGATCTCTAAAGGGGTGTAGGTCCACAATTTTGAAATGAATCTACGTATTTATTAATGCCAGTAAATAGATGTAAATGACCCTGAAGGATACTGCTTATGAGTTTTTTTGCTGAAGGCAAATATTGTACTGAGATCCTTTGATCTGGAAGGACGGGGAGTGGACTGGAAGGGGTATGGGGAAGTATATTGTTAGGAAAAAAAACACTTTCACCATGTTTGCATGCTATGAAGACATGGTAAGAAAGCAAGCCCGTACCCCAGCTCCCCCTTTGGCAACGCCCCTTTTAATTATGATTATTTTGGAAGACAACTACCCAGCGATCTGCAGAAGGGACTCGCCTGAGAAAGCTTTCTCACGTTCACGTCTGGCTGCCTCTCTGTGTGAGCAAGGGCAGTGGTCCCGGGAGAGGAGGCAGGCTGGAATGTGGCGCGGTGCTGGGGGCCCAAGCCCTGATGGACGGGGTCGCTGGGAGACCTTCGCCATCCAGGCCTCTGCTGCCTGCATAACAGGCATACCCACACACAAGCCAGCGAGTCATCTGCACTCTCTCTTTTTTTTTTCCTCTCTGTTTGCAGCTGGTCTATTTGATCTCTGTGTGCCTGGGCTGTTTGCTGTTGTGAGCGTCTTGCCATGATCAAAACCTTATTATCTCGGGTGATGTTGTGGTGTTATATATTGGAAAAGGGCAGTGGAGTATAGCAGCAGGCAGCTACAACACTGGGCAGATAACAAAGGCACCAATAACCTCTCTCCAGTGTATTTGGACTGATTCAGTGAGAGGGCTGAACGTGCCTTTGCTTGTGATGGGTATGGACTTTTTCAACAGCTACTCCCTCTGCTGCTGTTGAGCTTGCACAGTCATACATCTGTGTGTATCTCCCTATAAAGCAGAGATGAGAGGTGACATGACTGTGTCCATCCATGTGGCTCCTGTAGGTCTTTGGTGGCTTCGATGCTGCAGTTCATACTTCCAGCTTGTGACCATGCTGCTCATACAAACCCGCTGCTGCAGGGATGGGCGTCAAGGAGCTCCAACTGGAAGATCAAGCCACTCATATTTGAATTTCTGTGAACTCCATTCTGTGTCTTAGCAGCCTTTTCCTCAGCTTCTGTGCTTTATTTGTTAGCTTTATTGCTTTTGAGCTGTAAGGTTGCTGTTCCTGCAACATCAGCTTGAAGGTGCGAGGTGGTGGTGTGGTGACGGCAGCCCTCTGGGAGACCTGAGGCCGTTAGCCAAGAAGGCTGATGTGGTCATGGCAATCCATTTCCCTGTCCTGCTGGTCCTTGTCACTGACTGATGTATGAACAGCTCTCAGGTGAAGTAACAGTCTATTATACTCTCTGCTTCTCACCTTGTTTCTGCAGGCTGCAGCTTTGCTCTGTGCTTTTCTTTCTTTATGCATTCCCCATAGCAAAGATTCCCTACCCTACTGTCATTACTGCTCCATATTTCCATTGCTCCATTGGCCTTGCTCGGTAACCAGCTCTTTTTCCTGCACGTGCTTTCATGTTGTCCACTACCCTCTCCCTTTTTCTGTAACTGTTCTACTCTATTCCCCATCCTCAGGACAAGTTGACAGGCTTACAGAAACAAACACCCTTCATCAGATGTTACATTCGTGGTAAAGGATGAGTGAACAACAGCCAGAACTTAACTGCAGGGCTGAAGGATCTGTTCTACCTGGTGGATCTTCTGCAGTCACCTTTACAGCACTGCTGCTTAATTGCATGTGTGAACTATGGCTGGGATAAAGATGAGCTTTGGGGAACAATGTCATGAGAACCAGCTGAGGGAGGAATTCTTAGCAGTCTTAAGAGGGGTTTCTTTCTGATGTTGTGATTAGCGTCAGTTCCTGAAGCCTGAGATGCTTTTCTGTGGGGTGGTGGGACAAGTGGAGAACATAGAGGATCTGAGGACTCCTCAGGACTATCACTAGAGTTTGCATTACTGAAGAGCAGGACTCAGTGGGTTGGGACAACGTGCACGTCCTGGGAAGACATCAGTCAAGCCAGATCATTTTTAAGGGCAACCATGACCCGGGGTCTTGTCATAGCCTCACAGTCCTCATCCTCATGAAGTCTGAACCGAAGTTTGGAGAGGAAGTCTACTAAGAACCTAGATGGAGAAATACATTCAGAGGGCTCCAGTTATCAATGTAGGTCTTCAGAAAACTCAGTTTCCAGGCAGGTTCATTCTTATGCTAAAACTCACATGCTTATACTTTCATATTCAGTGCTGACATTTCTGCATATGCTATTTTGTTCTTCCTTGTCCTGTATTCTTTTTACCTGTAATTATAAACACTTTAAAACTAAAAATATACTTTTTTTTCCTTTTGTCAGATTATGGCACACGTACTTTTGCTGATACATTACTTGACAGTCTGCCAAATGAAACTGGTAAAAGGAAACATAATAGAAAATGAGTTTTGAGAATCAGGGTAAGTGTTTGTTAAGCTTATTTTTATTATTATTCTTGTGGGAAATAGTAGCTTAAGTTAACTTTTTGTGTGAGAATGTTTTAGCTGACTTTGAATGTAGCATAACTGGTTTATATGAGTCTGTTCAACATGTGGCCTCTCTCGTATGAATCATTTTTTACCAGTGGCTAACGTGAAGAAAACTGGCTGCTGTAAGCAAATGACGTGTATTGCTGAATTTTAAAACTTCCCAGAAAAGCACCACTTAAAATCTGTCAGAACATATATGGAGTTAGCTGTACAATTCATAACCTCTCCAAGCATGCAGGAAACCAGCTTTTCCACTTGACCTTTAGTGTCACAACTGTGAAACAAATGGATGTCTCTTCTCCTTATTTACTCTTGGACTTTTTATGGTGCTCATCACTGCAAGGTCTGAGTCCTCTGAGGAGGTAGTGGCCATATCCTCAGAATACCTCCGTGAGCTGAGTGTAGCTGTCCTGCTTCCCAGCCCATCGCTCGCTGTGACAGTAAGGAAAGCTATGCTGCTGTCAGATGAGGGGCCTTCACGTATGTTTGGGGTGGCAGAGGGGCAATCAAGACCAGAGAAGTTGTGGAAGATCTGTGTGATCTGTCGGGGCTGATGAACTACCGTGGTAGCAGTTCTCAAAGCCTGGTCTAGGCAAGTTGCTTTCCCAACATGGCAGAGCGTGCAAAGAACGTACGATGTTGACTTTGACCCCCAAGGACAGTACAGCTGCACGGGTCCAGCAGGACCACGGCGCTCACCTGCACCAGGAAACACAGCTGGGCTCCTTTGATTTTGGGCAAGCTCTGCACCTTATGGGCTGTGCGGGGTGGGGGCCTTAACACAGGCATCCTGAAACCTCTCCAAATACTCTTCTTCCCTGATAACCATCAGGAATTATCCTAATAACTAAAGGCAAAAACTTTATCTTGCACTCTGGCACACAAAAGGCCCTGAAAACAATTATAAAAACACAGTTTAACAGGCAGCTTACTAAGTACCCAGTTGAGCACTACATTGCTCCTGATGAAGTCAGCCTGGGGACAGTACAGCCAGAAACAACCGTACAGTTTACTGGGTGGGTTTTTGAAAAGTAAGCTGCAAAGATAACAGATAACAGCTGTTGCACAGATAACAGCTCTAGAGCTTGGAGACCAACCAGCACGGAGGTTACTCATCAAATTCTGTGTTGCTTGAAGGTAGTGACAGCAGTAATATATTAGGTAAAATGTGATATCTTCTCCTTCAAGGCATTTGGAAAGAAAAGCTAAGAAGCCAGATATATAGGTAAGAAACGTATTGCAGAAGTGTGTAAAACAGCTTATCTGTCAACAGACGCATCAGTCACCTGTCATCAGACATGTCTAAAGGATTTGTCTTAGATTTTGACACATTCATTATTCACTCAGTCCTTAGAGATTACAATGGGAGCCAGTTATCACTCCAAATCTGGATCACACAGGGTGTAAGTAAATAAGTTTTGGATGAATGATCCTTGCCCAGAAAAATCCCCTTGACACCAAGAAACCTGCAGAGATGGCATACTGCATTGCATGATTTTTGACTTCATCATTAAATTCCTCTTGTCATTCAAGGCCCAGAGCAACTTTGTTCTAGTCAATCATGTTAATATTATCTCTGTTCCCCCTTCATGTTTCTCGCTTCACTAATAAAGCTACAAGAGCTACCATAACATCAGCATTACTGGAACTAACAGATGCAGGTTAAAAAAATAAACAATCAAAAGAAAAAGAGAGGGACTATTTATCTCCTTTTGGATGATTCCCGGTCTGATAGTCCTGCTCTGAGAGTACATTTCTCACAGGGGTCTACTGTTCCTGAAGGTGAAAGGAGGAACAGGACTGGACCCTAAGTCAATTTGTTCAATGAAGCCACATGGCCTCCTTAGCCCTCAGCAACAAACACTCAGTTGATGATTTTTCCTTCCATTTCAGAATATGTCTATATTGTGACCAAGAGAATGCGCAGAATCCATACTGCTAACGTGCTCTGTGGGAAGAGATCCCCAGGAAATTAGTTTAGAAACTTAACTTGTTTAGGACTGGTTTTGTTTTTAAGATGTGGAATGAGTTAAATGCAAACTTGAAATGACCATTTAAAATACTGTCTTGAGAAAAAAAGCAGGCTTAAACCAGGCAGACAATAACAGAATGAATACTTTGGTATTCTTAACAGTTTCCCAGCCTAACCCATGATTGCCTCCACTGGTAGATTGGAAGCCACTTGGAACTAAGCCATGTCTCCTTCCTGAATATGTATGACCTGCAAATGTTGAGTGTAATGGTGTGGTCATCTAAAACCTGTTACCTATCACATGCAAGCAGAACACGCCCCACAGCTCCAACGCTTTCACTTTGCTAATACTCAGCTGGAATAATGGGTAAATTGTTGCGTGAAAGACGCTGAGCTAAACTTTATTCTCACTCATTTCCACATAACTTCCTGAGATAATGGGAAAAAAACAAAAGAAGCTGAGCCTACAGAAAGTCCAATCCCTACTACAGATGTTGTTTTTATGTTCAGAGCACACCCATTCAGAATGAGTATTTTGATATGAGTCTCTATGTACATTACTATTGATATTAATGGGAATGGAGTACGTACATGTGAGCTGTTGGAATCAGGACAGTGGGATGGGAATGATACATAATGAAGGGAAAACTCCCTGCCCAGGGAATTCAGACAGTGCTGTGCAGTCACTGCTATGCTATTTGCCACATGCTATATACAGTCACAAAATATTCCACTCAGTCAGAGACACGGCCAGAAAAAGCCCTGTGAACCCCAAAGTCTTACAGTCTTATAATAACCACTGAAGCACACCCTCCACCACAAAAGGAGTGCAGCAGAGCTCCTGTTGACCCACATGGGATGAGCTGCATGCAATTTATTCCAGTACATAAAGAACCAAGCAAAATCAGAGGGGCTAGTTTCAGTACATCCACGGCCATTTAGCATTGCTCTGGAACTGCAAAGCAAGTGCTTTTGGCTACCTTAACAAAAGTTCAGAATGCTGGAATGAAGTAGTAGAAGATTATCTGGAGTTTTCAGAATAGCCATTTGTTTCAGGGGATAAAAACTAAATTTGGATACTAGTATTTGGGTGAAAAATGGATTCCATCATTAAAAAATTCCTTTCAAAATTAATCCGTGTTCTTCTCCCTCCTCCTTCCACTTCTTAATTTGTAAATTTATATTCCTGAGAGTGTTGGACCAACATACTAGGAGGCTACTTATCACTTCAAGTTCTAATGCAGGAACTCGGAAAAATAAAAAACATTGGAGTCTTTATGAGTGCTTCATGGACTGGAAGACAAAGGAACATAATGACAATACAATAGTCCTTACTGCAAAATGTCATTCCTATTGTCTACAACACTGTGGATTCATTCCCATTATTATTTTCCTGACAAACATCAGTCTAAGGCCTCAGTTACAATCAAACCACAAACAGGTCAAAACAGCAGACACAGTAAGCTGCCAACTGACTTGTCCTCCAAAACGCCCAGGTAGCTGCTAGTTTTCAATAGCATTTTTACATGCTGTAATTACAAATTACTGCAGTTAGGTCATTTTCATCTGGCCTTTGTTGACTAACACCAGGATAGCAACCTGGATGAATGGTACCCATCTGGCTGCATCTTGGTTTAAAGAAGAGGATGGGAACAGGTCATGACTTGTCCCACACGAGAAGAGTGGCTGCAGAAGGATGGGAGCTGAAGCTGGGCAAGATGTTAACTCAGGACTAGAGCACTGTGTCAAATCAGAGCCACCCTTGGAGAGATCGGATCAGGCCTGAAGATCCTGTCAACCAAGCTAGCCCAGGCAAGGTGGGCAATTTTGGTGCTGACTCTGCCCTATGCCAAGACGGTGGATGGAAAGCCTGGCTCAGGAGCTGTTTTTGTGGAGTGCTGGACTGTGATCCAGTAAAAATCCCACTGGCTGGGGACTGAAAGGTATCAGAGTGAGTGAGAGCCAGGGAGACCTCAAAGCTACCCTGTTTGTTTGCCTGGAAGTCCCCACTGAACTGCTGCCAAAATGAGTTAATAGGAATGTTATTTTTGGTGGTAGTGACAGTTTTCACTATGCGTAGTTGAAGAGGCAACCGGTATCATCCACAATAAACATATTGCAGTTTGGGGGTGCGTTGCACCTGCAGTCAGATCTCCTCTCTTACTTTCCCTCTAAAATTCCCCCGCTCTTTCTCACACTGGCTGTGGAAGGGGTTTACCCAGCGAGCTGGAAGGATAAATGAGAGGAGTTAGAAGAACTGTGCTGACAAATGTTCTACATTAGATCTTTACAGAGCTTAGGGAGTTTGCCTCTCCTCCCCAATGCCCATCACCTCAATAGTCTATCTAAATTGCTGCAGGAATATTATGGAGTGTAAATAAATAGCTACCCCAAAACTCTCTCCTGTAACAGCTTTGGTGCAGGTGCAATCATAATTCAGAATCACGGGAACAAACTTTGTATACTGTTGTAGTCTATTATTTAACAACGGCAAATGGCCTTTATTTTTTACTGTGCCTGACGTGTGGTTTGCAACCCATTCTCGTGCTTCATGGTGTTTTCAACTCAACATGAACGCAGACTGCAGAGTTTGCTCCCCAAAACATCAGATTATGATTTGATGATGTTGAAGTGGCTTCAGGAACTCTTCTTTTTCGGGGCTGCAACGGTTTGTACCCAACACCCTGCTGTGGCACTACTGCTCCTTCAGGGGCTTCAACATTTCCATCACCATAACCATTTAAGACAAAGTGGCATATTTTGATATATTATTTAATCTTCTGTGATGATTAGGGATCAGCGAAAGACATTTCCCTTAGCTGCAGAGGGGAACATACAGAATGCCTTTGCTTGTGGACTAACCCTATATTGCTGGATGAGCTGCAATACCTCAGCAGAGAGCTTGTAAGAAATCAGCCAGGCATATTTAAACAGCAATTTGAATCACCAAATACTAGCCAAATATATCTCACTGTTGTTATAGTATAAATATAATTGTTGCTATTATTAGTAGTAGTGATAGTTACTATTACTGGTTATTATTAGCCATAATTTTTACTGTGGTACCACTTAGGAATTCCCTTAGTAGACCAGAGTGCCATTGCGATACACGCTGTAACGCTGTTACCATGACAATTTTTCTCTGTTTGCCAGTGTGTTTTGGCTAGAGAGCCAGCTGCTGACTAGCTATGCTCCAAGTTGCCGAGCAATAAATCCCAAACCAAATTCATGACCAGATTTCTGCTCCAAGTCTCAATCTTGTGACTTGCCGCGTAGGCTGCTTTGCAACTCTACCTGACTTCATCAAGTCAGGCGGCAAAAACACCACTCTATCCCCGAAACTAGCGGCTCCTGTCAAATTTTTGAAAATATATGTTGCATGCTCATTTATACAGGTAAGTACAGGAGGTGATGCTGCTGAAGCTAATAAAGCAGAAAGTATTAGTGAAAAGCTCTAGGAAAATGAGGGAAGATGAGAGTGATTTCTTTGTAATATAAGAGAAAAAGCTTTTAGAAGCACATTGTACTAAGAAAAAAGCCATTTAACTAAGTAGGACAAGGCAAACTTTGTGAACTATCAGTGGTTTCTTATAGATAAAGATATTTCCTCAACAGTTTGTCAGTCTCGAGAGATCCACAAATTATCAGCCTCGCTTTGGGCTTAATGTTGAACATACTAATGATGCCAGTTCTTCCCAGATGATACGGACTTTTGACTTTTGCTTCCTTCTTGTTACATCAGTGGAATTGGTCACTATATGCATGGAGAATGAATTTCAGTGTGGAGTTCACTCTTAAATGATGCTCCACCCAAAATTATTGTAGCCTTCTGGACAGAGGTACATGCCATGCACCGAGCAAAAAGTGCATCGGCGGTGTGTGGGGAGTCCTCAGGTGCTCAAAGACCCCGGTGATTCGGCTGCCCCAGGACCGCTGGGGTGATGCAACCCTGTTGTCACTGGGACTGCAAGCCATTAGTGTCCAAGGGCTGTTGGTTAAAGCCATGGTATGTGAACTAATGGTCCCAAACCATTACCTACTGAGTTTAAATCCTTATCAGAAAAGCCCTATGGCTGTGATTTGCATCTCTCCAATGTGTGGGTTCAGTAACTTTTCCATCTGTCATTACCAGTAATCTCTCTCTGTAATCTCCCTAGTACCTCGGTGTCACCAATATCCCCACTATAGGTGTTGTGTTTTCTAATGGTCCACTTAGCACATTCAGCAGTCTTCCATGCTCACACAATTGTTTGATTATGTCTTTTAGGGTTAAGATCTGATCAGTGTATGTACACCCTCTTCTGAAGCTAAACTGACTTTCCTTAAGCCTACTATTTAGTTGTGCCTGGGTTCTTGTTCACAGGCACTCAAGCAAATGTATTCTCAAACACAGCAAACAGGCTAATGCCTCTTGAGTTTTATATTCCTTCCTGCCTCCTCCTTTTCTTTTTCTTCAGCTTGCTGTAATCACATCTGAATACAAGGGACAAGCCCTTCCGCAGCTTTGAAAAGCGCTGGGAATACCTGACACTGCCCCATGGGTGACACCTTTGTTGTCAGCACAGCCACGAGGACGTGAAGCCTTGGAATGGCTGTCCTTGTGTCACGCTGAGGATCCAAGGAGCAATGGCATCAGTGGGGTCACAGTGTTCTCCTTGATGGCTTTTAGTCTTGATCCTTGCGGCTGTGCTTGGCACCCCTGTTGATCAACATTTTAAATGTCCCAGCATAGATTACCAATGCTCTGTTCAAGAGTTTTCCAAATGAGAAGCTAGAAAGTAGAGTGAAGTCCTTTGTTTTCCTGTCTCACTCTTCCATAATGTAAAATTTTGAGAGACAAGCCATTCCAACGTGTTCCTAACTCTTCTCGTGGGGCCATGTGAGTTAATGACCTACTGTACCTGTCACTAACCTTTCAAAGCACAGCTTCAGAGGTATGTCTCTGAAAGGATCTGTTTAGAGATATTGATGAATTAAAAGTATGCCTGGAACCTAGTGTCAGGTCCTAATTCAACACCCATTCATGGCCTGTATTCAGGCTAACCGCAAAATCGATGTGTCTCTTCACACTAAACTCTTTTCATGTTAAGGGGGCTTTAGTCGTTGATCAGAGTTTATCTGAGAAAGATGTACCATGATACTGGCAGGCAAAATATTGTATTTACAAGATGATGAGCATTCAGACTTACCTCTTGTGATCAAATGGAAATAGCGAGCCTTAGTTTCCTCCCTTGGGCAGCTTGGCAGTAGCTTTCTGAGAATGCCCTCCATCGCTGGCAAAAGGCTGTCAAAACTTACAGGTGTAGTGGCCAATCTCCAGAGAGAAACAGAAATCAAATTAGGTCTTCTTGAAACAAAAGTCCAGCCACTTCTTGCCAAATAAGCCAGTGTTACTGGTACTACAAGAAGAAGATAAGGAGGAAAATAAATATTATTTTATTAATCCTTTTACATTTCTCTGTTGTTAAAATGCTGCAGAAGTCACTGTATGAGGCAACACACAAACATACAGTGCAAGACGCTGCTCTGAGCAGCTCATTATCTTGGTTAGTACCAATGTAAGACAGCCATATTGCACACTTCTGAAGTAGCACTTCTTATGATAAAATCAAAAACCTCTATAAATTAAAAATCAAAAAGTTGTTTACACCAATCAAAAACCAGTCACAACAGTATTCGTGCCTTGGCATTTTGTCAAATCTGTATTTCATAAAAAAAAAGAAATTTCCCTAATAAGCAATTGATATCATGTTTAGTAAAAATATCTCAGGTTCTTGAGGAAAATATGTGACAATTTATTTGTGTTAGAAATTGGTGTAACGATTAGGGTTTCCAGCTCAGGTTCCAGGGAGACATCTTTCTTCCATTGCATTTTTCTCTGTTCCTTCTGTGCCAACTCTTATAAAACAAGATACCAAGGGATTTAATTCTAAAAATCTAATATTACTGCCTTGTCGTGAACTGAATACTACAGATTCCTTCTTGATAATACTGTCTCATGGGATTCCTGTGTAGTAACAGAATCTCCTGGGATTCCTGCCTGGTAACCATATCTTGCTGGACTTTGGTAGTATTTCTCCCATTGGATAACCCCAGCCCCACCAAATAAGCAGTCATAAACCTTACACTCTCATTATTTTACATGACATTATTTTACTAATGTCAGACCCTGCACCATTTAAGTTAGTTGGGTGTTTCTTTCCCCACAGATTTTAATGAAGTTAGAATCTAGGCTCCAAGAGAAAACAATATTATAGAATATTTTATCTGTTTGACAAGAATAACGTTAAGAAATACCTTTAAAGTAGCAATAATATCAATATTTCGTGGTTGGTTTATCTACCTACCGTCATTCAACTCCTGCAGGACTTGCATTTAGTCTTTCACCATAAATGGACTAGTAAACCTTTTGTTGTTCTGAAAGTGAGATATTGTAACATCTCTTCCTCTCCATGCCAGTGAGAGGAGTCACAGCTAAATATTTTCAAGAGGAATATACCAAAGAGTCCTTGAGAGGTTTTCAGTGAATGCCTCTGCTGTGACTGTAGATCAGCAATAAACTAATGGCCATAAACCACCTATTATTCTGTTTGGTTTTATTATACCCAAAAGGCTCACTAAAATACCAGGACCCCATTGCAACAGATACTGCACCCTTAAATAACGAAGGTGGCAACTCAGACTTTCTGTTCTTAGCCACTCAACCCAGTTGTCCATAGCAAATTGACAGTGGATAGAATTATTCCAAAAAGCCCACAAACACACAGAATTTTGATCTTACAGTCCTGCCCAGTATCTCCAGGCACTTTTCCAGGATGCAGGGTCACCCTGGGAAGCAGCAGTTAATCCACTTGCAGGGTAACTCTGACACTAGAAGCTGATCCCCATGGTCACACATTCCACAGGGTTCAGTCCCATTTCATCAACCTGTAAAGCTGATAGTGATTCAGGAGAGGTCTGTTCTGGTTCACCCTGTGAGATTTCCAGGCTCAAAAGTGTTGGCTTAAGCTTTCCTGTGAATGACTTAGTGTTTACAATGGTGCACTTTCAAGAAGATGATGGGATCGCTGCTGAACTGAGAGCCAGCTTTACTATTTCATAGTGTTGTCATATTGCCATCACACACCTCTGAGAACCCATCCCCAACAATTCAGGTCAAATAAAATGGTGATGGGCCCTGCAAAGAATTATTCAGAAAGCTTTGCGTCACTAAGCTTTAGATATACCAACAAACATCAGAGTAGGTCTTGACAACCATCTTCTTGGCACAGGGGGACTTTAGCAGAGCTTTGACCAGCTGAAGCTCTGGCCTAGTAAAAGAAGGGGGAAACCCAGACACTACTAGGGCTCAAACCACAATGGTGGTACTTGAAGATTATAAACATTAGAGCCGAAAGCAGGTAAGCAGGCAGTGCCTTCCTTTAAAGCACTGTACCTTCTTCCTTGTGTTCAGACCAAAAAAAATGGTCATATGCCATTTTTCCTTTTCACAGCTGTCTTTCAGTCCAAATATAACCCTCAGCTTCAGAACTTATGGCAGTCCCAAGCTCTTTTTTGAATCCGGACAGTGCTTCAACATCAGCTTTTCTTTGGTCATGATGAAGTCATTAAGCCTCATAACTCCTGGAGTTAGAAGTATCTGTGGTAACAATCCCTGACTACTTCATGTTCTTTTTGAGAGGATCAGTAAAGTTTCTGAAGCACTTTTGGAAGGTAAGAAAATGTAACAGATACACATGATACTAGATCTACCAAGAGACATTTATCCCTAGAGCCCTGAATTTCCATGGTGTTTAGCTGCCTAAAGTACCATTGAAATTAGCAGGCAGATAAGCAAGTGAAAAGCATTCAGGACCATCAGTGGTTATGGTCCTGGCTGGCACTTTGGCACCCTCTGCGATGACCAGAAGGGCTGTACGTTCCAGGTGTCACTGTAGGGGGGTGATAAACAGGAATTGTGTCAGATTAGGGTCTGCATCTCTGCTCTGTTACCTTTTAGGCTACAACTTGCTGCTTGGACAAAGAATTGAGAAAACCGCATTGGAGACTTGTGGAAACCTCCACAAGCAGCCTGGACAATGAAGACAGGAAAAATAAAACACTTCTTACCAGGGGGCTTTTGACAGCCTCTTAAGGGGGCATTCATGACTTTCTTGTGAGTCACCACCCCAAAAATACCGTAAGTGCTATTCGTTCAGCAGAGCTAGCAGTGCAAGCTGGAAACAATCTAGGGAACTCTCCTCTTCAGGTCAGTGGGGGCTGGCAGCACAGTCGCTCTCTCCCTGGGAACAAGGGGCGAGACGAGAAAAAGCACGGCTTCGAAATTGCTCTCATGCATGCTGCAGCTGGAGACTGGCACTGCAGAAAGCGAAAGGTTTATTTGCTACCCAGAAACAGAGCTACAGGTCCCCTTAGCAGCTTTCAGAGCTGGAATGATCTTTCTGGGTTTTCTTGGTGCTTGAGGGATGATTATGGCTAGGAAAGGTTTACATATAAACTGGAACAAAAAAAAAAAAGATGCAGAGCATAGGGGAGACACATGAAAATTCCTGCCATCCTGCACTGCTTTGTCTTCTGCTTGGAAGGATCAGAGCACAACTTCTGTGTATATCCCGTTTACAGCCCACAGGACCTTCTTAGGGCCTGAAGCCCTCCTGCTATAAAAATAGGTGAGAATCCATAAAAGCAGCAGCATCTCATATATAGCACAAATCTTTTCTTACAAGATAGGCAACAAGCTAAATGCCTTAATTAGAAGTTCACTGAGTTATTTTTTGTATGTTGCAGCTAATGACACAGAACATGGACTCCCAATTGAATACCAAGGCAGTAAATCTATGGAGGGTCTTTGCTACCGTTCATGAAATGCTCCAGCTGTGCTCCTAAGGATTATAATGTCAACAGAACTCTTGATTTGAATCACAGCCTTGCCTTCACTCAGGGGCCATATATTAGTCTTGAAAAGCAGACAGAGTTTCATTGCTCAAAGAAAAAAAAAAAAAAAAAGAAGAATCACTGAGCTGAAAATAAAACGGTGATGTAGGGGAGGAACACTGCAACATAGCCAAAGGCAGATTTCAGCCAAAACCTCAAGGAATTCAAAAGTTAAGATATTTCTCCATGTCTCTTTAGTATAAATTTCACAAGTCAAATTTAATTTTTCCCAATACATTCAGACAGTGCTTAGTCACCTGATGAAGTGCTCAGCTGGTGTAACTCCTCACAGCTTCACCAAAGCCATTACTGCAGTGTCAGCTGGCTTCAGCCAAGGATTTGGTCCTTACTCAGACATATGACATACATATGCATATATCAGGAATCCCAGGAAGCAAGGCATGGATCATTTTAGTCACAGGTAAATTTGTCTGGAGGAAAAATATGTTTCTGAATACCACTCGTGGTTACATTTCTGCTTTAGAGCATGAACAAATCAATGAAGATCAGACTTTATTCCATCGAGCTGTATTCTTGAAAGCTGTGTAAAAGGTGTAGTTTTGCCTTAACAAAACACTTGAAGTTTCCCAGGAATCCTTTGACATTCAGCAGGTGTTCTCATGCAATGATTGTAATAAATCTTCACAACCTGTGTGCAGCAAGGCACAAAAAAGCTGAAGACTCTTCTAATGATGACCTTCAAGTTGTCGGCGAGGTCAGAGTGGTAGTGTCATGCTGCAATTTGCACATGTTCTTACTTTTTTATTCCTATAGTAGTCAGCTGCTGCCAAAGTACACATGATACAAACTAGAATCTTGACTATCCAAAGCTCAGTCATAGTCTCGGTTTCCTATAATATAGCTTTGTCCCTGGTATTTATTGCTTACATTGAAAAGTATCTCAGTTCTTCAAAACCTTGGTGACTCAAATTCAGTAATTGGACCCATTACATCAATTTGCAATTAAATCAGCTGGCTCAAACCCATTTCCCCCTGTCATAACTGTACTGAAGCTGTGCAAAAGTTTGCACGAAGCTATTAAAAAAGGGAAAGACATAGCCTTAAATGCTTTTGTGGAAAGCAGCAAGTAAGCAGAAATCTTAGAGACCCCTAATATTCCTGGAGCTTTAGGCAGGTTCATATCTTTGCAGGAGCAAGGAAAGTGACCATCCTTCTTCTCTGAAGCGTAGAATTATTTAAAAATGCTGCTTTTCACTAGCACCAGGGTTGAACAGTATCTCAAATAGAGTTGGAGATTTGAGCCAAGTTTCTGAAATGTAATACCAGCTTCTACTGCACTGGCTGTTGCAAAGTCATGATGCCCACTGAGGACGATAGCATCTGGTTTCCTGGCTTGGCATTTTTTGTATTTTGCTTCCCCACCATCACACCTGAAGCCTGTACAGAGCTGCACCAGCTCGTGCTTCCTCTACCATCTGCAAGGCTGCACCAAGAGCTCATGCCCACAGCTGCCATGATGGGAGAGAGACTAATATCACACTGTCCAACAGGCTTCATGCACATTAGGCTCATCTCATTGTGTCCTTGCATAACATGAACATCTCTGCTCATGGGGTCTCCAAATACAAACACACATGTGCCACCGAAGTTGAATCTACACTTTTATAACTGTTAAATGTATTACTGGTTTCCCATCACAAACTATTTAGCCAAATACAAAGTATGAGTTTGTTTCAGAAAGAAGTGAATTTGAATTATCACATCTGCAAGTAAATGATGTCATTGACTTGAAAATATAAGTTTTGTTTGTCTTAGATAAAGTGCTTTATTCCTGGAAATGTGCAGAATAGGGACTCACAGGCCTTCACCTGGCAGGGTTCTGCAGGGTAGTTTTCTAAACTGATTGTTCCTTCTTCTCCCCGTCCTTGCTTCTTTTCTTATTTTTCCTCTATCAATTTCACAGAGGGAGCAGCAGCGTAATAGCAGCTCAACGTGTAAAAGTGTTTTTCTTACCTCTCTTTGACTGCATTTTAATCAGTACATGTTTCCTTTCTGATGCTTCTTTATCAAGGTTGCATGGAAAACAGGTACTTCAGTCTTTCTACAGGTTTTTGACAAAATGTTTCATTATTTTCTAAAAAAAAAAACCAAAACACCCAAACAAAAGAAACCCCAACAAAAACCAACCCCTCTTCCTTTGTTTAGCCATACATGTTCTTTACATGGACTATAACCTAGATATGCTCCAAAATTTACCAAGAAAGCAAACTCTTGCCTATCTTTCTAGTTCACCTGCAAAACTGGAACCTTGTTCCAAGATTAAATGTCAGAATATTCCACCCATAAACTTCATAAATTGTATTATTTCACAAGGGTTTTTGTTCATAAGAATCTTTTTGTTCCACAAATTTAGAGTTCTTCATCTCACTACAGATGCCATGGGAAATGGATACAAAAATACAGCAGTGCAGATACATACTTTTTTTAATTTAAATTTTGTGTGGAGAAAAAGTGGATAGAGTACTTGGCTTGCACTAGTGCAGAAAATGATACTTTTTTATATGAAGTTTTTTAAATTAGAAAAGCTTCCTTATCTTTTGTTCTTGGTAGACAAACCAACATTTATAAGAACTTAAAACTAGAGGCAGTATTAAGTGTACATGAAAGTAATCTTACCTTGCATTGAGCTATGGAGCAGGAATCCATCCTCACTCTTTAGGAAAGGTATTGAAAGAAACCTAGATTGGGTTCCTGCCTCTTCAGAGGTACTCAACCTGCTATTAAACCTGACCAAATTCCAATTCCTTATTATCCTACCCCAAGATATCTCTGTATAGTCACAAACTCCAATAGCTACAAAATGAAACCTAGGCTCAAGTACTGTCACCCCTCTTTGCAGCAGCTGAAGCTTTATATTTGCTTGCAAATCAGCTTTCAGAAGCAATTGAGTTGTGAGGGTTTGATGTAGCCATGTCTTTTATGGGGCTTAACGAGGAAGGAGTTGGTACTGGCTGGAGGATGGTCAACAGCTGTCTTCCTTGGGCACACCTGTAAGGAATTAATGAACCTGTGCCCTCCACACGCTCTGAGAGGTGTGCTGGGGTAGCTGGGGCTTTCTTCTGGCTCTGGGGACTCTTTCTGAATGGTGATGGGGTCTCCTTGAGACCATTCTGGGGTTGGATCACTAGGCTGCTTGTGTGCTTTCAGGCTTTCTATGAGGAGGCTGCTCTTGCTTTATTTGTATAAGTATTCTATGTGGATCAGAGGAGAGAAAAGTAAAGTAGGGATTGTCTTCTCCGAAAACACATACAGAAGTATTGAACCAGAAGGAAAAACATGGGCCCACAGGAAAAGAAGTTGCATGGGAGAGGGCTTAGGCACAAGTTATTGCTAAAGCTGGAAAGATGCTTAGAGAATTAGACAGCAGAAAGCGATGAAATAAAACAAGAGAGTGAATTTGATCAGTGCAATGCAGAGAGAAGGGGAAACAACACTGGGATGATTTCTCTAAGAAAAAGCAAAAAATATGTGGGATCAACCTGCTCCATTTAGATCAGGAAATTCAGGGTGTTTAAAAAAAAAAAGAAGAAAACAGAGGGAAAAACTCTGTTCTGAAGAGATTTATTTTATCATTGTGTTCTCCCTCTTGGAAGATTCTAGAGACTCTCCCATTTCCTCTAGCTGTTTCTGAATGCATTTGGGGTAAAGCACTGGAAATGCAATGTGCTTTTCATTCAGAACTGGGGAAAGAAAGGGTTAATCTGATCCCGAGGGTGTTCTTTCCATATGCGCTACTGAATATGGCCAACAGATCCTCAGAGCAGACAGACTACAGGACACAAATAAACTCAGTTTCTGCTGCTGTAGTTTTAGACCCGTGTTGCCATGAAAAATGTCTAAGGATTTAAGAATAATTTTCAGTTGGTTTCATGGTCTGAGCAACACATGTCTGTGAGACTCCAATGTCTGCAGTGTAAACTGAGCACGTACGATCATACTATAACTGTGCTATGCCACGTAATGTGTGTCACCTATCTTCTAGTGTCGCTGTCTCAGAGACTGCCAGCAGACTTCTTTCAAGCTACTTCGTTTCTCACTGCATAAAGCAACATTTGTGTGACTTTTCCTAGGAGGAACATAAAAGGAATGTGGAGCCTTGATCTGCTGTCAATTTTTTGGGGGGAGTCATATTTAACATAGTATCTAAAGACACTGAATTTTGGTCATACTTTATGGGTGACTCCATTTCTCCCTCCAAAATCCATGCAAGGAATAATTTCAAAAGATAAAAAAATTGATTTAAGACAAATTATTGTCTTTTGTGGCTGGCCATCACAGGTCATCACGTATGATGTATTGTCAGACAGTGTAATCAAACTTACATGAAATACTTCCAGAAAAGTTTAGTTCCAAATCAAAAATGCATTTCGTTCAAAAGCATCTTAGTGAGACTCTGTGATATTTTGACAGTATCGGATCTCGTTTCTTTGCTCCAGGACAAAAATTTACAAAATCAGGCAGCCGGTGCCAGTGATATTTGGAAGTCAGTAGAACTGCAAATCCCGCTGGGGCTGGGTCCGTCAAGAGTTCTACAGCCAGCTCCGCTGCCCCGTGCATTTTACGTACATTTGCATTAGCATCAGGATGTTTCTAACTTCTCACAGACAAATCACTGTTCTTCAAATCCAGACATTTCAGACTCCAATAAAGATACTACAGCATTTAGGATTGTTGCTGTAGGAAAGTATAGCATTTTCTTTAATATGTAAAGTGAAGGCCGTGACCTTGTTTTTGTGGCCAGAAAGGGAATGTACGCTGGATTTCAGAAAGGCTTCGCTCCTGCTATGCAATGGTGGCATCTCAACTATTGCAAAACTAAAACGGGACAGAGTTCTCTTTAACCGTCTAAATTTGGAGGTGACCTGAGAATGTTAACAAAGGAGGACAGTTACCATCAACTGTTCTTTAATTATAGATGTGCTTGTTCACCTTCCCAAATCCTTCAAACCTTCCAAAAGGAAACAGGAGACATTTGAACTTGAGTGCTGCTGCAGACTTCAAAGGCATTATTTAAGATAGCTTAAAAAAAAAAAATCAATCAGTTCAATACATTTTCTCCCTATGCAAAGCATTTTACCGCTGAAAATCCAAGAAGAAGGAACACAGATCTTCTTTAATAGAAGAGGAAGCAGATGCATGAACTAAAGAAACTGCTACCTTATCCAAGCTATTCAGTTTCATTATATTCTTTAGTTCTCATAGGCATACAAGTTTCCCAAATTTCCCTAGGGCTTTATACATATTCTTGCTCTCTTTCTCCTTCTACTTTGCTAATTCTTGCCACTGAAATAAACCTTCACAACGTCATGGTTATGGGCAGTGCTTTCATCCGAGGAACAGTACATCCAAAAAGCAAGGCACCTTTTGCTTACAAATAAACAACAATTTTATTCAAATGTGCCCCTGACCTGTTCACTGCACACATTCACGAAAGGCTCAAAGTACTCCAAAATCTTGTTTAAGCTTTCACAATGTTATAATGTCAGGTGGAAAATGATTCAAGCCCACTGAGAGTAATAGAAGAAGTCCCACCACCTGTGGTGGGAACCAGACTGTGCTGGAGTCAAACCAAGCAATTACAGCTGAAAAGCTGAATTTTATGGTACGAATTGGTTCAGCTCACCCCAACAGAGTGAATTCTTTGGTGTACATTCTGCACAATAGCTTCCCTGAAGATAGTAACAAGAATGAGATGTGGCCTCAAATTGAAGAAAAGTATGTCAAACTCAAGTAAAAATTTTTACACCTAGTTACTTACCTGTCTGCTTTTATTCATGTAATATTTTCAGGTCTCTTTTTATATTTTAGGAGCTGGTGACTTCTTTTTGCTGTTACTTTAATGGCCACAAAATGTGTAAAGCAACATTTGCAGCTGCAAATACTTCCTTTGCTGGGCTAGTTTGTCTCTCAGGGTTGTGTCCATGACACCATTTCCCATTACAGGTGCCACCTTAGCCTATACACCTGCAAGTGAAGAAAGTGAAAAACAACCACATGGGGGAACCTCCCTGACATTGCTCATCTCCACACTTGCAACTAACCTTTTCTGTGGACAAACCAAGGAACTCCTTATTTGGAAAAATGTCCATAGCAAAAGCTAGGAATCCATGATCAGGTTTTAAAATGCCATTACCAGAGCAAAGAAAAAATATTAATTCTTCATTCTCTGAAGACTTGTACAGCTGTGGTGACATGCCGAGGAGACCAGAAGCAACCAAGGGGTGATTGAAGACATCTCACATGCATTTCTTAAGCTTTAGCAGATTCAGTAAGATCTGTCAGGATCTGGTTCATCATCAAATATGCTTTGCAGTCTCATTTATTTGACGTGTTAGCATCCCTCCTCTGTGTCTCCCCACAGAGAAAACAGAGGCTGGCGAGACTGTCAGCGACTGCAGTCCTATTCCATGTTGACACAGGTGGATCAGGAGTGCTTGATCCTAGAGTCAGGAAAACAAAGTAAAATACGGAGATGGACCCCGTTTCACCCCAGACCACCACTTCAGCATGCTGAGCTGGGGCAAAGCCCAGGCTGCTCATCCACGTCCTGTGCTTGGGCTACTGTGGCAAAGCTTGAAGCCCAAACTCCAACCTCAGTCTCTTGCCTGTAAAGTCTGAAGGGCTTATTGTTAGGTTATTTGTAAATCATATCAGATACAGCTTACACAATGTAAATGCTAAATGACTGATATCACAAAGAATATTCTAAGAAGATGCATTTGAATTAGCAGAAGCTAATGTATTTCATCCCACGGTATGTTTTTTCACTTGTTTGCTTTGTTGGTGTATTTTACTGGTAAAAGATACTTCTTTTTTGACCAAAAGAAAGATACTATATTTATTACCAATACAAATAATTGGCGTTCCAAAAGGACAAAAATAAGAGCTGTCAGTAAAGTCCTTCTGTGTACAGATTACTGTTTTGATAATACAGATCCCAGCAGTTCCTATCAAGATCTTTTTGGTAGTCACATGATGAGCTCCTTGCAAACATTTGGTCCTTAGAAAACAATTCTGCACATAAACAATGCATAATAGTTTTCCTAATTTAAAGCCTGTTTTTACAAGGCCCTCAGCACATTACTGGCAATTAAAATTGAAACATTTTGATTTCGGGAGTACAGAAATATGTAAAATCTTGTTCGCTTTGGGCTCAAAGATGTAATTGTATTTGCTGTATGTATACTATTCATGATTACTAAACTTAGAAAGGTTTGGCTTAATCTTTTTTAATATGTTTTCAGAGAGGTACGCTGTAAACCACGCTCTTTAAGTACTTTACTTGAATTTTTAAAGCTAGAAAAAAGATTCTTCATTTTTAATGCAACTGATTATATATTTCTCTGAGGAAAATTACATGTACATATGAATATGAAGAATCTTACGCTTTATATGAAATACAAATAAGCACTACGATTCCATTTTCCATGACATCATTAACAGCTTTATTTGCTGAGGTTGTGGTTCAGTTCTGAGAGGGAGATTCTGGACATCAATGCACAGTAGTGGCACAGTGCTCAAGGGAAAAGTTGTCACTGTATATAAAAGTGGCTTTTCAACGGCATCATTTTGAGTTGTCTCATACTGCCTTGCCTGGCTACATCTTTAAATATAATTGTTTTTTCTGCTCCTCTGAGCTCATATTTACCTATGAGGTTGTGAATCAAACAATTGATGATGAATATCAATGCATTATACAGTGCATTATAACAGCTTTGCTGTCTAGATTTTTTTCAGCCTGAACTGTTCTGGATGGGAGTAAACCTTCTAAAAGCTGGGGGAGTAAACACATCCTCAATTCAGACACTTCTAAGAAACGGTTAAGCCTTGTCGACCAACTAGTTGAACTAATACCAGCCCCATTCCAAACTCGGGTCCATGCAACCACCCAAAGCAAAGACACGTGTGGTCAAAAGGATTTCTTTGTCTATTGTTTTGCAGAGGGTTGTACATCTGCAAAGAAAAGCAGAGAAGAAAGAGGAAACATCAGGAAGTAAAACAAGAAATCAGAGAGCTCACAAAAGGACTTAAAATAGAGAGCGTTTTGGGCTAGGAACTGCCATGAAAAAGTATGAACAAAAACTGCCCTCCAGCATTATTTCGCACTTGTGGTGACTAAGGAAAACAGATTTTGTACATTTTTTGTAAATAAATAAGATTACCTTGAGAAACAACACCAGTCTCTCTTCCAAATGCTGACATTGTAAGTGTGAAGGTGGAGTGCGCTGCTATTCTTGCTGAAGCAAACGCATAATGGTATCAGGGCTTGTAGAAATGAATATCAGACCTACAACAAGTGGTGAAACAAAGAGTCAGAAATCTCACAAAATGGCTAAAATATAGCTCAGGATGGCAGGGTAATGACCCTCAAAGAGAGGGAAAATCCATGCTGAGAAATTAGGAAACAGTTCATGCTTTGTAACTTAGTTATTCAACATGGGGTAGCTATTTCAGTTTCATGCACAACTCTTACTTTATATGAACAAACAACCACAAAAGTACTAGCATAATCACCAAATATCACAATATTTTACACAAAGGTTTGAACAGCTTGGAATGTAACAGCTATGATGGGCTAAAGCAAGGATTAAAGGAACTAAAAATATCTGCTTCAGATATAAATCAAGAAGTCATGTATCAGGCTGCATGTCTTCTGTCTGGAAGCAGGTGAGAGAAAACTGTCAAAACCCCTTGATGTGCTGTTCTCTGCCTCCTGCCCATGAAAGAAAATTACATTCAAGATGAGTTCAAGTAATGTACGAGTGGGAAAGTGAGACAATATTTGTATAATCTGTGCAATTTCTAAAGAAAAATATTTATTAAAAAAAAGCGCAGAACTGTAAGGAAACAGTTCTATACAGTGCTAGAAATGGCACCATCAGAAAGTCTTTAATGGTATGAAGGAGTTGAAGGAGATGAAGAGAATGTTCCTTGTGGAGTTCAGGAAAGAGCTGGTGCAGTACAGCAAGCTGCAAAGGTAACTTTTGTAAGTGCATAAACCAGCTGCTCATTTTTTGTTTGTATCTGGCAATTGAATGACTGTCCTGAATGTGCAAGAAGTGATTTTAAGGGAAAAAGCAGATAGATAGTACACCAGACTCTTAAAATGGGCTAGAGAATAACAGATCCAAAACTGAACAGCGTGCCTGGTTTCAGATGAAGTTTGTAAATGGAGAGAAATCTGAGGTGTTGGGATAGGGAACTGGACTCTGAAATGCACAGCGTGAATCCGAATATCCAAAGGTGAGGGCAAACTAATAATCAGTTTGAATTAAGTGCAACTAAGAATCGAATCACTGAATCACAGAAAGGTTGAGGTAGGACGAGATCTCTGGAGGGCATCTGGTCCAAACTACCTCCTCAAGCAGGGCCACCTAGAGCAGGTTGCCTGGGAACAGGCAATTAATATGTGGTGACCATGCTCTCCTGGATCCAGGATGAGAACAGCAATAGTTTTGTGCTCTTGTAACTGACTTGCCACCCAGGATGGAGGGGGTTGAAACCATGGTCTCAAGATCCGGTTTGTGCCCCGAAAAGAAACACGGTTACAGGGTATGAACAAGTGGACCTCACACAGGGTGCATCTACACTGGTGTTTGGTTCAAATCAGGAGCATCTTTTTGAGCAAGGTCTTCTGCTAGCTGGAGTTATTTCAACATTTGCTGAACACATGAAGTGGATTCCTTCTTGGCGACACTCAACCCAAAGACCATCTCAGAGTGCTCCACCCGCCCATGGGCTTCCAGTCCACAGGGCCAGACTGGAAGTCATCCAAAGTAACCCTTGCACCCACTCCCAAACTGTGCTTTTGGATCCACAGTGATCTTCGGGAGCACATGGAGTTTGAAGAAACTCTACAATACAAAATGGTTAAGGTTCTTTCTCCAAAGAAAAAAAAAAGTCTGATAATGGTCTGTACGATGGAAAGGTATAAAGAGTCGCTGAAGAAACTTTTAAAAGAGGAGAAACATCTTGACTTTCTAACCCTAAGGAGAAAGTAACAGAGACTCAAATCTGCTTCCTCTTGTAAGGTATCCCGTAAGGTTCTGGTCCAAATAATTAAAACAGGGTATAGGATACAACTGGGATAATTATCGTGAACAGGATATCAGCCTGTCAGTATCTGGGAACTGTGGAATTCAAGGCTGCTAAAAGAATATCAAGTAATGAATATTGTAATGAAAAGTATTTCAACAAGAACATTAATATTTCTTAAAAGATAAAAACAAGACAAATCCCAAAGCCATCTCCTTTGAATTGCTGCAATGAGACTGAGCAAAGAAAAATTCTAAGAATGTCAGTAAAATTGTTTTAGGTTGACATGAAAATCATCACTTACCTACAGTACTTAAAATGCCATTGCACCCAATCTGTTAGAGTTTTTTTTCTTTTGTGTCCCCTCTCCTTTTTTTTTCAGTGTCAGTATTTAAGACTGTTGGGATGAAAACTGAAACTGAAATAAGGATATAGTTCATGTGTTAAGCTAAACTTCATTGCAATTCCCTATGGGCAGGTGGTTAGAACACTGCTCCTACAACAAGCTTGCAGTACAGCTCATAACAGACAGGAGTAAGCAAATGCTTTGTAATTAATTATATTCCTATATCACCTACAGTAATTATCCACTGTTGCATTATGGCAAGTAGTTTGGCCATCTGTAAAAGAGATGCAGAAGGAGAAAAGACTGAGAGGAAAATTTCATAAAAATAGAGAGAGAAAATCAAGGGATACAGTCAGAAAAAGCACTTGCCCGTGAAAAAAGCTAAGAGTGAAGACTAAATGTTTGATAGGAAATGGACTTGGAGCTGGCATGAAGATGCCATCTTTGTGTCATGGGAAACAGGAGTTTGTCCACTTTCTTTAGACAATCACGATTGTATCAAAAATACCTGATGCAGTCATCAGTCATTAGCTGTAGAACAAATTTTACGGGAGAGGAAGGTGAGAATGAATCTTGTTTTTCTTACAAGTTCAGGTGAAGTAGATCCGAAAGCAGCCAAAATAAATATGTCCCGGAATCTGGACATAGGGAAAAACTGCTCTCTTAATCTTCAGCTGTAGGTTTTCATTCCCTGCCAGTTGGGTTTACTGACATTTACTTTCCCTTGCATTTTGTTCTTGAGGATTGAGAGCTGTGAGCACTCCCTGCGTCCCTCTTTCCTGCCCAGTCAAATTGTTCAGCCCCCACCGATAACCTGAAGGGACATACAGAGCTGAGATAGGGTAGCTGGCATAGTCAGCAATGCGTCCCCAAAACCCCCCTGATGCCCAGGATCCAAAGCTTAATTTTCTTCACTGATACAACCAATTTTCAAAATACATCTTGAATTCTGCGGTAGTTTGGACTTTGTGTGATTCACATGAGAGTAAACAAAACAGAAAATCTGAATTCTTCTGTTTCTTTTTCAGTCTCTGTGTTTCTTGTTTGCACATCTTTTTCAGGAGCTCCTTTCCTGATACTGCCTGACTACTCTGTGAAGATCCCACTACTATTTTCAGTTATTTTGTGAAAGCAAGAAAACTTGGGAACACGGTTCATGGTTTTCTGTACTCTTTTTTAAACCTAAGTCTACTCTGTGTGCATCACATATTGCATTATTTAATCATTGAAGTGTCTTTTTACATTATTTCTGTATAATGGAAAGCAGAGATCAAAGAATTTCAACTTTCTTATTCAAATCTAGCTTCCTTCTTTGTCAGAATATTACAGACAAGATAAGAAGGTGGAAGGAATGGAGCATACTTTTTGCTATAAAGCTACCGTTCTGTTTTCACCTTTATAAGGATGTAAGCAGTGCTAAACCTACAACTACCAAGCCTAGTAAACTCATTCTATGGACTCATTTTATTTCTTTCTCTCGCAGAATTCACTCCTTAGGGTTTTAAACGACCATACTGGTATGCAGTAGGTAGCCCACAAGAAGATCTATGTGTCAGTGTGACCAGGAATAGGATTTGCACCTGTCTGTTTCTGTATAATGTCGTATTTTGCTTAAAGATCATTTGTTAAATTCTAATTTCATGTTTACTTCAGTGCAGTCTCTTTTCTCCAGCTGTGCCGTATCAAGACATAGTTCTAGGAAGCGAAGAGCACAAGGCCAAATCGCACTGAAATTACCATTATTTGTGCTTGTCAAGCACATCTAAATCTTTGTACTACTCCTTCATCTCCTGGCTGTAAAGAGAAATAGTTAAAGCTCAACCTCTTGCTCAGAATTAAACTCGTGATGTGGACTCCCCTCAACTTTGTAAAAGTTAACATCCAGAAACAGAGTAGAAAAATTTGTAGAACTGTATTTTTATGTGGAATGAACCAAAACTCAAGATCGTTAAAACTCATCTGGATTTACAGCTTTCAGTTTAGGATTACCTTTTGAAAATATCAAGCATTTGAGAAGAACAGAAAATCAGAACACAGCAGCCACCTGAAATCACTGAGTCACTACCGGATGTCCAACGTCGCTGTTATTTTCCCCCCCAAACAGTTAAAACATATTTAACCAAGAACTAGGACTTCCTGTAGAAAACTTAGCTACACAGAAGTACCTGATAAAGACTCTCATCCCCAGTGCTGAATTTTCCTATATTGCAAGTTCAGTCCACATCACACACTCCGCTTTCACATCATGTTTAGGTCCTATGTTAAGAAAGGATTCATCAATTGGTAAGCAGGTATATATTGCTAAAGCTTGGGCAATGCAAATGCCACTTTACCAACATTCATTTATTTGAATGGCAAGGTCAAGTGTCTTGGATTTTTAATTAAACAAATTAAAGAATACTCTAGTAACATGTAGGTCTTGAAATGTTTGAAGTAGCTTGTAGTTATACTTTGATAGTCATGAAAAATGTATAATTTATACTGACTGATCATAAACCAAAAATAAATATATGTAAGTTAAAAAATACACCAATTTTCTAACTCCTGTACTCCATAATAATAGGAATGTAGCCTTTTATGAGGAACTGCCAAAAGAGCCATGAAAGTGCTATGCTTTCTTTGTGGATACAAAATTGGTAAGTGTAAAATATTCACATGATCTGGGAGAACAGGGTCGCTGAGAAACCCTATGGCAAGTTAGAATGAAAATACTAGTAATGACAATTTTTTTTTAGAAAATAAAAAGTGAAAATAATTGACAAAATTATTACATCCAACTAATTTACATTTGAATGTGCCTCAGTTTATCTCTTTTACACCTCTTTTACCACAAATAGTAATTCTACAATAGCTAAAAGTACGTGGTGTGACTTTCAGTTATATTATACAGTGTATAAAAAATGTCCTTGTTAACGCCTGTCATACAATCACAGCTGTTAGTTTCTTTAGTATTATTTTGAAGACTCTCAGTCACTTCCAGCCCCCATACAAGCTCTCCCTGCCCCTGTCAGCGTCCTCTCCTCCTTCGCTGGTTCTTGCTTGGGGGCTTCAGGAGACTCTCTCGATATTTCACGTTTGTATGGAACAGTCGGACCATTTCATGGTCTTTGTTATCCAATACTCTGGGCAGAAAGAGAGAAGATTTCTGTGTCCTGCGTGTTTTAAAGCCCCGTCTGGGTCGTCCTTTCCCATTGACTGAAACATACCAGAGTCTTTCTGCACTGGCTTTGCGCTTGGTGCCGGCTCTGTTCGGTACAGTCCGGTAGAGACGGGACGCATAGGTGTTATAACCCAGTTCATGGATCCTCTCCACAAACTCACACTCTGCGTTATAATTTTCCTGTAAAGAAAACATGACAAAGTTTAAGAAAGACTATAAGGGTAACAGCTCTCTTCTACCTCCATAAGACTGGATGAAAGTCTTAGGCAAGACTCTACTCAGTTTTAGGATGAGGACAGCAACACGTGTGGTAAGAAAAACTCAGACTGGTGCTACAAAAGGCGAGGGGAAGAGAAGCGCCGAGCCTGAACTGCTGTGCACCAAGGTGCACCCTGTCAGCAGTGTGAGCATACTCGGTGGATCGGAGACAGAAAGAGGCCAAAAAGCAATTTGAAAACAAAAAATGACATGTGAATAGGAAATAATAGCTCTGCTGGTTGTTCAGCTGTAGGTTTAATTTTTTTATGCTTACAGATCTAAATATGCCTGTGAACTGGACAGATAATTTAATTGCTGCCTAACAACCTTTGACATCTATTAAAAAGGTAAAATCTTACAGTTTAATGTAAAATGTGGCTTTTTAATTGGTATATTAGTTAGATACACCTGGAGTCTATTACATCCAGTTTGTTACAGATATCTGGGCGGTAAACAGCTTCTTTATGAAGCTTCTTTCTTTGCTTCGGAATAATAAAATGAAGGTACACCTTGTCCACCAGCGTGTTCCTGCAAAACACTAGGCTGCTCCCCTATCACAAACTATAAGGGAGAATATGCACCCATCCTGGGTGCTCATATTCTACACGATCTGTCAAATGTGCCTCTTTTCATCCGGTCCCTGACGGAGAGAAAACAGTGTGTAAAAGCCTGGCACAAGGAGCTCCTTCCTCCTCCCTGGGAGCAGTAGAAACACTGCAAATAAAGGACCTCCCACACTGTACATCTTTTCTTAACTACATAATCGTCTCTGCGGTACCTGTGTGATGAAGACTTCATTATCTAACGTGTGTAAGGCACAGAGGCAGAGGGGAACTGCTACCATGGTCTTTACGGAGGTTTTTTATTTTCTCTGGAGGGCATGGAAAGGGCACAGGTAGCCAGGCAGGGGCCAGAAAAGCCATAGGCTCCATTAACAACATGTCTTTAATGCTGTTCACTCACCAGAAATGCTGATAGGCATTTAACAAGATTTTAAAAGACTCCACATGTCTCAGCTTCACAGCTGTAAAACGGAAGTGCCCTTCCTTCCAAGGACAAGGATTTCATATGCTGTGGTGCTGGAGCCCATATGTAGGCAGATTTGTCCTGCTGTCTGCCTCAGTTCTGGTTGTAGCGTGTTTATCACAGAGGATAAACCTAGAGGATTATCATAATCTGCTAAGGACACAAAGGAATTTTGTGGATTCAACAAACTCATTTTCTTAACATGGGAAAACTGGTGATCCGAGGGATAATGGAGCTATTCCAATGCCATTTCATAAAATTCTCCCTGTATAATTATCCCCGAAGAAGTCAGTTTTATTTGAAATAGGAGCCTTGCACAGGTTCCTGGCGCAGTAACATCAGTAAAGTTGTTGGTCAGTTTCTTCTAGGCAAGCAAAGCCAGGAAGTTTCTCCTGAGCTGAGCCCTCATCCTTTGCTGCTTCTGTGAAAATGCTGCAGTGGAACAGCTTTTCCTGCATTGTCCCTTCAGCTCTGAAGCACAAGTCTGAAACAGCTTCTCTCAAACCTGAACTGGAAGAGCAAAAATTACCTTTTCTAGCTGTACAGAAACCTTTCACGGCTGATATTCCTAGGCACATGACTGCTGAATAAACTTCAGGAGGCCTTATGCTTCTCACACTAAAATGACAAGACCAGTCTCTGGTCTGTCCTACTCTAGACTTTACTCTAAGAGAGGAGCTTTATGCTCATAATTTTTTAGTCTTATTTTCATTCACTTTAATTAATCTGGAAGAAAAACATACCTATTTTGAACAAGAAAGAGAGAGAAGTGAGAAAAAATTTGAACACTCATCCTTCTCATTGATTTCTTTGGGGCAGACTCTGGCTCTGAGCTCCATTGAAAACGATCTCTATTTTAATCAGAATATTAACTGGAAGCATAGAAGTGGCCAGCCCTAGCTTTGGCACAGCAGAGCTAATATGTCCTTTAGCTGCATTTTTCTTTGCCAGAATTGTTTGTGGTCTGCTTCTCTGCACCAGCAAAGAATCATCATCTTTACACACAGGCCCTTTAATCAGTGTACATCACATGAGGTATGTTACAGAAGCTGGGTCGTAAACACTATCAGAACACTCTTGAAAAGGTGGAGTAAAATACATTAAACCGGGGAGGCAACTGAGTTGATTGTGTTACTTAGGTTGCATTCACATGGAAAAAGCTCTCATAGTTCGAGGATATATCATGCTGTTCAAATCAACAGAATTACATATAATGACTAGCTGGAGGAAGCAAATTTCACGTAGCCGTATTTTGCCCTCTTCAAATCTGTTTCCATACCACAGGATTCCTGGAGAAACTCCACAGTATGGCTGTTGTACGGTAAGAGATCACAAGATTGCTAGGGATGTAATCAAAGACAATGGAAGAAATTCGAGTAGCTAGACAACGTGTATAGAATACGCCCTGACAAATGCACTTTAGTATGCCCCTGAATGTGGGGAAGTCTAAGCTTAAGTATTTTATTCACTGAGGGGAAATATCGGCTGGGCGGAAAAGGCAAGACTCCCACTAATGTCAGTAGAGGCCAGATTTTACCTCCAAGATGAGGACAAAAAATGAGGACATAGGAGGAGACTAAGGTATTTTTTTCCATCTTTATCCTCTTGCACCTTCTCCTACTTCCTTTTGTTGCTATAGCCCTGCCTTTTAGTACCTGTAAAGTCTTTCACTGCCCCTCCAAGTGCTCTGTGCAAAGCAACTCCCATCAGTAGGCTGCTCCTGTAACAGAGATCCTCAGATGTTCTTTATCTGACATGTATACCCTCTGCTAGTGTTCAAGATCCACATCAAATATAAATATGGATAATTTTGAATAGACATGGATATTCTGCACTGCAAAGGCTGGCTCCTGAGGTTTTTATCAGTGCATCCAATTGCCCAGAACTTTGGCCGTGTGAAACACCTTTCTTTGCCAATCACATGCTTCTGTCTCTGGCTGTACAGGCAATGAGAAAGTAAGAACGCACCTTCTTTCTGCTTTTAGAAATATACTGATTGGTTGCCTGTAACAGTTCCAGTCAGAAATCTGTTATAACATTACTCTTTTCTCTATAAATGTTTATTTATGAGAAATCAGTGCTCCCCGCTGACCTGTTCTCCCCATAGGAAGCGGCAGGCATATGCCAGTCTGAAGTAAAACTTACCGACGCGTAAAGTCTGCCCCTTTTGCTCATGGCCAGGTATCTGCCAGAGAATAAACCCTTGATGGCAACGATTCCAACATCGACAGCAGTTATTTCAAGAATACCTAGAAGCAGAAACAATTATAAGATCTGTTGTTGCTCCCCATCATGTGTAATTTTTCAAGATACGTTTGAATAACTGCTTACCTGCAGAGCATGATTTCACAGCTATCATTAGCTCACATCAGAAGCATAGTGCTGTCATGCAAATGAAACAAGACTGTTCTTTGAAACAATATAAACCAATGACAGTGCAGGAATTGTTGGAGACAAGCTTGACAATAAATCCCTATGATGACTGATTGAGATTGAGCTCTTTTAAAAATGAGAAAGATCTGACACTGAACTAGAGGTTCACTTAATCCTATATGTATATAAAAAAGTTTAAATCCTCTTTAATGCTTAGGAACACAAGAGCTCTTGACTTATTGAAATCAGTCACAAAGCTGTCCATTTCAGGACAAAGCCCTTGCTGAGGTCTCCAGAGGGTGAAACAGAGTGAGCTGGTTGCATTTTAGAGCCGTGTATACAATCATGAAAGGAGCTTGTCATTTAAGAGGTCAATGTAGCCCTCCAGACACGGAGAACATGGCTGTCCATGTAAAGGGAGAAGATTATCAGGGCATCGAATATGGGGTCTCAGACACAAGAAGACTGTGACAGGTGAGGATGGCACAATACCTGCCAAAATGTTTATGTCCAGCCGAAGGTGCCACGATGCTGACGGAGGCACAAATGGCTCACGACCTGCTATGTTGTATGTACAGGGCTCTCAAGCTGGCTCGCTCAGACTCTGGTCTCAGTTCTCCAGCTGGCTCGGTACCTTCTATGAGCATTTGGAGGCAAGAGGTAACCTTTCTACCCAAACCCACTGCTGCCTTTCGGCAATGATAAAGCAGAGCCCGGGCCTCTCCCCTTTGCAGAGCTGGGTCCGTGTCTGGGAGAGCTGGAGTAGTTTTGGTACAGCTGTTTTGAATCAGGCACCGGTTGGCTGTTGAAGGATGCCTCCTCCAGGCTTTGACAGCGAGGGGGTTTTCCTCTAGGAAATAGTGGTTTTCCTTTACGGACTTCAGAAAGATCCCTGAGGTCTCCCTATCTCTGTGTGCCATCGCCAGCCGGGGTTTACGCTTCTCCGAGCGGTGGGGCCGGAGGCCGGGCTGTGCCCGGGGCCAGGCTGGGTGCGGGGGCTGCCGGGGCTCCCCCCGGAGCAGGGTGGTGCGGATCCCCGCTCTCCTCCCTTCTGCCGCCCTCGCACAAACCCCCTCACTCCCGACGTATCCCGTTTCATCTTAATTACCGCCGATCCCCGGCACATGTCAAAGGGGACAGATGTGGCTCAGCCCGTGGGAGCTCAAGCCCCCCGCGGGAGAAGAGCTGGCGGGGGG